>Ga0075115_10000942_pt1 | contig 14422 bp, 16 predicted proteins | sample AntAceMetag02UKH_FD_69785 | JGI IMG/M metagenome (GOLD analysis project Ga0075115, IMG submission 69785) | Saline lake microbial communities from Ace Lake, Antarctica - Antarctic Ace Lake Metagenome 02UKH | ecosystem: Environmental > Aquatic > Non-marine Saline and Alkaline > Saline | place... | reverse complement strand
AGGAATAAATTTTTCTGGAAAATTTATTAATGTGAGAGCTATTTTCAAAGATATACTCCGGGATAGAACTTGTCAACCTTTAGGTTGACAATAATTTAAAATCATTTGTGAGCTATTTCAAAAAATACTGCTCACCTGAAAGCATAATTCTCCCTCATATCTTATAACTGCAATTAAATGAATATAAATTCAAAATTAAGAAAAAAACCAGTATTTGGAAATAGGGTCAGACCCCTTTTCCAACCAACAAAATTATGTTTAATTATTCCACCTTGTCTTTACCTTTGTATATGATCATTATATACTTATAGCCATGGATAATTATAAGAAATTAAAGGAATGTACAGGTTTTCAATGGGATAAATATAACATTGAAAAAAACCGGGAAAAGCATAATGTTCTTCCCATTGAAAGTGAAGAAATATTTTTTAACCAGCCACTGGTTATTAATAATGACATTAAACATTCTGATAATGAAGAACGCTTTTATGCGCTTGGGAAAACCGATGAGAAAAGAGTTCTTTTTGTGGTGTTTACCATTCGAAAAACACTTATTCGTGTAATTTCTTCTCGGAATATGAATAAGAAGGAGAGAAAAATATATGAAAAATATTGTGAAACTTACCATACCTGAATTTAAAAATGAGAATGAAGAGAGAAATTTTTGGACAACTCATGACTCATCAGATTATTTAGATTGGACCAATCCCACTGAGGCTAGAATGCCCAAGCTCAAACCGTCCCTTAAAACCATTTCAATCAGACTCCCTGAGAAGATGATTGATGAGTTGAAGATATTGGCAAACAAACGTGATGTCCCTTATCAATCACTCATGAAAATATTCCTTGCTGAACGTGTAGCACAAGAGATCCTCAATTAGCGAAAATATGCAGAAGATCAGAGGTTAGGGGAGAGGAAATGGGGTCAAGCCCTATCATCCAACAGCTTTAACACACGCTCACAAGTCAGCATTTCCACCTCCTCTTGTCTCTCTAAAAACGGACTAACATCATTTTGCACCGCTTTCCAATCGAAATGCTCTAACACCCGGGCAATTTGCGTGCGCCAGTTGGTTTTGTTGATAACAGGATTGTCGGGATCAAACTGACGCAAATGCATTGCTGTTCTGCAGACTCTCCAGCAAACGTGCCTGCAGGTATTCCCTGACATGAAGTTTTGCTGTATTGGTGCTGGTATTGGTACTGTTGAGATCTTTGATCCGCTGTTTGATATACTCTTTCACAAAAATTCTCCTTCACCTTCAGAAAAAAGCTCTCCGAGAAGAGATTCAAGCCGGGAAGCTTTGCGGTTACCCAGTGCTTTCAAATAATAGTTCACCATCCTGGTATCAATAGTATCAAGATTCTGTAGTCTAAGCCCCTCGAGCCACGCCTTTGTATCGGAACGGGGAGTCAAATCTTACCCAGGGGTCAGACCCCTTTTCCCAGGACCCTTTTCCCAGGACAGGATTATCATAAACACTATTGAAAATTTGAATAAATTAGATTATATTTGAATATTATTGAATACGGGAGGGGATAATGGCTAAAACCGTCACCATGAGAGTTGATGATGTTACCTATAATCTGATTAAACTGGCGGCTGCCGGTGAAAGAAGAACTATCTCAAATTTCATTGAATATGCAACAATGGCTTACCTTACCGAAGACAGCTTTGTTTCCGATACAGAAATGGAAGAAATCCTGAAAGACGAAAAGCTTCTGAAAAGTATCCTGGCAGGAAATAAAGAGATTGAAACCGGGAAGTACCGTGTAATTGGATAAGTTCAAAATTGCCGAAACAGAGAGCTTTGTAAAAAAAATAGAATCTCCTGAGTATAAGAGACTGTATACTAAAATTTCCACATATGTGTATCCACTGCTGCGGAGAAACCCCTATTACGGACCAAATATAAAAAGACTGAAAGGACAATATTCTGATTATTATCGATATCGCATAGGAGATTATCGGTTATTGTATACGATCAAAAGTGACAAAATTATGATCTTTATCATCGATATATCTCATCGGAAAAATGCATACGCGTAAGGAGCTTCACATAATTTCAACCTTGATACCAAGTTTTTTAGCTTCTGCCGCAAAACTAACATCCGCAGTAACGAGAAATAATTGATGAGAGAAAGCAACAGCCAGATGCAAGGCATCCAGAGTGCGTAGAGGAGTATCAAGTTTACCAATCCATTCACGGGCGAGGTCATACTCTCTTTGCATGATTGGATATATTTCAAAAAGGCGGCTCTTTACATGAACCTGAAACCGGGAAATAACCTGTAATCCATCCTCATTCGATATCTCTTTCATTCGGGTGCGCCGGGAAACGGCAGAACTGAACTCAACCTCAGTTAAGGAACTGATTGCTGTTTTCCCTTTGCCGGTTACAAAATTCTGAATTTTATCACTTTTACGTTCAGGCATATACAATGCAACAAGAACACTTGTATCGAGGTATAACATCAATACCGTTCCTCATTGCGCATCTCGATAACTACCTGACTAGCCGGTGTCCCTTTTACTTTGATTGAATTACGAAACTCGGTCATATCTGGAAACTCCTCACCTTCATCTACTTCAGGTGGACCAAGACGGGCAACTTCCTGTCCCCGGCGGGTAATAGATACCACAGCACCATGTTCTGACTCATCAAGCAATTTACTGAAAATTTTCCGTGCTTCCCGAGCAGTAACTGTATGCATAATTAAGCCTCCCATGTGTACACATTAAATGTATACAAGGATTGTTGTTTTGTCAAGAACCCTTTACTTTTATCAAATTATTTTGCTATTCTAGAGCGCATGTATGATGAACGTGAACTAATTGACAAACTTAAAAAAATAGAAGCTCTATTTGCAGGCACTCCGGAAACAGGGGAAAAACTGGCAGCTCTGGAGGCTGCCGACAGAATAAAAGAACGCCTGGAATCCATCAAAAAAACTGATGCTCCTGTAGAATACACCTTTCGACTGACAAACATGTGGTCAAAAAAACTATTCACTGCTTTATTGAGACGATATGGAATAAAACCCTACCGATACAGCAGACAAAAACATACGACTGTTATGGCTAGGGTTCCGATAACATTTGTTGACACCGTTCTCTGGCCGGAATACCAAAAACTTGACAGCATCCTCAGAGACTATGTTGACGATATAACCAATCGGGTAATCTCTGAAAATATTTACCCGGACAATTCTGATGCTGAATTGAAAAAAAAGTAAGAGGGAACCCTGTTGAGAGTATCACAACTGGACAAGAGTACTTGTCTGGACAGTTGGGGATTACGTAATAGTAATAGATAAATGTACGTGACGATTGATTTATATACTGACGGCACACGAAGAAATATCAGAATTGAAAGATTATGAAGATGCTGTGATTGATGAATTAGCATTAAACGAAGAAATAGATTATATCGTCACAAGAAATTTAAAAGATTTTAAGAAATCAAGGAATAAGATATATTCAGCACGAGAAATATTTGCTTCGCAACTGCCTCCCAACTCCCTCAACTACCTTTAAACAGCTTGAACCCTGGTTTTCATCATTTTCAGGGGGATTAGAGGGTCATATTCCTTTTCTTGTCAAAAGATTGAACAAGATGCCATACATTTCGTTTAATAGTTTTTAATTAAAAAATTGACATAAAAGACATTTGTCTGTATAATACAAGACATAAGTCGGAGGTGTCGAAATGAACACATATACCATAGAAAATTTACTCGGTGGCTATGAAGTTATAGGACATACTATTCAGACTGAAATGGATCTCTATGAATTAGGAAAAAAAGGAATCCCTAAAAAATCTTTAGTAGCTTTAGCCCAAAATATACATATGTCTACCCGGGCAATAACAAATATCTTACATATTACAGAACGTACACTACAACGAAAAAAAGATTTGGATTTAATAAACGAAAGTTTATCCGAACACATTATACAAATTGCAGAGGTTTACTCACGGGGGAATGATGTGTTTGATACCATTGAGGACTTTCAAGTATGGATTACTGCTTCCAATACCGCATTGGGCAACAAAAAACCCATAGAATTATTATCCTCCCGCTATGGTGCACAATTGGTTTTAGATGAATTAGGACGAATTGAATATGGGGTTTTCTCCTAATGCATACGTATCGTATCGCTAAAAAAATATATATCCATGATATATCGGGTGAAGGGGCTCGTATGTATGGGGGCAGATGGAATAAAAAAGGTACAAGTCTACTATACACTGCTGAAAACCGTTCATTGGCAACAGTAGAATATTTAGTGCATATATCTATGGGAATACTCCCACATGATAGTTGTATAGCAGAATTTTTCATACCGGATGAAATTAATTATGAACAAATCAAAGTTACAGATTTACCCACCCACTGGTCTACTTATCCGGCTCCATTAATTCTTACAGAAATTGGAGAAAAGTGGATTAAAAACAATAAAACATTACTTTTAAAAGTACCTTCTTCTGTGGTAAAAAATGAATGGAATTTTTTGATAAACCCGAAACATGAACTTTTCAGTAAAGTAAAAATAACTGGGATTGAATTGTACAATTTTGATAAAAGATTGATATAGATCGAAAACAAGTAGCTCTAGCTTATTCACAAATCGCCAAAAATCCGGTACTATTTTTTCATGAACAAACCATCAGCCTTCCATATGCTGAGAAATCAGAAAAACACACACAGCTCAACCGGGATATCGGGTAAAACCCCTAAAAACAGCAACGCAAAAAGTCCCTTCAGTTTTCAGCTGAGAGAGGATGACTTCGGCTACTATATCGTTACCTGCAGCCAGCAGAATCAGCCCCAGCTGGTAGATGAACACTACTATCAGGGAACCGTTCACCAGGCTCTCGCCCTCTACAACCGACTTTTGGGAACTATCTCCTGGAAAATCGAGTGGGGAAGAACTGACGACCGCCTCTACCTGAAAGAACATCCCGATCTTTTCGAAAGCATACTCGACTGTTCAAGCCACCTCACTCTGGAAAATTCCCGGCAGCCGGTCAGATTTAATCCCGGTTCAGGGAGTATCGTTCTGACAACCCAAAAACATGACGATTTGCTCTCGCTTACCTGCCGCGCAACCTTTCAACCACAGAAAAAAACAGACCCCCCACACCCCCACAACCAAAATCATCACAACCACCCCTTTACCTTTCTTACTCCCTCACTTATCCTCGCAAACCGTGAAATCTACCGGGCTGAACCTGCAGCACATTACGAACAGCTTGATCTGTTCAACTGCACCATCCGGGAAGAAGAAGCAGGGAATCTGTTCAGCCTCTTCCTCAGCAGCTTCCCGGGCGCAGAAATTATGCATAACGAATACGCCGTAGAGCACCTGAGCCGAATAACCCCGCAGCCGGCACTGATACTCGAACATATCGACTCCAGTAAAGCTCTGCACCTTACCATCGCCTGCTCAGCACCGGAGATCGAACTCGATTTTCTTAACTCCTATGATCTGAGCAGTCTGGCCGCGATTGATAATGAACAACAAACCCTGAACATCCACCCTGTGAGTCCCTGCGACATAGCAGGCTCCGCAGAGATAATAGAAAAAACCCTGAAAATCCATCAGCATAAAAACGATCCGCAGTGCACCTACACCAGAATTGACAATCTGTTTATTATCCAGCCGAAACTCGCCCTGATCTTTCTGGAGACCGAACTGCACATCATTCTCTCAAGCTTTATCCTGATCGGCACCAAAGAACTCGAAAAATTCAGAATCAGGATGATGAAACCAAAACTCAACCTCCGCATAGGATCGGGAATCGATTTCCTGGAGGGCAGCGCCGATCTTGAAATAGGGACGGAGGCTTTCAAGCTTGCCGATTTTCTCTCACAATATGATAAAAACCGCTATATCATGCTGAGTGACGGAACCAAAGCAGTAGTGGAACATAAATTTATATCCCGGCTGAAGCGCTTCCTGAAACCCGGGAAAAATGGTGATCTCAGTATATCCTTCTTCGACCTTCCCCTGATAGCCGAACTTATAGACGAAAAGACCGCTGATACCGGCTTTTTGAAGTCCCGAAGTATTTTGGAGGGCTTTAACACTTTCGAGCAGATAGATGCCCCGGAGCCAGTGCTGCAGGGAACGCTGCGCGACTACCAGCATATCGGCTACAAATGGCTGAGATACCTCCACACCCATGGTCTGGGAGGGTGTCTGGCAGATGACATGGGACTGGGAAAAACCATCCAGACTATAGCGCTGATGAGCACTGTTTATCCGGGTGGTTCTGTGATTTCTGGTAATTCGGGTAAAGAACAGCCCAGCCTTATCGTGATGCCCAAAAGCATCCTGTTGAACTGGCTGCGTGAAATTGCACGTTTTGCCCCCCGGCTTACCGCCTGTATCTACCACGGACCAGACCGGAATTTGGGAGAAAGTCTCAAATACCAGCTAATGTTAACCACCTATGCCACCATCCGAAATGATATTGAAGCGCTTTCCCGGCAGGATTTTTTCTATATTGTACTTGATGAGTCCCAGCGGATAAAAAATATCGATTCGCAAATATCAAAAGCCGTTATGCTGCTGCAGGGACGGAGGCGTCTGGCACTGAGTGGCACTCCGGTAGAAAATAATCTTGCCGAGCTCTATGCCCTGTTCCGCTTCCTGAACCCAACTATGTTCGGATCCCGGAAACAGTTCCAAAAAGAGTATTTCGACCCGATCACCCGCAAAGGGGACGAACAGACCCTCTCCGATCTGAAGAAAAAAATCTATCCGTTCCTGCTGCGCCGCCTGAAATCAGAGGTTCTCCAGCAGCTGCCGGACAAAACTGAACAGATTATCTATGTCGAAATGAGCGATTCCCAGAAAAAACTCTACGAAACCCGGCGCCGTTTCTACTACGAAGCCATCAGGATGCAGATTGCAAATGACGGCTTCAATAAAGCGCGTTTTTTCCTCTTTCAGGCCATGAATGAACTTCGGCAAATTGCCAGCATCCCCGAACATATGAGCGACACCGCAATCACCTCCCCCAAAGTAACTATATTAGGCGAATACCTGGAGGAGACCGTCGGTAACAACCACAAAGCCCTGGTCTTCGCAAACTATCTCGAAGCCCTGAATTTGATGGAAGAGGAGCTTGATAAACGCCATATCACCTATCTGAAAATGACCGGCAAAACCCGCAACAGAGCGGCAATCGTCGATGCTTTTCAGGAGAGTGATGATTATCAGGTCTTACTGATGACCCTGAAAACCGGCGGTGTCGGCCTGAATTTGACTGCCGCAGACTATGTCTACATCTTCGACCCCTGGTGGAATGCTGCCGCCGAAACCCAGGCCATAGACCGGGTTCACCGCATTGGCCAAAAAAACAGTGTATTCAGCTATAAACTGATTACCCGTGACACCATCGAGGAGAAAATTCTCCAGCTACAGCAGCAGAAAAAGGAGCTTGTGGAGTCTCTGATAGAGAGTGATAGTGCTGACGGCGGCGGAAGCGGCGGTAAAACCCTGAAAGAAGAGGATATCGATTTTATCTTCTCCGACTTCGCTGATTTTTCTGATTTTTCTGATTTTTCCGATAACAGGATTGAAAAATGATACCACGCATAAGCCCACGCATTACCCCAAAAGAGGGTGCAGAAGCAAAAAAAGAGACAACGGACCACCCTCCTGCACCAGCACAGGAACCTGAAACCGCAACAGTGCCTCCGACCCCAGTGCCTGCCATGCCCAGCAGTTGCCCAGCAACTGCCCAGGGGAGTAATCTGGCTCTGGAAACCGCAACAGTGCCTCCGACCCCAGCTTCCAGCAGTTGCGAAACAACTGCCAATTCCCCCTATCCAGAAGGCTGGTATATCCAAACCAACTCTCAGGAGACGGCAATTTGCCACACCTGTTTCAGCCAAAAACCGGGCGCTTTCATCGTCAGTGAGAAGAGCGTAACCTGCCTTTCCTGCGCCGTGGAAAAATTCAGCAGAAAAGCCTTCATGCAGCTCAGATTACCCTCTAATCTTACAGCTGATGCGCTGGGTGAAATATTCGAATACTCTGCACCGCCGCTTATGAAAATCGGTATGTTCTTTAACAGAGAAAAACTCATACAATACCTGAATACCATTACTCAGGCTGATGCATCTGCCGGCAATAAAATCCTTGAAAACATCGTCCTGCAGATGGGATACAACATCGATCACCCTTTGAGCCTTCTCTTTAGAGCCATCGCCTTGACCCATTTAATGCAAAGCAAAACCTATTATGTGCCCACCCTGCTGGCTCTTGAAGCAGTACATCGAACCAGAACGTTTCCGGAAACATTTGACTTACAACGGTTCAGGTATAATCTGGCGCATATTCTCGGATCTCTTGCACCTGGAAAACCGGCCGTACAGCAGCTCATTGCCGAAGTGATACAAGAGGCCAAAAAACGGGGGGAATTCTATGTAAACACATGGTTCCATCGCTCAGCAAGCGGACACTATACAACCTATGAAAACCTTGCACTATCAAACCCGGACTTAGAAAAAACCGTCGCGGTCTATATGCTGCCGATAAAAATAGTGGAGCCCATCAATATGATAACACCCTTCCATATAGAGACGCTGATAAATTCTCTCTATACAGCAAACCAGTTGAAAATCCTCTACACCAACTTTTTAGGCACCCTTCACAGGGATACCGGAATAGCACTGCCTTTCCGCTGGCCGGAAAAACAGGCTAAGAAAGCACATTACATCCGCCTCTTTAGTGAAATATTGATGGATAAAACGCTGATGCAGGCCTTTTTACAAAAATTTCCATCCCGATTAGCCCAGGTTTTTCTGAAGATGGTTTGGGAACATAAAGGGTTTGCACTTCAGGATGTTGCTTCATTGGGTAGTGTGAATCTACAGAAAAGCAACAGAAGATACGCCTATGGCCAGGTTCCGAATATCCCCGCTAAACTGCAGCTTTTCCAGGTCCGGGATAATCGTAGTAATTATTGGGAACAGGTAGATCCAACCCTCTATATTGATCACTCCTTCGCAGAAATATTGAAAAAAGTACTCCCCATCCCTGAATTCGGCGTTCTTCACTTCACCAAAACACCATCTGAGGATCTTTTGATCAGTACTAATCAGGATATTCTTTTACAGCTGCCCTATCTCACCACCTACATCGACCAGGTAGGAATAAAACGTTCAAAAAACGGTACGAAAATCCTTAAATCAAGCTTAAAAGAGGCCGGAAAACTCTGCTCTCTTAATGAACCCTACCCCTATATTCCCGGTGCCGATACCATTCGAACCACCATGATCCTTCAACTGCTTGAAGGCATACCCCCGACTGAAAGAGAGCACAATCCATCAATTGCCCCTGAACAGTATCTCAAAGAGATCTTCACACGCTTTTTTCCCGTTGATAACACAGGTTCCCACATCTTCGTACACTTTCTTGATTATCTTAAATCAGATTTTGGGACGGGAGAACTGGCGTACATAGCCCGTAACAGTAAGCAGAATTGGACTCATCTGCAAAATTTTCTTAAATTACTGGTTATTGGGAGCTGGGTAACTATAGAGGAGATGCTTAATTATCTGCTGGCACATAGCATCTATCCATACCCGTTTGATTTATCACTATTTTCCATAAATTATGTTAATTTCTATTTTAATTCCTTAAGCACCAGTCAATATGCATCAGGGTACGACAAACTCATGCTGCATGAGAGCAATCTGCGTGAAACACTGCTCCTTCCCTACCTGAAAACCCTAATTTTTGTGCTGAACACCCTGGGAATTGTAGATATCGCCTATGACATACCGGCTAATCCCTGCTATCAGAATAAAAACAACACCTGGCTCTCTCTCTACGACGGTATAGCGGAGGTGTCACTTACTCCCCTCGGCGCTTGGCTGATCGGGAAAACCGATGAGCTGGAGACGCTGCGCGAAAAGTCTGCGATCCGCATTAATCTGGACTCCGGCAGGCTGCTTATTACCGTTGAAGGGGCTGATCCTCTTGTCGAACTTACGCTTAGTAAAATAGCAGTCTCCATTGGCTCCGGGTACTACCAGGTGCGGGCCGATCTCTTTCTCAAAGAGTGTGCTGATTCTGCTGATATTGAAAATTCGATCGAGATGTTCAGAGCGAATATTTGTCAAAATCCGCCGCCTGTGTGGGAGGAGTTTTTCTCTTCTCTGCTTCACAAGGCGTTTCCGCTAAAACTCAGTGCCGATCAGCACTTTATGTTCAGTCTGGATCCCGGCAATACCGAGCTTATTCAGTTGATTTTTAACGACTCTTATCTGCGAAAATATATTGTACGAGCCGAGGATTATCAGATATTTATTAAGCCGGAAAATTACCGATCTGTACAGAAGCGTCTTGCTGAATTCGGCTTTTTGCTGCCGGATCGGAAGAGACTGGGGTCAGACACCATCCTCCATTAATAGCCAAATCATTGCTCAGCATCACTTACAGCTGGTTTATGGGGTCAGACACCACTTTTTTTTTACAATTTTTATTGTGTAGAGTTGACAATCAGAAACGGTGATATATACTGAAAAATATCATTCCCAAAGTAGCTTTGAGGAGCAGGATATGAAAATATTGTTAATTGCCCCACATGCTCAACTTAAAGGCTATAGCCGCCTTTTTTTTCAAAATGATGAAGTGAGTCTAGGCCTGCTTTCTATTGAAGCTATGTGCAAACAAAAAGGGCATACAACCTGTCTTATACTGTTGGAAGAAAAAGATGTCGAATCGGTAATTTCGGAATATCAACCTGAAATTGTCGGCATTACTTCTATGACTCCTACGTACTTAACAGCTCTGCGCATTGGGCAGCGTATAAAAAAATCTGACCCTAAGATTATTACTGTTTTCGGCGGGCATCATGTATCGGCTCTGCCTGAAGATACCTTATTAGACGGAGCTGCGGATTATGTTGTTCGTGGGGAAGGAGAAGAAGCCTTTCTTCTGCTTATAGAGGCAATCAGTCAGGGGAACAGGACTCCGGAGATTGAGGGTGTATGCTATTTGTCTGAAGGGAAACCGGTCTTTACTCATACGAAAGCAATTGTCCAGGATTTGGATTCTCTCCCGTTCATAGATCAGGATATTTTGCATAACGAACGGGTTTTTATCAACAGCAGTAGGGGATGTCCTTTTCGCTGCGATTTCTGCTCTGTAGGCTCTTTTTACGATCGAAAATGGAGAAAGCGTAGTGTAAAAAGTATTATCAGTGAACTAGAATTCAATGAGAAAAAAAGAACAGCTGCAGGGGAAAAGTTTTCGTGGGTAGATTTCCGTGATGACAATTTAACGGTAGATTCCAACCGATTGGCTCAATTATGTGATGCTATAGAAGAGAAAGAATGGAATTTTTCATGGCATTGTCAAAGTCGAATTGATACGATAGTAAACAATCCGCAATTATTGAAGAGGATGACTGAGAGCGGCTGTTCGATCATGGCTCTTGGCCTGGAAAGTGGAGTTCAAGAAATTCTGGATAGTTACGATAAGGGAATCACTTTTGAACAATCGCAGCAGGCAGTCTCGTTACTAACTAACAATAATGTTCTTCACATCTGGTATGCAATGCTCGGAAGTGGAAATCATTTGGATACGCCGGAATTATTGAAGAAAAATATTTTGGCGTTAGCTGCTTTTCCCTTTGATCTATTACAGATCTCATTGCTGACTCCATTTCCCGGTACTCCCCTCTACGAGCGGCTCTCTTCCGAAGGTCGCTTATTACATCGAAATTGGGATTTATATGATGGTCTTCACTGCGTTTATCAACCATTAGGGGTAAGCCCGGAAAGTATGGAAAAAGCATTTCTCTGGGCTTATCGAAAAATATTTATTCAATCCGGGATTCGCCGCATAATCCATACAATCAGCAGCTCTAAACCTTTTTGGGGGAATACTATTCATCCAACTGGCATGCTGCGTATCGCCCGCGATATGCTGCTGTTAAAAAAGGAGATTTTTTAATAGAGAGTTTTCTGCGTGTGTGGTGGGGGGAGAGAAAGGAGGACGTGAGCCTTGACGAGATTATCACGTCTGGAAAAGAGAAAACTGGGGAAAGGGGTCTGACCCCTTTCCCAAATCTCTACCAAAGCTCCTTCTTCAGTAACTCATATACGTTGTAGACTATGGGGCATACCGAACAATTTTCAAAAACTGTAGTCATACTGAAGATCCGATCCTTTTTATCCAAATGAGGATATGATCGACACTCCTGCGGTCGCGAAGAGTACACTGTGCAGAGATTGTCTTTCAGAAGCGGACAAGGAATCGTGTTAAAAACAAACCCGTCTTCCTCATCATCTTCGATGATGTAGCTATCGCAAAAGGCACTATACGAAAGTCCCAAATGAGCAGCCATTGCATCAATATCCTTTGAAGAGAGCAAGGGCTGCATCTTAATGCAGCAATTCGCACATTTTGTACAGTCAATCTCTTTTGATACCATCTCATAGTAGTATGTAAATCTGGCATCAATCTCTTTACTCGGTAAATCACACCAACCTTTTAGATAACCACGGAATTTCCAATTCTCATCCTCTTTTTGCGTGGCTAATTTCTCTACGCGTTTACTATCAATTTCAAATTTCATAGCTGTCCTCTCTTAGTATTACGAGTATACTCACAAATTGTAACGGTTATTGCTGTCTACACGCAAGTAAATCAGCAAAGATGTTGGGGGATTAGGGAGGGAGGCCGGAGGCTGGAATATGGGGAGGGAAAGCGAAGATCTTTCGCTATGATGCAATCTACCGCAGTTGCACAGCAACTGCCAAGACAAGTACTCTTGTCCAGTTGTGGTACCCTCAACCAAAGTACCTCTTACCCAGGGGTCAGACCCCCTTTCCCAACATTGATACCTTTCATTATGTACTTTACAATTCTATTGATCGTGTGTATAATACACACATGAAGAGTGCTGAAATAATGAAAATTCTTAAAAAAGATGGCTGGTATGTTTTTAACATAAGAGGTAGCCATCATCAATTTAAGCACCCCTCAAAGATAGGCAAAGTTACGGTTCCTCATCCAAAAGCAGATTTACCAATTGGAACTGTAAAGAGCATTTATAAGCAAGCTGGAATGAAAATGGAGATATGATATGAGATATCCTGTATATTTAGAAAAAGATAAAGATAGTGATTATGGCGTTACAGTACCAGATCTTCCCGGATGCTTTTCTGCCGGGGAAACAATTGAAGAAGCACTAGAAAATGCAGAAGAAGCAATATTGACACATGTTGAAGGAATGTTTATGGATAATGAAACTATTCCAATACCATCTTTGATTGAGGATTTAAAGAAAAGGAATAGCTTAAAAAATGTTATCTGGAGTGTGGTTACAATTGATATTGGCAAATTATCTAAAGTGGTAAAAAGAATTAATGTTACAATTCCAGAAAATATACTCACCAAAATTGATACATATGCTGAGAAAGAGGGTGAAAGCAGATCCGGATTTTTAGCTTCTGCTGCAATGGAATATATAGCGCAACATAGTAAATGAATAATGCATGCCGTTATAATGAGGGAGACCGGAGGCGGTGAGCCCGGGTCAGAGTACCAGACCTGAACTAGATTACTAGTTTCAGCAGTTGCTTTGCAACTGCCCTCCCCTCTTAACATATATTATAGTTGACAATTTTAAACTTTATGCTTACTATTATTGACATTATGAAAAGAAAAACAAATATTCTACCACAAGTACAAAGAACGCTCATCCAGCTTGGTGAAAACATAAAAACTGCAAGACTTCGCAGAAAACTCTCAATGGAACAGATAGCAGAACGGGCAGGAGTAAGCAGAGCTACCGTCTGGGCTGTTGAAAAAGGTGCCCCTTCTGCAGCTATGGGAATATATATCCAAATACTGTTTGTATTAGGTCTGGATACGGATATGCTACAGGTTGCAGCAGATGATGAACTGGGAAGAAAACTGCAGGATGCTGAATTGCTGACAAAAAGACGGGCTCCAAAAAGGAAATAAAAATGAGCAGCGGGCAAAGAAAGATATACATATATGCTCATTGGGTAGGAATGGAAAATCCTGAATGCATGGGAGTTCTCACAGCTACTCCTGTAAGAGGGAAAGAAATTTTCTCCTTTTCCTATAATGCGGAATGGCTTAAAACAGAAAATAGATACATCATGGATCCGGATTTGCAGTATTATACCGGTCCGCAATACACAAAGTCAAATACATCAAATTTTGGTATATTCATGGACTCCTCCCCCGATCGATGGGGAAGAGTTCTTATGAAACGCCGGGAAGCCTTATATGCTGAAATCGAAAACAGACCGGAAAAGAGATTGTTGGAATCAGACTTTCTGCTTGGGGTATTTGATGAAAACAGAATGGGAGCTCTTAGATTCAAAATTGAACCGGATGGTGACTATCTCGATAATAACA
>Ga0075115_10000940_pt1 | contig 14429 bp, 14 predicted proteins | sample AntAceMetag02UKH_FD_69785 | JGI IMG/M metagenome (GOLD analysis project Ga0075115, IMG submission 69785) | Saline lake microbial communities from Ace Lake, Antarctica - Antarctic Ace Lake Metagenome 02UKH | ecosystem: Environmental > Aquatic > Non-marine Saline and Alkaline > Saline | place... | reverse complement strand
CCACTAACTGCTTCCCACGGATGGCCTTTTGGAGAGGCACCTCCTTTCCAAGCCGAGTTTTCCGCATGGATTTGCTATATTTGTTAACTAATGCGCCATCCCCCCACTGAGAGCGGCGCCCAAATGAAGACCCCCTATAGTCCTTCAAAAAACCTCTGTCAAAACGATCTTGCCTTACTGCTCACTTCTTAAAAACCCTTTGGATAATGCCAGGTTGAAATTTTAAGTAAAAGGATAGGTTAATGCAAGGCGATTCTACTCCTTATAAAGGAACAAGAAATTATACGGCATTTTTTCTTGACCGAGCACATAAAAGCTGCGACTTCTTCAAAAAGTGGCGCATTAATTGCATATGGTCAGACGCTTTACAAATGCTTCAGCTCAGACACAATTGGAGGCCTTATGATGATGAATACGCATAACGCCCGTATCCTGGTAGTCGACGACGAACCCGACGTGCACGTCCTGCTTGAAAAGATGCTGGGAAGCCAGGGCTATACGGTGGATGCGGCATACGGTGCCGACGAGGCCTTTCGGGCTATCGATATCAACCGCCCAGATCTGATCATCCTAGACCTCATGATGCCCGCCACATCGGGGCTCAATATACTGGAACAGATTCGCAACGATGAGAACCTGCGCGATATCCTGGTCCTCATCGTCTCGGCGCGCGACGAACAGGCCGACCGCCTGGAAGGACTGTCGCACGGCGCCGACGATTACGTCTCCAAACCGTTTCACCTGCGCTCGCTCGTACGCAAGATAGAACATATGTTGGAGAAAAGCGTAGAGAAGAAGACTTCCGAGAAGATCACTTCAATTCCACAACAATAGAAAGCTCAACCGTAGCACCCTCAGGCAGGCTGGATGCGCCGACAACCTCGCGCACGTGTTTACCCTGCAATCCAAAGACATCCCTGATGAGCTCGCTCGCACCGTCGAATACCTTGAAATGATCCTTAAAATCTGCGCCGCAAGCGACGGCGCCTGAGAGCTTGACGATGCGCTTGACCTTGCCCAAGCTCCCGCCCAGCTCAGCCACCATGATCCCGAACGCGTTGACGAGTGCCGCGCGCGCTGCAAGCTTTGCCTTATCGAGACTCACCTCGACGCCTGCGCGCCCCTTCATCATCTTGCCCTCCGAGCGCGGCAGCACGCCGGAAACGAACAGCAGCTTTCCCGCGCGAACCGCGTGTACAGTGGTCTTTTCAGCCGCAGGGGGCTCGGGAAGGTCTATATATAGCTCATAGAGGCGATCGTCGAACGTCATCTACTGGCTCCTGACGCGAGGTTTATAGATGAAGAGAAATATAGTGAGCGGCGAACCCTTGACGGTCCTGAACGCAGCCTGCGTCTCTTCTGTAAACATCGAGCGCGCATTCTCATCGATAAACGCCTCGCGCACATCGACGACACGCAGACCCGCTGTACGGCAGATGCGATAGTAATCCTCCACGCCGCGAATCGACGACTCTATAGCGCGCAGCCGGTCAGGTCCCTTCTTGGCGAACATGCCGTAAGGATGGTAGTCGATCAGCACACCCTGGCCGCCCGGCGACATGATACGGCCCGCCTCCTTCACCACGCGGAGGATGTCCCCCTGGAAAGGCGTGGCGAGCCTCAAAGCGACGTAATCAAAGAAGCTGTCAACAACGGGCACGTTCTGCGCCTTGCCACGCACCACGTAGCCGGTCTTGGCATCGCCCTGCTGGCCCTGTGAGCCACCACCAATCTCAAGGCCCAGGCTAAGCCGAGCCTCGCGCTCGGTAAAGCGACCCAGCAACTGGGGCGGCCCCTCGCCCAAATCGAGCGCCGTGTGCCCGGCAAGCTCAGGCACGGCGGGAAGCGCGTAGCGCTCCACCGAAGCGTTCACCAGCTCGCCTATCTTATTTACGCCGAGCATGCTCTCCAGCGAGAGAATGGGCTGCACGCCACCGCGCGTCCCAACCTGCGCCTTGGCCTTCTGTGCATGGCCGATGGCGCGCTCAAGGAACTTACCCGCCGTCGACATCGCCGTTCTGAGATGTTTTTCATACCCTTTGGACATTATTGGGAATGTACCTAAATAAGTAGCAAGTAGCAAGTAGCCAGTAATCAGTAGAAAACCAATAGATGGACGCTTTTATGCTTGCTACTAGCTACTTGCTACTTGCTACCTGTAACAATGTTGCCGTTGACCCCCGCATACCAATGAGCTTATACAATTACGAAGAACCTATTAAGGAGACACTATGGACTTCACACTCACCAAAGAAAAACCCGCAAAGCTTAAATGCGATCTCTTAGCCATCGGCTGTTTCGAGGAGGATCACGAGGAAGGTGCTCGTGAGGTGCCGGCCAAGCTCATGAAAGCAGACGGAGGCATCGACCTCGACCGTGCTCTGGACGGCGAAATCAGCCGTGCGATGAAAGCTAGCACGTTCACAGGCAAAGCGGGCAAGGCGAAGGTCTTCTATACCGAGGGTCGGATCGCACCGCGACATGTGCTCGTCGTCGGCCTGGGCAAGAAGAAGGAGGCCGATCTCGATACGCTGCGCGCAGCCATGGCAAAGGTCGCCAAGATGGCAGCCGAGCTCAGGTTATCGTCAGCTGCATTTGTCCTCGAGAACAAAACACTCGCCAAGAGCGAGCCACACACTCGCCTGCAAAGGCTCGTCGAGGGAATGGTCTTGGGGCACTATAGCTTCGAGGTGTACAAGGACAAGAAGAAACGCGCGCAGAAAACCTTGAAGAAGGTATTCGTAATATCCGACCGTCAGAATGCCGCGACCAAGAATGCGTTGAGCGACGGCAAGGTCATCGCCGATGCCACCATCTTAGCGCGCGATCTTGGCAACACGCCTGGCAACGATCTCACGCCACGCGTGCTCGCCAAGTTCGCCAGGGAAGTAGCGGCGAAGGGCAAGCTCCGTTACCAGGAGATGGGCCCCGCACAAATGCAAAAGGAAAGGATGGGCGCTTTCCTTTCCGTCGCACAAGGATCGCCCGAACCTCCAGCTTTCATACATCTCACCTACAAACCCAAGGGTCGCTCAAGGGCGAGCATCGCGCTGGTGGGCAAGGGTGTCACGTTCGACGCGGGCGGAATCTCCATCAAACCATCGCGCGGCATGAATGAGATGAAAGCCGATATGGGCGGCGCAGCTGCAGTCCTGGGAACGATGCAAGCAATTGCCCAACTCAAACCGCGCGTCACAGTTGACGCGTATCTGTGCGCAGTCGAGAACATGCCCGACGGCAAAGCGATAAAGCCGGGCGACATAGTCACCGCCAGAAACGGCAAAACGATCGAATACATCTCTACGGATGCCGAGGGCAGGATGATTTTGGCAGACGGCTTGAGCTACGCCTGCGACAAGAAGCCCGACTACGTCATCGATATCTGCACGCTCACAGGCGCATGCCCGTACGCGGTCGGTGAGAAGTACGCAGCAATCCTCGGCACCGACCAAAAATTCGTGAACTTGCTCACCAAGGCTGGCGAACAGGCGGGCGATCCGCTCTGGCAGCTGCCACTCGAAAAATCCTATGCAAAAGGACTCACCGCGACGATCGCCGATCTCAAAAATACCGGCTCGTCGAAGGCGGACACGATCAACGGCGCGCTGTTCCTCTTAAACTTCGTGGGCGAAATGCCGTGGGCGCATCTGGACATCGCATCGAATGCGTGGACGGACGACGCGACCCCGCTATGCCCCAAGGGAGCTACCGGCTCCGGCGTACGCCTGCTCACGCAGTTTTTGATGAATATGTAAGAACCGTTCTATCGGTCTATCGTAAGAAGCAAAAACTATGGGCACTGCAAAACAAAACATAAGCGCGCGGGAAAAAGCTGAGCAGGAAGGCGTTGATGTAACGCTCCTGGAGCTCAACCTCGCAAAGACGCCAACCGAGCGCGTTCGCGACCACCAATGTGCAATAAATCTTGCAACAAAGCTTAGGGAAGCCGGCAACCGCTACTATGCAAAACGCAGAACAACTTCTTAAACTCCTCATCGACAATGATGTGGAATTTATCCTCATCGGCGGGTACGCAGCTGTCGTTCACGGCTGTTCAACCCTCACACAGGATATCGACGCCTGCATCCCCTTCACCAAGCAAAATGCGCAAAAGCTTATTGCCACGCTCGAAGGCATTAATCCCATCCACCGCGAAAACAAAAAAACACTTACCGATAAGCCGGACAAACTCGCACAGTTCAAGAACCTCTATCTCATCACCGACCATGGCCCACTCGATCTCCTAGACGAAGTTGCTGGCCTAGGATCGTATGATGACGTTTCAAATCACACCATCGAGCTCGATCTCTTTGGCAAAAAATGCCGAGTACTCGACATCGAAAGCCTCATCAAGGCCAAAGAACAGATGACCCGGCCCAAGGACAAAGAAACCGTAACTCAGCTCAAGGCCATTCAGGAAAAAATCACGGGATAAACCGGGCGGCGTTTTCGTCGAAGGAGATGAGCGCTGACGTGGAGTATTCTGGGATGAGGTGCATGGTGTGCGAGAGTCGCACCCCTATGCGCTTGGCCTGCAGGAGTTCATAGAGTTTCTTCTGATCCATGAGGTTGGGACACGGCGGGTATCCAAAACTGAAGCGCGTGCCCGCATCGTCTGGAAGGTCCAATTCATTGGCGATATATCGCTGCGCATAGTTTGCGAGCGCTTCGGTCGCCTCTGCCGCCAACCCCTTCACAAAGAATGCGTCGGTATATTTGTTTTCCTTGAAAAACTTAGCTGCTGCTTCGGCAACCGCGGTACCCACGGTTACCATCTGTATCGTCGCAAAGTTGTCAGGAAAAAAGTCGGCCAGGCAACGGTTGGGGGTTTTGCGCTCGCGCGGAAAATCGAAAGAGACTCTCCTGTTCAGATGTTTGACGAATAGAAGGTTGCCGTTGCTCTCAGCGTGAAAGTGGCCGTACACAATCTTGGGCTGAATGACGTTGTGCGCCAGGCAGTATACGATGAGCTTTTCAAGCGTGGGTTCGGCAAGTTCCTTAACGCGCGCATGCCACGCCTCCTTGGAGAGGTCGCCGCGCAATTGCCAGCGCGCACCGAAGAGGACGTCGCGGTCGATGAGGTCGAAGACATGTTGAACGTCAACGTCCTCAAGAATCTTTGTGTCGAAGAAGGGTGGTTGCACTAATCTTCTCCATAGCTTTCAATCCTGAAAAAGCATCTTTACAATAGTGAACGTCAGAACCGTACGCTGGCTCGAGCATGTTCTTTGTAAACTTTTCGGTAAGGGCTGCTCCGCCACACAGGACTGGAATGCCAATATCGCTGTGGCGAAACACCTCGAGATCCTCGCGCATGATCTCCGTGGAACTGACCAACAAACCCGATAGTCCGATGGCACAAGCACCATGCTCCTTGACCGCTTCTACGACACTCGCTGCGGGCTGGCGTATTCCTAAGTTTATCACCTTGTAACCATTGTTGGACAGAATTGCATCGACCAAGTTTTTGCCGATATCGTGAACGTCGCCGCGCACCGTCGCCAAAACGATCGTCCCTTTGGCGTGCGCCTCATCGGTCACCATATATGGAGAAAGGATGTCGACAGCGGCGCGCATGGTTTCGGCCGATTGAAGCACAAAGGGCAAGGGCATCGTACCGTTGCCAAAGCGCTCGCCTATGACCTTCATGGCTGCCATCAAAACGTCGTTCACAATCGCGCTCGGCTCCATCTCACCCAGCAGACGTCCGATTATTTGATCGAGTTCGCCTTTGTCGCCTTCTATCACCTTCATCTTAAGGGCTTCGACCGGACAACTCTTTACGATCTCCGCCATCCGCTCCTTGTCCGTACCCTTAAGCGACTCACATAGTTCCAGAACCTTCGTGAGGGGATTGCCCTCCGACGTATCGTTATCGATAAGCCGCTCGATCCACGGACGAAGCTCAACATCTATACGATCCAGCGGAACGATCGTGCGCGCATTGATGATCGCCGCATCAGCGCCGGCTTCCACCGCGCGATGCAAAAACATACTCGTCAGCGCCTTGCGACCGCGAAGCGGCAAACCAAATGACACGTTCGAAACGCCGAGGCTCACGCGTACGCCAGGAAGTTCCTTATGAATTTTTTTAATCGCGGCAATGGTTTCAATTCCGGCACTAGCCGTCGACCGATCCCCGCTCGCGAGCGTGAAGACGAGCGGATCAATCAGGAGATCTTTTCTGCGCAGTCCTTCCTTTTCTGCAAGTTCAACCAGACGTTTAGCGACTTGAACCTTTCGGTCGGCGCTCGTCGCCATGCCATCCTCATCTATAGTGAGCGCTACGAGCAGTGCTCCGTAGTTCTTTGCCAACGCGATAATTTTTTGTGCCTTTGCGCCGCCATCTTCAAGGTTTATTGAGTTGATAATCGCGCGGCCACCGACATGCGAGAGAGCTTCCTCGATCGCAGCGGGATTGGTGGAATCGATAACGAGCGGACGGTCGACCGTCTGCACAAGCTTGGGGATGAGGGCGCGCATGGCGGCCAGCTCATCGCCGCCGGTAAGTGACACGCTCACATCGAGTGCATGCGCACCCTGTGCAGCCTTGCGTGCATGTGCTATGCAACCTTCCCAATCGGAGGATTCAACCAGTTCACGGAATTTTTTGGAACCGTTTGCATTAGTCTGTTCTGCAACGATGAACGGTTTTGGCTCCTGATCAATCGCGGTAGCACCGAACAAGCTCGCGGCATGCGGTGCGTATTCAACGTCGCGAGCAGCGACGGTCACGCCATTCAATTCCTTTGCAAGTGCTGCGATATGTTCAGGCGTTGTACCGCAACAACCACCCACCAGCTTCACGCCACGCTCTTCGACAAAACGACGCAGCTGACGCGCAAAATCAGCCGGCTGCAATGGATAGAAAGGTTTGCCGTCCCGATTCTCCGGCAAGCCGGCATTCGGCTCACAGATAATTGGAAAAGGAGATATGCGCGCGAGCTCGGCTATGAATTCTTCCATAAGGTCCGGACCGAGGGAACAGTTGATCCCGAACGCGGCGGGAGCATAGGGTTCGATCGCCGCGAGCATCGCTGGCAAACGCGTTCCGACGAGCATCGCTCCGTTCTGATCCAGCGTAGCTGAAACGATCAAAGGTAGTTCACGCCCAGCTAATTCCATCTCCTGCCGCGCCGCATTCATCGCTGCCTTGAGCTGAAGTGGATCCTGCGAAGTTGAGACGATGATAAAATCGACGCCGCCATCGATAAAAGCACGTGCCTGCACGGCATAGGCATCCTTCATCTCAGCGAACGACACCTGTCCAAGCGAAGGGAGCTTCGAAGTTGGTCCCATCTCGCCTGCAACATACCGCTTGCGATCGGCATATCCATCCGCAGCTTTGCGCGCAATTCGAGCGGCGCCAGCATTGATTTCTTGAACGCGCTCGGCAAGTCCATGCTCGGCCAACACGATTGCCGACGCATTGAACGTATTCGTAATGATGATGTCGGCGCCTGCCTCTAGATAGGTGCGGTGAATGGATTCGATGACATCGGGACGCGCGATGTTCAACATCTCGCCCACGCCGGGATATCCACCGAAATCATCGTCAGTCAGATCGGCGCGCTGAATCATACTGCCCATCGCTCCGTCAAAGATGACTGGCCGTGAACCAAATTGTGCCCAAAACTCATCCATAGATCGATCTCCTGTACATGAACGCCAGCCGCAAGGCAACCAACACATCGTTTCAACCCTAACAATATGATATCACTGTTAAAATATGCCAATATCGCTTTTTCCCATCATTATATAGATACGCAGCTGAACGGAGTTCATTTATCTCGTCCGAATCCGGCCCAATAAATCAATAATATCAGGCATTTAAGATCCGAGCCGGAGCCCCCACGCAGAAACCACGCAACTTTTTCCGATAGCACCCGATAATTGTATTGGAGGAGAATTTTAACCTGTTGTATGCACTCCGGGGGGAGTGAGGAGAAAGACATGATGAATCGAAACCTTACTTTGGTCGTCACCGTGACCGCCGCACTTGCATTCGCTTCTACAGCGCACGCTCGTGCAATGGATCCTAGCGATCAGTTCAGCGATAGACCTTCTAACGACCAGTTTGAGCTGTATGATCCCTCGAGCGCAACGGGTCTCGACTGCCGCTATGCCATCATCGGCGAAGACACCGAATGCTTCGTCCTCGACAACTTAAATCAACCGCATGACGATGATGACTGCGACTGCGTAGCCAACGCGGATGACCTCTGCCCCGACGATTTTGATCCCGGTCAGGAAATCGACGAGTTCGGAAGAGGTTTGGCATGTACCGACAGCGATGGCGACGGCGTCATGGACTCAATCGACAACTGCCGCGACGTAGTCAACCCCCTCCAGATGGATGCGGACGGTGATGATGACAACGACGGCATCGGCGATGCATGTGAAGATTCCGACAACGACGGCTGGCAGGATGAGGAGGACAACTGCCCGTACGATTACAACACGCCACAGGGCGACATGGACGATGACGGCTGGGGCAATGCTTGTGACAACTGCCCGCTCGTCGACAACCCGTCGCAGCTCGATACAGACTTTGACGAAAAGGGCGATGCTTGCTCGAACGACGACGATGGCGACGGCATCCTTGATTCAGTGGACAACTGTCCCGTCCGTTATAATCCCGATCAGGACGACATGGATGGCGATGGCATCGGAGATCCCTGCGACAACTGCATGGACACAGCAAACGGCGATCAGCTCGACGCCGACAACAACGGTATCGGCGATGTTTGCGAAAGCAACCCCGCCGCAGCAACCAATACGCCGGTCAGCAATTTCGACAGCGGCGGCTGCACGTTGGGAATGACCGGCAATGGCAACCCGGCAAGCCTTATCATCTTAGCTCTGGCACTTGTTCCTGCGATCATCACTCGCCGTAAAAGGAAGTAGAGAAAGCACGCACGAATTGCACTGGAGAGGATAAGGGCATGAAAAAATTTCTTATCGCAATGACAATCGTTCTGGCCTTGGCGGCGGTTCCAACCGCTGCCCATGCTTTTTGTACAGTCAAGATCAGCGGCTTCGACCACGTTGACACCGACTGCGACGGCGTAGCGGACTACCTCGATAACTGCGACACGGTCCTGAACTGCGACCAACTTGACAGCGATAACGACGGCGTAGGTGACGCATGCCAGGATCACATCGACAACGACGGAGTGACGGACCTCATCTATGATCAAGATCCAAGCGTCAATCATTTAAGCTCATGTGATCTCCGCGTCATCATATTAGGCGGAGATAATTGTCCGGAAGCAGGGAACGCTGACCAGAGCGACATCGACGGCGACGGCATCGGCGATGCCTGCGACGATAGCGACAACGACGGCTTTATCGACGCTATCGATAATTGCCCCGAATTCTACGACACCCAGCAAGCCGACTATGACAACGACGGCGTCGGCGATTCGTGCGACAACTGCATCATCATAGACAATATAGGCCAGGAAGACATGGACAACGACGGCGTCGGCGATGCCTGTGCACCGGATGTCGACAACGACACCATCATAAACCTTTTGGACAACTGCGTATACACGCCGAACACGGACCAAACGAACAGCGATGATGATGAGCTAGGCGACGCATGCGACAACTGTCCCTATGACGATAATGAGGATCAGACCGACACCGATAATGACGGCGTTGGCGACGCATGCCAGGCGGAACCGGAACCGGAACCAGATCCGGAACCCGAACCCACGATAAACGAACCGGTGGATGACAGCTGGGAGATAATGGGAAGCGGCGGCGCGAAGAACAACTGCTCGCTCACACCCAATGCAATGGCATCGGTTGAAGGACTCCTTGGAATGGCGTTCCTGGCAGCAGGCTTGTTGGGATTGGCAATCCGCAGAAAAAAATGATGCTAGATACTGGATTCTAGATACCAGATAATCAAAAACCCTCTGACGAAAGTCAGAGGGTTTTTTTGTTTTTACCAGAATCCAGTATCCGGTTTACTTATACTCTATACCCACGACTTCAAATTCTCGCACTCCCTTTGGCGTACTAACCTTAACCTCATCGCCTTCTTCCTTACCGATTAACGCCCGGGCGATAGGGGACTCGATCGAGATCCTACCTTTAGAGATATCCGTTTCATCCGCACCTACGATCTTGTAGGAGAGCTCCTCGCCGCTATCCAGATCGTGCAGCTTCACCGTTGCACCGAAGACAACCTTATCATGATCGAGCGTGGCCGGATCGATCACCTGCGCTGACGCGAGCTTGTGCTCGATCTCCTGCATCCGGCAGCTGATGTGTGCCTGATGCTCCTTGGCCGCATCGTATTCGGCATTCTCGGAAAGATCGCCGTGGTCTCGCGCGCGTTCGATATCCGCTACATTCTTGGGACGTTCAACGGATTTCAAATGTTTGAGTTCGTTCTGAAGTTTTTTCTGTCCACCCGGCGTCATCGGTATACGTTGCATAATATCTCCTTATAAAAAACTAGCCCCACATAAATAGTGGGGCATTCTTAATCCCTAAAAAATATCAAGCTTATCCTACCGGTCGGAAAACTGCAGCAGAGGCCAGCGTCGGATGTATCGCCGCAATATCGACCAATTGCAACCCATTCCACACAGGACGAGAAGTTCTGTGTAGCGCTTCATTCAAGCTATCAGTGATTATCGAATGCTGTGGGCCATCCGTACCATCGCCAGGAGATGTCAGATTGCGCACATCATCTCCAAAAGATTCCCAGGAAAGAATTTCGCGTCCGCCATTGACACCATCACCCGAATTGCGATGGAGTGAGTTGATGCGATCGACCGCAAATTCGAAGAACGGACGACCAAAAGGATCAACGGCACTCCTCAAAAGCGCTAGCGGAATCTCCTTGGCGAAAAACATATCGATCTGAGCTAAACCATGTTTAGCATAAAAAACGGTAAGGAGGTCATACCACATGGACAAATCATCTTCATTATATAGGGACTCACCTATGACATCGCGAATATCTTCATAAGCGCGCATTGCAACATCATCGACTCCCACCGCGGTCGGCAGTGCCGAGATATCGAATACCACCCTAAGCGATTGGAGCAACACCTCCATCGAGGCCTTCATTTGTCTCATTGAGGATGCACGCCTTAGCATACTTCCAGCATCTGTGGTAAATCCTCCGGCGCGTATCCATCTCCATACTTTGTTATCCATAAAGCCCGTTAAATAATCCAAAAATGCCGCTCGCTCATGAGGGCCCACGTTTTCAGAGGACAAGATTCGCTTTGCAGCCTCCGCTATCCCCAGATCGTGTATCAACTTGTTGACCACCTCTGCGGTCGTCAAGCTATCCAGTATTGAAACTTTTTTTTCCCCAAACCTTTTCAGATGATATTCAGCCGTAGCCCCTAGATGCTCGTTTGCGAGGATCCTGGGTGCAAAGCCCGGAAAAAATTCATCTTCGAGCTTAAAAAGATAATCCTCCACCTCGGAATGCAAGTCTGTTGCTTCCTCTCCCTCGGGGGCAATGAGCTCCGCATCCATCAGATAAGTTTCGGTCCCCGGCTCTACTACAAGTTCACCTGTTTCCAAATTGACATACGCCCCATCGAACAAGTTTGTAACCGCACCGATCCGGCGATACCCATAATGGGTCTCACGTAAACCCGCTAAGAGTTTCTTAAGAAACGTTGCCGGGAACGATGTGGTAGTACCGTCATTGGAAAGCAGGCGTATCTGCTCGCCATCGCCATCCCTGATGGCCGAACCCTCAACAATCACGATATCCCACAGAGGAACCCAGAGGTCCCAGGTAAACTCTTTACCCTGTATCCTGCATACGTCGAATTTGAATCGAAACCGGATACATTGGTCACACTGATGTTCGACAAAAGGGTAACCCGATCGCCCAGCTTGTCAGGAAAGAGGGTCTGTGGAAAAAGTGCATTCACAGCATGCCTCGCCGGCAAGCGTCCTCCCAACACCGCACCCTCTAAAGTATCCGCGTCACCTGTGACGTTGAATACCACTATCTTGTCGCCAGTTTCTGGATCACGAAAATAACTGATTCCATTCGACCCGGTATGAAAAAGCGAAGAACCGGCCAAGCTTACTGGGTTGCCATTGATGTGCCCATTCAGAAGTATGCTCTGAACATCACCGAATATATCCACGGCACCTGCCCTTATTGTTCCATCAGGTGAATCCGAAACCAGATCGGGTTCCTCTATTGCACGGGCAAGGATGCTTCTTTGCTGATCCGGTTTCAATCGTCCAAACAAGCTATCAAAGCGAGTCTGCAGCGCAGAGAAATCCTTGGTATCCTCAAGTTCTCCTCCTAAAAAACGACCGATGATCGCATTCGGCCCACGCTGAAATTGCTTTGGCTGGCTTTCATACCAAAGCCTCAGCTGCTCACACGCCTGAGGATTCTGCATCAATTTTACAAAATTTGGCGGCATATCTTATTATTTATCGCCTATCTGCAATAAAAGTTGCGTGGAATTTTAATAATTTTTACTTCAGACCATACGGACAGAAAAAATCAATAAAAAAGGCTTAAATCAACGTATTATTGGCGCAAAACCTCTATTAATTCTGCACGGATCGATGATGCTTCGCACTTCCTCCATTATGGTGGCGTATGAATTCCAACCATAGTGAGCATTTGGACTGAAAGCTTGAACAACATTGACGCTGTTTTGATGTAATGAATTGGCGTCGCTGAAAAGCGCAACCAGGGGCAGTGTTTGTCCGAGGAACCACACCAGTCCTTTATCATCGTAGAGTTTTAGATATTCACGAACAACTTCACGGATAATATATAGCGACTCATTGATCATATCTTCTTCAATCAACTGATCGAGAATATCCTCGACAAATGGAGTGGCATCGGCATCACCAAAAACTCGAATTAGTTCGTTGATGGAACGTCGATACGGCCATTCGCTTGTCATGGGTTCTTTCTTGGATTCTCCCCTACTTACCCTTATTCCTTCTTGCCACAACAAATGCAGCTGTTCGTTCGCAACGAGAGCAAGTTCCCTCTCACCCAACATGCGAAGACCGATATCTGGAGCAAATAGCGCGCGCTCATCCAGAACTTCCTCTGGCAATAACACATCCCGCAGCCGGAATTTATCATCTCTGATATTGATGTCACCAATTAGAAAATCAGCACTTCCTATCTTTAATATATTTGGGGGAAGTCCTGTCTCTCGACCTTGATAAACAAATCTTCGAATATTTCTGATGATCCGAGAAATTGCAGCACGAGAAACCTTCATCACAGAAGTTAAGACTTTGATCTTAGATGACTTTTACCGACCCGCCGCATCGGCCGGTGCTGATTGCACCTTGTGCGTCACAGTTAATGTAAAAGTTAACAACCCGCTCAAGCTAGCTGATAGATATCGTATTCTTGGAGATCGGATCAACGGTGGAAATGAAATTATGTGTAATAAATTTGGAATGGCACGCCATGTTCAGCGATGAATGAAGCTGCTAGAAAGTAAACTGTAAGACGGTACGGATATATTGCTAGCGAACAGGCCAGCCGCGGCCTTCACGCTTTCAGTTCGTGCGTTTTGTTGTAGGCTCGCAAAAAAACCCCTAGCACCTTCCAGATGTCGCACCCCTTCTGCCATTCGACTGCACATTCCCATCAGCCGTGCCATCTGGGCATCATAGTCTTCAAGTCGAACACGATCATCCGCATTTGAAGCATTAAGACCGACAAAATCGCCATGTACAATCGCCATCGCTTCGAACAATATGTCGGCAGCCCTTTTCACAACATCGGGCCTTTGCTTGCCGAGTTCTCTGCCAAGCTTTGCGGCAAGCGATGCCTTGTACATCACAACATCGAGCTTTGGATTGCGCATGGCTTTATCCAGCATATCGAAGACGCCTATGAGCAGATTGTCATGAATCACAAATGATGTGGGCGAAATCATATTGAGCACATTGAGCGCCGCTGCGCGGCGCAAACCATCCGAATTGATCACAACACCATTGATGAGGGAGCCGACCAGCATCAGCATTGCGTCCGAAATTTTTCCCATTGTTCTGTTCACATGCTTGTCACGGGTGACGCTGGGATCCATCAGCCGTTCGCAGACCCTGCTGAGCCACACGGCATTGCCATATCGCTCGCGCAAGCTTTCAAAATCATCCGGCAACATCTTTTCAGATAACCCGCGCATCGCCGTCCGCACCCCCTCATCGATCAACGCCATTTCGAGTTCGGACGGCCGAGGGATGAGACACCACATCTCGCCCGAAAAACGCTCTTCAATTGAAGATAGTTCTGGGGAGGAAAAAGCTTGTAGCCCGACGGGACGAAAATCACTCACCACAATTGATGACGATCCGAAACGAGCCGGAAACGCACGACAGTTCGCCCATGTCGCGACATTGCTGCCCACAATGCTGTAAGGACTCCAGAAGCTGTTGATGATACG
>Ga0075115_10000932_pt1 | contig 14529 bp, 15 predicted proteins | sample AntAceMetag02UKH_FD_69785 | JGI IMG/M metagenome (GOLD analysis project Ga0075115, IMG submission 69785) | Saline lake microbial communities from Ace Lake, Antarctica - Antarctic Ace Lake Metagenome 02UKH | ecosystem: Environmental > Aquatic > Non-marine Saline and Alkaline > Saline | place... | reverse complement strand
CGGTCATGTGGTCGCCACCACGATTGGCCGTGGCATAGGCCAGACCCGCCAACTGCACCGCCCGCGGATCATAGCCCGGCAGTTCCAGCCCCTTGACGTGCATGGCAAAGTCCTCGCTGCCCCCACCCAGCTTCTGTGAAGCCCTCATCACACCCTCGGCCAGGAGGTCACCAATGCCTTCCCGCCTGGCTATGCGGTGTACCAGCTCGATAGTAGCCGCGGGGTCTCCAAACTTGAGCTCCATTCCCTCCGTATCTGTTCTGGTCAATATTCCTTTCTCGTAACACTCCATGGCAAAGCCAATGGTATTACCGGTAGAAATGGTATCCAGACCATAGTCACTACACAGATAGCTCATATTGGCAATCGCTTCCAGGTTATCGTTAAAGCACATGCCCCCGAAGACGGCAATAGTTTCGTAGTGCGGCCCTTCACCCTTGATACCCTGGTATGGCCCGCTTTTTATCCTGGTACGTCTGTTACAATGCAGGTTACATCCAAAACAGCCCGTTCTTTCTTCAAGCAGCTTTTCGTAGAGGGCGATAGCACCTATCTCGTCAATATGAGAGCAGTTACTGCTCTGCCAGTTTTTCACGGGCAAGCCGCCCCGGGCATGAACCTGGTCCATCATCATATTCGTACCAAATGTTTCAAAACCGATTTTTATTATGGCCTGGTTCAGCATGTCGTACTGTTTTCTCGCGGACTTGGCAAAAGCAAACGGGTCAGCCAGTGTTACCGGTTTCCTCCCGTTCACCGCTATAGCCTTCAGATTTTTAGAGCCCATCACTGCTCCCATACCACATCTCCCCACGGCATGGTGCTGGTTGTTCATTATGGCTGCGTACTTGACCTGGTTTTCACCGGCTATGCCGATGCAGGTCACGTTAAACCTGTCACCAAGCTCGGCATGAATTGACCGGTATGTCTCCGAAACACTCTGTCCCCACAGCCCGGCTGCATCTTTTAATTCCGCCCTGTCTTCTTCAATCACCAGATATACGGGTTTTAATGCCACCCCCTCGAAGATAATACCGTCATAACCCGTCCTTTTTAACGCCGGCCCCCAGTCACCGCCCGAGTTGGCCTGTGCCCAGATGCCAGTCAGCGGGGACTTGGCCACCACGCTGTACCTGGCCGCACTGGGTGAGGCGGTACCGGTTAAAGGTCCGGTCATAAATATTAACCTGTTTTCCGCACCCAGAGGGTCAGCCCCGGCCACTACTTCATCGTAGAGGTATCTGGTAGCTACCCCGCCCCCGCCCAGATACTTTCTGACCATATCTTCAGGAAGCTCTTCCTCCGTAATACGGGACTCCGAAAGGTTTACCCTCAGTATTTTGCCGTGGTATCCAAACATAGCGTCTGCTCCTTAAGCAATGATATTCGTCACCTGGTATAGCGATATCACATCAAGGTATATAATAGATGCCATATATAATACCAAACAAACGGTAGTTTGGCAACCGTGAAAAGTCACTTTCTTATGGCTTTTCGTATATTGTCGGGAAAATTATTGGGGAAGCACTGGCATGACACGGTAATAGAAAGCCTGGCAGGTTAGCCGATTGGAAATTACTGCCCGTAAAATCACTTCAACCCGCTAACCTGCCTGTGGCCGGATCTGGGGATAAGCCGCTATTCCGACCTGAGTGCATCAATAGGGTTCAGCCGGGAGGCATTCCAGGCGGGATAGAAGCCAAAGAAGAGACCTATACCGACCGATACCGAAACAGCCAGAATGACTATATCGGCAGTAACCAGGGTAGTTATCAGCCCGCTACTGTTCACAAAATAGGCTACCAGCCAGCCTATGATAACGCCTATGATACCGCCGGCCAAGGACAGTAAAGCCGACTCTATGAGGAACTGGATCCATATGTCCCTCTCCCTGGCCCCCAGTGCCTTGCGGATGCCTATTTCCCTGGTCCGTTCAAGCACCGAGACCAGCATAATATTCATCACACCGATACCGCCTACCAGCAGCGAAATGGCGGCAATGGCCCCCAGCAACAGCGTCATGGTGCCCGTCGCCTCGGTGATCATCTCGGTAATCTCCTGCATGGAAGTAACGGTGAAGTCATTCTCTACGTTGGGGCCCAGCCGGTGCAGCGTCCTGAGCAGCGTGGTGATTTCGTCAACGACATAATCTGTCTGCTCTTCGTCAGTTACCGCGAGTGATATTGATGATATTACCCGCTCGCCCTGTACCGTCCGGGGCTGGGCCACCATCTGCTGCATGGCCGTCAGCGGCATCAGTATAGCATCGTCCGGCGAGCCGAAACCGGATCCCTTGCTCTCCATAACGCCGACAACGCGTACTATATTGGTACCCATTCGTATTTGTTGTCCTATGGGGCTAACATCTCCGAACAGAGTCTCTTTTACATTGGAACCGAGCACAACTACCTTTGCCCCACGCTGATAATCGTATTCAGTAAAGAAGGCACCGCTGGCAATCTCCAAATTCTGAATCTCTCGGTAATCCGGGGTAACGCCGGTGACCCGCGAGTTCATATTCTCACCACCGACTACCAGCTGGAGGTTACTGCCATAAGTGGGAGATACTGCCAATATGTAGTCAATTTGCTCGCGTATGGCATCGGCATCTTCCTGGGTAAGAGTCTGTACGCTACCGCCGGCGCCCCTTATGCCCCCGAAACCGACAGTTGCCCCGGGACTGACCGTAATCAAATTTGACCCCATACTGCCGATACGCGCCAGAATATCCTCGGTAGCCCCTTTGCCGATAGCCATGAGGCTGATTACGGCGGCTACGCCAATCACGATGCCGAGGATGGTTAGAAAGCTGCGCAACTTATGGGTGGCGACCCCTACCCAGGCGGTTGACAGAGGTTCAAGCCACTTTTTCATGCCGTTTCCTCCGCCATCACCTGGCCGTCTTTGATATGAATAATGCGCTGGCAATGGTTAGCAATACCGGCATCATGAGTAATCATAAGCAGGGTACTACCCTGCTCGGCATGCAGCGTAGTAAGAATAGAGATTATTTCCTCTCCGGAGTTGCTGTCCAGATTACCGGTAGGTTCATCCGCCAGAATCAGAGGCGGGTTCTTCACCAGAGCCCGGGCGATAGCCACCCGCTGCTGCTCACCTCCCGAAAGCTCGGTAGGACGGTGAGTAGCCCGCTCGGAGAGGCCGACTTGCGCCAGTGCCTCCAGGGCACGCTGCCGGTCAACACCGCCGGCATATCTCATACCCAGCTCTACATTCGCCAGCGCCGAGAGCCGGGGCAGCAGATTGAAGGTCTGAAAGATAAAACCTATCTTCCGGCTCCTTATCGCCGCCAGTTCCCGGCTGCCGAGACTGCTCACTTCACTGCCTTCCAGCAAATAGCTGCCGGAAGTCGGTTTATCCAGGCAGCCCAGCAGGTTGAGCATGGTGGATTTACCCGAGCCGGAGGGGCCCATAATAGCGACCAGTTCGCCCTTTTTAATATGCAGGGTTATACCGCGCAGTACGGCAAGCTCCCTCTTGCCCATGGGATAGACCTTGGTTATATCCTGTAACTTTATCATCGGGCCGGGCCTCCCATTACAAACATGCCTCCATGAGGTCCTTGCTGGGAGGTCGCAGCCGTAACAACCGTTCCTTCCGGTACGACCACCTGTTCGCCCTCGCTCAGCCCGCTCGTTACCTCAGTATACTGCCAGTCGCTGATACCGGTAGTTATGGCACGCTCAGCAGTCGTGCCGTCTGCCGCCACCTCTACATACGCCTCTGTACCGCGGTAGGTAATCGCCTGGTTGGGTATGAGCAGCACGTCCGTCCTCTCGTCAACCACCAGATTCACCGTGACGGTAAGTCCCTCACGAAGCTGTACATTTTCAGTTGAGAGCACCGGCACCTGGCTCTGCTGACCGGCCTGGGTCTGTTGCATCTGGCTTATCATGGCCTCAGCCTGTTCCTGGGTGATTTGTCCCTCTTCAATGGCCTGCCTCAGCCGTTCGGGAATCTCTCCCTGAGCTATGCTGTCCGCTATCTCCTGCCTGGCAGCCTGCCTTTCCTGAGTTAACTCCTCCAGCGACTGAAGCTGCACCTTCACCTGATAGTTCACTACACTCGACTGAATGGTAGCCGTTGGCGAGATATGGGTAACCTCGGCCGACAGGCTCATGCCCGTCATGGCATCTACCTCCACCCAGGCTTCACCCCCGAGGCGTATCTGCATGATATCCAGCTCACTTACCAGTATATCCGCCTCAAACTTGCTGGGGTCAGCCAGCTGCACGGCTACGGTGCCCTTCATCACTTCGTCACCACCCTCAACATTAACCACAGTAACAAAACCTTCAAAAGAAGCGACCACAACTGCTTTTCCCATCTCTTCCATGGCTATATCCAGGGCATCTATAGCTTTCTCCAGCGCCACCTGGTATTTTTCCATATCGAGCTGTGCCGCCCGGAGCGTCCAGTAGTCTGACAGGGGAACAATGCCCTGCTGGAAAACGTCCTGTCCTTCTCCCCGGATAAGCGCCGCCCGGGCTAAAGCCAGTTCGTCCTGGGCTTCGGTCAGCTCGTCCCAGACTTCCCAGTACTGTTGCCAGCTGTACTGCTCCCGGCTCATGCCCAGCTCATGCATAGCCTCAACGGCCGCATTTACATTACGCTCGGCATCGGTAAGACGGGCCATGGCTTCGGGGACATCAAACTGGAAGGTACGGTAGTCGTAGGGATATGTTATTTTTCTGTAGCTATTGGTAACCTTCTCCAGGTCTATCTCCGCTGTCCGCACCGACTGCTCCGCTATCCGCACCGTCCGTGTCAGCGAGGTGGTATCCAAACTCGCCAGCACCTGGCCCTCCTGAACGGTATCTCCCGCCTCCACCAGTACTGCCTCCACATAACCGCCCGTCTCAAAAGCGATATCCTCCTTAAGAGATAACGCCAGATTGCCGACAGAAGTGACTTCCACCGTCAGGTTACCCCGCTCGACCGCTACCAGCTGGCTCTCCGGCTCATCTTCTACCGTTGAACCGGAACCACAGCCCGCCGCCACTGCCACCAGCCCGGTTATTATGAGAACCGTTATAAATATCTTCAGCACCCTCATTGATTTCACCTGCTACTATACGATTTTTTTTCGCTACTTAAATGACCAGCCTACGATATACACTATGCCAGATAAATATAAAGCAATTGTTAACCTCAAACCGTTACGCTTTTGACACTGGCGAAGCGGGCAGGCTAAAGGTAAAGCGGCTGCCCTTGCCCGGCTCGCTCTGGACTTCTATTTTACCGCCGTGTGCTTCCACGAAGCGGCGGGCGATAGTCAGTCCCAGGCCGGTGCCTCCGGTAGCCCGGGCACGGGACTTGTCTACCCGGTAAAAGCGCCCGAATATATTGGGCAGGTCCTCGGCCTTGATACCCTCACCGGTATCCGTAACACTTACCTTTACCCCTTTGTCACACTGCCTGGCGACCACGGTTATACTGTCACCCCGGCTGGTATGAACAACCGCATTCTCCAGGAGATTATGCAGCACCTGGCTGATGCGGTGGCTGTCAATATTAACCGGCGGTAGCCCCTCCGGCAGGTCAACAGATACCGTTACCCCCTTGGCCGCTGCCTGATTTCGCACCGCCGCCACGGTCCGTTCAATCAAGGCCGCGATATCTTCCTCACGGCAAACCATTTTTAGCTCACCCGCCTCAGCCAGACTCAGGTCCTGAAGATCTTCAACCAGCCGTGACAGCAGGCCCGCTTCTTCATTGAGAGACTTTATATTAGCCGCACTGGGCTTTATTACTCCATCGCTGATAGCTTCAAGATAGCCCCGGATATTGGATAGCGGTGTCCTCAGCTCGTGAGCTACATCGGCAACCATGTTGCGCCGCAGCTGCTCGGCGCGCTCCAGTTCGCCAGCCATAGCATTAAAAGACCGGGCGAGCTCTCCCATCTCACCCCTGTCCCGTGATTCTACCCGCTGTGATAAGTCCCCCTCCCCCAGTCTTCCAGCAGCCAGGGAAAGGGCTTTCACCGGCGCCGAAATCCGGCGCGACAGGAAGAAGGTAAATAAAAAGGCAATGGCAATGGCCATTACCGCACCCCAGAGGAGAAAATGGCTTATCGCCTGGAACAGGCTCATGGGTGCCGGGAATTCGGCATGTGGTTCGGGGCTGATGTATAAAATACCCGCACTGCGTCCTGCCCGGGGCGGTGATATGGGTGTGCCCGATATATCGGAATGGTAGTACTCGCCTAATAGTTCTCCCTCAGAATCAGCGACTACCACGCCACTGGTATTGGTCAGTATTATCCTCTGTTCGTAGAGACTGCCCCACTGCTCGATATAGTAATGGATCCCCTCCCAGCTTCCGTGCTGGTGGTAGTAACGGTACAGCTCAAACCCCACCCGGTCCAAGCGTGCCTGTGCAACGCGCGCCCCGTACTGGCGTATTTCACCAACAGTTGTCTGGCTGACAAAGAAGTATACCGCACCCACGGCCACCAGTATTACCAGGGTAAAAGCAATCATGAGGCGGACACGAAGACTATGAAACACCGGGCACCTCGTTAAACTTGTAGCCTGCCCCGTAGACGGTCTTGATGTAGCGGGGGTGACCGGGGTCCGGTTCCATTTTACGGCGCAGATTCAGAATGTGAACGTCGATAGTACGGTCAAAACCCTCGAAATCGTGGCCGAAGGCCTTCGCAATCAGCTCGGCCCGGCTGAAGACCCGCCCCGGTTCTCTGGTAAATACACCCAGCAACTTGAACTCAACCTCGGTGAGCGGCAGCGTCCTGCCGTCAAGGATAGCCTGATGCTTGATAAAATTCAGCTTTAGCCCGCCGTAGTCAATCTCAGCCGGCCCTCTCTCGCCGGGGAGACGCCTGAGTATGGCCCTTACCCTGGCTGCCAGTTCCCGGGGACTGAACGGCTTGGTCACATAGTCATCGGCGCCCGTATCCAGTCCGTCGAGCTTGTCCTGGTCCGTGGTGCGGGCAGTAAGCATTATAATGGGCACGTCAGACTCGGCCCGGAGCGTGCGGCAGATACTAAGCCCGTCTATACCGGGCAGCATTATGTCCAGAACAATCAGGTCGGGATGTGCCTCCCGGGCGAGGCGCAGGGCTTCCCGGCCGTCATAAGCGGCAAGGACACGGTAGCCGTCACGGTTCAAATAGAGCCTGACCAGCTCCACCGTCTTTACGTCATCATCAACCACCAGAACTCTTTTACCAGCCATTTTACCCGCCGTTATAATCTACCTTGCCATACCATATGTTATAGCACAAATATTAAGTAAATATTAACATTTAAGCCACGGCATATGGCCCAAGCAAACGAAAACGAGCGAAGGGGATACTGTTTATCCCCTTCGCTCGCTAAATGGGCTATGTATTATTAACAGGAACGTGCTTGACTATTCTGCCGGTGCAGGCAACCTGCCATTGCCCGGGAAACAGCCCCGGCCGGCATGACCGAACCTCGCCCGGAAGCGCTCAAGTCCTTCCGGCCTGGATTCCATCCACTCCTGAAAGGCTTCAAGCTGCTCCTCGGTTACTCTGCCTTCCTCCAGCATTTTCTGGGTGCGGTTTTCTCTTGCCTCAGTCCGCATCTCGGCTCTGGCATCTCCCAGGGCTTCTTTTAGCGCCTCGGGATTATCAATGGTATCCAGACCGCCCGTTTTCTCTTCATATAGCGTACATACCTTATTTATGAAAGAGTCAACTCTGGCTTCCATGTCAGTGCCATTATCATCGGCAGCCAGGGCTACACCACCGAGACTGCCGCATAACAGCACCACCGCGAGCACCGTACCGATAATTACCTTCTTTCTTCTTCCCATCTCCTTTTAACCTCCTTTCTCACTGGATTTTATCTTGTCTTATAAGCCAATTTTAGCAATCAAATATTAAAATCCAGTTAAGATACGGCCATTGTCATTATAAAATCCGAAATTACCGCCGGACATAAAAACAGACGTGTAAATGGCATAGATTACCTACAGTCCAGTTATGGACCAGTTTCTTTAATGCCCTGAAAAAAGCGGAGGTAGAACCCCGGAATGACAACCTCTTTATGGCAACCGTTCAGGTTACCATAAAGAGAAGCAGTGTTAAAGAATAGAGGAATTATGATGTTATGAAAGCATCAGTTCCTGTTTTAAGCCGAATCAGCTTCAACTGCCCGTTTCAAAGCACCACCCAGTGCGGCTACGATATCACTGGCGTAGCGCTCTATCTCGCCCTCGTCGCAGAGCCTGGCAATCTCCGGATCAATCGGCAGCTGTCCGAGCAGCGGGGCCTGCGCTGCCTCAGCCATCTGCTCAGCACGGCTCTTACCGAATATCTCTATCTTCTTATCTATCTCCGGAACGTAGAGATAGCTCATATTCTCCACCACACCCAAGACGCGCTTATCCATCTTCTGCGCCATGTTCACCGCCTTCTTAACTATCATCTCTACCAGATCCTGCGGGGTAAAGACGACCACCACCCCGGAAACGGGCAGTGTCTGCAGTACGGTGAGCGGTGCGTCTGCCGTACCCGGCGGTAAATCAATTACCAGGTAGTCCAGTCTGCCCCAGAGCACTTCCTCCCAGAACTGTGTAATGGCCTTGCCAATCAGTGGTCCGCGCCAGATGACGGCGTCATCCTGGTTGGGCAGGAGCAGGTTAATGGACATAACTTCAATACCCGACCGGGAGGGCACGGGAATTATACCGGTTTCACTGCCCATGGGACGGTAATCAATGCCGAACATCTTGGGAATACTGGGGCCGGTTATATCCGCATCCAGTATACCCACTTCATAGCCGTCACGCTTCAGCGCCACAGCGATGAGACCGGCTACCAATGATTTGCCAACCCCGCCCTTGCCGCTCATCACGGCGATAACATGGCCGATATCATTTATGTCTTTGGGCACGGCTTCCACAAAGTTCACCTCTACCCCATTTACACCCGGTAGTTTCTCCGTGGCTTCCATCACCTTAGTCTTGACCCAGTCCTGCGTGCCCGTATTCAGGGCAGCCGATGCCAGTTCTATTTTCACCGTACCATCCGAAACACTAATGTCACGTACCAGATTCATATCAACTATGCTGCGCTTGACGGCGGGTAACATCACCTGCCCAAGACTCAGCTTTATATCTTCATGTCCTACCATCAATCTATCCTCCATCTAGCCGCCTAGTGATCGCAAATATTCTCACCCGTGCTCAGCTTTCCTTCCAGATAACTCAGAACCGCCTTCCCGGGGTCACTTTCCGCCACCCCAATAACGACTTTAATATTACTCTGCTGAAAAAGCCCCTGGGCACGGGAACCCATCCCACCCGCCAGCACCGCATTAACGCCCTGCTGTGCAAGCCACGCGGGAAGTAAGCCGGGTTCATGCCCCGGTGAGGCGACAAGCTCACTCTTCATAATCTCGTTCTTCGTCTCGTCAACATCAATCAAAGCAAAATGCTCACAGTGACCAAAATGCAGCGATACCATACCGCCGTTTACTGGTACAGCGTACCTCATCCGAATACCTCCAAAATTTTGTTTACTCGACTATAAGCTCGTAACTGGGTTCATCAGTCTCCAGGTTTATCTTCACTCTAACCTGTTTACCTTCGGCCAGGTACTTTTCAGCCTCATCACGCAGGGCTGCCGAACCGGGAGCTTTCAGAAAAGAAACCAAGGCTTCAAACCGTTCCTCTAACTCCCTGTTCTCTCCATTTCCCCGGAGCAATTCCAGCAGGCAATTATTAAGCTCCTGTTCGGCCAGGCATTTTACACACCGGCCCGGAATTTCCGACGTGGAATATCTGGGATCAAGATTAATAGATTCCATATTCCTGCTCCTTTATGTCTTTCGGTAATTACCTCCCGTAAAGCAGGGCGGGGACTCACACCGTTCCGCCCGGCCACAGCATGTACTGCCCGCTACCGATGAACCCACCTTCACCAGATAGGACGATGATATAAGCCTCTCCATATTGCTGCTGCCGCATTCCGGGCAAATCACCGGCTGCTCACTGTGACCAAGAAAGAGTTTCTCCGACACGCTTCCATAATCATTACATTTATAATCGTATACTGGCATATTCTCCCTCTCCGTTACAAGCAACTTAAGTACCGCTCTTTATTTTGAGCGTGCTTAAGGCACTCTGCCACAGTCTTTCTATCTCCCGCGCAACCCGGCCCCCGGTATACTCCACTACCGGTAATCCTTCCACCAGGGCTTCCGTTACCACGCGGTCAAAGGGAATTTTAGCACCAACCTCAATACCCTTACCCCAGCAATACTGCTCAATCTGCCGGGTATTATCCTCATTGATGTCATATTTATTAATGCACACCAGAGACGGTATACTAAAATGATAGCACACTCCGATTACTCTCTCCAAATCGTGTATCCCGGAAAGGGTGGGCTCGGTTACAAGAACCGCCAGACTGGCCCCGGAAAGAGACGATATAACCGGGCAGCCAATGCCGGGTGGCCCGTCACTGATAATACAGTCCAGGCCTCTAGCCTCAGCTATCTCTCTCGCCTGCTGCCTGACCTGGGCTACCAGCTTCCCCGAGTTCTCCTGAGCGATTCCCAGCCGGGCGTGAACCAGCGGACCGTATTTGGTATCGGAGATATACCAGTGCCCGGACATGTTTTCCGCCATGGTTACGGCCTCGACCGGGCATATATGGGAGCAAAACCCGCATCCCTCGCAGGAGACCGGGTCAACGCGGTAATTATAAATGGCCTCAAAACGGCACAGATCCTCACACAGGCCGCAATGAATACAGGTATCCTCGTTAATGACTGCCACCTGTCCGCTCCAGAACTCAGTCTCCTGCTTTATAGAGGGGCTGAGCAGCAGGTGGAGGTCGGCGGCATCTACGTCACAATCGGCCAGCACTTTATTTTGAGCGAGAACCGCAAATGAACCGACAATACTGGTCTTGCCCGTGCCTCCTTTACCACTAAGCACTACAATTTCGTTCATCAATAATCTCCTTCACCCGGTTAAAAAGCTCACGGAACCGGTCTCTCCACTCCGGCATACCTGTCACCAGGGCAGTTCCGCGGGAGTACAAACGGGCGATTTCGGCATCCATGGGTATGGTGAGCAGAATGGGAATATTCTCTTTTTTGCAGTAGTCCTCCACACCGGCATCTCCCACACCGGCGCGATTCAGTATCACCCCGCAGGGCAGGTTGACTTCCCGCACTGTCTCCACGGCCAGTACCAGGTCATTAAGCCCGAATGGGGTCGGCTCGGTTACCAGTATACAGAAGTCGCTGCCTTTTATCGCTTCCACCACGGGACAGGAAGTCCCGGGGGGCACGTCCCTGATAACCACCCGGTCACCGCCGGCATGCTCTTTTACCTTTCGGATTATCGGTGGCGCCATCGCCTCGCCGACGGTAAGTATACCCTGGGCAAAAGCCATGCCATCCGAGCGCCCCCATTCTACTACACCCATTTCCCGGGGTACTTCGGTAATAGCCTTTTCCGGACACAGGTAGCTGCAGGCACCACAGCCATGACATAGCTGTGGAAAGATCAGCACATGAGTGCCGATTACGGCAATAGCATTATACGCACAGACCTCGGCGCACTGTCCGCAAAAAGTGCACTTAGCCTCATCTACAGCCGGTACCATTATACTGACCGGTTCGCTGCCGGTAATTTCCGGCCTGAGAAAAACGTGGTCGTTAGGCTCCTCAACATCACAGTCAAGAAGCTCTACTTTGTAATCATCTTTCAGCGAAAGGGCAAGACTGGTGGCAACCAGTGTCTTACCGGTGCCGCCCTTGCCGCTAGCAATAGATATTATCATATCATCCCCTGGTCATTTTTGTTCCGCACTTCGGACAGACCATGTTGTAACACGGTACCCCCTGCTGGTGCGCTAATCTTTGCCCGCAACTGGGGCAAACACAGGAGTCTCCGGGGCCCGACCCGGCGCGGCTGCCTCCCATACGACCGGCCCTATCCTCCGGTCGGCGTGGAGGCCCGGTACCATCTCCTCTTGGCATAATTACACCCCCTCTATATAATCTTCAGGGACACTGGCTGAGCTTACATACCCATTCCCCGTCCCATGCCTCTTCCCATGCCTCGACCGCCTCCCCCACCCTGACCCATACCGAAGTGGTCAGGCACGTTAGCCTCGGCACTCCCCTGGAACTTACCCGCCTGATAGCCCTGAATAGCATCCTTCACCGTACCGGTAACCCCGGTTATCACCTGGATGCCGGCGGTAGAGAGCACACTGTAGGCGTTGGGCCCGCAGTTACCGGTGAGGACTGCCTCTACTCCTTTTCCGATTATCATCTGGGCTGTTGATATACCAGCCCCGCCTGCTGCCATAGCGCTCGCGTTATCAGTGGCTTCAAATTCCATGGTCGCCGGGTCAGCAATAATAAAGTACTGGCAGCGTCCGAACCGGGGGTCTACCCCGGCATCAAGATTGGGTCCTGTAGCTGAAATGGCAATTTTCATAATACCTCCTTAGTCTTTGTCTGCTGTATTTCGTTTCCACTTCTCCCGGACAGGCAACCTGCCTATCTGACACCAGTTGCCGGCCACCCACCGTTAGCACCCCGTTAATCTGCGCTCCTGGTCATAGTAAGCTTGACGACCCCCTTTATCTTAGGATAGGTAGCCCCCTCGCTAACAGAGCGCAGCGCCAGTTCCGGATCAACTACCTTGGTACCGGATATCGCGTCTATAGCCCAATCAAAAAGAACGGGTGACATCGGAGCCGTCCCCCCGAGTACCACGATATATGCGTCTTTCGGGCACAGCCTCAGGAGCGGCTCAATAGTGTGGTTGGTAAAGGCTGTCCCGGTTATAGCCACCACCTCGGCATGGGGTAAGATATTAACCGCCTCATCCTCGCTGAAATCGCCCGGCCGCGGGTTTTTTTCAATCACCGAGACCTCCCTCGCTATCTGCCGCACAGCAGGCACGAAAGGGAAGTGACCGACAATGGCGAGATTCTTATCTCTGCCCTTGGCAGCAAGGAAGTCGGCGGCACCCAGCGGCGAACAGTACCGTTCATCAATAGCGGTCAGCGAGTTTATGGTAGCCATACCGATAGCTGCCTCAAGTATTGATGACGAGTAAGCCAGCTGTATTAGCTCCGCTGCCTCTTTACCTGACAGGGAACCGGCCTCCTTTACCGAGGGTTGTCCCTGCCGGAGGGCGTCAAGGGAGAGCGTAGCCGCCAGTCCGCAGTTACGGGTCAGTACCGCAGTGTAAAAGACTCCCTGCCGGATATCTCTCACGCTCACATCCGTGTTCAGTGTCGCTATCAGATCATCAAGGATTTTCATATACTACCAAGCCCCTCTATCTACCTGCCTTGATGCCGCTACCCGCCCTCTTATGCTGCCGGCCGCGTCCCTTCGGCTGCTTAAACGGTGATAACATCACAATATTCTCTGTACGGCACTCCGGGCATAGACCGGAAACAGCAGATGCTGCATCTTCAGCCGGCACTTCCCATTCGTGACCTCTCTCACAGGCAAACCGCTGCACTGCCAATGTGAAATTGCCGCCTTCAATTTTTATTGACTTGCCATTCAGCAAAGCATCGGCAATCTTCTGCCGGGATACATTCAGGATACGGCCAAAGGTTGTCCGGGAGACCCCCATACGTATTGCGCCCTGCTCCTGCTCCAGCCCTTCCAAATCTTTAAGACGTAACGCTTCTGCTTCTTCTACGGTAAGGCATACTTCCTGGAGCTCGGTTAGCGGTATTCCCGCCGGTTTAAAGTAGGTTACGTCCGGCATGGAATACACCCGCCGGCACAGCGTGGGTCTACCCATTCTTCCCATTATTTTTCGCTCCGTATTGAGATAGACTTATGGTCATATGTCCATATTCATTTTATAACCCGTGCCCCTGAAATGTCAAGCCGGAGCACTTTAGATTAGACGTTAAAGTCAAGACAAGGTTATATTGGTGCGGGGGGCTTCTTGGCGTTTTTGCCGGCAGCGGTGAAGGAGCAAAGCACCAGCCATTATTCAGGCGAGGTCAACGTGGTGATATCATAATGCAATAATGTAATAGTTTCTCAGTACCTTGAAAAATACCGGCCAACAACCCGGTAGTTAAGAAAGCCGAATGATAATATTTAGACTACGGTGTCTTAAAATACACGGGCCCGTATCACCCGTTAGCAACATCAAGAAGATTTATAATTGTATACTTGCCCGAAGTGCTGCTCGCTTTCCGGTCTATACCGATAGCTCATTAAGCTTCTTTAGAATCATTATCATACCTTCGGTGTCCATCTTGCAGTAGGTGAGCAGTTCCTCCCTGACCCTTGCCGCCCCATCCGCCGCTACTTCTTTAAAGGTTATTTCCAAAAAGGCAAGGCTGGCATCATCGCCCCTGGCTATCGCCATACCTTCATAGCCCTGCCCTGTTATCGCCGGCAAGACGCTCTTCAGGGAAGCGCTGCCTTTCTGCGAGGGATGATAATAGTAGAAACTGCGAAACGGGAGCAGGAGGTCTATAAACCGGGGAATAATGCCCGCCGTCCAGCCGGTATATTC
>Ga0075115_10000931_pt1 | contig 14532 bp, 9 predicted proteins | sample AntAceMetag02UKH_FD_69785 | JGI IMG/M metagenome (GOLD analysis project Ga0075115, IMG submission 69785) | Saline lake microbial communities from Ace Lake, Antarctica - Antarctic Ace Lake Metagenome 02UKH | ecosystem: Environmental > Aquatic > Non-marine Saline and Alkaline > Saline | place... | reverse complement strand
ATAACCAGGTTATTGACAAGGGTTATCAGGAGATTGTTATCATCATTACTATATGGCTCTTGTACAATTTTGGAGCCAAGCCCTAAGAGACCCGTGCACGTCTCATCCACTCTGAAGGGCAATACAGAGGCAACGGTTTGCGGTAATACCCTAAGGCCTTCGAGCGTATGGCCTTCTAACACCGTCTCCTTTCTATTCCAGTTCTTTAAAAGCTGCGTACCACCCTGGGACAACAACGTGCGCTCATCATCTTTAAATCCCACAGATACAAAGTGGGTGATCTCTTTGGAGGAAACATCCTGGGTCAAGATGAAACCCTCGATAACCCCAAAGTTGCCCGTTATCATCAACAAGAAATTCTTCAGGATAGCATCACAATCCACCGTCCCAAAAATATCCTTGCTCACATCGTAGAGGGTCTTGAGGTGAAAGGCCTGTCGGTCCAACTCGGCCTTAGCCGATTTCGAGACCGCCGAAGATTCATCATACAGTTCGGTGCCTTTGTCTCGATCCATTCTCACCTCTCAAAGCAATTTGAATGGTAATGGGGCTTGCAGTCTGTTTATTAGCGGTACGACCGGAGGAGTGTGTTGAAATGCATCTTTATTTCCTGTCTGCTTTCTTTCAACCTGGTAAGAAATTGCTCTGCTAAATTGGTCATGATGATACAACCGAGGTCACGATCCTGCATCATGAGTTGTTGGAGTGCTGATCCTTCAATCCTGAGAAGGATGCCCGTTCCCGAACAACGAGCAGTCAGATTATATGTGTATGGTTCTATGAGCACACCTGAGCCAAAGATATCTCCGTCGTTCCGCAAGACCGATATGGGGAGTTCAACATCGTTTTCGACAGTTGTCATTAGTTCAACAGCGCCTGTCTTGAGGATGTAGAGGCTGTTCGCCTCTTCCCCTTCCCTGCAGATCTGTTGTCCATTTTCCATGAAGACTTCTTTGGCAACAGCCGCGATTCTTTTCAATTGATCGTCATTGAGACCACTGAAAAGATAGCCCATGGGAAGATCCATAGAAATCACCTCCCTTATATATAAGCTCTTACACGAGTGAATTTCTCTCGCTCACGCTTCCCGCCCTACGTGACGTAAAATCCGGTAAAACTTTGGGAGCTTTACGGGCTTTGCCTGCCCCACCTGTCCTGTGGAATGCGGAGCATATTCCTCTGGGGTAGGGTGGTACAATCGTACTGGGGCGGGAAAAAATCCCCGTGGTTAATTATGGTTAAGACAAATTTTTAAGTGCTTCCTCCACGGTATTGTGAATTTCAGCAAATTTGGTAATCCCCACCATGTGGAATATTTTTTTAAAATGTTCTGAAAGGCCTGTTATGCCAATTTGTTGGCTATTTTGTTTCGTTTTGGCGAGAAGCTGTATTAATACTGCAATGCCGCCACTATTAATGTAGGCACTCTTCTCAAATTTCAATAGTAACTTTGTTGCTCCTTCATCATTTGCATTCTTGTACGCTTCGTTAAGAAAGGGTTCAGAAAAGACTGTAACATCTCCCTGAATGTCAAAGAGTGTAACAACACCATGGCTCTCAACCTTGATTTCAATTTCTTGTTTCATAATCACTCCTCTCCCTTTCTGCTCTTGTCAGTCCGTTCCTGAAGTTTTATGCATTTTACACGTTAAACACTTGACCTGTTCTACCCTCTCATCTTGATAAGCATCCTCACCATATGACCCTCACTCGTCATTTTATCGAATTCCACCTGATCCACAAGTTGTTTTATCAAGAAAATGCCGAGTCCTCTCGGGGTCTGCAGGTTTTCAATTTTTTGCAATATATCGGGCTCCTCAGGAAACTCCTCTATTCCCTCCCCTTCATCCTTCACAGAAACGCTAAGAATACTATCTTGATAATTCATGGTGACGATTACTCTGGCATCAGGGCGTGCCTTATTGCCATGCTCAATAGCGTTAATGCAGGCCTCGGCTACCGCAGTTTTCAAGTCCTCAACTCGATCTGAAACGAAACCAATAATTCTTGCAAAGGATGCTGAACTCTCCATTGCAATCCGCTCATACCCAAGCTTGTTGGGCAGGCTGACCTCTATGGTTTGCCCATCTAGTATTCTGACCACCTCGCTCTCTTCACCCATGTTGTTACCTGTTTCCTCCATATTTCAGCATCAAAGATTCACCCTGTTAGAATGTTCTGTTTGCCACGTTAAATATCCCGATGGGACCCAATGTAACGGAGCAAATACAGGGTCTAATGCGCCGTGTGTAATCTAATAGGGTGTGCTCGGCATATTGAGCATATCTTACTATGCTCGAATAAAAAATGCAACTAATCTACGATTCTCACTCTTCAACATTCACCACAATGATGGTCAGGTCGTCATGCTGTGCCGCACCACCTACGAACGCGTTTACTCTGTCTAAAATCTCTTTTAGGAGAGAGTCGGCCATTATGGCTTTGCAATCTTGAACCACCTCAAGAAGCCGCTCAAACCCAAACATCTCCTCCTGCTTGTTCATGGCCTCTACAATGCCATCGGTGTAGAAAACCACCTTGTCACCGGGTGCCAACTGGAGCCGGGTTTCCTGATATTCCACATCTTCCAATATACCCAGGGGAAAGGTGTCCCCTTTTGTTTCTACCAGACTGGCCTCCCCCGTTTTTGCAGAAAGTTTTATAGGTTGGGTCTGGCCGGCGCTGCACAAACTGACAACCCTCTCTTTCCCGTCCAGGACCGCATAGAGTAGCGCCACGAACATTCCGCTTGTGATGTCCTTTTTTATCCGCCTGTTCGCGCGGATCATTATGTCGCCTACACTCAGTTGCTCTTCTGAAAGCATCCTGAACACACTCCTCGAGGCAGACATAACCAGTGCGCCTGACACACTTTTCCCGGTCACGTCGCCAATGACCATTCCTACTCGCTCCTCCCCCATCTCAATAAAATCGAAAAAATCCCCACCTACCTCCCTGGCTTGGGTGGAAAGGGCAGCAAGTTTAAACCCCTCGATCTCTGGGCAAGTAGCCGGGAGCATGCTCTTCTGAAGATCACGGGCAATGGAGAGCTCTTCTTCCATACGCTCTTTTTCTATGACCTCCTCCACCATCTGGGCGTTTTCAATAGCCACCGCGCCCTGGTTGGCCAGTGTATTGAGCAGGTTGATGTCTTCACGCCGATAAAATTTGCCTGATTTTTTGCGGCCAAGGGATATCAATCCGGTCAGCTTATCCTCATAAATAAGAGGAACGATGAGGGTTGCCCCGAGCTGGGCAAAGGCCTTTTCACATGACACCCGGTCGGCTTCGAAAAAAGGATCCTCCTGGATATCGTACAAAGTTACTTCCTTCTTTTTCTCCACGATCTTTTGTATAAGGGGTTCGTCTAACGGCATCCTCAATTCTGAAATCTCCAGATCTCTCTCTTCAGTCTCAGCGGCCACCCGGTCTTCTTTCTCTTCAATTTTCTCCTCCGGAACTGTGGCTTCAGTTTCGACCTTCTTGTCTTCTCTTTCCCCTGCCTGAACAAGATATTCATATGCTTTTTCTTTAGGGTTCAAGAGCAGTAGAGAGCCTGCATCAACGAACATAGGCTGTAAAGCAAAGTTCATTATGTTTTTGCCGATTTCATCCAGATTTAGCAGCGACCGCATGGTCTCGCTGATTTTCTGAACTGTTTCCCTGTAATCATATTCCAGGCGATAAAAGACACGGTCGATAAATTTTTGCATCCGGTTTCGAACCGGGTTGAAAAGGAATACAACAGCCAGGACAAAAACAAGGGGGAATAGAGGGGATTTGGTAATTTCAAATCTGCCAAAGGCCACATTGGAGACCAGTACGAGCAAACCATATATGCCGGCAATTATGCCGGTAGTGAGGACATACCCATATGTACGCTTGATGATGGTGTCGAAATCGAAAAGATCGTGTTTTACGATGGAATAGCCGATAAATAAAGGAATGATGATGAAAAAGGGAAGATAATAATTGAAACCGGGCACAAGGTACACATGAAAAAGGGCATTGATCACAAAATCCGATAGAGGCACCGAAGCAGATATGGCAAAGCCTAGTAGGATCATCTTGGATCGAAGCTTGACAATCTCGGAGGGAGAAGTGAGCCACAACTGCAAACAAGAGACCAAGAATAGTATCACAGCCACTGCCATATAGGCTATGGCAATTATAAGCCAGCTCTTTGGAGCATCCGTCATGGTAGGTGTAGAATACCTGATGCAAAGAAATATAAACATTGAGGCAAGATAAGGTAAGGCCTGAGCGTATGGATATTTCTTAAGTAAGCCACGTTCTTCAGGAAAGCTGAAAGCCAAATGGACTAAGACGGCTGGTGTAAAAGTGTATGCAAAAATATTGAAGGTTTCCACCCAAAATGGCGTCATTTTACCTACTTTATAAAGAAAGGTGATAAATAGCCCGACAGTAGCGGCAAAAAGGAAAAAAATCCAACTGGCCCTGCGATGAGGCTTCATCAAGAAGACTAAGGTTCCAATTAAGGCGTAGCAAAGGCCGATCAGGTAAGGAAGGCCACTTTTACTGAAAGCTCTTTTAAGCCCTAATGAGACGTTGGTAATTGTGACCTCAAATCTTTTTCCCTCTCTTTCGATGAGATAGGTATTTTTCTCTCCCAGTTTCCGTTGCATGGCAGCGCGGAAGTTCTGGATATCTGTGAAAACTTTGTCATTTACCTTAATAATGCGGTCGCCCAATTTCAGTCCTGCCTTGCGGCCATGCTCCGTGACCACGCCCACGACCTCTATACCAGTGGCAGTGCGAAACCCAAAGCCAAAATCCGGGTAGTCTCCCCATTTGATGATGTTGTACAGATAGAGCCCGGCGATAGCGATGGCTAGGGCCAAGACGGAAACAAAGGCTATTGTGGAGAGCATTTTTCTATCGATTGCTTCCATACAATCTCCTCATTGCTGTAGCCTGCCCATAACTGATCACAGGATACTTCCGTTTCTCACGACGATACGAACTTCCTCCATAAGGACAGACAGGGCACATAGAGATTCACCCCTTGACATATACAATTAAATCTCACTTTCCGTCAAGACTAATGGTCGGTGAAAATTATACTTCATGCTTTAGCTATCAGCTATCTATCGGGAAAGCAGTTTCTTAAGCTGAATTGCTGCACTTCTTTCCCAAAGCCTTCAGATTGGCCTGGACATAGAGTTCGGATACTGGTTTTTCTTAAAGAAAGTAACGGCTAGGAAAATAAGCGAGCACGGGAGGCTCAACCAGGCCAACCAATCCCCATATCGTGTGTAAAAGGTATTAGACACAAGGGGTATGACCGATCCGCTCAGCACTCCCCGAACGAAGATGTCCTGGCCACTCTTATCCTTTACTCGATCTACGATTCTGCCATAAGGATCAATAAAGCACGAGACCCCAGTATTAGCGCAGCGCACCAAAAAAATCCGGTTTTCAACAGACCGAAACACACTCATAGACACAAATTGATAAGGGGCAGCGCTTTTTCCAAACCAGGCCTCATTGGTGATATTGACAATGAACTGAGCACCTTTTTTAACAAATTGCCTTACGAGGTCAGGAAAGATGTCCTCCCAGCAGATGGTGGTGCCAAACCGGAAAGGGGGGAGTTCGAAAACGGTAAATTCCTTTCCCGGCACATACCCTCCGATATCCGGGACGTTGATATAGGCCCAGGGTATGGTCCCTTTCAGGGGCAGGTATTCGCCGAATGGAAAAAGGCGGATCTTGTCGTAGCGCTGGCTCCTGGACGTTGTTCGCTCTGGATGGATCAGAAAAGCAGAGTTCAAATATTTCGCGCTTTTAGGATCGCCTACTTTAAATTTATGTAGCTGAGAACTCCCAACCAAGAGATATGTCCCGGCTGATTTTGCTATATCCTTCACTTCATTGAAAAGCTTGGGATCCCTATTGATGGCCCGGGGAGTAGCGGTCTCAGGCCAGATAATGAGATCTGGTTGATCCTCTGCAACCTCTCGTGTGAGGTCGGCATATGTTTGCATGATGAACTTTGCGTACTTTCGATCCCACTTCTTTGCCTGCTCGATATTTCCCTGCACCACCGAAATCCTGACCTTTTTCCCGACTAAAGGCCTGGAAAGGGTAATCTGACCATAAAGCAGTGCAAGGGTTGCTAAGACCACGGCGGGGAAAACAGTGGCAATCATTTCCCGTCTGGACAGGACCTGAGAAGCTGGTAGCCTGTACCATCTCACCCGGCTTAAAAGCGCCAGTATCGCCAGTGTAAAAGCGGAATTGACCATGACCACCAGAAAGCTGATACCATATGCCCCGGTGATAGAAGCAAATTGAATGATCCATGGGTATTGATACTGGGAATGGGCCAGCAGCGCCCAGGGAAGGGCCAGAAAAAAGAAGTTCGCCCTGACGTACTCCAGGGAAACCCAGAGAAAAGGCGCTGCCAAGAATGCAGGCGCAATGCCCCACCGCCTGGAGATAAAAGCGAACATCAAACCGAAAAATCCGAAATATGAACCTGTATAAATCAGTAAGGTTACATGGTGAAGTGGCATAAATTTTACCACCTCTAAAATCCAAAGAAAGGTCCCCAAGAAAAAAAGTACTCCGCAGACAAACGAAAAAAAGAAACTATAGAGGGAGGTTTTGCCATTTATCACAATAAGGAAGGGCACCAGCCCCACCCAGGCAAAAAGACCTAAGTCGAAGCTTGGGAATGAGAGAACAAGCAGGACACACGACAAAAGAACTAAAGATAAATCTTTTAGATACCAGAAATATTTAAAGAGCATGCCAACATCCAAACCGCGTCTCCAACAATGATTAGTAAAAGAAAAAAGGCCGACTTTCCCATAACAAACTTTCCCTGCAAACTCAAAAGTAAACCTGTAATCCAAGGCCTATGTATTGGGACTTTAAGGCGTTGTTTGAGCCTGCGAATCTGTTTCTGTATGAAATAGAGGCAGTAATGGGAATAGGAAATTTTTTCGCCCTGAATAAGGGAATGGTTGAATAGGATAAGCCAATTATGCCAACATGTTCGGTGTAATCCGTCTCGTCCTCAAGCGATTTGTAATTAAATCCTTGATTCCCTGAAATTTTGTCTTTCAAACCAAACCCGTATTTGTAAAGTAATGAGAAGCTGAACGTCTCTGAAAACTGGTATGTCCCCGATGCCTCCAATTCGATTACATCTCCAAGGTCCCTCTCTACCTCCTCTTTATTGGACGTTATTGGTCTATTCGCATCATCAGGAACCCTTTTTGTTTCCTTGTCAGGGAGATAGAGATCATACCGGAAGGTGGCATTGAGCACTAAATTCTCTATGCCGATATAATCATTATTAAAATGGAACAATAAGGCATAGGCACCACTGCCAATTCCATAGTCCACCAGATTATCAGGGTCATCTACCTCTCCTGTAGGGAACCTGACTCCCCCTGTGAAAGACAGTCGCCAATCTTCAGTTTTAAAATACTGGTATCTGAAACCAGCCTCAATGTCTGAAATACCACTGCCAGACCAGGTTTGAATTGGTTTATATCCGAAGCCTTGAATGTCTACAGTGCCGTCAGCATTGATATCCAGACCACTGCCTATAAGATTTTGCGTATCCTGTGTGGTCAAAGGCACAGCATCACCGAAGGGGTTCACTGCCAAAGGAACCAGAGGGGCACCGAAACCGACTCCGATCGCACTCTTTCCTATAGTGGCATTGGAAATGTCAAGCCTGGCACCTACATTACTCTCCACCCGCCAATAGGGAATCATCATTCCTATGGTTAATCTCTCTGTAATCCCATATTGAAAGGTAAGCTCAACTATCGTAAAATCATATTCAAGTGAAACGACGCTCTTGCCTATATTTGCAGAGCCGGCTGGAAGCCCAAAGGCTGCTTCCACCAGCGCTAAACCAGGGAATACACTACTACCCAACGTAGTATTGAAATCGGTAGCCACATCTTCAGCATCACCGTCAGGATTGTATCTCTCATCAACAGCGGAATAGAATTTTCCATTCACTCCCGCCCTGGAAACGCCCTTGGGTACCACCTCTGCATTATCGGCATACAGGATATCCAATCCCACCTGAGAAAAAAGCAAAACAAATAGACTTACAACGACAATTCTCTTGATACCCTCTGGTGAACCTTGTTTCCATCCCCTAACCTTCCCCATTGTTACCCCTCTTTCTTCTTGCGCCGCCTGTAACGCGATGAATCAATCCATAATTAAAACGCTTTATTTTCTTACCAAACAATGGCCCTTGATTGGGACAGATCGAATTCCTCTCGCCTGCTGTGAAAAATTTCCATGCAGAGTATAATGAAAATCAATATAAGAGAATACTTGTCCTTAAAAAATAAGCATCAAACGGAAATGCGCGATGTTGGGGTGAAGAGCAGTCTGCATCTAAATTTAAGAGTTGCCTTCTTACCCGTAATGCTAATCTCTTTCCTCTATGTCCCAGCTGTTTTTGCAATAGCGTCTACCATGGTGAAACTAATGCTCCCAAGAACATATGCGCTTATGCTCTCAGAGAGCCCATAAAACACTATTCATAAAATTTAAACTGGGCATCAAATGAGCGGAGATTTCCATCAATCTTGAAATTTTTCACCTTTGTAATAAATGGTGTTCCTGGAATTGCTGTCCCTGTACTATCAAGGAAGGTTATCCCTACCAGTGCCCAATCCAGTGGCGCAGTCGGATCGTCCGTGCAGCCATATGTCCAGCCTGTCGTCTGCACAAACGCCTGGGTATAAACAACGCAATTCTCGATTCCCTTGACCCTCAACGTTACAAGCATATTAGTACAATCCAAAATCACAACCCCCCATACCTCGGGCCCGTGAATGGTTGCCGTTTCTCCCGGTTCCGGTCCTCCTCCCGCCCAGACCTGAAGCCCAGGGGTCAGCATGGTAAAAACTGCCATTAGCCCGACAATAAGTACGATTTTTCTCAGTTTCATTTTCCATTCTCCTTTCTTATAAAAAGTATTGCAAAATTGCGAATTGAGGAATTCCTCAATTCATAAATTCCAAAACTCCTAATTCCCCAATTCCTAAATTCCTCAATCCCTAAATCCCTTAATTCCTCAATCTCTTCCTTCCAAACACCCCCATTCCAACCATGCCGGTAATAAGAAGCAAAATGGTTGCAGGTTCGGGGACGGGGGCAGCAGATACTGTGACGCTGCCATTGTCAAGCTCAGCATCATCAAGAAGGGAATCTCCCCACGCGTCACCTATCTCATTTATGACAATATCCAAGGAGCTACTAATACCTACACTAAGGATATCGAAGGTAAGGGTGGCCAGGGTGAAGCTGTCTGCCTGAAAAGTATTCAAATCATACACAGAGTCAAAGGACAATTCATACAGATTAACTGTTCCGACCCCAGTAAAAAAGTCGGTTAAGCTTCCGAGCCACCAGAGATCCAGTTGATCGCCTAAGACGGGGTCTCCGAAAGTAACTTCGTTAAACGCCAAAATGGTTGAATCGAAACTGATGTCCAGGTCGAATGTTCCAAGAGAAGAAGCTTCACTAACTCCAAGCCCTGATATGAACAAATCAACATCAAAAGCCTCTCCCAATCCAACTTCTTGAGAGATCGGATTAAATCCTACTATAAGAATGGCGTGCGAAGGCAACGCGATAAACAACAAAAATGTACTTAATAAAACACCTAAAAATAGTTTCAATAGTTTCTTTTTCATAAAATATGACCTCCTTTAGTCATTTAGTGAGCCTATTTTACTCAACAGCACACCTGGGCCTGGTGCACATTAATATGAGTTTTCTCGCATCAAGAACTGTAATTGTGCCATCCCCGTCGATATCACATTCCGGGCAAACGCTTGCAGGCTGATTTCGGTGAGACATGACAATATTTAAATCGTCCCGGTCTACATCCCCATCACCATCAAGATCCCCTGGCATTGGCGGAGATGGTGCTTCACCGAAGCCGATGATCCTCTCTATGGAACCAGTGCAGCCAGTGGCCCATCCGGTTCCTCCGCCTGAATCATTCAGGCTTTCCTGGTATTCGTTTGAGTAATACGCAGTGGCCGTGTAGTTGTCTTCCGGGATGCATGGAGAACCCTCGTCCCACACTGTCCATCCCTCGAAATTTGTTGTCCCAATTAGAACCGGTTTATACTTGCCCCATACAACTGCGAGAACGTATCCTGTTGGCAGGTCATCCACACGAAAAACCCTTACCGGAATCTGGGCTACAGGCTTTGGGGGATCTGTCGTATTGTCTAAGACCCGGACTTGAAGCTGTGCCCCAAGACCCGGGTAAACATAAATCTGCAGTTTTTCCGATTTGACGGTCCCTCTCCAGTTTCCAGCATGATCCAGTTGTCCCATAAGACCTAATCCAGAAAACTGATTAGTCGATGCGAATCGGACCAAGGGTTTCTGGGTCTCAATCGTGTACCACCCGGGGGTTGTCTTCATCATTGGAAGAAGCTCTCCCAGGTCATCTATGGTGGTGGACCTGACCCAATCCGCGGCAAGTGTTTCGGCTGGAATCCATGGATGATCGTATATTGACCACGGTTCGGGCATACTGTGCTCCTTAACGATCTGACTTAAATCGTGTTTTTCCCCGCCCGGGTCACTTATGCGCAGGGCATGGTGAAGTTCCATCTCGGAAAACCCCCGTTCAGTATGGATCTGCCCTCCCGAGGTGTTTTCAAAGACCATGGTTAATTGGATGGGGGAGCCTAAAAGGAACCGGCGCTCCGGGTGATCTGCATCAGCATACAAGCTAAACGTCATACCCGACGCATCATCCCCCAATGCATTGCCGGGGCACAGGAGACCTGCCCATAGAAATAAGAGCATAAAGATACGGAGACATCTTGTCCTATAATCATTAATGACTCGCTTCATGAGAACACCTCTCCAATTTATCTCATTTTGTTTTGGATTCGCAGCCGAGACCGATACTCGTCACTCATGTAGTCGCTCTTCCAGTCAATTGTCCGTTCAAACATGACACAACCTAGGATTTTGGAGTGCTCGCTTGTTGCCGCTAAGACATGACCAATCTCATGGGTGATCGTGTGTTCCAGGACTTGAGCCCTGGTGTATTCATTCTCGTTTTGAACCGCATCTGGATCTGCGACAGACGACGGCATTTCAACAAGCCCATTGTTGTTGATGTCGAAGGGGCTCAAGTCTCCGCTGCTCTCCCATTCTGCATGCGTAATAAGTCGCCTATCACCGTCCCAACCGGGAGGATCGGTCTTCACGTTCCCCTTGATAATTTTATTTTGAAGGTTCACTGGGACAAAGTTCGGATCAGAGATATCACTGAAGTTGAATCCATCGTGGAAGATAAATTTGTCTTCATAATCTTCACACAAACTCAAAGGCGCAAGTTTCATATCGGGAGAACCTTCCGTGGTATCCGGTGCTCTCCAAGTATAGCCGGTCCAGACAGTTCCTTTCTCGTAAGGCCGGTCATCAAAGTAGTGGTCAAGCGCGTCCTTATCCGCAATTGCCACGCCATAGGAAGTCTTGGTGGCTGCGCTCGAACCCTTTGTCGTCCATTTCCATTTCCTTTGTCCCAGGATATTCTGAAGATTTGGGGCCCAAGCTTTCGAAGGATATATATACCTATAAGTGCTTTGCCTGTCCAGCCGAACGATCAACACGTTGATGTGGGGAACTGGCATCCGAATGGAATAGGCCCCGGATGTAGCGGTCCCAAGGTACCGGGAATGGAGGACAAGACTATTGGCACTGCTCCAGGAATAAACAGAGGTCCAAGCGTCATCGGTATCGCTGTCTAACTTGAACTCCCACTCATATTCAGGCCAGCTCTGTATCCAGTCAGTGCCATCACCAGTCACCAGGTTTCCGCTAATGCCTCCAATATTCAAGATGGTTCCTTGCCTGTAATAGGTGAAGAATGAGCCGTCCTCTGTTGCGTCGTGGCCACATTCGGTGCAGTCAGATACGTCAATTCCTGCGTTTGCGAATGCCTCTCCGTAGTCAAATGGGTAGTCTTCATCGAACCCTACACTGCGTACGAAGAGGTCCTTTCTATGAGGATTGAGTCTTTTGTGCTGCAAAGTGCCGCCAATGGTGTAGACAATACCACGGTATTCCTCAAAATTATTAAAATCATCACCTATCGGCGCAGAATAACCCGGTCCTTCAAAGATGATCTTATCCATATCAGCATTGGAATCTAACCGATTATCTTGACTGCTATCATACTGCCAATTACTCCCAATCCCATTTTTCATAGATCCCTTGGGAACCCAGATCTCGGCCATGTTGTTGGGATTGATCTCAGAGTCACCTACCACCACCTTTGTCCTTCCGCCAAAATCCCAGCATTGGAGGTAAATGATATAAGTGCCCCCGCCGGAATCAGAGACAGTCACAGGGCCTTGTACGAAGGAATGGTCACTCTGGTTCGTGGTCAGTCCAAAATCAAAACCGTTATACTCATACCAACTTTCATAGTTGGTCGTTGTCTTTGCAGGGTCAGGATCATTTACTGCCCTTCCGGGGTACTTCGATGTCTCTTTCAAGCTGAACCAAACTTGGGTGGGCGCCGTTGCTTCATCGCCCAGCCATTCAGCCTGGATCCTGATGGTCTCATTGTACACGGGAAGCCAGTTATCATATATTTCATCGTCGTCACTAAGCTCGATCACTTTTAAGGAGAAACCTGGCGTCTGTGCAATAGTGGGATCTGTACCGTTCTGATATTCTGATATATTCAAAAAACCATCCCCGTCGCTATCGACGCCAGGGTCAGCCGCTGTGGCCGAGCTAAAGTACTTCATCTCCCACCAGTCAGGCATGCCGTCTCCATCATCATCCGGATTAAGGCAGTCAGGCCACAGGTAGGACCCTATAATGGTTCCCTCCTCATCTTTCTTGACCTTGTTGGGGTCGAAGAGCGGATCAGATGGATAGATTGGGTATTGGTTAGGCGAACCAATTTGAGTGCCGTAATTGGCCGGAACGGAACCGGAGTCATTGGGATCACTTCCGCATGCTGTCTCGTCTTCGTTCTGGTAATCATCACCGTCAAGATCCAGAGGATCTACAACCGGTGGTGGAGGTATTTCGGGAGTAAGATCCTCCTCCACGCTTGTGACCACGGTCTCGCGGTTGATAGTGATGGAGGCTTCGCCCGTCTTTCCAAAGATATCAGTGGCTGTAACCGTGACAACGTTGTCTTCCCCTTCTATCAATGGGATAACGGTTGTGGCCCAATTCTCAGTCCCGTTCGCTGTACCGCTGGCAGTATCAGAACCAGCAGTACGGCTCCAGGACACAGAGGAGACCTGTGTATCGTCTTCAGTCACTCCACTTACAGTAATGGAAGTAAGTGAGGTCAAATAAGTACCTTCCGCGATTGGGCTCTCAATGGATACAGAAGGATCTTCGCTATCCCTAATAACCGTGATACTGGTTGTGGCAGTATATGACTGAGTTGCATGCGTTGCGGTCACCACAATCAGGTTATTTCCGGGCTCAAGAGTGACGTTTGATGACCAGGGTGCGAAGCCGCTAACAGACATCCCGGCTTCATTGCTGCTGACTGTTATCAATCCAGCATTGGTCGTTGATCCCACAACGGTGATAGTGTCTGCATCTGCGAAACTCGGGCTGGTTGCCGGGCTTGTAATGACGACATGTAAGGGATTATTGGGGTCAGAATCTTGCAGATATTCATCCCTATTGCTAATACCATCGTTGTCGGAATCTCCGTCAGGGTTTACTCCCGTTGATCCGAAGTAGTATTCCTCCCACCAATCAGGCAGGCCGTTGCCGTCAGTATCAGCATATTCGGTGGTTTCATAAGCCCCCATATCCCATGCGTTTCCCTGGGGTCTACTCATACCGGCGAGGTCTATTCCCATTGTGGTCAGATTGGTGGCATCAATGCAGGGCGATGTTTCCTCAAGTGTGAAATCTCCTCCAAAGACATCCGTGAATTTTGGATCCAGAGAGATATTGGTGGAGGAGAGTCCCGCCAGATTTGTTGCCCCTATATCATTATACTCAATGCTGGTATAATCGCCCGCCACGGATAGGTCAGCGCCGGCCGTGTCATTACCCCAGATAATGTTGTAGAGTACCTCGGGGGATGAACCCTCACCTATCACGAGCCCTTCCCCGTTTTCTGTGATTGTATTGCTCGTGACGGTGATATCTGACGTAAAGGAGAGTTTGATCCCTTCAAGGCTTCCACTGATCAGATTACCGCTAATGCCAATGGATGCTGCCTCATCTGCATACACACCGCTACAATGGTTGTCCTCAATCAAGTTAAAGGTCACTGAAGCACACCCTGTGAGAACAGCTACACCACCAAATCCTTCCCGTGTAGTGTTGTTACCGGAGAAAACGCAGTCAGTTACTTGATTGCCCCCTCCACCAAATAGGGCAATGCCGTTTCGACCACTGGTGAGGACCTGGATGCCTTGAAATATGTTTTCATCAGGTACTTCATTGGAGCCATCAACCAGCACACCGTCACTGGTGTTGTCGGTAACAATCACATTT
>Ga0075115_10000930_pt1 | contig 14551 bp, 20 predicted proteins | sample AntAceMetag02UKH_FD_69785 | JGI IMG/M metagenome (GOLD analysis project Ga0075115, IMG submission 69785) | Saline lake microbial communities from Ace Lake, Antarctica - Antarctic Ace Lake Metagenome 02UKH | ecosystem: Environmental > Aquatic > Non-marine Saline and Alkaline > Saline | place... | reverse complement strand
TATAGAAGAAAGTGGAAGTTTTAAATCTGTTGGACTACCAGCCCATGACGCCGACAGAGTTGTTTGATGATTGACTGATGTCGAGTTTTTTCTCTAGGAGTTCGATTCGGTTTTCGAGTTTGTATATTTTGTTGTCTAGTGCGGTTATTCTTTCGGACTCGTCTTTGTTTGTTGATGCTGTGGGAGTTGAACTTGTGGACGAGGTTGAATCCATAAAGCCGAAAAATTCTGAATTTGAAGAGGGTGATGAAGATGTTTCGGTGTTTGTTTGTTTTGTTCTATTTCCAAATTCTACGAAGCCGTCTCGGTCTGTTGGGACTACAACATCTTGTTTTGGTATTCTTACGACTCCTCTTCTTTGGAGTTCTCGTACATCTATCATTCTTTTTTTCTTTCTGAAAAGCATAATCAGATCAGGGATGGGGTTTATTTAAAGGTTAGGGCGAGCGAAAACGTTTATATAATGCTTAAGGAACCAAGGTTCCTTAGGGCTTCGATTTCCTTTGAGATAGTTTTATATAATATTGATTCTAAATATCGTTATGAGTGATGAAAAACCGGTGAGGAATATAGCTGAGGCGATTGAGCGTGTTATGTTGGCTGTGTATAAGCCGAGGCAATTGGATGCGATGGGGATGTGGGATTATGATGGATCATATAAAGATAAAGATAAAGAAGATAATGAGAATAAGAATGTGAATGGGAAGTTTAAGCCCACTTCTCAACATGAACTTGGTTTTGATTCTCAGCAGAATCAATTGGAGCCTTCGTATTATTGGTTATTGGATTGGATTGGCGAGAGGGGTTGGAAGTGGGAAAAGTTGGTTGATAATTTTATGGCTTCGCCGGGGTCTGGGCAGTTTAGTGAGATGAATATGAAGGCGACGAAGATGCAGGAGGAGGGGATGAAGATTCTTGGTGGGATGAATCAGGTTATTAAGTCTGTTTTAAATTTGGTTTATGATTTGAAGGAGTTTGAATTGAGGTTGGCGCATTATGATGATTATAATTCTGAAGATAAGGGAAAGAAGGAAACGGGGACTTTGGCGTTGAAGCAAATTTGGTTGGATAATGTTGATTTGAAACGAGGGCGGGGTGCGATTCATCAGATGGCGACGATGGAGATGGGTTTTTCTACTTTGAGGGAAGCTTTTATAATGGCGAATTCTGTTGAGGATTTGAAGAGGATGAATAAGGACGAGGAGGGCGGTTTGATTAATGACCAGGTTATGAGGATTTTGATTCCGAGGATTAGCGAGTTTTTGAAGTGGACTTCTTATTCGGAGAAGGAGTTGAGGAAGCGATTTAGTATTGAGAAGAATTATTTGAGGTCGCAGGTTGAGACGATTAAGTTGTATTCTGGTTGGATGAAACCGTATTTGATTGCGGCTGAGAATTTGAGGCAACGAGGTTTTGAGAAGGATGCTGCTTTGGTTAATTCTTTTTCGACTTCGATGTTTCAGTTGGAAATATTTTCTGAGAAGGATGTTGTTCTTGAAGAGGGTCCCCATGAGGGGCCGCGTAAGGGGAAGCGGGGTTACAAGAGTATTTTAGTTATTGATTTTGAATTTCGTGGGCATGTTTCGCAAAGGGTGACGCAGAAGGGTGATTATGGTTTTGGAATGGGGGGAAAAATAAATATGAGATATAAGAGTTATTGTTTGAATGATGAGGAGATTGCTGCGGCGAAGGCGCTTTTGGAAAAGGCTGATAGGGATAGTGCTTTGAATTTTTCTAGTGATGTTGCGGCTGATGCTTTGAAAGATTTGAAAGAGGATTTGGATTATTTTTTGATGAGCGATGAGGATAAGGCGAATGTTGAATTTGAGGGGAAAAAGAAGGAGGCGGATAAAATAGATATTAATCCGTTTTCTGCTTTGTTTGGGTTTGGGAAAAAGAAGCCTAAGAAACCTAAGAAGGGTGAGAAAAAGAAGCTTGAGACTATGGAGGAAATTGAGGAGGCTATTGAGGCTATTAAGAGAGATAGTTTTGTTGAGAAGATGTTGCGGGGGGAGGGTTCAAAGATCGCTTCTACTTGGTTGCACTTCGCTTACGATATTTACAAGAAGGCTCATAAGATGGCTTCGGCAGAGGGTGAAGGGTTTGAGACGTATGAGACGGATAAGGTTGATGAATATTCTGAGGGCGATGATGTTGGGTTTTTTGGGATGTTTAAGGGAAAGGAAAGTCACTGAGGCGTCTTTGACTCCGAGGGTTGGACATCTTTGATGCCCGAAGGTTGTCGTCTTCGTCTCCGAGGGTTGCGACTTCGTCGCGAGGGTAGGCATCAAAGATGCCGGAGCTTAGTGGTTGTGTTTTTAGAAAGGTAAATAAAGTTTGTTTCTATGTAATTGTATGGTAAAAATTAGGGAAATTAAAAATAGAGCTTCTGAGGAAAATGAAGACGTTATTGAAGATATTATTGAAGAAGTTGAAGGAGGTATTTTTGATGAGGATTTTGAAGAGTTTGATGAGGAGGATTTGGCCGAGCCTGTTGATAATTTTGAGGAGATTGATGAGGAGGCGCCGGCTAGTGATTTTGATATAGGGAGTACGATGTTATCTATTTCGGCTCCGGTTGAAAGTTGGAGTGGGCAGAATTTGGAGGATACGCTTAGTCGTGAGAGAGTAGAGAAAGATTGGAGCGATGATGAAGATGCTTTTGCTGGGGATTTTTATAAAAGTTCTGCGGGTAATGATGTTTATGGCGTGGTGGGTAACGATGTTTATTCTTCGGGTGGTGGTCGGGGTAATGATGTTTATAGCGAAGGTGGGAGTGGTGGTACTTATGATTCTGGGAAAGATGGAAATTATTCTTCTACTCCTGGAGATGTCGGCTCTTTGAAAAGTCATGAAGAGGTTAAGGATAATCGGAGGGGTGGTTCGATGTTGGAGAGTATGGGATTTGAGGATAAGGGAAAGAAAAAGCATGATGAGTTTACTCGTGAATTTGTTGCTCTTGGTGATAAGGACGCGGCGTAAAGAGGAAAGCTTTGCTTTCTGATGGTGGTCGTTCTTTGAGCGACGTGGTAGCGGTTTCTTCGCGATGGTAGGCATCGAAGATGCCGGGGCTTGGTGGCAAAACAATTAGTTTTATATAATAAGGAGAGTTTATGTTTTTGGTGATGTATGGCTGAAGGGAAAAATAGTTATGAGGGTTTTTATGAAGGGGGTGCGAGTTCGCTTAGTCCTGATTATGGGAATTTTACTGGGTATAGAATGAGTGCTGCGCAGTTGGGTTTTCCGGGTTCGCCACAGACTGCTAATCAGTTGGGTGAGGCGGTTAATGCTATGAAGCAGGGCGTTAAGGCTTTTGAGGTTACGATGTTGCAGGCGGATACTGGCGAGACAATTCCTAAACAACATTTTGCGGAGATGCGAGCTTTGATGAAATTGAGTGGGGTTAAGCCGTCGGTGCATGGTCCTTTGATTGATGCTGCGGGTTTTGATGAGAAAGGGAACTGGGGACAGGAGCTGGGTCGGCAGAGTAATGAGCGGAGAATGTTTGATACTATTGAGAAGGCGGCGATGTTAGATTCTAAGGGAAATGTTCCGGTTGTTTTTCATTCTTCAGCTGGTGCTCCTGGTGCTGAGTTTCGTCCGGGGGATAAGAAGGCTGGTGAGAAGGAAATTATTATGGAGAGGGGTGCGATGATAAATAGGGAGACTGGTGCGGCTCAACTTATTAAGAGGGAGTATAAATTTAGGCCGGAGTCGCCAGAGTCTTTGGAGAAAGGTGGGGATCGGGTTCTTGAAGATGGAAAGGTTGTGTTTAAGGAAATTAAGGGTCGTCCTGCTGGGGTTTTGTTTAGTGCGGAAGGGACTATCGGTGCTGCTAATTTGGGTGATTGGGAAGAGAAGTTGATGGGGGTTGCTCAGATGAATAAGCATGCGGAGGAGATTATAGGCTCTGCTCCTTTAAAGTTAGGGGAATATCAGAATGCGGTGATGGTTGGTAATAAAATTATTGATTATAAAACTGGAGAGGAGCTTCCTCTTTTTGATGAGGAGAGCGGGCAAAGGAATTCTTATGACCAGATGAGGAGAGCGGGACTTTTTCTTGATAATGCGGAGTTATCTTTTAAGGGTGCTTTTCATCAGGCATATAAATATGGGAATCCTGAGCAGAAAAAAAAGTTGAAGAAGTTGTCGGAGGATTATGCTAAGAAGCTTGAGGCTAGTTCTGAAATTGTTCCTGTTAATGGAAAAAGGGCGGGGGTTAATATTTGGAGTTCTGTTCAGAGGAAGCATCTTATTGATGAATCTCTTGGGACGTTGAGGGAGCTTACGGATCCTAGTTATGGGGGAAAACTTCCCGAAGTTTACCAGGAATCGAATGCGTTTGCTATGGATAAGGCGGCGACTACTTTTGGTAATTTGGCCATGAAATCTTATGATGAACTTGGTGGGGATAAGGCTCCCATCTTGGCTATTGAACCGTTTCATCCTGGAGCTGGTTTATCTGGGACTGATGATATGATTAAGTTGGTTAAGAAGTCTCGAGATAATTTTGCGAAACACTTAGTTGAGGATAAGGGTTTCAATAAAGGTAAGGCTAAGAAGGTTGCCGAGGAGAAAATTGGTGTGACGTGGGATGTTGGGCATATTAATATGATTAAGAAGCAGGGGTTTACGGATAAGGATATTGCTAAGCAGACGAGGAAGATTGCGCCGATGGTGAAGCATGTTCATTTGACGGATAATTTTGGTTATGCGGATACGCATTTGGCGCCGGGGATGGGGAATACTCCGATTAAGAAAATTATGGAAGAGTTGGAGAAGACTGGGCGGCTTGGTGAGATGAGGAAGATTGCTGAGTCTGGGGCTTTTGTTCAACATTTTAAAACTTCTCCACATCCTTTGACTATGGCGGCTTTTGGTTCTCCGATTTATTCTATGTCGCAGGGGCCTTATTTTAATCAGGCTCATCAGATTAGTGGTTCGTATTCGGGTGGCTATGGGACGCTTAATCCGCAGACGCATCATTCTTATTTTGGGGCTGGGTTTACGACTATGCCGGTTGAACTTGGCGGACAGATGCCGGGCGGGGAGTCAAGGTTTGGTGGGACGCCGATGTCATGATTTGTTAATAATGACAGATGGTAGGTGCTGTTGCGCCGAGGGTAGAAACTTTGTTTCTGGTGGTAGTCGCTTTTGGCGACGATGGTAGGCATTGAAGATGCCGGGGCTTGTTTGAGTATTTAATAAGCTTTATAAAATATGATTACTGTGTATTAGAAAGATGGTGAAGAAGGTTGTGAAAAAAGAAGGTGCTAAAAGGATTACTAAAGCTTTGAAAGAGGTTTCTCCTACTTTGGGAATATCGGGGGAGCGGGAGATTGCTGCGGATTTTGCCACGAAAGTTTATCAGGAATTTGATCAGATGATTAAGTCGATTGTTTTGTTTGGTTCTTCGGCGAGGCAGATTGCGACTCCGGATTCGGATATTGATATTGTAATTATTATTGATGATGTTTCGGTGAGGTGGGATAACGAATTGATTGCGTGGTATCGTGAGGAGCTTGGGAAAATTATTAGGAAGAATCCTTATGCGAAGGCGTTGCATATTAATACTGTGAAGTTGTCGACGTGGTGGGATGATATGATGAGGGGGGACCCGGTTGTGCTTAATGTTTTGAGGTATGGGGACGCGCTTATAGATTTTGGTGGGTTTTTTAATCCGTTGAAGGTTTTGTTGAAAGAGGGGAAGATTCGTTCTACGCCGGAGTCGATTTATACTTTGTTGCAGAGGGCGCCGGGGCATTTGACTCGGGCTCGGCAATCGATGCTTGCGGTTGTTGATGGACTTTATTGGACGATGGTTGATTCTGCGCATGCGGCTTTGATTGCTGCCGACGTTATGCCGTCTTCTCCTGAAAATATTCCTGAGGTTTTGACTGAGACTTTTGTGAAGAGTAAAAAGTTGAAGAGTAAATATGTTGATTATTATGCGGAGATTCATGCGGTTGCTAAGCGAATTGTTCATGGGAGTTTAACTTCTGTTAGGGGTGAAAAATTGGATGATTGGTTTGAGAAAGCGGATTCTTTTTTGGGTGAGATGGCTAGTCTTGTTGATAAGTTGATTGATGAGAAGGGTTCTGATTTGAAGGTTTGAACCTTATTCGAAATTTCTTTTAGAAAGTTCTCATCTAAAATCGGTCGTTCTACTTCGCGATTTTTAGGGTTCGGATTTGAAGGTTTAGGGGGTGGCGGGTGCTGTTCTTTTTTTGATTGCACTTACTGTTTCTTCAAAAAGTGTATCCGTTAATTCTGGAAGCATTGCGAAGTCTGTTCTCGTTTCTTCGAGTTTTGTCTTTTTGTTTCTTATTTCTGTAAGGTATTGTGCTTTTTCTTTCGCATCAAAATGTTGTGGCATATCTCTTAGTTTCTTTTCTTCTTCTGCGTCTATTGTTTCAAGTTCTGTTTGATAGGCAGTTCTTAGAGTTGTTAGTCCCCTGTGCGTGCTTGCAATGAAACTGTCTGTGCCAACTTTTGCGATTGCCTTGAGTGCTGTTCTTTGTTCGGATTCTATATCTATTCTAAGTGCTTCATCTGAGAATTTTACAATTATTCCTTTCATGTAGTCTGGTGCGGCAGCTATTCTTGCTTTTAGGTGGGCTTTTGGATCTTCTTTTATTGTTTTTATTCTTGCTTTTGCTTCACTAACCGTTTTTATTGCTGTGACATATTCCCTTGATCCTTGTATCTTTGAACCTTCTTCTGGAGAAAACGCGTATGCTATTTCTGTTCTTTTTTGTTCCTCTATTTTATTGGCGATTGGTTTGGCGTGTTTGCTGATGAATTCTTCCAATCCTTCACCGTAAGCCTCTTTTATTTGTCTGATTTCTAATGCGATAGCATTCTCTGTTCTCCCTTTCGTTTTTAGTCCTGTGGCATCTCGATAAGCCTCTAGTCCTTCTGTTGTCGATGGGTTTGCTTTTAAAAGTTTTTCTGAGAAATTTGCTGCGCTAGTTAATGTCTCTGAATCATAATGAGGATTGACTGTTTTGTATCCTGAATTCGGATTTCTCAGTTTACCCATTATTCCTTCTAATGTGGTTGTCATAACTTATGTAGTCGCTTATCCTTTATAAAGTTTTCTATCCGTTGTATCTACAAAGGGGTAACAGTTAATTAAAAATATCTTCTTTTTTAGGATTTTCTTCTTCTGTCTCTTCTATAATCTCTATGTCGCTTTTGGGTTCCTCTGCTCTTTCTTCTATTTCTTTTTCTATTGATTCTTTATTATCAATTGTCTCGATCGAAACTTCTGGTTTCGATGTTGTTGGTTGTTGGTTTTCAGTTATTGGTTTTTCTCCTGTTTCTAGTTTGTGTATTAATTCTGATATTTCTTTTGCTACGTCGGCGTTTACTGAGATTGAGTCGATGCCTTGTTTGACTAGGAATTCTACCATTTCTGGTTTGGAGCCTGCTTGTCCGCAGATTGAGGTTTCGACTCCATTGGCTTTGCATTCTCGGATTACTCGTGAGATTTGTTTTAGGACGGCCCAGTTCATTTCGTCGTAGATGTATTGGACGTCTTCGTTTCCTCTGTCGATTGCTAGTGTGTATTGTGTCAGGTCGTTTGTTCCGAAGGATATGAAATCTATTCCTTCTTTGCAGATGTCTTTGATTAAGATTGCAGCGGCTGGGGTTTCTATCATTACTCCGAATTGGACGTTTTTTATTTCTAGTTCGTTGAAGATTGCTCTTGCTTGTTTTACTTCATCAACTGAAATTATTTGTGGGAACATTACTCCGAATTTGTGTCCTTTTTCTGCTAGCTCGTTTATTGCTTCGAGTTCTGCTTTGAAAATTTCTTTGTGTTTTAGCGAGAATCGAATTCCGTGGTCTCCTAACATTGGATTTTTTTCAGTTTCTTTTGGGGCTCCTTCGAGATTTGAATATTCGTCGCTTCGGATATCTGAGGACCTGACCCAGATTGGTTTTCCGATGAACGTTTCTGCGATTTTTCCTAATCCTTCTTTTAGCATTTCTTTGTATTCATTTAATTTTCCTTCTTTTTTGTAAGCTAATGGGTGTTTCCCGGCGGTTGCTATTAAACCTTCTAATCTTACTAATCCGATTCCGTCTGCTTCTGTTTTTGCTGCTCGTTCTGCGAATTGTGGGAGGTCGACTAGGACTTTGATTTTTGTTTCTGTTTCAACTACTGGTAATATTTCTACTGATTTGTTTTCGGCTTTTCCTGCGAAGACTTTTCCGTGGAATCCGTCGACTGTTATTTCGTCACCGTCTTTTAAAACGTCTAGTGCGTTTTGTGCTCCGACGATTGCGGGGATTCCCATTTCTCGTGAGACGATTGCGGCGTGTGCGGTTACTCCGCCTTCGGATGTTAGGATTGCTGCGGCTTTTTGCATTGTTACGACCATGTCGGGATTTGTCATTGTTGTTACGAGGATGTCCCCTTTTTTTATTTTCCCAAGGTCATCCATTGAATAAATTATTTTTACGATTCCTGATGCTACTCCTGGTGAGGCTGCCATTCCTTCTGTTAAAAGTTGTCCGTCTATTTCTGCTTGTTTTTCGCCTGTTGGTTTTTTTAGAGTTGTAATCGGTCTCGTTTGTAAGATGTATATGTTTTCGTTTTCTATTGCGAATTCTATGTCTTGTGGTTTGTCGTAATGTTCTTCGAGTTTGATTGCGTATTCTGCGAGTTGTTTTATTTCGTAGGTTTTTAGGACTCTCTCGGTTGATTTCTCTGGGGTTAGTTGGACTGTTTTGGTTTGCCCTCCGGATGTTCTTATGATTGCTAATTTTTTATCGGAGACTTTTTCGTCTATGATTTCAAGTTTTCGCGATGTGGAGTATTGGTCGGGTTTTATTTTTCCTGAGACGATTCCTTCGCCTTGTCCGAATACTGCCTCGATTAATATTTCTTCGTTATTTTTTACGGGGTGTCTTGAAAACATTACTCCGGATTTGTCTGAGTTTACCATTTTTTGGACGATTGCTGCGATGCCGACTAGTCCTTCGTAGCCTTTTTTCTTTCGATAGTAGAAGGAGCGTGCGGTGAAAATTGAGGCGAAGCATTGTTTTATTTTTTCAATTAGTTCGCGGTTTCCTTTTACGTTTATGAATGAATCTTGTTGGCCTGCGAAGGATGCTCCGGCCTGGTCTTCTGCTGTTGCTGATGACCTTACTGAAACGAAGATTGGTTCTCGTGCTGATTTTAGGATTGCTAGTGCTCCGGGCGAGCCTTCCATTCCTGCTAGGTCGACGTTGAAATGGTCGTATGCTTCGAGGATTTCTTTCTCTAAGATTTCTGGCATTTTTGCGTTGATTATTAGTTCTCGGATTTCTTTTGTTCTTTCGGTTAGTTTTTCGGTGTTGTCAACATCGATTGTGTGCATGATGTCTTTTATTTGTTGTTCGAGTTTTGTTTCTTTGAGGAATAAGTAGAATGCGTCTGTTGTTACGACGAATGCTTGGGGGACGGGGAATTTTGCGTTGAACATTTCTCCGAGGTTTGCGCCTTTGCCTCCTGCGAGTTGTAAATCTTTTTTGAAGAGGTCAGAGAGCCATGCAATATATTTATCACCCATGTTTGTTACTAACTTTTATTATATTTAAATGTTGAGTATTGTATGATGGGTTGTGGGGATAGATATTTATAGAAGAAGGTCTTTCGGTTTGGATGAGAGTCAGAGGAATTGGTGTTTGTTTTATTGTGTTGAGTATTTTAATTTCTTTGACTAATGTTAGTTTTACCGGGGCGGTTGTTGGCGTAGGATTATATGGTTTTTTGAATTTGGTTGCGGTTGCTTTTTTTCTTGCTGGGATTGTGATGCTTTTTGCTTCTGGAACTTTGGAGCAGGTGGCTGATTCTAGTGCTATTTCTCCTGGTGAGCTAATGGAGCGTGTCGATAATGTTGGACCCCATGGAGATAAGGTTGTTGTCGCTGACACTTCTGCGTTGGGGGTTTATACAAAGAGAGGTATTTGTGTTTTAATGGATGGCTTGAGTGAGAAGTATGGCGGGGCAGTTATTCCTGGGTCGGTTCTTAGAGAGCTTAGGGGGCCTGTTGCTGATTTAAGAGACCCTGTCTTAAAGAGAAGTGTTCCTCCTTTTGATAATTATAAATTATTTTTGGGCGAGGCTAGAGAGTGTCTTGAAACTAGTAGGAAGGCCTTTTATCATCATGAAATTATTCCTATTATTCTTGGTGAGAAGGAGGCTCCTAGCTCTAGGCGTGAGGCGGCTCCTTATATCGCTGCTGTTAAGAAATTGATGAGGGATATTTTTTCTAGTGGAAAGGTGTTAAATAGGAGGAATTTGGTTGGAGAATCTGAGCGTCATTGGAAGGTTTCGGATACTGATGTTGATGTTTTGGCTGCTGCTATGGCTGAAGCGAGTAGGGGGAGGGACGCTATTCTTGTTGAGAGAGATGTTGATTTTAAGTATGCTGTTGGAGCATTAAGGAGAAAGAATCCCAAATTAGGTTTTAGGGTTCATCTTGTTGATACCTATAAGGCTTAGGTTTTGTGTTTGTTTTGGGCGGCTGCCCATTTATGCCTGTATGATGTTATGTATAGGTTGTAAAGTATATGTTTTGATATAGTATATTGTAGTATATGGGTTTGAATAAATTTTTTTGAAATAAAAAAGGTTTAATATATTGTGTAAAGTATATGTTTTGATATAGTATATTGCTTAGGGAACTAACATTTCCCTGAAGCTTCACCCTCCCTTGAGTTAGCTCTAAATATATACTCTAAAGTATATATTTAGATATATATATTGTAGTATATAGGTTGGGGCCAAAAAAAAACTAAGTTCCCGAAAGGGTGTAATTAGTTTTTCTCTAACCTAACGACTAAGCAGTTATCGCGATATCGACTTCTTCGTTCTTTGGCAGTAAAGAGATGTTTCGCGCCTCTGTCTTTTTTCCTATGACGAAGAGGTCAAACTGTACTACATCTCCTTTAGCAATGGGAAGACGGGGAAGACGGTCTTCGAACCAAGACAGTTTGAAGAAGACATCTTCTTCAAATCCCCGACAATCAAAGGGTATGTGGATAAAGCCATAGCTTTTACATCCGATAACCCTTCTTACAACTCCGACTACTCCGTGACTAATTAATCGATGTTCTATCATCTTCATCCTTGATTTGAGTTGAGGTCCATAAGAACAAGAAGGTGCAGGGCTAAAGATTCCAGCCGTAGCATTCTCTTTGAACCCTGTACCTTTGTCAACAACTGATGCTCAGATGTTCGGTTTTTTATTCGATAAGCGTGTTTCCTTTCCTTGGGGTTGAACTTCTACTTCTTGGGTTTGGGATTGCGCTTGCGATTAGCAAGAGAATCAACTTTTGTCGATCCTTCAGCTACTTTATTCTCCCTCTTCATCGCCTCATACACCTCTCTTCTGTGAACAGGAACATGAGGGGGTGCATTAATCCCAAGCCTTACCTTTCCTCCACGAATGTCAACGACAGTTATTTCAATGTCGTCTCCAATCATGATGGTCTCATTGCGTTGCCTACTCAGAACGAGCATAAGGCGTCCTTTCCTTGTGGGGAAGATTGGATTGTGTTTCTGCTTGTTGTTCGCATTGTTTCCCTAGAAGGGGAAGGGAACTCCGATGGAGCCAAGGATGACTCCAATTATTACTGCGAAAGCCATTCCTGCTATGAAGGGTAGCCACCACGAGATTTCACGCATTTGGCTAATGACCTTTCTGATCTGTTTCATGATGTGTTCTCCTTCCGTAGATGTGGTCGTTGTGGATAAAGCCACCAGGCTTTGTTAATCACAGCAAAGAGGACCCAAGGAATCGAACCCTGAACCCTTGAGATCTCTGCCCTAAGTGTCGGGCGTGTTGGTGCTGTTTACTGCTCCATCTCAGGCTGTCTTTTCGCCATGGCTTTAATTTTTTTTGGTGTTGCTTTGGCGATAGACACTACAAGGAGCAGGAGGGAAAGTGTCGTCATTGCTCCAAGGAGTAGGAATGCCCAGGTGAATCGGCCGTTGAACTGCCTGGCGTCGCCCGTCTCGATGATGTTTGAGATGGCGGCTGGAAGTTTAATGGCTTCTTCGATGCTTCTTTGAACCACGTATACCGCGTTGTTCATGCCGTCGGAGTTAAGCCATGCGCTGATTGCATCTCCGACAGATATTGAGACGAGCAGGGCGAAGTGGTAGAGCAATGGAATGGCTAGGAGTCTTGCCGTGTTTTTTATTACGGACCATTCTCTTAGCCAATACTCCGTCCCAACGAGTACGAACATTGCCCATGAAAGAGCGATGAACATGTTGCGTGAGTTTTGTGCATCCTCGTTGGTTAGGAGTAGAGCGGGTATGACGAAGACCCACATTGCTCCCTTGAGGATTTTTTTATATTTCATGACTTCCTCCTAATTCTCGAGAGCGGTTTGTGCTCGTTTGTTGAGTTCAACGGCGGCGCGTCCTCCGCTGTGATCACTTGTGAGCGTGTTCGCGGAAGAGGGGTACTCGTTTCCACTTCTGCTTTCTGTAGTGATTGTGGCTCCGTCCTTTCCCTTGAGCTGGAGATTGCCGTAGTTCGGGCCAATCTCGTCGATGGTCAGCGATGAAGTGTAAGCGACACCTCGGACGGCGACACAGCCTCCGCAGAAAACTACGAATGTGAGCATTACAGCTATGAGCATTTTCTTGAGCATGAGTCTTCTCCAATGAGAAACCTTCGGGAAGGTGTCCAGCCGTTCCCAGTGAGGAAGAATCCGTTCACTTAGTTGCGTCCGTGCACATCAGAGAACAACACGGCATTGCTATGTTTACCATCTCCTTACATAAAGAGAATAGTAAAGGCTGCACCGATCCAGAAACACCACCGAGACAAATGAACTAACTCAGTGTAAATTATCTGAGACATAATTTAACTGTCTCCTAAAAAAGTTCCCAGAGAAACAAGTCACCAGAAAGGATTTGAACCTTTGACCTTCGCTTTGAAAACAGCGACGCTCTAACCTACTGAGCTACTGGTACGGTTTGGAAATATAATGTCCGTCCGGCAGTGCGCGCGGAATTCACACTGTGCCTACTCGGTTCATGGAAAGCGGGGATTCTTTCCAGTCAGGATTCCGGACAGACATCACGCCACTCCAGTCGTTCGTCACTTTCGTGGCGGTGGCGTTAAAAATAACCAATGGCCCGATCTGTGTGCTCGCTTCACAGTGTCCGGGAAAGGAGGATGGAAACCGGGCTCGGGCCATTGGCTGTGAGGGTTTACTTCGGAGTGTTTGTTGAGGGTGCTGTTGCTGGTGGGGAGACTTGCTGCGACAGGTGAATCTTTTGCCTGGACTTTACCAGATTGTCGTGGGCGTACATCTTTTTCCCCATATCGGTGAGTATGATGAAGAAGCTTGTATAAATCATCATGAGAATTAATCCCAGGATAACGCTTTTGTTTTTACTTCCTTGCAAGTCTTTGAAGATGAGGGCGAGTTGCAGAATCATGAGAATTCCGAAAATGACTCCCGTGGTAAGGACCCTCTCTGTGTTGATGTACGACATGGCAATCACTCCTAATACAATGAGGGTAAGGGCAATTATCACGATGCGTACGAGCCGGTTTTTTAAAGGCTTTTTTAACATAACAAGCTCCTTCTGTTCCCAGTTTGATTGTGTTGGCCACCGTTGCTGCAACAAACCTATCCGTTGGTTTGTAAGACCTCCTGTAGGATTTGAACCTACGGCACTTTTGGAGGTCATGTTTACTTCATCCGAATGCTAGCCGATTGCATTTCCTTTCTTGTTGGAACGCCCTAGCTAGTGGGGGCGGGCTGCGGGGTTACGACGCACATGAAGTGTCTCTCGATAGCGTCTAAGTTGTCACCCGTCAGGATGGGAACGCCCAGGCTTTCGAGAGGCTCTTTTTCCTGGAGGTATCCCTTTGCTAGCCTTTTTGCTAGCCTCATTGCGATCTCCCATCCTTCCGGAATTTCGGGGCCGATGAAGGTGGCTGTGATGGGCCCTCTCTTTTTGTATTCAAGCTCGAGGGGGATAATTCCACCCGCTTCTTCTGTGCCCAGCCCCCCGAGGAATGCGTTGACATGTCTTTTTTGAGTAGATATGCCGACGACTTTCTGGGTGCCGACTAGTACGTAGAGCTTCATGATAGACTCCGTTGTGAGATGAGACGTAGTATCCCTTGTTACGAAACGGACAACACTGTAAGATACAGCGGTTAAGCCTGTGTTGTTTTGCAGCTTTCTCTCCTTTTCTTATGTAGAGTTATGCTACTGCCTGAATCCGTATTGGGGAGTGAACCTTGGCGGTCCTTTAGGGGGAGGTCCTTTCATATCCCCTTCTTGACCTGTTCCAGCCGCCATCGAAAGTGCTTCTTTCCGTCTCTGGTCTCGAAGTCCTCTCTTTCTTTTCCGTTCCTCTTTTGCCATAGCGCTACTCCTTTAGCGGAAAGCTTTTTTATTGTCGTTGTCGGCGTCGCCGAAGGATTGTCAGGCCGCCGATAGCGAGGAGGGCGAGGGTTGCCGGTTCGGGCGTGTGGAAAGTGCCGTTCATGGAGATGACTAAGTATTCCTCGTTTTCCCA
>Ga0075115_10000929_pt1 | contig 14569 bp, 15 predicted proteins | sample AntAceMetag02UKH_FD_69785 | JGI IMG/M metagenome (GOLD analysis project Ga0075115, IMG submission 69785) | Saline lake microbial communities from Ace Lake, Antarctica - Antarctic Ace Lake Metagenome 02UKH | ecosystem: Environmental > Aquatic > Non-marine Saline and Alkaline > Saline | place... | reverse complement strand
ATTAAGTGGGTGAGAATAAAGGATGAAAGATAAAGTTAAGAAAGGTTTTACCCTAATTGAGATAATGATAACTATGGCTATTTTTTTAGTTATTGTCGGCGCTACTCACCGAATATACATTGCCGGCCAGAAAGCTTGGGATAGCGATTTGGGCTTATTAGATTTACAACAGTCAACTCGGCCAGGGCTTTATTCCATAGCAAAGGAAGCAAGAGCAGCTAGTCTTGTTAGCATGACTATGGGGGTTGGCTGTGATCATCTTACTGTCCCAGAAAATTGCGATAGTATTACTTTTAATACTCCTAGTGAGAACAACATTCAGTTTTTTCACAACAGTGCAGATAATCAACTTATTCGCCAGGATTCGTCGGCAAACCAAAGAGTTTTAGCCAGTAATATTGTAGATGCCTATTTTTGCTGTGCTCATGGGGACGGAGATTGTAGCTGTGATGCTACTTTTAATGTTTTAGAGGTCAGGCTTGAATCAGAAAAAGATGTTTGGGGGCGGACCTTGAGCTTTTCTTTGGGCACGAAGCTAGAGGTGCGAAATGATTGAAAAAAGAAGAGCAGCAGCCCTAGTGATGACGATTATTGCAATAGCATTCTTTAGTATGGTAGGGATGGTCCTTGTTATGCGCAGCATCCAGGAATATAATTTAACCACAAGATACGTTGATTCTGTGAAGGCTTTTTGGCTAGCTGAGGCAGGTATAGCTACAGGCTATAGTGAGTTGATGAATGACTCTGCTTATGATGGTGTGGTTTGGACATCATTGGCAAGTGGTGACTATAGGGTTGTAAGGAGTGCTTCATCTGGCAATGTTGAAATTAGAGCCGAAGCCATATCAGGCTCAGGTATTCAGGATTTAAGCTTTACCCTTGCTTTTGTTCCTTATCCGTTTGAAAACACTATGTCTGCTGGCGATGATATCGCTTTAACTGGGTTCATTGGCAACATAAGCGTTTGGGGCAAGACTCGCCTATCAGGAAGCTTTTCTAAAAGCGGGATTTTTACATCAGCTTGGTTTGAAGATAAGGTTGAAGCTGTAGACCCAGAATACACGTCCATGCCAATCTCTGATTATGATGGTAATGGGACAGCTGATGAATTTAGTGATTTCGTTATTATGAACCAGGAGATATTGGCTGATCATCCGGCAGAAGAAGTAGTTTATGTACAGTCAAACGGAACCGTGAACATCTTCCCTAATGATGCTCTTATCGGGAAGAAGGTAATTTATGTTGAAGGCGATAATCCTGGTCAAGGTAATGTAAATATATTTTTTGATGCTTCCTGGGAAGATCAAGAAGACTTAACAGTTATTTCGACCGGTGAAATTACCTACACTCAGCCCTTGCAATTTCAGGAGGATTCCCGCTTGAGCACAATTTCCTGGGGTGATTATAGCGAAATTTCAATTTTCCAAAGTACTCACGAGAGTGTAATCTATACCCATGAGGATGCTCATTATGCGGATATTTTAGATTGGGGTTCTACCACTGGCAATATTATTGCCCAAGAGAATATAAGCATAGTCGAGTTTATAACCAACGAGAAGTTTTACTATTCAGACCGGGCTCTTAATGGAGATTTACCTCCGGGATATGGTCGGCTAGCCTCCACTTCAGGTGTTTTATCTAGCAAAATGATGGATTGGCAGGAGAGATATGATTAATAAAAAAGGGGTATTAGGTATTTTATTATCTTGCTTGGCTATTGTTCTGTTTTTATCAATGGGTGAAGGTGAAAAGGAGAGTAGTATTTCTAAAACTAAAATAGAGGAAGAGGTGGTAAAGAAAGAGAAACCTCGCCGCGAATTGATTCCTAAGAATCCCGAAGATTATGGAATGATTGTTTTTGAGGAGGAAGAAGAGCCAGTGACCCAAGGAGAGTGGGATGAGTTACTAGAAAGAGAGATAGGAAAGATTGAATTTAATACTTCTCCCCAGACCTGGGCTAAGCTAAAGGAAGCGATAAAGGAGGAACCTCAAAAGACAAAGGAGAAAATCAAGGATATTGATAAAAGGCTTAAAGAAGTAGAAGCTATTTTGAAAGAAGAGCCAGACAACCGAGTGATGCAGAAGAGGAGTAAACATTTAAAAATGCTTAGGGCTATTTCCCGAAGCCTTGCCCCATAATTTTTTTCTAAATAACCAAATTCTTACATGTTTATATCAGCGCCTGGCTAAGTAGCTAATTGACAGGGGTTGTAAAAAGTGATAATATTTACACTAAGAAAGGTGGGTATAAATTAATCAAGGGGGAGAGGTGAAAACAAGGTTTTCTTTATCTAATCTGAGCTTAAGGAGAAGGGTTGGCATTGCTATAGCCCTAGTTTCTTTATTACCGGTAATAGTCCTTTTTTTCTATTTTTCTGGGTATCAGGTATCTGTGTGGACTGCTGGAATTTTAATTTCGGTAGTATCTTTGGGCTGGTGGGTTGTATTTGAAGTTTTTTCTTCTATTATGAAAATCTATACTCGTTCCCGAAATACCCTTAAAGACATGGGGGAAGAGACCCCAACGATTCCTGATGAAGTTGAAAGCTTAGAGAAGATGATTGGCGTTCTTTCCGATAAAGTTAAGAGTGGCTTTGAGCAGCTAAGGGATTTTACCCGGATGACCGAAGATTTAAATAAGGAAGTTTCGCGGACAGTACTTATTTTATCAACCATTCTCCAAGCAAATGATTTGTTTTCTAAAGAGGCTCCAGCGGAATCAGTAGTTAAGCTAATTATTAATCATCTCAAACATCTCATTCGAGCTGAAGCCTGTTTTTGCGGCTTAGAAGATAGGGCCAAGGGGCAATTCGAAACAGTAGCTCGAGTAGGCATAGATTCTTTAAGAATGGATAGTTTTTTTAAAAAGAAAGGCAGAGGACTTTTACATATTAAAGATATAGTTGTGGTAGATAGGCGTAATAAGCCAAAAGGTTCTTCTTCTTGGGCTCAAGAATTGGGCGTAAAGAATATCGCTATTACCCCGATTAATAGTAAAGGGCGTATTATAGGTTTAATCGGAGTCGGAAATAACGAAGATGATTTTTCTTTTAGCAAGGATGATTTGGAAATTTTAGGTTTGTTTGCTCAAAATGTTACTCTTATTTGGCAACACGAGAGACTTTCTGAGAAAATAGAAGAGTTAGAAATTATTGATTACTTAACCGGTCTTTATAATGAGAAGCTGATAAGAACGAGGCTGGATGAAGAAATTAAAAGGTCTACTACCTATCAAAGGCCTTGTGGATTTATTGAAGTAGAGATAGCAAATTATGATGATTTCCGGGAAAAATGCGGGATGATTGAGGCTGAGAAGGCTCTTAAGAAGATGGCTAAGGCCTTTAAGGGGACTATAAGACCTATTGATATTGCAGGTAGAACCGGGCCAAATAAATTAGGAGCTATTCTTATCGAGAGCAACCAGAGACAATCTCAGGAAATTGCTGAAAATTTAAAAGAAAGTTTAGCTGAGATTTGCGGGTCAGAGATTAAACTAAAGTTTTCTGTAGCGGCAAGTCCTATTCACGGAGTTACTGCTGGAGAGCTTATGTCATTTACTCAAAAATCCAATAACAAATAGGAAGATATGGCAAAATTTCATAAACAGATTGATAAACCCTTAGGGCAAATTTTAGTAGAAAGAGGGGTTATAAATAATACTCAACTCCAGCAAGCTTTAGAAGCACAAAAGCATGGTGGGGGGCTTGTTGGTGAGGTAATTGTAGAATTAGGATTTGCCAAAGAAGAGGACATTGCTTACTGTTTATCATTGCAATTTGGCTATCCTTATCTTTCTTTGGAGAATTATGAAATATCTCAGGAAATCATAAAAATTATTCCTAAAAACGTTGCGACGCACTATTGTCTGGTGCCTATAGATAAGATCGGCAATACTCTTACGGTTGCTATGGCCAATCCTTTAAATATCCAGGCTATAGAGGATTTAGAAGATATCACCCATTGTGATATTCAAATATTCGTAAGTACTCCCTCGGATATACGAGGTAGTATCGAGAAATTTTCCGACAAGTAAAGCCAACCTTTGTGCTTAATTAAGACTTATGAAAAGAAAGAAGTTTACAGATTATTTAATAGAACAAAAAGCGCTTAGCCAAGAAGACCTAGATAAAGTTTTAGAAACCCAGAAAAAAAAGAGCGGCTCATTAGTTGAGTTGCTTATAAAATTAGATTACCTTAAAGAAGCTCAGGCTGCAGGTATTTTATCTGGTTACCTTTCTATCCCCCCGGTTAGAATTCTTAATCTAAAAATTTCTCAAGAAATTTTGAGTTTAGTTCCAGAAAAAATCGCTCGGAATTGTCAGGTTTTACCGATTGGCAGGATTGGCAATACTCTTACCTTAGCTATGGGTGATCCTCTAAATATTTTGGTTATTGATGATATAAAAAAGATTACCAAGTGTGAGGTAAACCCGGTTATAGCTCTTTTTTCCGAAATCAAAGAGGCTATATCTAATTGTTATGTTCAAGAACCAGTAGAATCGATTGAGGAAATAATTGAGGGTGAGTCAGTTGAAAGCATAAAGTATATAAAAGACGAAAAGAAAGAAATAACTCGAGAGGAAATCATTCGGTCTGTAGAAGAGGCGCCAATACTAAAATTTACCAGCCATTTTCTTAAGATGGCAGTTGAAGAAAAAACTTCCGATATATTAATAGAACCTTTAGAAAATGTAAGCAGGATTAGATTGCGTGTGGATGGTATCCTAAAAGTAGCGGAAACTTTTTCTAAGAAGATTCATCCTTTTATAATATCTCGAATAAAGGTAATGTGTAATTTAAACATAGCCGAACATAGATTGCCTCAAGAAGGTAGGTTTAGAGGAAAAATTTTAGGCAGGAATATAGATTTTAGAGTATCAATTTTGCCCTCTAGTTTGGGGGAGAAAGCTGCAATTAGAGTTTTAGATAAAACTACAGCGCTTTTGAATTTAGATTTTTTAGGATTTGAAGAAGATGTTTTAAAGAATCTCAAGGAAGATAGCCTAAAAGCTCACGGTTTACTTCTTGCTTGCGGGCCAACCGGAGCCGGTAAGACCACAACTTTATATTCGATAATAAATCATATTTATAGTCCCGAGAAGAATATTGTTACTGTAGAAGACCCAATAGAGTATCAGTTAAAAGGAATTAATCAAGTGAGCATCAACCCAACTATTGGTTTATCTTTTGCCTCTACTTTACGTTCAATATTGCGGCAAGATCCGGATATCATAATGATTGGTGAAATTAGGGATGGTGATACTGCTGACATGGCTATAAAATCGGCGTTAACCGGGCATATGGTTTTATCTACGCTGCATACTACAACTAGTGCCGGTTCAATTACTCGGCTTATCAATATGGGAGTGGAGCCATTTTTGATGTCTTCTACCTTGGTAGGGGTTATTACTCAAAGATTAGTAAGGAAGTTATGTCCTAAGTGTAAAGAGAAGGTTCAGCTATCCAGTAGTGTTAAGAGCAAGTATCTAATTAGTAAAGATACAGAGATCTACAAGGCTAAAGGATGTAACCTTTGTCAAAAGACAGGTTACAAAGGAAGAGTGTCTTTATGCGAGTATTTACGAATGGGGTCAGAAATCAAGAACTTAATAATTGGTTCAGCTACAGAAAGTGAGATAAAGAAGGCGGCTCGCGCCTCAGGCATGTCTACTTTACGGGAAGACGGAATAACTAAATTAGAAAATGGGATAACTACTTTAGAAGAAGTGTTGAAAGCTACTAGGTCTGATGAACTAATAAAAAAAGATGACAATTAAAGACAAAGTATTAGAGCATATCCAGAAAAGTAAAAATTTAGACAAGAAGGTTTTTGATCAGATCAGTAAAAAAACTACTAGCTATAAAGAGTTTAAGCAAATACTTCTGGAGAAAAACCTTATCAATGAAGAAGAGCTATTATTTGTTCTTTCAAAAGAGCTTAAAATACCATTTCTAGATCTGAAAAAATATAAAATACCTCTTAAGAATCAGGAGTTGCTTTCCCAAGAAGTAGCTTTTAAATATAAGGTGGTACCGGTTTGCAAAATTGGGAATGCCCTTACCTTGGCTGCCTCTGATCCTTTAGATGTGATAGCTTATGATGATATTAAAATAATTACCGAGACCGATAAGGTAGATATAGTACTTTCCCGAGAAGAGGATATAATCAAGGGTTTAAATGCTCTCTATAAAAAGGTAGAAGACATTACCAAGTCTTTTGATGAAAGTGTTTCTTTTGATCTTGAAGAAGTGGGTGAAGCTAAAGAGGGCGGAGAAGATCTAGAGAATTTAATCAGTGAAAGTAAGCACCCTCCGATTGTAAGAGCTATTGATTTAATTATTTACAACGCTTTGAAGAAAAGAGCATCGGATATCCATCTCGAGCCTTACGAGAATAAGATGTTAGTAAAGTATAGAGTTGATGGGGGTTTGAGCGAGGAGTTTAGTTTTCCTAAAAGAAACCAACAGGCAGTAATTGCTAGGCTGAAGATAATCTCTTCTCTAGACATAACCGAGTCGCGTCTGCCTCAAGATGGAAGATTTAGAGTAAAGTTTGAGAATAGAGAAATAGATTTCAGAGTTTCCAGCCTTCCGACTAATTTTGGAGAGAAGTTTGTTTTACGGGTTTTGGATAAAAAGAGCTTATCCGTTGGGTTAGCGAAATTGGGGTTTTCTCCCGAGCCTCTAAAAGCATTTGAGGATGCGGTTAAAGCACCTTTTGGAATAATATTAGTAACTGGGCCTACTGGAAGCGGTAAGTCTACAACCCTTTACTCAATAATTAGTCAGATAAATGACCCGGCAAAGAATATAATAACCATTGAGGAGCCGGTTGAATATCATTTGGAAGGAATAACTCAAATTCAGGTTAATGCTGATATAGGTTTAACTTTTGCAGCCGGTCTGCGCTCAGTTTTGCGACAATCTCCAGATATAATAATGGTCGGAGAGATAAGAGATACCGAAACTGCGGATATTGCAATCAAAGCTTCTCTAACTGGGGAAATAATTCTTTCTACCTTACATACCAATAGTGCTGTAGGGGCAATTAGTCGTTTAAGAGATATGGGAACAGAACCTTTTCTTTTAGCTTCTTCTCTGGTTGCCTTGACTGCCCAAAGGTTAGTGAGAAGAGTTTGTATCAAATGTAAGGAAAAGTATAAATTAGATAATGATGCTTTAGAAAAAATGCAGATAGATTCTTTTTGTCGTGAGCATGGGGGAGTAAATGAATTTTACCGGTCTAAAGGGTGTCCCTATTGTGGAGGTAGCGGATATCGAGGCCGAATAGCTATCCTTGAAGTTATTCTTCTTGATGATAGAATAAAAGAGATGATTGTAGAAAAACGCTCAGAAGAAGAAATCGTTAAATACGCCAAAGAGTTTAGAGGCTATAATTCCTTAAGGGAGGATGGACTCTTAAAGTGTATAAACGGAGACACTTCAGTCGAAGAGGTTATAAGGGTAACATCGGAGTAAGATGAAAGTATTTAGTTATAGTGTTAAAGATAGAGAGGGAAAGACATCCCGAGGGATGATCGAGGCTGAATCTGAAGGCAAGGCAATCGAGCATTTTCAAAAAGAAGGGCTGATCATCCTCTCTGTTAAAGTTAGTAAAAAAAAGATTGAGGTACAGGCAAAGGGGAAGGTTAAGACCGATGACTTGGTAGTTTTTTCTCGTCAATTTACTACTTTAATTGAAAGTGGAATCCCGGTAGTTGAATGTTTGTCCATTTTGCAGGAACAGGTAGAGAATCCTTACTTCAAAGGAGTTATTTCTTTAATATTAAAAGATGTTCGAGAAGGATCAGCTTTATCTGATGCTTTAGCTAAGCACAAAAGAGTATTTCCTGATATTTATCTGAGCATGGTAGAAGCAGCTGAAGCTTCTGGAAATCTACCAGATATTTTAGATCGAGTATCGGTTTATTTAGAAAAAAGTAGCGCTTTAAAGAAAAAAGTAACTTCAGCGCTTTATTATCCAGTAATTATCATACTGATGTCAATGGCTATAACCGGATTTTTAGTAATTAAGGTAATTCCTACCTTTAAAGATATATTTTCTACTTTAGGGGGAGAGTTACCTCTACCAACCAAAATATTAATTGGTTTTTCCGATGCTGTGCGAACCAAAGAAACCGCTGTTCTCATGATTGCTGTTGTTGTGGGAGGGTTTTTTGCTTTTAAGGCTTATATCAAGACCTCGGCTGGAGCAAGAAAGTTCGATAGGCTTCTACTTAAGCTCCCGGTCGTAGGAGAGCTGTTAAGAAAAATGGCTATTGCTAAGTTTTCTCGAACATTCTCTACGTTGGTAAAGAGTGGTGTATCGATTGTTACATGTTTAGAGATTGTAAGTAGGACCTCAGGGAATAAAATAATTGAGGAGGCCGTTCTAGAGGCAAAGTCTGCTATTCAGGAAGGCCAGCCTATTTCTACTCCTCTGGAAAAAACCGGAGTTTTCCCGACTATGGTGACGAAAATGGTAGCTGTAGGTGAGAGAAGTGGCCGTTTAGAGGAGATGCTTTCAAAGATCGCCCAATTTTATGAAGAACAAACTGACGCTATGGTGGCCGGTTTAGCCAGCCTAATAGAGCCTTTGGTAATTGCCTTTTTAGGTGTAATTGTTGGTGGAATCGTAGTAGCTTTATTCCTGCCGATAATAAAAATGACCCAATATATTGGGGGATAAAAGGGGACAGACACCTTTTATCATTGACAAACATTTGTTTTCTATCTAAAATGACTTCATGCCAAGACAAGCTCGCATAGTTATTCCAAATACACCTCATCATATTATCCAGAGAGGTAATTACCAGCAAAAGGTATTTGATCATGAGAACCAATATAAACAATATTGCGAGTGGATGAATGAGTATGCCCTAGAACATGATCTAAAAATTCTCGCCTATTGTCTAATGAATAATCATGTGCATTTTATAACAGTTCCCAAAGAAGAACCAGATCTAGCAAAAGTATTCAAAACCGTTCATATGAGGTATGCCCATTATGCGAATAAACAAAGAAGAGTAAAAGGCCATTTATGGCAAGGAAGATTTTATTCTTGTGTATTAGATGATGTTCATTTATATCGTGCCATAAGATATGTGGAGAATAACCCGGTGCGTGCTGAGATAACGCAAGACGCTTGGAAATATAAGTGGTCCAGCGCATCCGACCACGTAGGGGATCGAGGCAAAGGGCCAATAAAACTCGCTAATTACAAAGTTATAGAACTTAAGGAATGGAGGAATTATTTAAAAGAAAATGATCCTGATATGATAGGTGAAATTAGATTAAAGACAAATAGGGGGTTGGTGGTAGGGACAGATAAGTTTGTTAAGGTCTTAGAGAAAAAATTAAATCGTTCATTAAAGTGTTTGGGTCAGGGAAGGCCAAAGAAAGGGTGATGGTAAGATAAAAAGGTGTCTGTCCCCATTATAAGATAAAAAGGTGTCTGTCCCCATTATATAGTAACTTAAGAATAAAGAGACTATATCCTTAGGACTTGAGATTGACAAGGTTCTTGTGATATGATATATTTAAATAGGTCTTTATATTATAAATTTTTTGCAAGGCTCATTTAAAAAAAGGGGGTGAAAGGGGGTAAAAGGAATAAAAAAGAGCCTTGGCCAGTAAAAAAAAGGAGGAAAAGATGAAGACAAAAGGTTTTACTTTAGTTGAAATTATGATCGTTGTGGCGATTATTGCTCTCCTAGCAGCAATAGCCATTCCAAACTTGCTAAGAGCCAGACTTAATGCTAATGAAACAGCAGCTCAAGCAACCTTAGCAACTATTTCCAGCTCAAACGTAAGCTACAGAAGTGTAAATGCTCTTTATGGGACAATCGCTCAAATGGCTGCTGCTATTCCACCTTACCTTGATGGAACAGTAGGTACGGCTCAAACCGCTGGTGGAAAACAGGGGTATTACTTTACGTCAACTGGTGAGGAGACAGCCAATGTCTATTGTGTTGCAGCCCGACCAGTACTGTACCAGAATACCGGCAATCGCGCTTTCTGCGTTTCCGAGGATGGCGTACTTAGAGTGGCGGATCCTGACGCTGATATAGCAACCCGTGCTGCGTGCATACTTTTACCAGCTACTCAGTAATTTAAATAACAAGATCACAAAAAGGCGGTGGTGTAACCACCGCCTTTTTTTAATGAGACCACCCTTGGCAAAATGAGAATGCTGCCAAGGGTTTGGTCGAATTATCCCCGCTATTAGGAATTTTGAAAAAATTAGCGGGGATTTAACCTACCCTTTAAATAGTTTAACCAAGGTATTATATTGACAATTCTGAACTATTATGTTAGTATATATATAATAAAAGGGGGAGTGTTATGAGAAAAGCAAATAAGTTAAGTTTTACTCTTGTTGAAATTATGATCGTTGTGGCGATTATTGCTCTGATAGCAGCAATAGCTATTCCAAATTTTCTGAGAAACAAGATGAATGCCAATGAAACAGTAGCTCAAGCAAACTTGGCAACTATTTCCAGTGCAAATACAGGCTATATAGGCGCAAACGGTTCTTATGGGACTCTTGATGATATGATAACTGATAACCCACCTTATATTGATTCTGCACTAGATGATGTTACCGGGAAACAAGGATATGTGTTTGCAAATCCTGAAGTCCCAACATTCGGTAGCTTTATGGTGAGTGCTGTTCCATTAGCTCTTAACAAAACTGGAACTCGTTCATTCTGTGTTACGGAGGACGGTGTAATCAGAGTCCAAGCAACTGGAGCTGATATTAATACTCAAGTTGAATGCCAAGCTTTGCCACCTACTAATTAATTTAAATAACAAGATTGAATAACGGCGATGGGTAATCACTACCGTTTTTAGTGGGTGCATCATAACATGCACGAAGTATCCCGCCTTTTTAAACAGTGTATTAAGGTATTACATTGACAAGCCTGAACTATTATATTAGTATATATAATATAGGTCTAGTATTAACGCTAAGGAAACATCGGTAATTGCTAAGCTATGTAATTTTTGTAGTGCTTTTATAAGGAGCGCTACAATATGCAATATAAGTGGAGAAGTTGGAGAAAATGATTTCCCTGCGAAATAAATTTATAAGAAAAGAAGCTGATAAATTCGTAGCAATCAATTTAGGCAATTGCTATACCAAAGGATTGATTGTCGAAGGAAATCAGGTTACAGACTACTTTTTAGAGCCAAAAAAAGAATTAGCAGCTACGATAAAGAAAGTTTGGTCTGAGAAAAAAATTTCCACCAAAAAAGTAAAAATTTCTGTAAAAAACCCGTCTTGTTTGGTTAGGTATTTTCCATTTCCTAAGATGGAAAAAAAAAGGTTAAAGCAGGCTCTTTTCTATGAGATGAATAAGTTCATTCCTTTTCCTCCCGACAAGGTATATTTTGATTTTTTTGTCCTTGAGGATATTTCTTCGACTGAAAATTTAGTATTGCTTGCGGTAGCCAAAAAAGATTTCATCGATAGTATTTTAGATGTTTTTGAAAAAGCTAATTTAAAGGTGTCAGAAATTAATTTAGATAGCATTTGTTTGGCCAACCTTTTCCTGAGCAGGTATGGAGAGGACAAAGAAACAAACTCTTGTTTACTCGATATCGGGTATAATTTTTCTACCATGACTATTGTGCATAAGGGTGTTCCTTTTCTTACCCGAGATGTAAAATTTAGTGCCAAAGAAGTATTTCAGATTGTTTCGCGGATAAAGAATAAGCCACTTCCAGAAATAGAAAAACAATTACTTTCTTCAGAAGATAGCAGTGAATTTTTAAAACTAACTCAAGACAGTATTTTTAACTTTTGTAAGGAGATGAAGAGTTCTTTTGATTATTTTGAAGTAAATAAAGGAGACCTTATCAATAAACTGTATCTTAGCGGGGGATTAGCATCTATGGAAGGGATAGATAAAGTGTTCACTGAAGCTTTGGATGCAGGAACAGAAGTTTTAAAACCGATTTCAGAAAAAGGCTTAAAATTAAGTGAAACTTTTTCAAGTGAAGAATTTACTAATTTTGAAAATAGCTTTTCCACACTTTTTGGCTTAATTGCATGAAAAAGATAGTGATAAACTTAAGCCCTCAAAAAGAAAATGTTACTAGTGAAATGCTGCAGAGAGTAGTCTCTTACACGCCTTTAGTAGGATTAACTGCAGTTATTGTTTTAACTCTGCTTTTATTTCTGCAAGCTTTTATTGTCAAACAAATTTATGCCTACAATGGGTATGAAAAAAAGTGGACAAAATTGGAGAGTAAGTATAATTCAATAGAAAGGATAAAAGGAGAATTAAACAATCTAAAAGAAGAAAAGCAAAAGCTAGAAGAGGTAGCTACCCCTGAGCATGATACTGTACTTATCTTGGGAGATATTTTTTCTTCTTTGCCTGAGAATATATGGTTTACCGGGTTAATTTTTAAAGGAGAAACTATTGATATAAGAGGGTATGTGGCTGGGTGGAATGAAGATTATTTGATTTCTCTAGATGGGTTTATAAATTCCTTACGGGAAAAAGATTATTTTTCTTCAAAATTTAGCAGGATAAATATAAAAAAATCCGTAAAGGAAGACTATAATAGTGTAGAAGCTCTAAAATTTAATATTGAATGCAAAAAATAAATATAGATAAACAAACAGTAGTATTTTTTATTATAGCAATTGTTCTGTTTTTAGAACTGTTTATTGCGTTTCCTTGGGAGATTAAAAAAATATCTGATTTAAGCAAGCGGACAATTAAGATTGCACAACAGGTTACTTCTATTGAAAATGACTGGCCTAGAAAAGATCAATACTTAAAAAATAAGAGTGAGCTAGAAGAAGAGATCAAAATAATACAAGAGAAGTTTATTTTAGGACAACAAGAGTCTAGAATGCTCTCGTTTATCTCTGTAAGCGGTAAAGATTCTAAGGTTAAAATACAATCCCTTACTCCGGGTGAATTAGAAGAGTACACCTCTACAAAATTTGGTGAGTTTAAATATTTGCCGGTCGCTATTAAAGCCGACAGTAAATTTCATGATTTAGTTTTGTTTTTAAACCATCTTAACAATAGCCAATATTTTTTCGAAATAAAAAAGTTAGATATATTATCCAGACAACCTTACAATTCAATCGAAATGATAATATGCGGAGTTGTTGCTGTAGAATAACCTCAATATTTTTTATTATTTTCTTATCTTTAGTATTTGTCTATCCTTTTTGCTTTGGAGAAGGAAAAAACCTTTTTAAAATAACTGACAGAGATCCTTTTTCTCCTTTGATTAGCAAGAGCGGAGTATTATTAATACCACGTGAGATAGATTTAGGAGGTCTGGCTATAAAAGGTATAATATATTCCCAAGACTCTCCTGTGGCTATTATTAATGATGAAGTAGTGGGAAGAGGTGAAAAAATTGGTGACTATCTTGTCTTAGAGATAGAAGAAAAAAGGGTTATCTTAAAAAAAGATGATCAGGAGTTCATATTAAAACTAGAGGAGGAATAAAAAAATGATTACACAGATACCCTTACGGGAACAAGTTAAAAAAAGATTACACAGATCAAAGAGGGTGAAGCTAGTGTTGTTGCTTGCTTGTTTTAGTTTTTGTTTTTTCTCCCTTGGTTTTACTGCTGATCAAGATGAATTAATCCCGGTAATTAAATTTAAAGATGCTGACATCCGAGTAGTGTTGCAGTCAATAGCACAGAAAGCAACTAGAGATGGCGATAAGGTTAATATTGTGGTTAGTCCAAATGTGGAAGGATTAATCAGCGTAAACCTAGAGAATGTTGATTGGTTTTCAACTCTTGAGGCAGTATTGAGACCTTACGATTATAGCTATGAGTGGGTTGGCGACACTATATTGTTGGTAGATACCACTGAGAAAATAAGTGAGCGAGAGGCTTTGGCTAAGGAGAGAGAAGAGATAGAGCCTTCGCGAACTAGGGTTTTTAAGCTAAAATTTATCGATGCTAATGATGCCAAAAAGACAATCGAGCCAATTCTTTCTCCAATAGGAAGAATTTCAGTGTTAGAAGTTACCGGTCAAGCTGGTTGGGAGTTTGGTACAGATGTTACTAAGCGAGCTCGGTCAAAAGAAGGGAAGATTTCGCGAACGAAAACTTTAATTGTTTCCGATATATCCAAGAAACTAGACGAGATAGACTCTCTCCTTAAGAAGATTGACATTCTGCCTAAGCAAATTTTAATTCAAGCAAAAATTATGGAAATAGACCGGGATTTCTTAAAAGATATTGGGTTTAACTGGGGGACTGGTACTACTGGTGCAACATCAATGGAGCGTATCGCGGCAAATAAGGCAGGAGGAGCTGCTATATCTGAGGTAGGTGCTCATTTGGCTCCCCCCGCAACATCTGTATTTAATCCTAAGTCTGAGTTAGCTGCTACTGATTTTCAATTTGCCTATAGAAAGCTTACTGGCTCGACATTTGACGCAATTCTTAGCGCCTTGGAAGAGAACGTTAATACTAAGACTCTCTCTTCACCCAACATTCTAACTCTAGATGGTCAGGAAGCTTCTATGTTGATTGGAGAAAAGTTTCCGATAGTGAAAACAGAGGTTAGTACAG
>Ga0075115_10000926_pt1 | contig 14581 bp, 13 predicted proteins | sample AntAceMetag02UKH_FD_69785 | JGI IMG/M metagenome (GOLD analysis project Ga0075115, IMG submission 69785) | Saline lake microbial communities from Ace Lake, Antarctica - Antarctic Ace Lake Metagenome 02UKH | ecosystem: Environmental > Aquatic > Non-marine Saline and Alkaline > Saline | place... | reverse complement strand
CTTGCATCAGTGACAGCCCTTAAAAGAAATAAAGAACATAAAAGGTGGTTTGAAAACGGGGATCTTGAATTTAAACTGGCGGCATAGAAAAGGGGATATTCCTAACCGCACAGGTCGAAACTTTTAGAGAATTTAAAGGACAAGGCAAGGCTGAGAAGGTATCAGGTCTTGCTTGCTGAGGAAAAAAAGATCCTGATTTCTCGCCTTGAGCAGGAGGAGTTACCCAGGTGGGAAGACTCTAAGCTGAAGCTTACACGTAATAGGTTGGACATCGTAGCCCAGCTATCCCTGAAAGAAGATTTGGACTTTAGGGAGGCCAGTGAGAGGGTGCAATTATGGATAGAGCAGATAAAAAGTTACGAGGACTCTTTTTTTAACCGTTGCGGTCTGAGGATTAACTTAGAGGAAGACGCAGTGGACATGTTGCTGTATAGTTGTCTGGATGATTCTTCCAGTCTCTATGTCCAGTGCGAGAGATTGTGTAATATTTTTGAATATGGTCTCACTCTTATAAGGGAAAAGACTGCGCAGGATGTTTTTAATATTTCGGCTGAAGCAGTGGATAACCCGGAGCTCTATATAAATAGACTTATTCGTGCGTGCTATTAAATTGAGCGATTAGCCTTTAGCGGTTAGCTATTAGTTTAATGATTACAGGATGTTTTACTATTACGAATTTTCACCCGTTGGGTGTTATTTCTAATTAACGTAATGTCCTGATTTTCCAAAGCTAAACGCTAATGGCTAACAGCTAATCGCTCAACTTAGTTTTTTGTGAGAGTGATCAAGTGAAAGAAGGCCAGACCATACTCCTTGTGGATTATAAAGAGTCAGTAATTGATACGGTTCGTAAACTGGCGAACCAAACAGGGCTCAAATTGCTCCTTGCCGAGGACGGCCAGGAAGGTCTTGATCTGGCAAAGGCCGAGTTGCCTGATCTGGTGATTATACGTAAGGATGCTCCCATACTGGACGCCTTGTCCGTGAGCGTGCTTCTCAAGCAGTCCCCTGAAACCGAGAATATACCAGTAGTGCTTATATGTGCGGTGGCCTCTTCTTCAGAGAGGGAACGCTTATACGATGCCGGCTGCAGCGGCTTTATTGAGGAGCCTTTTACCGTAAATGATCTGATTCAAAGACTGGAGGACTGGTTGCCATGATGTACCCTGAATATCGTCCCCGAAGGTTGCGCCGCACGGAATCTCTGCGCGCGCTGATCCGTGAGACCACCTTGAGCCCGAAACACCTTATCTATCCCCTTTTCATTATACATGGCAAAGGCATTAAGCAGCCGATTGAAGCCATGCCCGGCTGCTATCAGTTTTCTGTGGACGCGGTAGTAAAAGAGGCCAAGGAAGTCTTTGATCTAGGAATTAATGCAGTCCTTTTATTCGGCCTTCCTGAAAAAAAGGACCCAAGGGGTTCTCATGCCTGGATAAAAAGCGGTGTGGTGCAAAAGGCCATATCCGCCATAAAGAAGTCAGTGCCTGATCTCCTTGTTGTGACTGACGTGTGCCTTTGCGAGTACACTTCACATGGGCACTGTGGCGTGCTCTCAAATGGCCGGATAGACAATGATGCAACCCTGGAGCTGCTGACAAAGGTCGCTCTCTCCCACGCCAGGGCCGGGGCGGACATTGTAGCGCCTTCCGATATGATGGACGGCCGTGTAGGGGCAATAAGGGAGGCCCTTGACAAGCACGGTTTTGACCAGATTCCTATTCTCTCCTATGCAGTAAAGTATGCTTCATCATTCTACGGACCCTTCCGTGAAGCGGCAGAGTGCACCCCTAAATCCGGAGATCGTCGTTCATACCAGATGGACCCTGCAAATGCCAGGGAAGCCATGAGGGAGGCCATGCTGGACCTTGAGGAAGGGGCTGACATCCTCATGGTGAAGCCTGCCATGCCCTACCTCGACATAATCCATCTCCTGCGGCAGGAGTTCACCCTTCCAATTGCCGCCTATCAGGTAAGCGGTGAGTACTCAATGATAAAGGCCGCGTCTTCCAAGGGCTGGCTGGATGAGGCCAAGGTCGTGGAGGAGTCTCTTCTCAGCATCCGCAGGGCAGGGGCCGATGTCATAATTACTTACTTTGCAAAGGATGTGGCCAGGAATCTCTGATTGCTAGGGCAGACTTTAATATTTTATCCGCAGATTACCCCAGTACCATCTCACGGAGCTATGGGGCAGGTATGAAATCTCACTATTTACAGCGAATGAAGCGGGTGTGTGCCATCCTGGCCGGCCGGGGTTCGTCTTGAAAACATGGCGCTTGTAGAGGCCGATGGGGCCACAATACTCAGCAAAAATGACTGGTTCTATGAATTTTGACAAGGCAGCTACACTGCCTGCTTATTGCCTGCTGCTTGCCGTCCAGGAAAAAACAGGTCTTACAAGCACCTTGCGGAATTACGCCGGCGTCTGATCATTTGCTTTGTTGCGGTATATTATCTGATTACGCTGAAAAAAGTCCTTGTAATCAGATAATATAAAGAAAAAAGGCGGCAATTAAAGCCGCCTTTCAGTTTTTTGGAAAATCGGGACAGGATCAGCCCTATTTGATTTCGATCTGTTTCGCCTTTACCTCTTCCTTTTTGGGGAGGACAATTTTTAAGACCCCTTTATCATAGGATGCCTCTATTTTGTCGGAATCCACTGACACAGGAACTCTGATTGTCCTGGAAAAAGCTCCATAGCGGGTCTCAATGCGATGGAAGTTTTCTTTCTTTTCCTCGGTTTTTTGCTTCTTTTCTCCTTTTACTACCAGCAGGTCACCAGAGAGAGATATGTCAACATCCTTAGGTTCCATGCCCGGAATTTCGACTTTTACGATAAGGGAATCCTTTGTCTCTGATACATCCAAAGCAGGCATCCATTCCCCTTTCATGGGCAAAAATTCTCTTTCACCGGCCAAATTTCCCCAAAGATCTTCCATCTCCCTCCTAAGATTGCTCAGTTCATGCAAGGGCCGCCAAGGTGTAATTTCAAACATGATATATTCCTCCTTTGGTTTAAATGAAGTCAAATAAATTTCAAGAAAAAAATAAGTTCGATATTTTTTAAGTCAAGGAATTTTCCACTTTTCTTTATTTGCCCGCTTAAGGAAAAATGGATATACTAACATTATATGCTGTTCTGATATTAAGGTGAGACCAAAGGAGGTCCCTTGGCATGGCTGAACAAGTTGATGACAAAAGCCCGCTTACTCAACCCTTCAATATAAGGGATTGCGCACTTGTATCCATGGCCACTGGTTACAAGGCCCAAAACTTGAGAGAATTTAAGGAAGGGCTGCTGAGAGTTCCAGAAGGAAGCATATATCATCACTTCTGGGGACGTTTCTTGGAGCCCCAGTTCGACGAACCTGAGTACAGTAACGATTTTGCAGCCTGGGTATACCATCGTCTTAACGAAAAGGCCTTGGCAGAGAAGCTGAGTGTTATTGACCCTACTGATTATGAAGATATTGAGTCTGTCAGGCAGGAGTTGGTGGAACGGGTAGAAGACAGGCTGTACGAGAATGAATTTGTGCCCTGGACAAGGGCCGACGAGCAATTTTATTTTGTCCGCTCCCAGATAGTGGTATTGGATACCGGACGTTATCTGGAGATACCGTCGGATTTGCCTTCCGGAGTGCCGGAAATGACTATCGGAAGCATATTTTACCACTTTATAGATGCCCGGAAGAGGACGGAAGACAGAAGTGACGACTTTAGTGCCTGGTTGACAGGGTGGGGTGATAAATATAATGATCTCAGACTTAAGCTTATGGCTGTTGATCCGTTCTTTTCTTCTTTGAAAGAATTGCGTTTTATGGTTACCCGTGTGTTGGAGGAATACTTCGGCGGAGGAAACTCATGAACGAACTCCTTGACCGCTATGCAGAAGTGGCAGGCCGGGACGTAGTAAATCACCTTTACCAGTTGGCTGCTCCCCTCAAAGGCATGAAGGTGGTTCATGTAAATTCCACCAAGGAAGGTGGAGGAGTGGCCGAGATCCTCAGGAAACTGGTTCCGATGATGGAGGCCCTGGGTCTTGATGTGAAGTGGGAAGTATTGGAGGGTAGCCCTGATTTTTATCAATGTACCAAGGGGTTTCACAATGCCATCCAGGGCTTTCCGGTAGAGCTGTCCGAGGCCATGCTGGAGGCCTATGAGACCGTTAACGCAGAGAATGCCGAGCGACTTCGGCCTGTCCTTGAAGAGGCTGATTTTGTCTTTATACATGATCCGCAACCAGCGCCATTTCTCAACTTCTGTCCCAATAGGCGTGGAAAGTGGGTATGGAGGTGCCATATAGACTGCAGCCGTCCATATCGTCCGGTATGGAAGTATTTAAAAAACTGGATACAGGACTATGATGCCAGCATCTTCTCCCTGGCGCAGTTTGCTCAACTTCTGCCTCATCCCCAGTACCTGATCGCCCCCAGCATAGATCCCTTGAGTGAAAAAAATATTGATCTTCCCGAAGATGAGATCAGTGGAGTCTTTGACCAATTCGGTCTGAAACCGGATCTGCCCTTGATTTTACAGGTCTCCAGGTTTGACCGGTTTAAAGATCCTCTTGGCGTAATAGAGGCTTACAAACAGGCCAGGAAGATGGTGCCTTTGCAACTGGTTTTGGCAGGTGGCGGTGCCACTGATGACCCTGAAGGTGAAAAGGTGCTTGATGAGGTCAGAAAGGCTGCAGAAGACAACGAGGACGTCCATGTACTGCTTTTTCCGCCCGATGCCCACAGAACTATTAATGCCTTGCAGCGGGCCTCTGATATTGTGCTTCAAAAGTCCATAAAGGAGGGCTTTGGGCTCACTGTCACAGAGGCAATGTGGAAAGGAAAACCGGTGATCGGGGGAGATACGGGTGGAATTCGTCTCCAGGTAGTAGATCATTTTACCGGTTTCAGGGTAAGAAGTCCTGAGGGCGCTGCCCTGCGCATCCGTTATCTGCTGCACCGTACGGACAGGTTGGAAGAGATGGGTACCAGGGCAAGGCGTCTTGTTCTGGAGAATTTTCTTCTGACACGACACCTGAGGGAATACCTTGCATTGATGATCGGTGTGCTTCACGGTCTTGAAGACAGGATAGATATGGTACAATGAGAGTCTTTTCTCCAGGACTGGACATTTTATGGTTTTGGGATTTATTGACGAGAAGTAGAAATAGGGCCTTACTCCTTGACTATGATGGCACGCTTGCTCCTTTCAGAGTGGAGCGGGATAAGGCGGTGCCGTATTTTGGGATAAGGAAGATCCTTGAAAAAATAATAGTTACTGGTGGTTGCAGGGTCGTTGTAATAAGCGGAAGGAGCGTGGAAGACCTCCTGCCCCTGCTGGGACTGCAAATCATTCCTGAGATATGGGGAACACACGGTAGGGAAAGGCTTTATACAGACGGTACATACAAGATTTTGCCTGTTGGAGCTAAAGCGGATAAGGCATTGAAAGAGGTCCTTGATTGGGCCAAAGCATCAGGCCTTGAGCCCTATTGTGAGTTAAAGCCAGGTTGCATTGCATTCCATGTGCGGGGTCTCCCACCAGAGAAGGCAGAGGAAATCTTGACACAGGTCCATAGCCTTTCGTCTTCTTTGGAACAGGGGCACGGTCTTGGTCTCCATAGCTTTGATGGTGGGCTTGAATTCAGGGCGACCGGATGTCACAAGGGCCAAGCGGTTGAGACCATTTTTCAGGAATCAGGGTCAGATACGGTTGCTGCATATCTCGGAGATGATAGAACTGACGAGGATGCCTTCCGCACTATCAAGGGCAGGGGTATCGGGGTCTTGGTCAGGTCCGAGCTAAGGACTACGGGAGCGGACCTTTGGATAAAGCCTCCTGAGGAACTTCTGCAATTTCTTGCAGAGTGGGCCAAGGCATGTAGTATTAGAAGACTATAATTTTAGTTACATATATTCATTAGTTACAGTTCATTCTTAACCACAATTCTACTTAAAATTTTAGTTCACTTTAGGCACTTATTGCGGCGCTCAGGTCGCAATTTTTTAGGGAAGAAATGGAGGAATGTGTGGAAGAGCCAGGTACCAGGATAGTAGCAGTTTCAAATCGTTTGCCTATTCGTCTGGTCCATGGACCGGACGGATTGGAGATAAAACCTGGTACAGGTGGCCTTGTGACCGCACTTGCTCCGGTCTTCAGGAACCGGAGAGGGATCTGGATCGGTTGGTCCGGAGGCACCAATGACGAAGATCTTGCCGGGCTCATGGAACCGGCGTCTCGTGAGGCCGGATATAGGCTTTATCCAGTACCGCTCTCAGCCGATGAGGTCGGCGACTACTACTATGGATTCTCCAATGAGGTTATCTGGCCCCTGTTTCATGATTTACAGACTCGCTGTAATTTTAAGCCCAGGTATTGGCAGCAGTATCTGAATGTCAACCGCAAATTTGCTGAAATTACAACAAAGCACAGCAGTAAAACCGATTATATATGGGTCCATGACTACCATCTCATGCATATGGCCCAGTCCCTTAAGGAGCTTGGGATAGAAAGGAACACAGGATTTTTTCTCCACATTCCCTTTCCGCCTGCGGACATCTTTATGAAATTACCATGGAGAGCTCAGATCCTCAGGGCACTCCTTGAATATGAACTTGTTGGTTTTCAGACCATGAGGGACCGCAAGAATTTTGTCCAGTGCCTCCGTCATATAAGCCCAGGTATCAGGATTTCTGGAAGGGGATCCGTCGTTACTGTTATTGTTGGAGATAAGCGGGTCAGGGTAGGTGCCTTTCCTATCAGTATTGATTATGATGCATTTGTCCGGGATGCAGAATCTAAAAAAGTGGCCGATATGGCATGGTACCTCCACGAGGCTTTACCGAATCGCCAGGTAATACTGGGTGTGGATCGCCTTGACTACACCAAGGGTATACCGGAGAGGCTTGAGGCCTTTAAAGATGCACTTTCCCGTTTTCCTGAACTTCAGGGTAAGATTACCCTGGTTCAGGTCGTAGTCCCCAGCAGAGAGGAGGTCCCTGAATACCAGATGCTTAGGGCAGAGCTATACCGCCTTGTTGGTGAAATAAATGGGCAATTTACCCAATCAGGCTGGGTGCCGATACACTATCTCTACAGGAGCCTGGACCGCTCTGAGCTTTTGGCCTATTATCGTTTGGCTGAAATCGCTATAATTACTCCGCTGAAAGACGGGATGAACCTGGTCGCAAAAGAGTACTGTGCCTGCAACCTGGAAGAAAATGGTGTGCTGATTCTCAGTGAGTTTGCAGGTGCTGCAGCCCAGTTGCATAGAGGGGCTATCATGGTTAATCCCTATGATGTTGAAGGAATGTCCAACGCCATTTATCAGGCATTTCACATGGATCAAGCGGAAAGGCATAATAGGATGCACAGGCTCAGGGAGGTAGTGCGTCATAGAAACATTTTTTGGTGGGTAAACAATTTTTTAGAGGCTGGCATTGCCAAGGACCTTCGATCATTCCCTGCTGTTGAAGATTATATGCCTGAGATTCCCCTTGCATCTAATTAGGCTGAAGGTCCCTAAAAGCCTTTTACCTTCAGCCTTCAGCCTTTACTTCTTATAACTTTGGACAATACTTATGGCCGTCCTTTTAACCTCCATGGCAGGGTCGTCCAGAAAAGGTAGAACATGCTTAAGTTCTATTGACCTCATGGCACCCAGGCGCTCAAGGGCAAGAGCCCTTATCTTCGGATTGGGATCTTTGAGGAAAGAACGATAGAGTTCCTTGTGGCTCATATTGTTGTCCAGTTGTCCCAGGAGTATGAGTATGTCCAGTCTCAGGGAAGGTTCTCCTTGTTCTAATTCTTTTCTGTAAATTTCAGTAACTTCCTTTTGCTTATCCTTGAACCTCCACAGATTAAAGAGGATGGCCCTTTTCTGGTCCAGAGAGCAATGCTGCATCCTGTCAAACAGAAGCCCAAGCACACGGCTGTCCTTCAGGTTACACAACGCACTGACTGCTACTTCCTGTATCTCTTCATCAAGGTCATAGAGACATTCAATCAGGGATAAAGCGGCTCCCATATTGCCTTCCCAGCCCAGGGCTAATATGGCACGGACTTTGATATCCGTATCAGGGTCTTTCATGTCTGCAATCAATTTTTTGATCAGGGAATGGGGATCATCCAGAAACGGTCCTATTACGCTGAGGTGTAAAGCTGCCTGATCTCTCAGTTCGTCCGGCTCTTCCGGGTCGCACATAATCTCATACAATGGCCAGTAGACATCTTCTTTGGCAAAGCTTCCCAATAATAAGATAATTTCTCGTCTGAGTTTAAGCTCCCCAAGCTTGAGCGCCCGCAGTAGCAAAGGTATTGCCCGATCCTTTTCAGCAATTATTAGTCCTGGATCAGATATGTATTTCTTGGCCTGTGTCAGGAGACATTTTCTGGAATCAAATGGCACTATAGATGACATGGAATAATATACTCAGCCACGCACATTAAATTCTAGATCAAAGCGGAGGTCTTTTTCTTTTGAGACCAGGGACAAGGCCAGGGTGCCTATTTCCGTGACCGTGGCCTCGAGTTGAACCGGTATCACGGTTCCGGGTTCAATCCCTGATGCCTCCACGGATGTCTGAAGGGTCGTTATGGGTTCTATGGTTTCATCCCAGTCATTGATCAGGTCTCCAACACTATCATCCGGCCTAATAGTAGAAGCCAGAAAACGAAATTCCACAGGTTGTCCGACTACAAGTCCGAAAGTCCTTTCCGGAAGGGAGACTGAACTGCCTTCTTCCATGCCCTGAGGAACAACACAAAGGGCCTTTATGGCTGGAGGGAGGCCGGGTACTGCCGGCCTGGCGATTTCAATCCCCATGTAGTATGAACGGGCGATGCCTCCCCTGATCCTGAGTCCCCCTTCTCTGCGTACAAGGCCGTAATATGACGCACCCTGCGCGACAGCAAGATCCAGATCCGGGCTTGCAAGCTCCTTTAGTTCAGGAGATCCCTTTTTACGCAGCCATGGAGCAATAATCTCTAATATGCGCCGGCGTATAATCCGGGGCTTTAATACCCCTCCATTGAACAGGATGGCAGTAGGTCCCGGCACACCTTGGGAGGAATCGGATTTATCTGAATGGATATCAAGAAACTTGGCGAGATGTCTGGTTATGGCAGTATCACTCACATAGGGCAGCCCCATTTCCTGGAGTCCGAGCCTGGGATGATGTTGAGGCCGTTCATTACTTTTGCAGGTAGGGAGAAAACCTTCAAGCATCAAAGATTCCACCTGCTCTTTTCTCAGGGCGGTGCGGACCGTGCCCCCCACGAGGCCTGATCCCCGTCCAGGAATAACCACAGGGACTTCTGAAATCTCTTGATCGGCAAGGAGTTTTTCCTTTGCCATTCGGGCATTATGCCAGAGTGTCTGCATCTGGAGGTAATCAAGCCGGGTACCCTTGGCTTTTAAGCCTTCGCTGAGGCTGTATGCAAGGGCAAGATCCATGTTGTCGCCTCCCAGGAGTATGTGATCACCCACTGCTACCCGCTCAAGACCGAACTCTCCGTCTTCGCTGGTGACGCGAATCAGGCTGAAATCCGTGGTGCCTCCTCCTATGTCGCAGACCAGTATAAGGTCCCCTGGACCCACTTCCTCCTTCCAGCTATCCCGGCGTGCGTGGAGCCAGGCATAAAAGGCCGCCTGAGGTTCTTCCAGAAGTGTAATGTTATCAAAGCCTGCTGAGCTTGCGGCCTTTACGGTGAGTTCTCTGGCCACTGCATCAAAGGATGCGGGAATGGTAAGATATATAGCCTGCTCTTCCAGCCGGTCTTTGCTTTCTTTGGCAACAGTCTGGTTCCATGCCGCCTTAAGGTGGCGCAGGTATGAGGCCGTGGCCACAATCGGGGAGAGTTTTTGCACATCTTCCGGGGCGTCGGTGGGCAAAATCGGGGCAGTGCGATCCACCCCGGTATGACATAGCCAGCTCTTGGCAGATACAACAAGCCTACCAGGGACCTCTGCCCCTCTGGACTTGGCATAGGTTCCGACTACCCGGTCACCAAACGGATTCCATGACATTGTGAGTCTTCCCCCCTGTTTTTCCTGATCAGTGGGGAGATAGATAAAGGAGGGGAGAAGATCCTTTTCCCCGACTTCTCCAGGGGCTACAAGCTGAGGTACCTGAAAGATGTTTATCGGAGTTGCCGTGAGGTCATGTTCTTCCTGGGTGTCTATGTAAGAAAGAACACAGTTGGTGGTACCAAGGTCTATGCCGACAATATATCGGGGTTCATTCACAATATCTCCACTTCAGCAGGTGCCAGGACGTCGGTTTTCTCCTTTGCCGTCCATTCGGGCAAGTGTACTTCAGTGAACTTCCACCCGCAGTGGCGGAGTGTTCCCTTAAAAGGGGGATTGCCCCGGATATTGCCAATAAGTTTGATCCGGGTAGGGTCAAAATCCTTCTCTATTTCCACTTGGCTTCCCTCGGCGGCCTTAAGCACAGGCGAGAGCCCAAAAACTTCCTTTAGTGCGGCCTTGCACCCACGATGGACCTCCCTGACCGCAGCACCTATCTGGGCATCGTCATAGGCTTCTATGTCCTCCTGCAGGAAGTCGATGAGCCGGCCTTCCCGTTGGAGCAGACCCAAAGTCTGGACTATAGCGATCTCAGAGGCATGAGGAATTTGGTGATTTGGTGATTTGGTGATTTGGTGATTGAAGGCGTCAGATTTGTCCAGAGGCGGTGCTGTTTCAGGGCCTGTCGTGATTTTCTCTTCTGCGGGTTCGACAGCTTTTTCTACGTCCTGGGAGGGAACCATTTCTTTCGTCCACGATCTTGCTATGAGATAGAAGATCAGGCCAATTGCCGGAGGGGCTCCCAGCATGGCAGGGCCGATCCAGTTATTCATAAGAGTGGGATCAAAATAGACTGCCGCTCCTGCCAGACCGGTCAGACTGCCGAAACACAAAAGTGAGCTTACAAGTATATTCCTGTGAAGATTGCTATTTTTCATAATTTTATACCTAAACTAAATATCGTAGAGGTTCAAGGGTTCAAGGTTCAAGGTTAAAGGGGCAAGGGGCAAGAAAAAGATGAACATCGAACATCGAACGTCCAACATCGAATGTTGAATGGGAAAAGATGAAGAAACAGAAATAGCTGTTGAATGTTCGGTATTGGTGTTTGTTTGTTTTTTATTCGATGTTGGACGTTCGATGTTCATTTTTCAAAATAACCCTGAACCCTGAACCCTGAACCTTTGAACGGTTAGTAAATTCCTAGTGTCCCCAGTCCATTTTTAGAATATTTTCCCTGGCGTTGACTTTTTTGATTCGCACCTTGACTTGTTGGTCCCAGGAGTACTTCTGCCCCGGTATTATCGGAAGTTCCACAGTCAGAAGATAATCCGAAAGTACTGCAAATATTTTGCGGTGACCTGTTTCCAGTATCCAGGCATCAAGTGGCGCATCTTTCCTTTTTTCCAGATGTTTCAGCAGCCAGTAACGGGTCCTTGCCTGGCGTACTGCAGCAGCAGCACTAAGGCCCTGTTGGAGGAATATGGCAAATTTTATCAGGTCCTCTTTTGCGTGAAGTGGTTTGCCTTCTGAAAGCATGTATGTAATCTGTTGTTGCATAAGGAGATCAACCCCACGTCTTAATGGAGAAGTTATAGTGGTATATACATCCAGACCAAGACAGTGATGTATATCGGGCTCAGTCCCCAGATTACCTCTACTGATGAGTCTTCTTTGCCTGAAATTGGCCAACAGATCTGTTTCGTTTCCGGAGATAATGCGGTCCCTTGGTGGAGGTTGGCTTCGGTAAAGTGCCGGGATAGCATGATTCTTTACAAATTGGGCTGCTACAAGATTTGCCAGAATCATGCATTCTGCTATAAGAAAACGGCCTGGCCCGGGTTGAGAAAGTTTTGCTTCTACCTCTCCTGCCTCATCAACCTGTATGACAAATTCGGGAATGGGCAGAGGAAGGGCGCCGTCTTCAATTCTTCTGGTCTGGCGGGCGACGCAGAGTTCATAAAGAGTGTGAAGTAGGTGTCCTTCTTCCGCTATTCTTGCCTCGGCGTCCTCGTACGTAAGGCGCTCTTTAACATTGATTACGCTACGGACTATTCGCTGGGAGAGGATGTTTCCTTTCGGGTCCAAATATATGAAGAAGGATAGGGCCCTGCGATCCGTTCCCATCTCAAGGCTCCAAGCCCCCTGGGAAAGTATTTCAGGGAGCATTGAGATTTTACGATCCGGCAAATAAATGGTTGTTCCCCTCTGGATTGAGTCTTTAAATAAAGGGGTGCCGTGCTCTATCTGAAGCCCGATGTCGGTTATGTGGACACCGATTTCCCATTCATTATTGACCTTTCTGAAGCTCAATGCGTCATCAAGATCCAGGCTTTCCGGTCCATCTATGGTAAAAGTATGGAGGTCGGTCAGGTCCTCCCGGCCCTCTTTTTTTGTATCTGCCGGGGATTCAGCCAGCGCTTCCGCCTGTTGGATGACCGCTTTGGAAAACTCGGTGTCTATTTCATATCTGAGCAACTCAAGATTTTCTTCTTCATCCCATATTTTTGCCTTGATAAGGGTATTAAAGGGGGCTGTGGGGTTGCTAAGGCCTGCCTGCCTGAACAGTTCGCGAACCAGGACTGCCTGCTCTGACTCGTCTCCGTTTATACAGAAGTTTTTAATATTTGATATCCAGAACGAAATATCCGGGTCATCAAGTTCTTTAATGGCCTGGTCTTTTTTTGATGGATCATCTGACCATAGGTCCTCAAGCCACTGGCTTCCCCTGATAAGTCGTGCAAAACGTTCTGCCTCTCTGGCACGTTGATCCAGAATTCGCTTGACTGCCTCAGGAGATTGGACTTTTATCATCCCCTCTCTGAATTTGAAGTATGTATGATCGTCTATTACCGCCCGAATAAAGGCGGCTTCATGGTCGGGCTCCACTGCTTGGTTAAATGCCAGTTCAGCCAGTTTCCCCGGAGGCCAGAGTGCCTGTTCGTCTTCAACCAGTTCCCAGAGTTCAGGAATGTTGATTTTTTCTTTCAGTGCCTCTCTGCGGTCATAAATTTCGTATAGTTTCTTAATACGGAGATCTCTTGGTTTAGCAAATAATTGCTGCGTGGATACATGGATAAAACGGCTGGAGGCAAGGTTGATTTCTCTCCCAAGATGGGTCAGTAAGTGATATCTGGCTCCCTTCTTAGCGATACATTGGGCGCAGATAAAACGCTGACCTTCCAGGAATTCAACTACCTGGCTAGTTGATATTTTCATTTGGCATAACCGTTCACACTTTTTGGTAGGGAGCGAATAACTATCATCCAGCCGGAAATCAGGGAAGGAGATTTTTGAGTTCGTCAGCGGCCTGGTTAAGGCCATATTCTGCCAGTTGTGCGGCAGTAAGCCAGCGTAAGCCTGTTTTCCTGTATAGCCCGGCCTTCAGGAGGTTTTCCATTAATGCCTGTTGTGTCTCATCAAACGTATTACGCCAAAGTGTTGCTCCGTCTGAAACCCGGATTACTTGGAGGGTAAAGGCCACAGAGGCAGGCCTTTTGACCGAATACTCTTCGCCTATGCGATCTTCAAACCTGAAGAGCTTGCTGTACAATACGGCATCTACTTTGAGCTCCTCGCCAAATGCCTGGATCAACCGGAGCTCGGAAGCCTTTATATCTGTGGCTAACATGGCATTCAAAAAACCTATGCACCGGCCTTCAGATACAATCAAGAACCTTTGATCACCCTGAAAAGCTTGAAATAAAAGACGTGTTAATTCATCGCTTGCCTCCGGCGTTATTGTGCGGACATCAGATAAAGGGCCGCTCAAGAGGCAGGTTGGCCTTTCCTGACTAGGCTGGGCGGATGCCCGGTCCATTGGAAGAACCGCAATCCGGTTTAACACTGGAAGCGGAGTCTGCTTTGTTCCACCCTTTTTTTGAAAAAAGCCGTTGCACCCATGTAAAAACAAAAGAGGGGCAATCAGGCAAAATAACAGCAAAAAAAGGGAAATGACTGGGGATATTCTAAAATTTGTACCTTTCATATTGTTAGCCTTATAAACCTATAATAACCATCCCTATTTCTGAAAGCTATAGCATCCCCTTGCTGGAAAGAGGGCCTTTTAATCTGGGATCAAACTGTGTTGCCTGATCAATAGCCCTGCCCAAGGCCTTGAAGACCGCTTCCGCAATATGATGGCTGTTTTTTCCATAAGGTACCTGAACGTGGAGAGTCATGCCGCTATTTACTGCCATGGCCCGCAGGAATTCCTCAACCAGTTCCGTATCAAAATTCCCTGTTTTGGATGTAAGAAAATTTACCTTGTAAACCAGATAAGGCCTATTGCAGATATCGAGGTTTACACAAGCCAGGGTTTCTTCCATAGGTATGGAGGCATTTCCAAAACGCTTTATGCCGCTCAAGTCCCCAATCGCCTTGGCCAAAGCCTTTCCCAGACATATCCCTATATCTTCTACCGTATGATGTGCATCGACCTCCAGGTCTCCTGTGGCATCGAGATCCAGATCAAAGAAGCCATGCACAGTCCAAAGTGTCAACATATGGTCCAAAAAGGCCACCCCTGTGTTTATTGAGGCTTTCCCTTGGCCATCT
>Ga0075115_10000924_pt1 | contig 14600 bp, 14 predicted proteins | sample AntAceMetag02UKH_FD_69785 | JGI IMG/M metagenome (GOLD analysis project Ga0075115, IMG submission 69785) | Saline lake microbial communities from Ace Lake, Antarctica - Antarctic Ace Lake Metagenome 02UKH | ecosystem: Environmental > Aquatic > Non-marine Saline and Alkaline > Saline | place... | reverse complement strand
GGGCCTAGGCAGTGTGCCCCAGGTGGGCGATACTCTGAAAGCGGTGTCCAATGAAAGTCAGGCGCATAAATTGATAGAGAAACGGCTAGAAGAGAAGCAGCAGGAGCCAAGGGCAGTTAATCTCAGCAATCTCTACGACCAGATCAGCACCGGACGGGTGAAGGAACTTAATATCATCCTCAAGGTTGATGTTCAGGGTAGTATTGAACCGATAAAGGGTTCTTTGGAGGAGCTTGGAACAGAAGAGGTTCAGGTTAGAGTTATCCATAGCGGCGCCGGTAATGTTACGGAAAGTGATGTTATGCTGGCCACTGCCTCTAAGGGAATAATCATTGGTTTTGGTATCAGTGCCGGATCGGGAGCACGTCGCCTGGCCGAGATAGAGGGGGTAAGCACCCGTTCTTATGATGTGATTTACGACTTGATAAATGATGTCAGCAGCGCGCTTAAAGGTATGCTGGAGCCTTCTTATGTTGAGGTCATTGAGGGACGGGCTGAGGTACGGGAAGTTTTTTCTGCCGGTAGAAAAGAAAAAGCGGCTGGAGCCTATGTTACTGAGGGCAGACTGAGCCGCGGTGCTTCAGTCAGATTGCGGCGTGGGGAAAAAGTGGTATGTGAGTCTACTGTCAGCAGCCTCAGGCGCTTCAAGGATGACGTCAAAGAGGTAGCCACGGGCTACGAGTGTGGTGTGAGTATCAAGGACTTCAACAATTTTCAAGTCGGTGATATATTGGAATTCTTCAAGACGGAAATTAGACGGTGATGGCCCTAGCGGGGAAATATTGTGACGCATCGTATTGAGCAAGTGAATAAACTCATCCGTCGTGAACTCAGTGAACTGCTTCAGCATCAAGTCAAAGACCCTCGGATTGGTGCCTTTATTGCGGTGACCGAGGTCTCTACTTCTCCTGACCTGAAATATGCCAAGGTATTTATCAGTAATATCGGTAGTGAGGAAGAAAATCGAGAAATACTGGGTGTACTGGTGGCTGCTTCGGGTTTCCTGCGTAAGGAGATGTCGCGGCGTCTAAAGTTGCGGCGTATTCCCGAGCTAAGCTTCAGGTGGGATGATTCCATCAAGCGTGGGGACAACATCCTGAAGCTGATTGACCAGGCTATCGGGGATAATGCTGCTGAGCAGCATAGAGACTGATTGTGGACGGCATACTAAATATCAATAAGCCCCGGGGTATAACCTCATTTGGTGTCGTTGCCCAAATCAGGCGGTTGATCGGAGAGAAGCGGGTGGGACATGCCGGCACTCTTGACCCGGAGGCTACAGGAGTCCTGCCGGTCTGTTTGGGCAAGGGAACCCGGATTGTCGAATTTTTGGTAGATACCACTAAGGCTTATCGAGCTCAGATCGAATTGGGGGTAGTTACTGATACCGGTGACGCCAGCGGTCGGATTACCCGACAGGAAGACCCCTCTCAGGTCAGCCGGGAACGTCTGGAGTCGGAGCTTACTTCTTTCTGTGGCATAATAGAGCAGACTCCGCCAATGTACAGCGCTGTCAAGCACCAGGGTAGACGGCTCTATCAATTGGCGCGAGCCGGCATTGAGGTTGAAAGGAAAAGCAGACCGGTGATGGTCTACAGCCTTAAGCTTACCAACTGGCAATCACCGGTCGCCACGGTAGAAGTAGTATGTGGCAAGGGCACCTATATTCGTTCACTGGCCCAGGATTTAGGACAAGCTCTGGATTGCGGAGCTACCCTGAAAAACCTCTCCCGTTTAAGGTGTGGCCTCTTTGATATCAAGGAAGCAGTTTCATTAGACCAGTTTGAGACTGCCTGCCGCCACGGCTACTGGCAGCACTTCGTCTATCCCATAGATACTGTGCTTCTGGATTGGGGTGTCATTATCGTTGATGATGAGGTCAGCCAGTTCATTAGAAACGGGCGTCCTGTAGCCTTGAGTAATGACTATAGCGGTAAGGAAGGCAGTCCTTATCAGGGCTATTGCCGTGCTTATACCCTTGACGGCTGCTTCCTGGGCGTGTTACGCTTCAACCTGGAAAGAAATGAATGGCAACCGGAAAAGGTCTTTGCTTAGTTCAAGAGGAGTATATTCAGAAAATCTTAATATCCTGCACATAATTGTTGTAGTAGTATGAGGCAGTACAACTAATCTAGAGGGAGGTAAAAAAGTGGGAGAACAGCACGAAGCATATTGTTTTAAATGTAGAGCAAAGGTACAGGCGAAGGACCATGAACATGTTACCCTCAAGAATGGGAAACCAGCGGTACGAGGGGTATGTCCTAAGTGTGGAACTAAGGTATTCAGAATCGGGCAGGGTTAAGCCGTAACTTACTCTATAATGCCAGTTGATAGTACTAAAGACACAATAGGTGGTGAGGCGGTATTCCAGTCGTTAATCCGGACATACCATCTTATTTTGTGCAAGCGGCCTTTTATGATGAGAAAGGAGAGGGGTTAAACTGTGGGGAACATAAATGTAGCGATAATAGGGGTGGGTAATTGTGCTTCATCCTTGGTACAGGGCGTCCACTATTACAAGAAGGCGAAAGAAAGCGAACTTGTGCCGGGGCTGATGCATGTTAACCTGGGGGGATACCGTATAAGCGACATTAATTTTGTGGCTGCCTTCGATATCAATAAGTTAAAGGTTGGCAAGGACCTGGCAGAAGCAATCTTTGCTCCACCGAACAATACCTTCAAGTTTACCGATGTACCGGTGGCGGGGGTTAAGGTGCAGAGAGGTATGACCCATGACGGTCTGGGTAAGTATCTTGCCGGAAAAATAGAAAAGGCACCTGGTCCCACCGCTGATATTGTCGGCATTCTTAAAGAAACAAAGACCCAGGTGGTACTTAACTATCTACCCGTCGGCAGTGAGGAAGCGACCAAATGGTATGTTGAACAGGTGCTGGCGGCAGGTTGCGGCCTCATTAATTGTATCCCGGTCTTTATCGCCCGTGAGAAATACTGGCAAAAGCGTTTTGAGGAAAAGGGACTTCCGGTTATCGGCGATGATGTAAAATCTCAGGTTGGAGCAACAATTGTCCACCGTGTCCTCACCCGTCTTTTTAGGGACCGTGGTGTTAAGCTGGAGCGGACATATCAGTTGAACTTTGGTGGCAACACCGACTTTCTCAATATGTTGGAGCGAGAGCGCCTCGAATCCAAGAAAATATCAAAAACCAATGCGGTCACCTCACAGTTGGACTACCAGCTTGACCCCGATGACATTCACGTCGGCCCCAGCGATTATGTCCCCTGGCTCACTGACCGCAAGTTTTGCCATATCAAAATGGAGGGACGGACCTTTGGTGACGTCCCCTTGGACCTGGAGCTAAAACTTGAGGTATGGGATAGCCCTAATTCAGCAGGAGTGATTATTGACGCTATAAGGTGTTGTAAGCTTGCCCTGGACTGCGGGCTCAAGGGGTCTTTGACAGCTCCCTCTGCCTACTTTATGAAATCACCGCCCACTCAATATAGTGATGATGAAGCCCACCGAATGGTGGAAGAGTATATTATCAGTTGCCGGCAGGCTGGGCAGGCTGGGCAGGCTGGGCAGACCGGACAGACCGGGCAGGAAGATAGTTCTTCCTAGCGATAACCCAAGTAAGGTGAGGAGGGGTTGGCCAATCATAAATGAAGATAGCGTTAGTCTCACCTTATGATTTCGCTCACCCGGGTGGTGTGGTTAACCATATCTGCTCGCTGGGTCGCTGCCTTACTGAGATGGGACACGAAGTAAGGTTTATTGCTCCGGCTTCCAAGGCTGTCGCTGACCTTGGTGACAGGTTTATTCCAATCGGCAAGCCCCACTCTATCCCCTTCAGTGGTTCTATTGCCCGTATTGCCATATCACCTATGTTGTCAACAACGATAACCGCTATGCTTGATAAAGAGAAATTTGATATTATCCACCTCCATGAGCCGTTGATGCCAATGATGTGTACTACCGTGCTCCGTATGTCCCGTACCGCCAATGTGGGTACTTTTCATGCTTTTGATGGCAAGGGATATCACATTGCCAAGCCCTTGGGCAACCTGTTTTTCAAAAGATGGTTCAGTAAGCTGGATGGTAGAATCGCCGTGTCCAGACCGGCTGCGGAGTTTGTCAACAAGCACTTCCCGGAAGAATACAGTATCATCCCTAACGGTGTCGATGTAGAGCACTTTCACCCTAATGTATTACCAATCGATGAGTTCTGTGATGGAAAGCTGAATATCCTGTTTGTCGGTCGTCTCGAAAAACGGAAGGGAGCCGACTATCTGCTTAAAGCCTACCGGCGGGTGAAACAGGAGATTCCCAACTCACGGCTGATTATAGTGGGGCCCGGGACCAGGCTGCGCCGCAGGTATGAGAGACTGGTCGATAAAAATGGCCTAAAGGACGTTGTTTTTGCCGGTTTTACCAGCTATGATGAGTTACCCAGGTACTATAAGACGGCTGACATTTTCTGTTCACCAGCTACCGGTTGGGAAAGCTTTGGCATTGTCCTGCTTGAGTCAATGGCAGTGGGCAAACCGGTAGTCGCCTCAAACATAGCCGGCTATGCCAGCATACTAACTGATGGTGTTGAGGGGATATTGGTACCGCCGAAAGATGATGGGAAACTGGCCCAGGCACTAATCTCTCTGATGAGTGATGAGTCATTGAGGCAAGAGATGGGGGCCAATGGGATACGCAAAGCAGCGGAGTATGATTGGAAGAAGGTTGCCCGCAGGGTATTGGATTACTATGTCGAAGTGCTCAACAACAAGCCGGCCTATAGAGAGACCTTCTCGTTAAGGAAGATGATCCTGGAAAAACTGAGCAGACCTTTTGCGGAAAGAAGAAGCCTGAATGGTAAAGCTAACCGGAGTTCGTAAGTCCGCCTACCACCTTACCGAGCCAGCAGTGCAGCTTCTGGTGAGGACAGGTATTACCCCTAATAACTTAAGCTGGTTAGGCTTTTCGATAGCCGTGGGGGCCGCCGTCCTCATTGCTACCGGGCATCTTTTCGTTGCTGGCTTCGTGGTGCTTGTTGCTGGCTTCTTTGATATGCTGGATGGGGCACTAGCGCGCCGCACTAACCGGGTCACATCATCCGGTGCTGTGCTTGACTCTATCCTTGACCGCGTATCCGAGGCGGTGCTGCTGCTAGGCATCCTGATTTTATACCTCTTATCGGATAGCTGGTCCACACTGGGGATACTGCTTGTCTGCCTTGCTTTAATCGGCTCACCGCTAGTAAGCTACATTAGGGCAAAGGCGGAAGCAATAGGAATAGAGTGCAAAATAGGATTGTTCACCAGACCGGAACGGGTAATTGTGCTGGCGGTAGGTCTCCTGGCGAGCTCTATCAACAACGCCTTAATAATCGCCCTGGCTATCATAGCAACCTTGAGCTTTGTTACCGCAGGGCAGAGGATGTTCTATGTGCTAAAGCAAACCAGAAATCAGCGTGGGGAAGGTTAACATAACTACAATAGTTTAGTCGTCCCTAGCGATGATTCCACATGTTTTGGTTGAAGCGACTACCGTCCATTGATTAAACTTAGAAGGAGAAATAATGTCGGTTATTGTTGTTATTGGAGCACAATGGGGAGATGAGGGGAAGGGTAAGATAGTCGACCTTTTGGCTGAAAAAGCAAGAGTAGTGGTACGTTTTTCCGGTGGTGATAATGCCGGGCATACGGTAATCAACCAACATGGTGAGTTCGGGCTGCACCTTATCCCATCCGGTATTTTCTACCCCGGGGTTACCTGCATCATCGGCAATGGGGTAGCAATTAACCCGGAGGTACTCATTGATGAGATCAGCCAGCTTGAGCAGCGGGGTGTGGACACTGGCAGGGTGTTTATCAGCGACCGGGCTCACCTGATTATGCCCTATCACACCCTGCTTGATGGTCTGGAAGAGGAATCAAGGGGAGGCAAGGCAATCGGGACCACACGCAAGGGTATCGGGCCCGCCTTTGCCGACAAGACAGCCAGACTGGGTATCAGGGTCGGCGATCTCCTGGAGAAAGAGGCACTGCTGGAGCGGTTGCGCTTTATCCTGGAGAGTAAGAACACTATCCTGACCAAGATCTACGGGGCCGAGCCTCTGTCAGTGGACAAAATCTATGACCAGTACTGTCGGTATGGGGAACTGCTGGCTCCTCGTATTCGGGAGACAGTGATAATGCTGGCGGAAGCACTGGGTAGGAATGAGCCGGTCATGCTGGAGGGAGCCCAGGGGGCATTGCTTGACCCCGACTTCGGCACCTATCCTTATACCACCTCTTCTTCACCCCTGTCCGGCGGCGGTTGTTTGGGCAGTGGTATCGGCCCTAACCGGATTGACAGCATACTGGGCGTCGTTAAGGCTTATTGCACCAGGGTAGGCAGCGGTCCAATGCCAACCGAGCTAGAGGATGAGATCGGGTATTCCATTCGAGAACGTGCCCACGAGTATGGTACTACCACCGGTAGGCCACGCCGCTGCGGTTGGTTTGACGCCGTAGCGACCCGCTTCAGCGCTTGGGTTAATAGCTTGACCGGTATTGCCATTACTCGTCTTGATGTCCTTGATACCCTGCCCCGACTGAAGATATGTACCGGATATAGACTGAACGGTGAGGTAATTGACTACTTCCCGGCAAGCATAACTGCTCTGGGTAAGTGTCAGCCTGTCTACGAGGAGTTGCCGGGCTGGCAATCTCCTACCAGCCACATCCGTGACTACGAACAGCTACCGGAGCAGGCCAAGCAATACGTCGCCAGGCTGGAAGAGCTTACGTTCTGCCCGGCAAATATTATCTCGGTAGGCGCCGAGCGAGAGCAGACTATTTATAAAGCACCCCTATTATTCTAGGAAACAGGGAAAAGCTGGATCGCTCTCTAGATTACCTGCTGTATCAGGTTTGGTGCAGTAAGTAGTGTATGTGTTGTTACTTGGCAGCTCTAGCTTATCGGCAGGTCGATATGGTAGTCCTTCAGGGTATTCCTGATAGTGGTGGCTGTCTTTTCATCAGGTGTGACAAGGGGTAGCCGGGGACTGCCGACCGGGAAACCGATATGGTTAAGGGCATACTTGGTTGGAACAGGGTTGGCGACAATAAAAAGGGCGTTGATCAGAGGCAGCAGACGGCGGTGGATATCAGCCGCAATACTGGTGTCACCAATCATAAAGCTATCAATCATTTTCTTAATCTGATTGCCAACCAGGTGGGAGGCGACGCTGATAACGCCATAGCCGCCCAGGGCTAATATGGGCAGGGTATCGCTATCGTTGCCGCTCCAGACCAGGAAATCATCCCGGACACCATTGATAACCTGTGCTACCTGTTCCAGGTTGCCGCTGGCCTCTTTCAAGCCAATAATATTATCTATCCGACTCAACCGGATGATTGTGTCGGCAGATAGGCTGACCACGGTACGTGATGGCACATTATACAGGATACAGGGCAGGCTGGTGCTCTCGGCAATTGTCCTAAAGTGCTGGTACAGTCCCTCCTGAGTAGGTTTATTATAGTAGGGGACTACCAGGAGACAGGCATCGACCCCGACGCGCTCGGCCGCTTTGGTCGCTTCCATGGCTTCAGTAGTGCTGTTGCTCCCCGTTCCAGCCACAACCAACCCACGTTCACCTACAGCTGACTTTACCTCAGCAAAAAGGCGTAGTTCTTCATCTCGGATAAGGGTAGGGGACTCCCCGGTCGTACCTACCACCACCAGCCCTTCACTTCCCGAGTCAAGCAGGGCCAGGGCCAGCCTCTTGGCTTGCTCATAATCAACCTCCCCTTCCTGATTAAAGGGGGTTACCATTGCCGTCAGCAGCCTTCCCGGTTCTCTCATTTCTTACCCTCCATCGGATGCAGCCATTCTCTCTGAATCATTTCCTCAGCAATCTGGACGGTGTTTAAGGCTGCTCCCTTGCGCAGATTATCAGCAACAATCCACATAACCAGACTACTGGGGTGCGATGCATCCCGGCGGATACGCCCGACAAATACCTCATCGGTACCAGCAGACGGCCAGGCTTGAGGATAAAGACTGATTGGAGAATCGTTCAGTATCTTAACCCCCGGGGCCTGGGCAAGAATTCGCTCGGCATCATCGGGGGATATCGGATGAGAGAACTCCACACAGACTGCCTCACTATGACCGGTAAAGACCGGGACCCGCACACAGGTAGCCGAAATAGCTATCTCATTAGCATGCATTATCTTCCTTGTCTCTTCCACCATTTTCCACTCTTCTTTGGTGTAGCCATTGTCCAAAAAAACGTCTATCTCAGGCAGTACATTAAAGGCTATCTGATGCGGGTAAACATGAGGAATAACATCCTGTCTGTTCAAGACCTGCTTGACCTGCATTGTCAGCTCTTCTATGGCGGCTGAACCGGTACCCGAGACTGCCTGGTAGGTATCGACGATAATACGCTTGATTGGGTTAACCTTGTGTAATGGATACAGAGCCACTACCATCTGAATAGTGGAGCAATTGGGGTTGGCGATAATACCGTTATGCTGCTTGATATCCTCGGGATTAACCTCAGGCACTACCAGGGGAACCGCCGCCACCATTCTAAAAGCGGAGCTATTGTCGACAACTACCGCTCCTGATTTGGCAGCTATCGGTGAGAAGTGGCGGCTGATTTCAGCGCCAGCCGAAAATAGAGCGATATCTATTCCTTGGAAGGACTCGGCAGTAGTCTCCTTGACCTCAATCTCCTCACCGGCAAAATACAATTTCTTGCCTGCGGAGCGGTCGGAGGCGAGCAGTTCAATCGATGCTATCGGGAAATTGCGCTGCTGCAGCACCTTGATGAACTCCTGTCCGACAAGCCCGGTGGCGCCAACAATAGCTACCTTGTACTTCTTCAAGCCTTTTCCTCCAGGCCAAGCAGGGTATCCAGACCGTAGATTAGCCCTTTGTGTCCGACCACTTTCTCTACAGCCAGTATAACACCGGGCATAAAACACTCTCTACTGATTGTATCGTGCCGTATGCTTAGTGTCTGCCCCGGTCCGCCCAGGATTACCTCCTGGTGGGCCAGCAGTCCGGGCAGTCGTACGCTGTGAATGGTAATCCCCTCCACTTGCTCCCCCCGGCTGGCGCAAACATTCTTCTGCTCCGCCGAGAGAAACGGCTTACCTTTAGCCGCCGCCATCGCTTGAGCAGTAGACAGGGCAGTTCCCGAAGGCGAATCAACTTTTAGGTGGTGGTGCAACTCGATAATCTCGGCATAGTCTAAGTACCTGGCGGCTATCTTAGCCAGGTGTGTCATCAGCACTGCTCCCAGGGCAAAATTGGGTGCTACCACTGCCCCTACCTGATGGGCCTGTGACAGCCGGTCAATCTCATTAAGCTCAGCCTCGGTCAAGCCGGTGGTTCCTATTACCAGGTTGACCTCTTTGGCAGTGGCTATGCGCACCGCCGGCATAGTAGCTTGAGCAATTGTAAAATCTACCAGCACATCAGGCTGACAATCAATAAGGATGCGCTCAAGGTCAGAGGAAAGGGGTGCGCTACCGGACCCGTCAGGAAGTGGTAAGTTATCCTCCTTAGCCTCCAGTTCCACAGCACCAACAACCTGCATCCCGTTCTGGTGGCAGATGGCACTGATCACCTCCCTACCCATTCTACCCAAAGCGCCTTGAACGACTACCCTGACCGGTCGCATACCTACCCCCTTCTGTCAGGAGTATGCCTGGCGGGACCGCCGGGCCTGTCCCTGTGGAACGTATCCTGTTTCACGGGTGGCCTTTCCGTAGCCCTGGCTCCTCCTGATTCCCCCTCTGATGCCCGGGGTGAATCTTCAAGCACAGCCCGTCGTGACAGATTTATTCTACCCATACGGTCGATTTCAGTTACCTTGACCGTAATCTCATCACCCACCTTGACTATATCCTCAACATTAGCCACGCGGTAGTCGGCCAGTTCGCTGATATGGACCAGCCCCTCTTTACCGGGGAGGATCTCAACAAAGGCACCGAAGTTCATCAGACGCATTACCTTACCGGTATAGACGGTACCAACCTCGACATCCTTGGTTAAATTCTCAATCATCTCGATAGCCTTCTGGGCTGATTCCTTATCCACCGAGCCGATAAGCACAGTACCATCATCCTCAATATCAATGGTCACCTTAGTCTCATCAGTAATTGCTCTGATTGTCTTACCCTTGGGGCCGATGACAGTGCCAATCTTTTCAGTGTCAACCTTTATTTTGTAGACTCTGGGTGCGTACGGACTGACTTCAGACCTACTGGTACTGATAGTCTGCTGCATAACGCCCAGGATAAAGAGACGGGCCTCACGGGCCTGATGCAGTGCCCTCTTGAGGATTTCAAGGCTTATACCCTTGACCTTAATATCCAGCTGGAGAGCGGTAACACCCTCGACGGTGCCAGCAACCTTAAAGTCCATATCGCCGCAAGCATCCTCGATGCCTTCAATATCGGTTAAAATAGCGCAGTTCTCTTTGCCGTCAGTAACCACACCCATAGCTATCCCGGCTACCGCCCTCGTTATCGGTATCCCGGCATCCATCAGGGACATGCTCGAAGCGCAAACGCTGGCCATAGACGTGCTGCCATTGGAGCTCAAGACCTCTGATACCAGGCGGATAGTATAGGGGAAGTCCTCACTCTTAGGAAGTATCGGTAAAAGGGCTCGTTCTGCCAGAGCACCATGTCCAATCTCACGCCGCCCGGGTGAACCCATCCGCTTGACTTCACCAACGGAGAACGGAGTGAAATTATAGTGGTGGAGGAACCGTTTCGTCTCCTCGATACCGAGTCCGTCAATCCGCTGCTCCTGCCTGGTAGAACCCAGAGTAGTGATGGTCAGCACCTGCGTCTGCCCCCGGCTAAATAGCGCTGAGCCGTGGGTACGAGGTAAGATCCCCAGTTCACAGTTCAAGGGACGCACCTCACTCAGACTACGGCCACTGATACGCTGTACCTTATTAAGGATGTTAGCCCTGATTTCAGCCTTGATTTGTGCTCCAAAGGCGGAGGCGATATTCTTTTCTGGAAATGATTCTGCCAGACGTTCGGTAACCTCCTTCTTCAGCCTATCAAGTATCTGGTTCCGCTTAATCTTGTCCGGCTCAGTTAAGGCCGGGTCAAGCCTATCACCGATAGATTTCGAGACTGCTGACTCCAGTTCAGTGCCCGTCGGAACAGCGGGAATCTCCAGTTTTGGCTTACCACAAGCCTGCTTGAGCTGCTCCTGAAGCTCGATGATAGGCTGGTTAGCCTGATGGCCGAACTCAATAGCCTGAAGAATAATATCTTCAGAGACCTCTTTGGCTCCTGCCTCAACCATGACGATTGATTCCTTAGTACTGACGACAACAAGGTCAAGCCGGCTTTCCTCAAGCTGGGCCAGGGTTGGGTTTAATACCATCTCATCATCGATATAGCCGATGTGGACAGCACTAACCGGGCCAGCAAATGGCACCTCTGATATTGACAATACCGCCGAGCCGCCAATGACAGCCAAGATATCGGGGTCGTTTTCCTGGTCGGCGGAAAGGACGGTGACGATTACCTGAATGTCCCGGCGCCAATCCTTAGGTAGGAGCGGACGCAGCGGACGGTCGGTAAGCCGACAGGCCAGGATTGCCTCCTGGCTGGGGCGCCCCTCCCTTCTGATGAAGCCGCCCGGAATCTTACCGGCGGCATATAGCCTTTCTTCGTAATCTATGGTCAGCGGGAGAAAGTCCACTCCTTCTCGAGGCTCGTTGCTAGTACAGACGGTAACCAGCACCACGGTGTCCCCGTAGCGGACGGTAACGGTGCCATCGGCCTGCCCGGCAAGCTTTCCTGTCTCGATACCGAATGTCCTCCCCGCCACTTCACATTGAAAAAGTTGTGCGTTCATCAATTCACTATCCTTCTTTGTATCCTTATTTACGCAGGCCGAGCCGTGAAATCAGGCTCCGGTAGCGGTCCTTGTTCTCCCGGCTGAGGTAAGCCAGCAGACTTCTCCTTTGTCCCACCAGCTTAAGCAGGCCGCGCTGTGAGTGATAATCATGCCGGTTGGCCGCCATATGCCTAGTCAGCTCGTTTATCCTCTGTGTTAGCAGCGCCACTTGAACCTCGGTCGAACCGGTGTCAGCCTCGCTGCGCTTGTAGTTACCGATGATTTCTACCTTCTTCTCTTTGTACAAGTTATACCCCCTTTTTCCTTAGAGCAAGGAACCACCCACTCTAAACTACATTATTACTAAAAACGAAGAAATTATAGCACAACTGCGCGTTTATGTAAATTCTACCTCTATTCTTCATGCACGAATAGAGGTAACACTAGTTTATTAGGGTACTAACCCAGGCATTGACTTAAAATATTTTCCAGAGTATAAAGGAAAGGAATAAATCCTCGAAAGGGGATTGCTGGAAGGAGGTGTTAATTTGGCTACGGACAGCAGTAATATGGCCTTACCCGCACCCGGTCACCTTGGCGTTGTGGTGGAAGACCTGGATAAGACTAAAGAGTTTCTCTCCCGAGTCTTGGGGCTGGGTCCCTGGCAGGTCATTGACTACGCACCGACCAAAGACGAGTTAATCACCGGTGAGCCTTTCCGGCTCAGGCTTGCCTTAGCCGAGCAAGTGCCGCTGGTACTGGAACTGATCCAGCCATTGGAGGGGAATTCAATATGGAGTGAATTTCTCAAAAATAGAGGGGAAGGGTTGCACCATATTGCCTTCACCATCCCGAACTGGGATGAGATGGTGCAAATAATGGAGCAGGCGGGAATCAGGATGGCAGCCGGCGGTACCATTAACGGCAAACGCTGGTGCTACTTCGAGACCAGTCCGGGAGGGCTTGTCGTCGAATACGGAGAAAAATAAAAGAAGGATAAGGAGTTCCTGACATACCAGAAGATATTGATACTGTAAAACTACCGCCCCTCGAAAATATTACCGTGGTGGTGAAAGACATCGATAAGACCACGGAGTTCCTCTCCCGGGTATGTGGCATTGGCCCCTGGGAGACTATGGAGTATGCCCCGACCAAGGACGAGCTTATGGTAGGTGAACCGTTCAAGCTGAAGTTCGCCTTTGCCACACTGGGGCCGATAGTACTTCAGCTTACCCAACCGCTGGAGGGAAAGACGCTCTGGAGCGAGTTCCTGGAAAGTAAGGGTGAGGGGTTGCATAACCTGTTCTACAGTGTACCGAACTGGGAAGAGGTGGTGGCGAAGTTCAAGGAACAGGGGAGCCGGATATTGACTGGCGGCAGTCTGGATGGGAAGCGTTGGTGCATCTTCGACACCAGGCCCGGTGGGATTATTATAGAGTTGGGAGAGAGCTAACCGTAGAGGGATTGCCATGCCTCGTACTCTGCTGCTAAGACTGCAGAAGTAGCTGGATAGAGACGGCAATATATGCTAAGCTGAACTTGACTACTCAAGCTAGTATGGTCCAGTGGGCTATGAATATCGGTGTATGTAAGATTAGTCTCCGCCTGCCGGAAAACCGCTCCCTTAAGGGTAAACGGCATGTATTGAAGTCGATTACCAGCCGGGTGAGTAACCGCTTTAACGTCGCCATAGCCGAGGTTGATAGCCATGACCTGTGGCAGATGATTACCCTGGGAGTCTGCTGTGTCAGCAACAGTAAACAGCACTCTAACGAGGTCCTTTCCCGGGTGGTGAACTTTATTACCGAGAGCCGTTTTGAGGTGGAGATACTCGACTACGAGATTGAGCTCATCTCTGTCTTATAGAAGTCACATCTGCTAGCTCAGTTCTTTTTGTTTTTGGTAAAGGAATGATAATGGATACCGCTGCCTTTCTCAACTATCTCACCACCCAGCCCGGCTATAGCGGCCAGATTGCCCACATCGAGCATATCCCGGCTCGTAGGGCAAGTTATGCCGAAACGGACAAGCCCCTGCCCGGCCGTCTTCATGATTGCCTCAGTAAGAACAGGCTGCTGCCGCTATATACCCATCAGGCCGAGGCGATAGGCTATGCCCGGGAGGGCAAGAATACTATGGTGTCGACCTCGAGCGCCAGCGGTAAGACCCTGTGCTATAACATCCCCGTGCTGGAGAAGATACTAACCGAACGGGCCAGCCGCGCTCTCTATCTCTTTCCGACCAAGGCGCTGGCCCAGGACCAGTTGCGTAACCTGCGCAAGCTGTGCTGCCCCGATTTACTCCAGCCGGAGGAATTGGATACCTTTGATGGTGACACCCCCCGGACAGAGCGAGCCGAGATAAGGAAAAGGGCTAGGGTAATACTGACCAATCCCGATATGCTCCACCTCGGTATCCTGCCCAACCACAGGTATTGGGCAAAGCTGCTGCGGCACCTTCGCTATGTGGTGATAGATGAAGCCCACAACTACCGCGGTGTTTTCGGTTCCCAGGTAGCCTGTGTGCTGCGCCGCCTGCGCCGCCTCTGCCGTCTCTACGGCTCAGACCCACGGTTCATCTGCTGTTCGGCGACGATAGCCAATCCTACCGAGCACATCGAGAGGCTGGTCGGGGTACCCTTCAGCCTTGTGGACAGCGACGGCTCGTCGCATGGTGAGAAGGACTTCGTTTTCTGGAACCCTCCCTTAATAGATGAGGCAAAGAGTATGCGGCGCAGCGCCAACAGCGAAGCAACCGAGCTGTTTACCAACCTGGTAAG
>Ga0075115_10000923_pt1 | contig 14631 bp, 9 predicted proteins | sample AntAceMetag02UKH_FD_69785 | JGI IMG/M metagenome (GOLD analysis project Ga0075115, IMG submission 69785) | Saline lake microbial communities from Ace Lake, Antarctica - Antarctic Ace Lake Metagenome 02UKH | ecosystem: Environmental > Aquatic > Non-marine Saline and Alkaline > Saline | place... | reverse complement strand
GGGTAAAAGAGAAGGGCAAGGGGTTATGACTTCCCCCGATGGTTCAAGATATGAAGGTGTCTGGAAGGAGGGTAAAAGAGAAGGGCAAGGGGTTATGACTTCCCCCGATGATTCAAAATATGAAGGTGAGTGGAAGAATGATAAAATCCACGGACAAGGGGCTATGACCTACCCCGATGGTTCAAAATATAAAGGTGGCTGGAAGGAGGGTAAGAGAGCCGGACAAGGGTATTTTACCGCCTCTGATGGTCTAAAATATTTGGGTGAATGGAAAGACGACAAACGAGATGGGCAGGGAATTCTGACCACGCCTGATGGTGACAAATTGATTGGTGAATTCAGGGATGGGAAATTTATGGGTCGCAATGGACGATAGCACTGACAAAATGGATACCGCTGATGCCACGCCTCTTGAAGATCCAGGGCACCCTCATGCATTCCACAACCCGGAACCGGATTTCACAAGGCCTCTTTTAGAGATCCCTCCTGAGGCCCGAAAACGAATCCTGGGTCGCTTGAACTTCCTTTACGGCGAACCCGTGGCCGATGCCTACATGCCTGAACTTGAACGAATACTCGAAGTTTACTATGCCCATAAAACTGAAGCATTGATAGAAGAGGACAAGGGGTTTGATCCCGAAGAGAGATTTACTCAAGAGGACGTCATCCTGATCACTTACGGGGATCTTTTGCGCGGTGAAGGGCCCACTCCCCTCGCAGATTTGGCCAAATTTTGTGACACCTATCTTGAAGGGACCATCAATACGCTTCATCTCCTTCCCTTTTTCCCTTACTCCTCCGACAGGGGATTTTCCGTCACCGATTTCGAAACCGTTGACCCCAATCTCGGGACCTGGGCGGATATAGAAGACCTTGAAGGCCGCTACCATCTGATGTTTGACGGGGTTTTCAACCATGTGTCATCCAAGAGCCGCTGGTTTCAGGAATTTCTAAATGGCAACCCCTATTATTGGGGATTTTTTATCCATTTTGTCACGCCTGATGAGTTGTCGGCAGAGGCACGAAAGAAAATATTCCGTCCAAGAACCTCTGATATCCTTTCCGAATTTCAGAGCATATTCGGCCCGATTCACGTGTGGACGACCTTCTCAAAAGACCAGGTAGACCTCAACTATACCAATCCGGACGTGTTGATGCGGGTCATCGAGATCCTGCTTTTTTACGTGCGTAAGGGCGCCGGCACTATTCGTTTGGATGCCGTTACGTATCTATGGACTGCGCCTGGGACCCAATGCGTCAGCCTGGCCCAGACCCATGAGATCGTGAAGCTCTTTCGCGACGTTTTGAGGATTGTCGCGCCGGGGGTGGCCCTGATAACCGAAACCAATGTGCCGCACAAGGAGAACGTCTCTTATTTTGGCAATGGTCATGATGAGGCACACATGGTGTACAATTTTGCGTTGCCGCCGCTTGTTCTCCACACATTCTATACAGAGGATGCCACCGCCCTGTCCGGATGGGCTGATGGGTTGGAATTTGTTTCGGATACGACAACTTTCTTTAATTTTTTGGATTCCCATGACGGCATCGGTGTCATGGCGGTCCGGGGTATCCTTACTGAGGAAGAAATTGCTTTTATCATTCAAAGGGCAGAAGAACATGGCGGGTATGTCTCATACAAGACGGGCCGGAACGGCACCGAAGTACCTTATGAGATCAATATTACCTGGTTCAGCGCCCTTAATCGGGACGATAACGGTGATGATGTCGCCTTTCAGGTCAAGCGGTTTGTGGCATCCAGAATCATCGCCCTGGTTCTTCGGGGTGTCCCGGGGATTTATCTGCACAGCTTGATTGGTACCCGGAACGACATTGAAGCGGTTCTGGCAACCCATTCGAATCGGGATATAAACCGCACCGTGATTGATGCCGGAGCGGTTATCGAGACATTGAAAGATCCTCTTTCCAAGTTTTCCAGGATTAGCCGGGAGCTGGGGAGACTCATCGTCATCCGAACAAAACACCGTGCCTTTCATCCCGCCGGAACCCAACGCGTCCTGCCCATATCACGTTCCGTCTTTTCTGTTATCAGGAGATCCCCGGAAGGGGATCGGTTTATTCTGACCTTGACAAGTGTAACAAGCGAGGTTACCCACCTGGAAATACCGCTGTCCGGGATTGGAACGGATGAAGCGAGGTGGTATGATCTTGTAAGTGGAATGGAATGGATGGCTGAAAACGAGACGCTTTTTATTACGCTACAGCCCTATGACGTCATTTGGTTGGAGCCTTTCGACAAGTGAAAGAGATCAAGTCATCGCATCAAAGAGGGCGTAGATTTCATCCCTAACACCGACCAGATACGCCCGCATCTCTTCAATTTCATTTTCCCCTATTTCTAATACTTTAAGGTCTTGTATAGAAATAGCAGGTGGGGCAGGGTTGCCATCCTGCCCCAGGCCAATCTCCTGAGGCAAAGCGTTTGCAACCCGGAGCATGGCTACATCACGGCCGTCTGTTCCTTCAGGCGCCCCTATTTGATGATGAATGGCAATGGAACTGCTGATCACCTCGGGAAATTTCCAGCGTGTTAAGAGTATGGCACCTATCTCACCATGATCGAAGCCGATCAATCTCCGCTCGGCAATATCAAGACCCGCTACTCCCTCATTATGGACTTCCGCTAAGGCCTCTTGAAAAATATCGTTAAAATGCTGATTTAAAACAACTTTACCGATATCATGCAACAATCCGGTGATGAAGAAATGCTCCGTGCTTCCCCCATTTCTAAATCTTTTTCCCAATTCCTGCATAAGCGTGGCTACGGCTAAGCCGTGTACCCACAGTCCTTTATCTGAAAAATTGGGGGATTTTCTGTCGGAAGGCAGACTCTGAATAACCCCGATGGATAGGGCCAGGGACTTGACCATGTTACGGCCAAGCAAAGGCATCGCCAGTTTCAGGCTTAAGATTTCCTGTGAAAACCCATAATAGGCTGAGTTAGCGACTTTCAGTATTTTTGATGAAAGGGCAGGATCAGTGGAAATTATACCGGCGATATCGGAGGCGTTGGCGCCGTCTCTTTCCATTACACTCAATAGTTTCGGGACTACCGCGGGGAGAGTGGGGATTTCATCTATCTTGGAATAAATTTTTTCCAGGACGACATCTTTTTCCATATCTTAGTTCCTGCCTACCATGCAACAGATCGTAATGGTTCAGCTATTTCATTTCATCCCTTTGTGAGGCGATTGGACAGGGCAAGAAGATCCGCTTCTACTAAATTGTCTGTATGAATTTCATTAAAAGGGATGGCATATTCTTGGCCTGATCTGACTGCAGGCATGAGCCTCGAAGTCCCGGCTTTTAGATATTCCGCTATCTTGTAGGCCATCCTCTGGGCTAATGTGATATCCTGATTGTTGGCACCGGCGCCTCTTATATCCCGTGAGAATGGTTCGCATACCACTTTTCTCTTGATCTTGATGCCGGTTTCCAGCAGTTCTTTGTGGAAATATTCCGCAGCATTGTCTTCAATGCCCGCCTTTTTTCTTTCTCTTTCTTTATACCCTTCCGCCACCACGATTACGCAATCGTTTTTCTGATTTAAGGCTTCGACCACTTTTTTGTGATCAATCACACTGTTGGGGAGAACAGCCAGATGCGCGCGTGATCCCAAACAGGAATGGAGGGCATGAAAACCACTGCTGGCACCCATCATTTCAATAATGTAGGTCCTTTTGTGTGTGCGGGCATCAGCCATATAACATCTGATCTTTTCAGCGCCCATCTCAATCCCTGTATTTTCGCCGATACATTCCGTTCCTGCGATGTCGCTGTCAATGGTTACCGGCACAAAGAATATCTGGATAGCGGTAGGGAGAAAATCACATAATTCTCTGATTCCCCTAAACGTGCCGTTGCCGCCAATGGCTATGATTGCTCTCACATTTCTTTTTATGATGGTTTCTGCTGCCTTTTTCTGGTTTTCCCTTTTAACAAAGTCCCTGTATCTCTCTCCCCTCAAAAGTGCGCCCCGCCATTCAGAAAGAGGGGCGGCATGAAACACTCCCGGGACCTGGTCCAATTTTTTTAGTATTTGAGGATGGTAGACCAGTCTGATAAAATCATCTCGTTTTCCGGAAACCAGAGACTTCAATCCTTCTACAGTGGCATAAATTTCCCTGCCGATCTCCTCTAAATGGAACGTTATAAACGCTGTGACAGGATTGTATCCGGGGGCGCATCCCCCGTCCTGGACAAGCAGGACGTCAATCTCCTCGAACATTCTCCGGGTCTCCATCTCTGTTTTCCTGACCCGGGCGGTGATTCGCTGTCCCACCTTAATCCTGGCAAGGAGCTCCTCTTTATCCACCGGTTTGAACAGATAGTCGTCAGCCCCTTCCCTCATACAGGCCATTTTGTCTTCTTTGGTTTCTTTCGCACTGACCATGATCAGATATATGGTAGATAGACTCGCGCTCGCATCGCCCTTGATATGGCGGCATAGTTCCAGCCCATCCATTTCAGGCATCATCAAATCGCTGATGACAATATCCGGCGTCGATTTAGCAATAAGATCTAAAGCTTCTTTGCCGTTTTGTGCCTCCCGTACGCGAAATTCGGGAAACTCCTTTAGAATTCCCCGATACAGTTTTCGGGTGACCTTGTCGTCATCTACAATCAATACCCTGAATATTTGACTCATATCTTTGCCTATCAATTAGATCAAAAATGCCCTGAGCTTGTCTTCATCCAGCCGGCCCACGGTAATTTGAAGCGATTCCTTCCTATTGGCGGCAAGCCTGAACCAGTTTCGGATCTCCGCGCTCAGGAACTCCTCACCCACGCCTCTTGAAGTTCTGCCCTCAAGGCGATGGTCCATGTGTCCTGAGTTGATGTAAGTCCAGTTTTGCCCTCTCTGGGATACGATTCCCGTGTGTCCGCGGGTAGGTGTGGAAAATGAAAGAATCAAACCTTCATGCAGAAAAGGTTTAAGCTCTTGATAAACCTCGCGGGCCTCGGTCTTTGAATTACGGATTTTTTGAATAGATTTAGAGTAAATTGGTGAGCCGGACGTTTCAATAAGCCCTTCCCCCGTAAGGTAGTGATTGCTCGACAAACCCTTTTCCGTCGCCATCTTCACAAGCCGCTCCCCGAGCCCATTGCGACCGTAGTATCGAATACCGGCCCCTTCCAGTCCCTGAGCCACCAGCTCAAAGCAATTCATTTCTTTGTAGGGTTTCCCAAGGTATGGTTTGAGAGCTTTAACCAGCCCTGCGGAAAAAGGATTGGATTCGCGTGGCTGTATCTGTTTGGCCCGTAAATCGGGCGGGTCCACCTGCACAGCGTGCTCAGCAGGGCGGCTGCTCCCGTTCCACACGACTTCAAGGGTCTTCGGGTTTAAGTATATGCGGGAACCACCCGGTATGGTCGTGTAGGTTTTATCGCGGTTTATGCTGGAAGAAAGGATGCCCCAGCAGTCTTTCCCATAGGCCGGATGTTTGATCAAAAGTTCCGAGACCGTAGGGTTGCTTTTGGATAGGGTTCCGAGAAAGACAGGCTCAGCATTTTTCGGCGTATTGTTCTTAGTCTGAGTTCCATTACCGGAAACCTTCTGACGGTTCCATACGATTTCAAGGGTCTCCGGGTTTAAGTATATACGGGACCCGTCAGGTATCGTAGTATAGGTTTTGTCGCGGTTTATGCTGGAGTTAAGGATATTCCAGCAGTTCTTCCCATAGGCCGGATGTTTGATCAAAAGTTCCGAGACCGTAGGGGCGCCTTTGGAGAGGGTTCCTATCTGGACAAGCTCGGGTTCTTGCAAGTTTTTACCCGCTGCTTGTAAGCCATTGTTCAAAACAGGCTTATCTTTATCTGTTTCAACCGTTACGGAACCATCTTGCATTTTCAAATTAGGCTTATGGCAGTCCAATTTGGAAAAAAGGATATCCAGGCAATCTTTCCCATAGGATGGATGCTTCGTGAAAAGGTTTGAAACAGGAGGATTATGTTTAGAGATAGCGCTCAGGAAAAAACGCCCTGGCTCAATCGATGTCATGTTCCCGATCTGAAATCCCTGTGTGGAAACCGCCGTAGGGGTAGGTTTGACCGGGTTTGCAATCTGTTTGTTGAGTATGCGTGGAAATTCGGCTTTTTGGAGCGACTTGGGCGCTGCAATTACGCTTTTAACGGTTTCTTCTCCCTTTGTTGAAGATATAAACATTAGCCCCATCCCAGACTTAAATGATATGATTCCTTCTTTTCAGTTTCCGCCGAACTTTACCCCTCATTACAAAATGCAAATTTTATGCCATGTGATGGTCAGTTTGTTTGTGCTAAATCAGAATTTTGATAAAAACCATCGTTATTACAGTGATTTATAGGATGATAAAAATGAGGATGTATAGAGCCGCAGCTTTGTCAGGGGGCGCAAAGGAAGAAAAAACAAGATCTGAGTTCTTGCAGTGTCAATTTTTTAACGCATATATAGCCCTCTTGTAAAACAGTAGTCTGTCTTTTAGAAAATGTCAGGGTAAAGTGTCAATCATATGTCCTATTTTTTATGGGTGCTTGACTCAAGTTTTCGTTAACTATAGCCGATAGTTTTGTGTGATCTTGTTGAACGGCCAAATGTTTCTGAATCAAAGGTGCCAGCTGTCTGATTAAGGGTGGTATCTGGTGTAATGTTTTAGAAGAAGGGCTTTTTGTGCGTTTGATACTGGAGGATGTGAAGTATGAATGAATTCCATGATGACGAGATAATAAACCAGTTTGTGATAGAGAGTCTCGATCTTATAGGGACAGCAGTTGAACCCGATCTTTTGGTCCTTGAACGAGACGGGGCGCGGGTTTCCCCGGCAATTATTACCAATCTTTTTCAGGTAATGAACAACATAAAGGAGATTGCAGGTATGCTGGGTTTATCTTTCGACACCTTTTCTTTTGATTGTATCTCGAGGGCAAGCCTGATCGCCTCGGAATAATCATCTACGATGTGTACTCGAAATTTAACCATACTCAAACGCTTACCGAGTTTAATGCTCATCTTGAACATGGATGAAGTGTAGCAAAAGATTACATCCGTAATGCGGTTACGCTTTGGCATTGCGTCTATATAGTATTTGCGTGCCGCAAGGGAAGCGCCCTGAAAACGCGACCAGTCCTCTATGTGAATGTATGGCTTCCCCCCGGAAATCGCCTCGGCAGGCACTTGATCCGTGAAACTTAAAACATTTATCTGGTTATCCAGGGTTACGTATCCCGACGGCTGCACCCAAAGGATGTTGTCTCCTACGATACTTACCGTTACCTTGTAATCCTTGCCGAAACTGACATCTGTCCATTCAGGCCTGCGGAGGACTCGCAGACCTGTGACAGGGCAGTAGTCATAATGCTCCGATTCCATACTTCCGGTCTTTGCCATCCGCGTCTCCATCCTCAAGTTAAGGATTACCCCCGATTCCTGGTAAAACGTTCCAGGCGAAAGAATTCCTGCTCAAGTTTTTTTAAGGTCTCAAAACCCTGTTCAAGGACTCCGGACTTCCCTATATTTTCAAGCTCGAACGCTATTTCGGAAAGGGCATCTGCCGTCAGGTTCGCCGCGCCACCCTTGATGGAATGTGCCTCTCTCCTGACTGTCTCCGCATCCCCATCGGATATGGCCTCGCAGATGATCCCTGTTTGCGATTTGACATTTTCAATAAAGCCTTCCATAACCTCCATCAAGAATTCCTCATCCCCTTCAAATTCCTCTGTAGCCTTGGCGAAATCCATCGGGGCCATTTCGTCGGTTGGGGGTTGTGGATTGCAGGGTGCGGAATCCAAATCCGAACCCGAATCCGAAATCTGAGCGGCCCATTTGTCGACCATGGCCAACAGCTTTTTCCTCTTCAGCGGTTTGGCGATATAGTCGTTCATTTTCGCATCAAGGCACTGTTCCTTGTATCCTTGCATGGCGTGTGCGGTCATTGCGATTATTGGTACGCGGTTGAGTGGTTGAGTGGTTGAGTCGTGAGTTTCGAGTTTCATGTTTCGAGTTTCAAGTTTTCTGATTTCCCTTGTTGCTTTAAACCCGTCCATCTCGGGCATTTGAATGTCCATCAGGATGAGATCGTAACTCTTCTTTTTAAATGCTTCTACCGCCTCTCTGCCGTTAACCGCAAGATCAACCTGGTGTCCTGCCCTACTGAGATGTCTCATGGCCACCTGCTGATTAGTGGGGTAGTCTTCAACCAGGAGAATTTGCAGTTCTTTTTTCTTATCTTCGGCGATGGTATGTCTTGTAATAAGTTTGGGATCTGCATCCCCTTCTTCCCTCACCGAAAGACCTAAAACAGACTCGATGGCTTTACGCAGATTATGGGGTACAATGGGCTTGGGCAGATAGCCTTTAATCCCTATATCCCTACAAATCTTAGCATCGCCTTTTATTCCGGGAGAAGTGAGAAGGATGATTGGGATTGGGGGTTCGGGATTCGCTATCCTGATCTTTTTTGCCAGATCAAAGCCGTTCGTTTCAGGCATTTGAGAGCAGATCAACAACAGGTCGAAAGAATTTCCGGATGAAATCGACTCTCCGATATTGAATAACGCACCTTCTGTTCCAGATGTCTCCACGGGAATGCACCCCCATGATTTGAGATACCCCGCCAGGGTAGAACGGCTGGTCTTATTGTCATCTACCACGAGTACCATCAGGCCGTTCAAGTCAGGCTTTTCGTTTGCTGTGTCAGCTTCCTTCCCGCCCTGCCTAACAAATATCGCCGTAAACCGGAATGTGCTTCCTTTTCTTTCCCGGCTCTCAATACCAATTTTTCCGCCCATCAGCTCAACCAGTTGCCGGGATATTGTTGTTCCCAGTCCGGTACCGCCATATTGCCTGGTAGTTGATCCATCCGCCTGGGTGAAGCTATCGAAGATTACAGCCTGTTTATCGGCTGGTATTCCGATGCCTGTATCCTTTACCAGGAAACGGATCTTGACTCTCTCTCCAAGGTTTTCGGCCATCTCTATCTTGACGTATATCTCACCCTCATGAGTGAACTTCAGGGCGTTGCCTATAAGATTTGTTAGAATTTGCCTCAACCGACCTGGATCCCCAACCAATAGATGGGGGACATCAGAAGATAGAAAGGAAATGAACTCAAGCCCTTTTTGCGTGGCTCTGCGTGTGAAAATCCTGGTTATATCCTCAACCACGTACCTCAAATCAAAAGGGATCTCATCAAGCGCTAGTTTTCCGGCTTCTATTTTTGAAAAATCGAGAACCTGATCGACAATGCCGTGGAGGGCCTCAGCTTCTTTGTTTATGGCATGGAATATGTCTTCCTGCTTATCATCAAGGTTTGAATCCATACCCAACTCCGCCATACCCATGATCCCGTTTAAAGGTGTCCTTATCTCGTGGCTCATGTTGGCGAGGAACTGACTCTTGGCCTGATTAGAGGCCTCGGCCTTGATCTTGGCCTGCAGCATCTCTTCCGACCGCCTCCGCTCAGAGATATCTTTCAAATTTCCTACAATCCCTCTAATTTTTCCATCAGCATCCCTCAGCCGAGTTGCCGTTAAGAGGAAAGGCGTTATAACGCCTTCCTCGACCTCTTTTTCAACATCGGATTCAACACGCTCGCTGCCGGCCAGGAGTCGGGTCTTCGGACAGTCAGGGCCATGACACATGGCTGTCGAAAAAATATCATAGCACTTCTTCCCGATTACGCCCTCTCCGGATTTTCCCAAAAAAGTCAAAAACGTATCATTGATTCGAAGTACGTTAAAGGCTTTATCAATCACCCACATTCCATCGGCCGATGTATTAAATATCTTGTTGAGTTCAGCAAAAGCCATTTCAGCTTTTGCGGCCATTTGATTGGCTCGGTTAACGCTTTCTTCTAATTGGCTATTTGTTTTCTCGTATTTACCCTCCAATTGAATGATGCGTTCACCCGCACGTATTCTGGCGGCCAATTCCTGGGGGTCTAAGGGTTTGACAATATAGTCGTCGGCACCGGCCTCAAGCCCTTTGATGGAATCCTCCCTCTGGTCCTTGGCCGTGACAAAGATTATATAAACATAGTGAGGCAGATCTGCCTCTCTGATCTTCCGGCAGAGACCTATGCCATCCATCTCCGGCATAACCCAGTCGGTAATAACCATCCTCACGTTCGTTTGTTGAAAAATTTCCCACGCCTTCAGCCCGTCCTCGGCTGAAAGCACCTCATGACCCAAACTTTCAAGCATGTTTTCAAGAAAACTCCGGGACACAAATTCATCTTCTGCAATAAGTATTTTCATGGCAGGGTCTCATTTACCGACAACCGTTCACGGTTACATTTATTGTTTTAGTCTCTTCCCACTCATAAATTCCTTCAATATTTCAAATTCCCTCACAAGCTCACCTAACGCGTCATCCGCCACTGAAAGCCCACCTTCCCGGCCGATCTGCTCAAGCCGTGAGGCGGCGGCGGAGAGTTTATGCATGCTAAGGTTGGCTGAGGCCCCTTTCAGACTATGCGCATGTTTTCTCACGGCATCCCCATCCCCCTGTTTTATCAACCCCCTCAATGATTCAATCTGTTCAGGCATGCTCTTTGTGAATCCATGAATCATTTTGTCCAAAAATTCTTTGTTTCCCATGGCCCTTCCAAGGGCGTCGTCAAGGTCTATAGGCGGATTTTCCTCTGCCATGTCAGGCGCGGAGTTATCTTCCCCGATCTCATCATCGGAAAAAAATCCGGATTCCTCACCCCTTTTTGTCCATCTTTCGACGGCCGCTGAAAGTTTCTTAGGACTTATCGGTTTTGAAACATAGTCATCCATTCCCGCCTCAATACATGCATCTCTATCACTTTGCATTGCATGGGCGGTCATTGCGATGACGGGAATCTTGTGGTTGAGGATTGGGGATCGCGGGTTGCGGATTTCACACGTTGCGGTAAAACCGTCCATCACAGGCATCTGTATATCCATAAGCACGAGATCATATGGGATTTTTTCGAGCGACTTGAGAACCTCCCTGCCGTTGGAGACCGCATCAGCACGGTATCCTAATTTTTCGAGAATGTTCAGTGCGATCTCCTGGTTAATTAAATTATCCTCGGCCAGGAGGATGCGGATATTATTCTTTAGGGACTCGGCCGCAGAGTATTTGGTGACAATCGGCCCGCTCCCCTCCTCGGTCTGCCCGGCCTCTAATCCCGAAACGGTTACAAGGACATCATAAAACCGGGAATGCTTCACCGGTTTGGAGAGATAGGCGGCAAAACCGAGCTCCTTTGCCTTTGCGGCATCGCCATACTGGCCCACAGATGTCAGCATAATCAGGATGGTGTCCGCAAGAGCCGGATCGCCTTTTATGTTTCGCCCAAGGTCTGCCCCATCCATTTCCGGCATCTGCATGTCAACAATGGCGATGTCAAAGGGGTTTCTGTCAGTAATCGCCCGGCGAAATTTTTCCAGGGCCTCCGGTCCGCTTGAAGCCTCTTCAACGAAACAACCCCAGTATTGTAATTGTACCCTGAGGATCTCTCTGTTGGTTTGATTATCGTCCACCACAAGGATTCGCTTTTCTAAAATGTCGGCCGGAACACCGGTTTCGGCATCACGCCCCTCCGTCTGCTTTTCCAGATCTATCGTAAACCGGAACGTTGTGCCTTTTCCCTCTTCACTCTCAATACCGATTTCACCATCCATCAGCTCCACAAGGCCCTTTGAGATCGCCAGGCCCAGGCCGGTGCCGCCGTACTTACGGGTTGTTGAGGTATCCACCTGGGAAAATGACTGAAATAGAAGATCCATTTTATCTTGGGGAATTCCGATCCCGGTATCCGATACGCTAAATCGTATAGTAGCGCTGACATCATCTTCCTTTTCCAGGGTGATACGAATTACCACTTCACCCTTTTCGGTAAATTTAATGGCATTGCCGGCAAGATTGATGAGGATCTGACGCAACCGGCCGGGATCACCCCGCAAGCGTGACGGTACTTCATGGTGGACCTCAAAAGCAAGTTCAAGCCCCTTTTGGGAAGCCGTTATCGACAAAACATCGATCATATCTTCAATCGTCAGCCTAAGGTCAAAATCGATGACCTCCAGGTCCAGCTTGTTGGCTTCGATCTTGGAATAGTCTAAAATCTCGTTGATAACCATCAGGAGGGAGTCGGCGCTGCTGCGTGTGGACTCTGCATAATGCCTCTGTTCGGGATTCAATTCAGTGTCGAGCAGTATCCTTGTCATACCGATCACCCCGTTCATGGGCGTGCGGATCTCGTGGCTCATGTTTGCCAGGAATTCGCTTTTGGCCATGCTGGCGACTTCAGCCTCGGTGGCCATCTCATTGGCCCGTTCGATAGCCTGCTCAAATTGCTTATTGACTTCTTCCAACTCTATATTCTTAGCCTCTGTTTCCGCCTTGGACTTGCGCAGAGCATCTTCTACCCGTATACGCTCCTGAAAAATCTCATCAAAGTCATTTTTGATGAGTGCTATAGCGTCAAAGACCGGGTTGAAAGGATGAGAGGGGTCCGTCTCTAAATCATGATCAAACGCGTCAGACTCCCAGCTTATATTTCCCATAAAACGGAGCAGGTCCTCAACGTATTGCCGGGTCTGGTCGGGTAGGATCGGTTCCATGGCGTATTCACTAAGTCCCGGCAAAGGTGAAGGTTTTATGCCTCCGGCTTTTTTTTCGGCTATAAGCATGAAGGCGCTATCGAGATCTTTTACTATTTTGACGGGGAAGGGCGCTAAGGGGAGGATCATATTTATCGCTGCTTTCAAAAATCTGTTGACCCCATAAAAGATGTACATGTCGAAAGGGTGATGTTTATACCACTCCATTATATAGTCATAATAGAGACTGCGTGTCTTCCGGCTTCCCTTGACGTCTGTCACTCCGCCGAGGAAATAGTAGGACCCTTTCGGCAATAGTTTGGATTTCATTACCGTCTCGTGCATCCGGAAGAGAGGTGCAAGATGCTCTTCCTGCAAAAACCCGCTCGTATCCGCATGCAAAATATCACCATCGATGATTTCAAATCGTGCTGAAAATCCATCTAATTGAAGATACCAGTCATCATTGGTTATAATCTTATGAGAGAGCGCTTCCCTGCCGTATCCCTGGTTTTTTAAAATCTCCGGTTCGTTTTTGACTGCGGTTTCATAATCCTTTTCCGAGACGACAAGCGGCTCGGGTGTGACGTTGGCAGGAAAATCATCCGGCGCAGCAGTTTTTTCGGTTGAAAGCAACTCAAGGGCAAGATTGATTGCCTCCGGATAATCATTGACTATTTGAGCATGAAACTTAACAGCACTGATTCGCATAGCAAGCTTAATACTCACCTTGAAGAGCGGTGAAACACCATAGAAAATCATACCCAGAAGCTGATTGTTCTTTTTCATATATTCTATGAAATGTTTACGGGCCACAAGCGTAGCGCCTCGGAGACACGACCAATCGTTTATCTGAACATAAGGGCGCTCGCCATCAAAGGCCTCAGCCTCAAACTTGTTCTGGAACTTCACGGCATTTTTTACGCCACGCAATTTCGCGTATCCTGATGTGGGCGCCAAAACAATGCTATCCCCGACTATACTGAGTGTTGTCTTGTAATCACTGTCTGCGTCGAAAATGACATCTGTCCATTCAGGTTTTCGGCGGATAGGTAAACCCGTCACATGGCAGACGTCACCGTGAGCAGGTTCAATATTTTTAATTTTATCAAGGTTCATGTTTAACCCCGTCACGACCCCCTGATCCCTGATGTTGGTTTTCCCAGACTTTTCAAACAAATGATGCTCCCAGCACTTGCATTTGGCTACTCACCCTGTCTTCAATCTCAACGATAATGTCAGACGTTATTTCCAAAAGATGCGCGGATTCCGCATCTTCTATCTTTATTTTTTCCAACGCGGGTTGATCATCAACGATGGTCTTTGCCAACAAGTTGGCGAAATGGACCACCAACAGTTCATTGGAAGGGTTGTCAACTGCCCCTAAGTTATCGTGGTACAAGGCAGCTTGCACATATTCGTTTGAGAAATTCCATTTCTTGAGGACGTCTGCTCCAAAATCGTTGTGATGAGCATTAACGGACTTCATCAACCCCGCAGGATCGATTCCTCCTTTGAATTTGTTCTTCCTTTCAAGTTCAGAAATGCCCTGGAAGAGAATCAATTTCCCGATGTCATGCAACAGTCCTGCAGTAAAAATGTCAATCTGGAATTTCAACTTGAGAATTTCGCAAACAGCTTGTGAACCGATAGCACAGCAAAGTGAATGCTCCCATAATGTCTCGAAAAGACCCGCGTATTTCTTGCTGCTGCCGGCATAAAAGGCCCGATTGCATATTGCATCGACATATTGCTTGGTTGCGGTAAGCCCCAAACGACTGATCGCCTGCTCCATAGTCGTGCTTTTTGATATACCTCCGTAATACGCTGAATTGGACAGCTTTAAGAGTGTAGATGAAATTGAGATATCTTGTTTGAGGAGATCTGCGAGCGCCTGGTAGTCAATGCCTTTCTTAAGCATATCATTGAATTTAACCCCCATCTGTGGCAGCGCGGGAAGGTTGACCGCTCCGATTTTGAACCCGGTAATGACCGCTTCAACAGGATCAATAGTGGTTCTCCTAGGCCCTGTTTTTGCAGGCAATCCGTGAAGGTCCT
>Ga0075115_10000920_pt1 | contig 14639 bp, 7 predicted proteins | sample AntAceMetag02UKH_FD_69785 | JGI IMG/M metagenome (GOLD analysis project Ga0075115, IMG submission 69785) | Saline lake microbial communities from Ace Lake, Antarctica - Antarctic Ace Lake Metagenome 02UKH | ecosystem: Environmental > Aquatic > Non-marine Saline and Alkaline > Saline | place... | reverse complement strand
CTCAATAACATAGTTATAGAGACCCCGGATAAGGACTTTGATAGGATGATGAATATCTGGGTAAAATATCAGGTATATATTTGTAATTTTTGGTCGCGTTCACCAAGTTATTATCACGAAGGAGGTGGCGGAAGAGGTTTTCGCGATTCATGCCAGGATGCGGAAAGTATCATGTCGATAGATGTTGCTCACGCTAAAAAGAAGATACGGCGCATAGTATCTCTTATCAGAAAAGATGGTACTTGCGTACCGGGATTTTCCGATACGACAGGCCCTGCTAAGCATCGACCGAATAAGGATCATCCTGTATGGCTCACTATGACAGTAGCCGCTTATATAAAAGAGACAGGTGATAAGGATATGCTCGAGGAGTACGCGCCTTATTTAAAAGATAACTGGATAAATGGCTGGGACAAAGATGTAAATTATAAGGGAGGAATTTCTACTGACGGAGAAGGCACAATATTTGAGCATCTCGAGAAAAATCTTAATTTTACATTTAATGACGTAGGCCCAAAGGGATTACCTCTTATAGGCCATGCTGATTGGAATGATGCTATTGACGCGGCCGGTATAAAGCTTAAGGGTGAGAGCGTGTGGCTTGGTATGGCACTGGTAAGAAGCCTCAAGATACTCGCTGAGCTTGCAATGCTGCTTGGTGAAAACAAAAAAGCGGATCAGTTACTCCATAAAGCCAGCACAATGACTGATAGAATAAATGATATCGCATGGGGCGGCAATTGGTATGTAAGGGGGTTTACCGATGAAGGGGATGTTTACGGTTCAAGCAAAAACAAAGAAGGTAAGATGTACATAAATGCTCAGAGTTGGTCAATACTTTCAGGCGTGCCAAGCAAAGAACGCCAGGATAAGTTGCTCAAATCTGTTGATAAGCATCTTGACGGGCCTCATGGCATAGCGCTCTTTAGCCCGGCATATTCAAAATGGGATAGTGGGTTAGGCAGGATAAGCATGTTTTCAGAAGGAACCAAAGAAAACGCGGCTGTATTTTGCCATGCTGTAACATTCCACGCAGTAGCTGAATGTATTGCAGGCCGTGGAACAAAGGCATATGAGGCGATGAAGAAGATAATGCCGAATTCTCAGAAAGACTACGATTTATACAAGACAGAACCGTATGTTTACGCTGAATATCTTGTAGGACCTGAACACCCGTATCTTTACGGCGAGGGCGCGTTTACATGGATAACAGGTAACGCGGGATGGAATTTTTTAGCTGCGACAGAAAGACTCCTTGGCGCGCGGCGTGAATACATGGGCCTCAGGATAGACCCATGCTTACCAAAAAAATGGAAAAAGGCAAAAATAGTCAGGCCTTTCAGGGGAGCGGTTTATCATATTACTATCAAAAATCCGGCACAAAAAGAAAAAGGCGTTAAAAAGATTTTTGTCGACGGGCAGGAGATAGACGGTAACCTTATATATCCTCATTCTGACGGCAAGGCCCATAGCGTAGAAGTAATAATGGGTTAGTCTCTTTGCTATTTTTGTTTGTTTTTACAATACACTAGATCCTGATGCTACGGATATATCACGCCTTCCGGTTTCTATGCAGGCAGGTAAGAAATCGGAATTAAGATTTAGAATTGAATATTGTCTGTATCTTCTAAAAAATTATCAAAAACAATTGGTGGGCAGAACAATTTTGATGTTTTTTAAATAATTAAAAAATAATTTAAAAAGATTGACATAAGTAGGGTCTTGTGGTATAGTTTATACAACAGACCATGCTTTTCATTAGGTTTCCTGTGTTTATAGGAAGCTGAAGAGAAGAGTTATATTCTATTATATACGATTGCTATATAGTATTATTATATAAAGGAGATTACATGATGATTCGTTTACTTACAAATTTATTAAAGAAATACACAGGAGGAGAGATGAAGATAATAAAGAGAGCGTTACCAGTTATTATAGTGATTACGATGATAATCGCTACAAGCGGCCTATCATTTGCGGACCCATTTTACCCCTTAGGTGCTAAAGCTATTAGTGCAAGTAGCGGTGTAGTAGGTGGTACCGCAGCTGTGACAGTCCCGTTTAGCGTTAACCTTAAAAATATTTCTAATGACACAACTGCGGCTTCAGTAACATGGACAGGCGTTACTTCAGGCACTACAAGCTGGTTAGCAGCGGATCAGTATATCGCAGTTACGGGGTATGCTACATACAGTGACTGGGGCATACAGATATATACAGATAACACAAACTACACAGGGACAGGTAGCCCAGCAGGTCTTATCAATACAGTAAATACACTTTATAGCCTTCCTATGGCATGGAGAACAAAGACAACATTGTTAGCAGCTGGAAGTGTTGAACTTCAGATAGTTCAAAAGACAGTAGGCGGATATGTGGTTCTCGCTGATGGCACAACACCGGCAATTAGTTATTATCCATGGTTTTTCATGTTGGATAAGAATGGTGATATGGATTCAGTTACGGGAGGTGTTCAGCCATTCGGTAATTATCAGGCAGAGGCAACATTTATCGGTTCAGCGGGATATCATCATGCGCCCGGGTCAGTAAATTATTCAACACCTACTGCTACTGATACTACATATTATATATATCTCGGTGCTAACTATACCATGGCAACGCCCGGTGCGGCATATGAGACCGGTAGCTTAGCTGTGATGATGTACCGTTTATAATTTATATAGTTAAACAAAAAAATAAAGGGAGGAAACAAGATGTATAAAGGATTAAAAAGTTTATTAGAAAAATCTAGAGGAAAGGAGGTAAGAAAAATGAAAAGAGTATTATCTATCGTTATAGCGATTACGATGGTAATCTCCACAAGTGGCCTATCATTCGCGGCATTTACGTCTATTGGCAAGGAGCAGTATACTGCTAATAGTGGTGTTGTGGGTGGTACTCCAGGAGTAACAGTGGGGTTTGCTGCAAGTATGAAGAATATCTCAGATGACGCGACGGTATCGGCCGCGACATGGACCGGAGTTTCATCCGGTACTACAAGTTGGCTGGCAGCTGAGCAGTATATAGCTGTTGATGGGTATGCTACCTATAGTGACTGGGGTATACAGATATATACCAATAATACCAGTTATACAGGAACAGGTAGCCCTGCTGGTTTGATTAACACATCAAACCCGCTGTATAGTCTTCCTATGGCATGGAGAACAAGGACAGCATTGTTAGCCGCAGGAAGCGTGGAATTGCAGATAGTTCAAAAGACAGTAGGCGGATATGTGGTTCTCGCAGATGGTACAACACCGGCAATTGAATATTATCCATGGTTTTTCATGTTGGATAAGAATGGCGATGTTGACGATACCACAGCAGGTACACAGCCGTTTGGTAACTCTCAGGTAGAAGCGACCTTTATAGGTTCAGCCGGATATCATCATGCGCCAGGTGCTGTAAATTACGCGACACCGTTTGCTACAGATACGACATACTATGTCTATCTTGGTGCGAACTTTACCATGGCGATGCCTGGTGTAACTTATGCTACAGATGCCAGCAGCTTAACAGTGGAGATGTACCGTTTATAATATATAAGATTTTTCCTGGTCGTGTCTGATATTACTATATCAGTCAGGACCAAGGCAGGGCCAGGTCTCTTATATATTATGAAATATTAAGTATAGTATAAAAAAGAAAACTAAAGGCAAGAGAAAAAAATATGTATTTAATTTATGGAAATCTTAAGAAGATTATATATTTGTTCGCAATCGCGACATTTCTATTAGCTGTGGATAATTGCATGGCTGATACCGCTGCCCTTTCTGTAATAAACGCTGAAGGCGGCACGGTTAATGTGGTTGTAAGAAATGTCAGTGATAACCAGCTTGCATCGGGTGGCATTATTACCTGGAGCAGTGTTTCAGCGGGTGTAACAAGCTGGAAGGTAGCGAACCAATATGTTGAGATTTCTCATAGCAGTCTTCCGGAGACTTGGGGCATGCAGTTATATACGAATAATAAATGTGCCACTGCTATACCTAAATATACAGGCACAGCAGATCCCGCGGGATTGGTAAATGCTAATAACACGATAATGGCACTTCCGATGGCTTGGCGGATTACGGATTCTGTAATCAGCAATCCATCTAACCCCGTGCCACGCGCAGATAACCTGGGTTTTGATGATTACCTGTGGCACTTTATGAAGGATAAGAATACCCCTGATGATCCGATTATTCCAGGGGATGAGGCCTTTGTTAATGGTGAGGATTATGTGACATTATGGAGTCAGGCAGGCATAGCCTGGAACGAGGGCGGAAGAAGTGGAAATCCTAAAAGGGCGTATATATATTTAGCCGCTAATTTTACTATGTCTCCTGTAGGCTCAGAGTATGACACATCAACCTTAACCATAGAGGCATTTAAGGGGCTATCACCATTTCCAATGTATCTTTATAAAGACGCGCCAAAGACCGAATACCCTAGTGAGCCAGGAGCTACTTTAGAGAATCACTTTATTCCTTCAGGATGGCTAAATTATGCTGGGCAGTTTAGTGTGGATCCAAAGTGCAAGGATGTGACGCCTCACTCAGGAACGCATTCTTTTAAGATTACATGGAATGGCGACGCTGGCGTCAGCTGGAAATGGGGTGGCATAATGTGGCTTGAGCCCTCGAACATTTGGGATTTAAGCGGAAATAGCACAACACATAATGGATATGATTTAAGAGGGGCTGATTACTTAAGCTTTTGGGCAAGGACAGATTCAAGCAATTCAGGTATGCAAATAAAGGCATATTTTGGCAATACATGGGATTCCTGCGGACAGACGCCGCCTCTTTGGCGAACACCTGCCTTAAGCACTACCTGGCAGGAATATGTGATACCTGTTATGGCACTGAATATGTCTGATGTTACCGGTGGAGTTGCGATAGTATTTGCAGATGATCATGATCCTGATCCTGATGGATGTAATATTTATTTGGATGATGTAATATTTGGGAAGTACTAAACGGATATTTTTATGAAGACGATTAAAATTTTAATTATAATTATGATTTTTGCTATTATTCAAATGCCTGTATTTGATGCAAGAGCAGGTATAAGCGTAGCCCCGGATAGACATATAGTCTCTCTTTCACCCGGAGAAGAGACGTTAGTCAAATATCAGGTCTCTAATGTCGGAGCCAAGGATGTAAATATTACCATAGCACCTGAAGCATGGTCAGGGCTTAAAGACCCCTATGATTGGTTGGCCTTGCAAAGTGATAATGTATATGTCAAAGCAGGAGAGTCGAGCCCAATAGTAATTGGCGTCTCCGCGCCGGAAGACGCTATCGGCGAGATGGTTGCTATGTTATTTTTATGTTATAAAGATACCAGTGAATCACAGCTTAATATTAGAAATGGCGTGCCATTATATATGATAATCAAAGGGACAGAAGATTACGGCCTTGATATAGATAATATAGAAGTTACTTATACTAAGAATGATAATAATGTAAATGACCTTAATATCATAGTTGATATAAACAATACCGGCAATGTGCACATAGTGCCTGATGTAAAGGTTTTTATAAGAAATAACAACGGTAAACTATTAAAAGAGGCCTCTCTTAATAGGCCGAATATTGTGTTGCGTGGTAAGAAGCATACCTATAGGCTTGGGTGGCGCAACCCATTTTTTAAAGACGGGACATACACAGTAACAGCGGTCCTGGATTATGAAGATAAAATAGAGAGCGTAAGTAAGGAAGCACAATTTGATGTTTCAGGCGACAATATTGAGATGATACCATCTGCAAAGGCAGGTAACTGATATGCATACAATGTCAAGAGCAAATATATTGAGCGGATTTAAGGTAAAATGCGTAAGCGTTTTACTCGTTGTTGCGGTCTGCCTTCTTGATGTTCCTTTATCATTTGCTGCGTTTGACTCTTTGGCAAAGGAGAACTTTTCAGCATCAGTTACTATAGGCGGTGGAAGCAGCCTGCCATATCCTCCGAAGCCTGATTTCTATAGCGCCGGTTTTCCATATATAAAGTATTTCCTAGATAGGGCATTGGACAACACCTTGCAGACAGATTATGCCTTCAATGGCCTTACAAGAAGTTTTCAGAAGTATTTAGGCGGAGGAACTTCCGGTGATGTGGATCTTATAACCTCAGGCGCTTCAGCTTATGACCAAGCGCTTCTCGGAAGAATATCATTGTTCAATGGAGAAACAACCATACTTGATACTTATATAAATTATTATTATCAGCGTTCCGATGCGAATAATCCGCTTTTAAAATGCAGTGATGGCTATACAGACGCAAGCGGGAATCAGATATTATATGGCCCATTCAGGATAGTAAGGATATTAAATAGAAATGTAGTGGATTGGTGGAATACATGGGATTGGTCTGTTGATACAGGTGCTGCAGCGGTACTTATCATGTATGCGGCTGAGGCCTATAACAAGACCCAGAATCAGGCGTATAAGGATTTTTCCATTCTTTTAGGCGAGTATATGTCTAAATTGCAGGATACAGACGGGGGATTACGTTACGGCCCTATAGGTATGCCCCATCCTACCGGAGATTATTACTTTTGGAACCTTAAATCAACAGAACAGAACGAGCGTGCTCTTTATGCCTTTGAAGCATTATATAAGATGACCGGCGACATAGCTTATCAGCAGGCGATAGATAGTATAAAGACCTGGCTTAAGAGTATGTATGATTTTAATGAGCATCTTTATCATTCAGCGGCAAGCTATGAGAGCGGTGCATGGGTCAAGACAGCTTTTAGTTATATAGCAACAGATGTTATGGCCTTGGCACCATTGGATATGATGTTTGATGACGCGTTTTTTGGTGCTACGCAAGGCATTAGAGATCAAGAGGTTGACGAGATGTTTTCAGTGATTGAATCAAAGACCGCGTTTTTTGATGTCCAAAGCAAGTCGATATTTTTTAGATTTTCTATTTCGCAAACAGGAAATTACGGCTCTGTTGAGATCTCATCACAGATGGCCCTTGCTTATTTAAGGGCTTCGCAGATATATCATGACAGAGGAGAGGATACTATAGCCGCAGAGTACCTGGATAGATATAACGTCCTAGTCGCGAGCCTTGAGAACTTCTTTAAGGTAGCATCTGATGACACAGCATCATATATAGCGCCTTATTCCTCATATCTTGATAAGAGTGTGGCAGGTAATGTCCCAACCGGAACAGGATTTGATACGTATAATTGCGAAGCTGCTCTTGCCTCAAGTTATTTTGCTTTTGCCAAAACAGGTTATATACCTTATATCTATGATGGAGGAAGCGGTATTCCTAATGTCGGCCCAATAGTGCCGCCCAGCGGAGATAATGATTATGATGATATACCGAATAATTATGATGCCGATCCAGATGACCCATATAACGCCTATGAAGTGGGAGACAACGGCCTTACGAGCCTTGAGAATTATAAATTAACAGTAAGTGGTGTAAATATATTTGATGATACCATTGGTATTACATTATCTGCTTTGCCGACAAGCGGCCAGCTGCCTCTTAATGTAACTTTTTCCGCTACTACTGCCACTATTGATGTTGTAAAGTATGAATGGGATTTTGATGGTAATGGGGTCTATGATAGATGGCATTATGCAACAGAGGGAAGCGCTATAAGTTACAAATATACTGCGGCGGGAACATATAATGTCAGGATACGAGCTACGAATAGCTTGGGAAATATAGATATTGCTGCAGCCACAGTAACGGTATCAAATAGCACATCATCCCCTACTGCACAGCTGGCAGGAGGCCTACTTCCATATCCTATCGCAAATGAAATTATAATATCTTCTCTTAAAGAGCTTAAAGCTACTGCTTCAGGTTCTAATGAGATTGTCAGATACCAATGGGATACAACAGGTGATGGTGAATATGATATGTCATCATCTAAATCAGCTGATATGACAAGAACATATAACGAGACAATATCAAAGATATTCTCCGGCGGCATAAAGGTAACTGATTCGCAGGGTTTATCCGGCATAGCGCAGATGTCTATAATGTCTAATGCTACTAAATGGGACGGGTCACTTTATAGGCCAAAGGTCTTTTTAAATAGTTATATAGTTAGAGGTGTCGCGGGTACTGCTGTTTCTCTGGGTGGATATGGTGTACCGGCCGGCGGTAATAGCTATGGATACGCGAAGAAACTCGAATGGGATTTTGAGGGAGACGGAATTAATGACTGGTCGAGTTCGATAGAGAATCCTAGTTGGACAGGCTTTGCGGATGTGACGCATGTATACGGAGCGCCAGGTGTTTACAGAGCTATTTTAAAAGCGCATACAGAATCAAGTCTTTCTTCATATAACAGCGCATTGGTTATTATCGCCGGTAGTGAACCTTCGCTAAGGGCTAAGGCAACAGTATCTTATGATACTACTACTAACGTTACTGAGATAGATGGCACATCGCCGGTAAAGGCTATATTCAATCACTCTTTGAGTACAGGCACGATAGCGAAATACGAATGGGATTTTGATGGCGATAAGAATATAGATTACACGACTACAAAATCCTCCGATACGCCGATATATAATTATCACTTTCCGGGTTATTGCGTAGCCATGTTAAGAGTAACAGATGCTAACGGGTTGATAGATGCATTTTATATACCGGTATTTTCAGAGTATCCTGTAGGGTTTTATTCAAGCTATGTAAAGATACCTCAAGAAGGAGATACTATAGCCGGTAATTCAATTTCACTCGTATCTGAGGTCTTTCCTGATGATTCAAGTGTGAACGAGGTTATGTTCCAATATAGGAAGCTCGGTGATATTTTATGGACAGATATAGGTAAAGGCACTCCTGTTATGTCGTATAGCACAACATGGGATACGACAGGCTTAATTAACGGACAGTCTTATGAAATCAGGGCAGCTGTTAATGGAGTGGATTCCACTTCATTTAAGATTATTTCCCTAATCGTTGATAACAGTGCTTCAAGCCCGGATGTCTATGAAAACAATAACGGCACTTATGTAAAAAAACAGATTATTGATCCATCGCAATCCAATGAAATTGTTCTTCCGGATGGTACGCGTATAGATATACCACAAGGAGCTTTGCCGAATGACGGTACTCTGCCCGATGTTACGATAGAGGAGGTTGTGGTCTCTGGGGCAGGCGGTACGATCGATATTAATATAACAGGTACTAGCACATTCTTGAAAGATATCACCATATCAATAGCGTATCCTGACGCGGACAACAACGGGATAGTAGATGGTACTAGCATAAATGAAAATGACCTTAAGCTTAGGTGGTATAATGATAGCACCGGATTATGGGAAGTGCTTTATGATTCAGTAGTCTATCCGAATGAAAACTATGTCTCAGCTACAGTAAACCATTTGACTATATTTGGATGGGGTGCCGCCGCCGTAGCTGCCGCTGCAGGAGGCACGGGAAGCGCCTCAAGTGATGGGTCTTCTACAGCAAGTTACTGTTTTATAGCTACAGCGGCTTATGGTACGCCTATGGCTGATGATGTTGTCGCGTTAAGGCAATTCAGAGATAAATATCTGATGCGAAACTCATTAGGAAGAGAGTTTGTGTGGAATTATTACAGGTATAGTCCACCTATTGCTAATTTTATCAGCAGCAGACCGGGCCTTAAGAGGATAACGCGATTGCTATTAAGGCCACTTGTTAAATTCGCTAAAAAGCGGGTGTAGAATGAAAAGATTATTAAAAACTATATTTATAATCGCAATAAGCATAACAACGCAGTTTGCTATGCTTGAAGCAGGGCAGGCGCCAGCAGGTTCTTTAAGCGGTGCTTCTGCGCAAGGCCTTACTCTTAAAGGCACGCTCTTTACTCAGAGCTTGAGCCCTCTGGCCATAATAGAGGATGCCAGAAGCGGGCAGATTGTTATGTATGAGCTAGGCGATGATGTCGATGGGCTAAAAATAGTGCGGATAAAAAGAGGGGAGATCATACTTAATTCTTCAGACGGGGAATTTACGCTCACGTTGCCCGGTGGTGGGATATCTCAGCCTGTTACAAATATGATTAATGATGAGAAATGGTATAATGTAATAAAGCAAGGTAATGTAATTACCACTGATAGAGAGACTATCTCGGGTGCTATATCCAGAGTACGTGATATTATGAGAGATGTAAAGATCGGGCTTTATTCAGCTGACGGCAAAAAACTTGGGATCGCTATTACCAGGCTTAATGAAAACGGTATATTAAAAGAGATAGGTATTAAGCAAGGCGATGTTATAGAGACTGTAAACGACCTTACGCTGAATAGCCCATACCAGATTTTTAACGCGTATAGGAAACTAAAAGGCAAGGATCAGTTAGAAGTAAAGATATTAAGAAGCTCACAACCTCTTATCCTCACATACAGGGTGCAATAATAAAAATTAAGATATAGTAAAATTATTATTGATATCTAGTATCTATTTATGCTATCCTAAATATGACAATATACTCGGTGGATTAACGCAAACTTGTAAAGGAGCTTGAGTGTATACTCCTTTTTTCTTTTGTGTGTAATAAAAAATGTTATTATTATGATGAAAAAAATAAATTACATAATTATATTTGCGGTATTTGTTCTGTTGCAGCCGGATTACGCTGGTGCCTCCGAAGCAAATAAAAAGACACTCTTTACACCGTGTCAGTATAAGGGCGCTTATAAATATTATATGGATCGCGCTAAAGGTTATCTCGACGATAAACAATATGAATCCGCTATAGAATCATATGAAAGAGCGCTTATAATTCAGCCGAATTCAAAAGAAGCACGCCTAAAGATAGCGATCTCAAACGCTATGCTGGAAAATAAGGGTCATGTTACCAAGAGTAAGAAGCAGATCAGAAAAGACGTGATGAATCGCGTGGTTAGCTATAAAGATTACGCCTTGAAAAAGCCCGTATCCGCACTAGGGCCTCAGAAGAATCAGGATGTTGCTATAAAAAAACCAGCACGTCGTATTGTAGCACAGCAGTCAAGTAGAGATTTCTATTATAATAATTCAGATCTTGAACCAAGTAAGAGGTCTTATACATCAACAAAGTCAGAACCAAGCAAAAGGCCCTATGTATCGACTCAACCGGAGCCAAGCAAAAGACCCTACGCTAAGCCAGAACCAAGTAAGAGGCCTTATGTTTCAACCAAGCCGGAGCCGAGTGAAAAACTGCCTTCTTCATTAACAAAGAAGCCGGAACCAGCGCCGAAGCCGGTAGCTACCCTTAAATATCCCTCAACCGTTGCCATAGAAAGAAAACCTGTGCGAACGCCTTATGTGGAAGAATCCTTTAGGTGCGAGCTTCCCTTTTTTGAGGAATTTTCAGATGGTATAAATAGTAAGATACAGGAAGGCACAGAGAATGTAAATAGTTATATCGCGCCTTCTGTTATAAGAGGCGAGTATCGCATGGCATTCGGTGTTACAGAAGATGATTTTATCTGGAAAGACGCTAACGCGGATTATCATAATATGCCCGGAGATACAAGCTGGAGATATATATTTGGAAGAGATAGGCAGAATAGCTATGACAAGGCGATATATTCCAGGCTTAAGATGGATATGGATGTACACATAACCGATACATTAAGCGGTTTTGGCGAGATGACAATAGATCCTTGGACATTTGTAGGAAAAAAGAGGGTACATGTCTCAGGCTCAAACGGGGATAATGTTCAGATAGATTATAAATATTGGTCAAATGTAAGAAGCACAATAAATGAGACATACAGGACAGAAAGAGGAGACGTTGTAAACATTGATGAGAATAAGGTTAAAGAGGATAAGACCTCTCTAGGGCGCTATACAGGGCTTACGGATTGGGGTACAAATACATTTAATGTACCAGAAGAAGAGATAGACAGGATGTATGTGCCTATACGTAAATTATGGGTTGAGTATAATTCAGAGCCCTACAAGGCAAAGGTATTCGCGATGGCAGGCCAGGAAGAGGCTCTTACTTCAGATGATCCGCTGCGCTTATCTAATAATAAGGTCTGGTGGGAAGAGGGCGCGTGGCTTGACCGTTATGATCAGAGTCAATCATTTCAGAGAAGAGGAGAGTCCGCTCCAGAAGGGTATACCGGTTCAAGAGAGCCATTAAAAAAGGGGCAATGGGTGCGTAATCTCTCATTTATGGCAAGGGACAGTGATGATGATTTTCTCACCTTTCTTCGGGGAGCGTCATTTAAAGCCGATTTTAACAATGGCGCGTCTGTCGATATGGTAGCGGCGACACCTCGAAGTTTATGGGATACATATGAGGAGGCCACAAATGTACCGGCCGCAATAAGGGTAAAGACGCCTATTTCAGATAAGCTTACAATTGGCGGTTTATATACATTTAAGGGCGGTATGCGGCATCAGTCATTAGAAGCGATGAATAATCTCGGCGCTCTGGATGGTTCTTATCAGTTATTTAATAATACTAATCTATTTGGAGAATTTGCTGCAAGTAATATGAACACAGAAGAGGCCAGCGGATATGAGAATCATTACACAGGTTACGCGGGAAGTTTTGGCCTAAAGAATCAGGGCCCTATAGCATTAACCGATAACGAGGCAGATAAGTATGAATTTAAGGCATCTTTCGCTAGTATGAGTGATACTTTCTTCCCTGGTTTAAGTAACTATAGATTTACGAGAAAAGAGTCTGAATTCGCAAAGCATATATATTTTGAGGATTTGGATCCTCGAAACGAGGCTATAATGTTTGGTGATGGAATGGACATAGGAAGAAATGCCTTAAATATTAGTACAAAGATAGAATTTCCGGATAATAACATAGATGGACAGTTTGATTTTAGAACGGTATATAGCGATGGCAATGAACATATAGAGGATGTTTATAGGTTAGAAGGAACATATCAGCCAGTAGAAAAACTTACTCTTAAGGGGCTCGTATTTTACAAGCATCTTCCTAAGACCAAGCAGGGTATAGACCCGCTTATGAACGCAAAGAGCTCTTACAGCGCGTTTACAGATTATTTTGCCTATGAGGATGTCTGGCTTGAGAACTCAGCTGTGCAGGAAGGCAAAGACCCTTCAATAGGCGCTTTCTCCGGTGGATTACAGTATGATTTCACAGATTATTTTTCAGGTTATGGTGTATTTGAGACGACTAATGATCCTAAAGATTATCCTCGGGGGCTATTGAATAATGTCTGGGTAGGTGATTATTTTAAGGATAATATAGTATGGGACCGGGTGGTTCCGTTCTTAAATGATCAGTCCGCTTTTGGTACGCCTGATTACCCATATTATAATATATACAAAACGCGCTTTACTTATCAGCCATTTGACCCTCTTAAAATCACTCTAAAATATACATACAATGAGAATAAATATGCCATGGCAATAGATGATAACCCTACTGCGCAGGGAGTCGAATTTGAGTATAAGCCATGCCCAAATACAACATTGGGATTTTTGTATCAATATACCCGCCAGAGAGATATGTATAAAGAATTTGTCTTGGAGCAGGGTACACATTTTGATGGTCATCATAATATATTCGCGGCATTTGATTACCAGCTTAATCAGGATCAGCACTTGAGAATAATGTATGGCAATTATGTAGGTTATGATTATAATACTCCTGAGAACCATGATGATCTAAATGCGTTGGATACAAGGCACATAGTAAGGGTAGCATATACAGGAACCTTTGGTCCGGTAGAGAGGCAGGATGAGGATCAATATATTGCTGACGCGACTCCTACTCCTCTTGGGCCGCTAAACCCTGCTATTCCGGGAGCGACCTTTATAGCAAAGCTATCAACAGGATGGGCAAAGTATAAAGAAGAGGCAGTTATAGCGCCGGTAGAATCAGATTGGGATAACTATCTCTTAAGGTGCGATTTAGGTATGGATGCTTATGATAGAGAGTACTGGGAAGGTAGTCTGCGCTTAGGCTTATTTACCACATTAACTGATGAAGAGAAGTGGGATTATGAGGGCAAAGGTACTTACCAGACCGATGATATGAGTTTCAGAGGCGCTGATGTTAATGCCAATATAGGATGGGCAATAACCAGTGAGTCTAAATACCTATCAGTAGCACCCCTTGTTAACATAGGATACAGGAGAGTAGAATTTTCAAGGGGTAAGATATCTACTACTTCAACTACAGTGCCTCAGCTTGGTGAGAACGATGAGAACTTTAATGTATCATATGCTGGTCTGGGAGCAAGAGTAGAGCTTGGGCCGGTTAATAATATGAGTTTTTATGGAAGCGGATATTGGGCGCCACTTGTATACGCGCCTATAAATAATAGCGAGCTGGGCAGAACAACATGTGATCAAGGCACTATATGGCACGCAGAAGGCGGATGTGACTATAGCCTATCTGAGAAATTTGATGTTAACCTTGGTGGATTTTGGGATCTGCAGCATCTTGAGAGAGCAGATCGTATCGATAATGGAAGAGTAAATATAGAGACCCCTGAGAATAAGCTCGAGACCTTCGGGCTTACATTAGGTGGACAGTATAGATTCTAAATAGCAGTTTCAAGACCGGTTCTTGAGCACGAATACTTGTGTTCAAGAACCGGTCTTGCTATTCAGTAGGCCTATATAACAAAAATCACAAAAAAACACAAAATCACTTGACATAACGAAGAAAATAACGTATACTTAATCAAAGACTTTTAAAA
>Ga0075115_10000919_pt1 | contig 14650 bp, 10 predicted proteins | sample AntAceMetag02UKH_FD_69785 | JGI IMG/M metagenome (GOLD analysis project Ga0075115, IMG submission 69785) | Saline lake microbial communities from Ace Lake, Antarctica - Antarctic Ace Lake Metagenome 02UKH | ecosystem: Environmental > Aquatic > Non-marine Saline and Alkaline > Saline | place... | reverse complement strand
ATGAATTTTAATGGAGAGTTTTCTAGTAAAGCTGTCAATTATGGATACATAAAAAAAGATAATTTACTTTTATGGAATCATTGTTTATTAACCAGGAAAGGGAATATAGATAAAAAAGCAATGATATTAAATACTGTTGAAACTTTTAGGGCAAAAGATGCAAGAAAAATTGAAAAAGAATTAGCACCTTTTTATATAAATCCTAAATTATCAATAAAAGCTAATAGAGAATCCCGTTTATATGAAATTTTCTACATTTATAAAATTACAGATGAAGCAGTTTTATTAGGGCGAAAATCCAGAATACCTACAGGCGCAGATATTTCAAATCATATTGTCGGATGGATGCCTAGAAATAGAATAACTTTTTGGGATCATAGAATGGCTTTAGAACCAAATTGGACAGAAGAGGCTGCAAAGGAACGTAAGTTTAAGAAAATAAAAACAACTGTATTGGCAGATGTATCTCTTGCAAGAAAATATGGAAAAGGAGAGAATGTAAGAAAACGGGGGATTCTTTGGGATGCAGACACATATAATGAAAGAAGTATTGGGGATTGGAAAAGATTTCCAATTCTTAAGATGAATAAAGAAAAAAATTATTACCATATAGGTTTAATCGGGGAACTATCTTCAGATAATAAGGGTTCATTATCTCTAATGGAACAAGCAAATTTTAATAGAGAAAATCAAAAACTCAGGAAATCAAAGAGGAATATTAATATAGTATTTGTAATTGATGGTTCTGCAAGTATGGGTCCATATTTCGGTTCGGTAAGTAAGGCGATTGATCGTAGTATGCAGAAAATGAATGGTTCACAAGTGAATACATATAACAACCTTAAGTTTGGAGCAGTTGTTTACAGGGATTTTTTAGATGGTGAAAAAAAATACGAATTACAACCTCTTACAAAAAGATATAAAGATATTACATTATGGTTAAATAATAGAATTGCAGGAAATTGGGGAGATAAAGATATGCCTGAAGCAGTTTTTTTTGGTATTAAAAAAGCTCTAAGATCTGTTAATTTAAAAGAAAATGAAACAAATGTAATAATTTTAGTTGGAGATGCCGGAAATCACCATAGAGAAGATGAAACTCAGGTAAATAAAAATGATTTAATTGATTTGCTTTCTCAATTTGGATGCCATTTTCTTGCATTTCAGGTTAATAATGATGATAGATATGATACGTATGATGAGTTTAAAAGTCAAGTTAAGGATTTAATACTCGGAACTGCTAATAATTTAATAGAACAATATAAGAAAACTAAAACTTATAGAGCATTACCTTCAAATCTAAAATATTCAGATAGCCCTACTTTTGTAAAAGCCGGATACAATTGCGATACTTTAAACAATGTTCCCCTAATAGGCCTGTTAAATTATCCTGATAAAGGAAAAACCTTGAATTCGGTAAGTTTAGAACAAGAGATATCTAAATTTTTAAATTATGTTGATGATTTCATCAATGATTTCATTGGATTAATTGACGAATTAATTGACCGCGGGGGAAGTGCAGATGAAACATTATCAGTGAAAAAAAACACAAAACGTACAAATAAAAATGCTTCCTTATTTACGTCAATGATTGCGGCTTATCTTGTAAATTTAGGTGTTACTAAAGAACAGATTGAGATAATGTGTGACGAGAATGTACAGCTTTATACAGATGCTTATACACCGATAAATGTTAAGGGATTAAAAGAACCTCCTTTTCAAAGAGTTTTGTTTATAAACAGACTTGAACTCGGTAATTTAATTACTGTATTAGATAAATTAAATTCTGCAAAATCTAGTGGTAACAGAAGAAAAAGATTAGTTGAAACATGGATTGAAATTCTAGAAGATCATATTGGTGAAATTAATGAAGAAGAAATTTTAGAAATGGATCTTGCAGAAATAAACGAAAAAATATTTGGATTACCAGGTACAAGTGATTTATTAAGAGATGTGAAATTGAAGTATCTAAATGATCCTTCCGTGGTGGATAAAAATCAAATTGGGAAATATTGTCTTAGAATTGATATAAAGTTTAAAAATCTAAGTAAAATTTTTAGTAAAGTAAATAAATCGTATTCATTTAGTTCAAATGATGAAACATATTTTTGGATACCTGAATTTGAAATTCCATAATTTTATGATATTAATTAAAAACATTAAGCAGATTTTTTTTATTTTAAGCATTTTGAATTCAATTTGGTCATGTGCTCAGGATTCATCAAAGAAAGTAATGTATATTAGTAACGAATTTATTGTACCTACAGATGAAGTAAATATTAAAGATGTAAAAAAAAATAACGAAAGCCAAATATGGGAAGTTTATTCGGATAGAGTATATACAAGGGCATATAATATGCCAGGAGGGATTGTATCATCAACCTTAGAATATTTAAACAGATATTATGTTAGTGAAGAATCAAGGAGTTTTTTGCATCTTATAAAAGATGATCATTTATTACCGGAGGGTTTTTTGAGTGATTTTTCTGTTGATATTGGATGGGTAAAAAAGGAAGATTTGTTGCTTTGGAAGCATTGTCTTATTTCACCTCAAAATAACTTAAATAAAAAGGTTTTTTTAACTTCAGATGTTTATTCATCAATTAATAATGAAAAAATAATTACATCATTTCAGAGTAATGTTTTTAGAATAGACTTATATTATATTTATAAAGAGGGAAAATCAAAATTATTACTTGGTAAAATACCCAGGATTAGCGGGAATCCTTCAAATATAAGCGATCTTATTATTGGCTGGATTGCAAAATCGGCAGTAACTGGGTGGGATAATAATATGGCAATTGAATTAAATCAAGACCATAAAGCCTTAAATGAAAGGAGAGAAAAAAATATAGAAGCTACAATATTTAAAAATAAATCTTCTGCAAAAACTGCATATCGAAAAGGAGAAAATAAGGTAGCGGAAAATATTTGGACAGAAGAGTATAGTGATAAAAACCATGTAAAATTTCCTGTTTTGGAATTTTATAAAAATATTATAAAGGTGAAATATCTTAATAATATTACAAATAATTCAGTTAAGATAAATGATGGTTTTTGTGCTGCTGTTTCACAAAAACTTGACAATAATATTTTTAATTATGTTATATTATTTTCAGGAAATAAATTTACAGTTTTAATTAATTATTATAAGGAGTTGATTAATTCATTAAATAGCAATAATTCACGAGCTGATTTTACAAATGCGATAATAAATTTTTGTATTAATAATTCTGTTGACTTTAATACGTATAATAAGTTAGCAAATTTTCAGCTTAGTAATATTGAGAATCAACTTTTTGGAGGATTTAATCCAAATAGTAAAATTGGAAAAATTAAAATTTGTGATATTCAAAATCCCCAAATTATAACTGATAAAGAACTAAGAGAATTAAAAAATAAACTTGAAAAGAAATTAAATGAACTAGAAAAAGCATATAATTCAAGTAATTTTTCTAATTCATACTATCAAAATGACATGAAATATTATTGGTTATCTGCAGATTATTTATTGTAAAATTTAAAAATTTATAATTATGAAAAAATTAGTAATTATTTCTTTTTTATTTATTATTCCAATTTTAGGGATAAGCCAATCAAGTATTGTTGGACAAAAGACTATTATGCAGCCAGAAAAATATCTAACTCCTACTGAAAATGTTAGTTTGTCAAAAACAGATGGGGCTATATTTGGTTTTCCTTGGGTGGTTTTTTCTGATCATGCTGATAATTATACTATTGAAGAACTATATAGTACTTCAAAGTATAAAAAATTATCTTTTCTTGAAAAGTTTTATGTAATAGAAGAAAATGATACATATATTCACTTAATTAAAGATACTGAAATATCAATTAATGGTATATTTTCGAGTCAAGCGGAAAATTATGGTTATATAAAAAAAGAAGAAATGTTATTATGGCGTAATTGTATAAAAAGCAATGAGACTAATTTCAATAAAAAAGCAATTATTATATATACATATGATTCTACTGAAAGAAAACAAATAAAAAAGAAGAAAAATAATACGAATACATTTTTTGGAAATCATCAATTAACTATAAAACTTGAACGCGAATTTGAAAAGTATGATTTTTTCTACATTTATAAAATTATAGATGAAGCAGTTTTATTAGGGCGAAATTCCAGAATACCTACAGGTGCAGATATTTCAAATTATATTGTCGGATGGATAAATAGAAATAGAATAACTTTTTGGGACCATAAAATGGCTTTAGAACCTAATTGGAAAGAAGATGCTGCTAAGGAACGCAAGTTTAAAGAAATAAAAACAACTGTATTAGCAGATGCTCCTTCTGCAAGAAAATTTGGAAAAGGAGAGGCTGTCAGGAAACGGTTTATTCTTTGGGATGAAGACACATATAGTGAAAGAAAGATTGGAGAATGGATGAGATTTCCAATACTTGATATTAATAGAGAAAAAAATTATTACCATGTTGGTGTTATTGGTGAAATAAATTCAGAATCATATTTTCATTTTGATGCTTATGCTCCAATACATATTAAGGGATTAAAAGAACCTCCTTTTCAGCGAGTTTCGCTTTTAAGTAGACTTGAACTTGGTAGTTTAATTACTGTATTGGATAAGTTAAATACTGTAAAATTTAGTGGTAACAGACGAAAAAAATTAGTAGAAACATGGACTGAAGTTCTTCAAGTTTATTTAGGTGAAATTAATGAAGAAGAAATTTTAGAAATGGATATTGCAGAAATTAATAAAAAAATATTTGGATTACCCGGTACAAGTGATTTATTAAGAGATGTGAAATTGAAGTATCTAAATGATCCTTCTGTGGTAAGTGAGAATAAAATTAGGCATTATATTATGAAAATTGATATGAAATTGAAGAAACTAACGAAGATTTTTAATTCTTTAAACTATAAATATTCATTTAATTCAAATGATGAAACATATTTTTGGATACCGGAAAGCGATATACCATAAAAACATAAAATTATAGTCAAAAAAATTTAAAATAATGGCAAATAATAATGAATACATCTTTAAAATTAAAAATTTAAAGTGTACATATAATGGGAATGATGAAGTATTGCGGATAGATGAATTAAATATCCAGCGAGGTAAAATAATTTTTCTGCTTGGTATTTCAGGATCAGGGAAAAGCACATTTTTAGAAACTCTGGGATTGATGAACAATACATTAAGTAATGGTTCAAAAGTTTATTTTTATACAAAAGATGACAGAAATGATATTGGTGAAATATGGGATGCAAAGGACTATAAAATTTTAGCAAAATTAAGACAAGAGCATTTTAGCTTTATATTTCAAGACACCAATTTAATGCCTAATTTTACTGCTTTTGAGAATATTAGTTTAACTCAAATGATTGAAGGACAATCAAAAGAGGCATCCATAAGTAATGCAAAAAAAATAGCAGGCGATTTGGGTTTACTGATAGATGAAAAAAAGAAAACTCATGAACTATCTGGTGGAGAAAAGCAAAGAGCAGCATTTATTAGAGCAATAGCACCTGAATTTACAGTATTGTTTGGTGATGAACCCACAGGAAACCTTGATGAAATTAATGCAGAACTTTTGATGAATATTTTAAAAACAAAAATTGAGGAAAAACAAAGAACTGCAATTATTGTATCTCATGATATAAAATTGGCATTAAAATATGCTGATCAAATAATAATATTAAAAAAAGTATTTATTAACGAAGAACAATCTTATGGAGAAATTTGCAATAATAATATTTATAACGCTTTTATAAAAAACAATACAAAAGTTTGGTATGATTCAAATGGAAAACCAATCACAGAAGATATTAATTCAATAATTAAAAAACACTTTATAAATAATAAAAACTAATTTACATGAATCAAATTATTGAAAACATTAAAACCTTTTTTATCAGAACTTTGGAATTCATTTTTAGATTTCAAATTCATCATGATTTTGTCAGACTATTTATAAAAAAAGAAGGTAAAGAATTACTTGGAAAAAAATATAAGAATTTTTGGTATTTAACAGCAATATTATTTTTAACTTTTCTTGCAATTGGGTTTTCCAATGGTAGTCTTGATTACTTAGCTGAAAAGATGGATGATCCATTTGTAAAAAATATTAATATTGAAATTCCTTCAGCAAAAAATTCAAAAATTGGTCAAATTAAATATAAAATGAATAATGATAGTGTTTTAAAACAAAATTATGGGCTTAATAATATTCACGGTTTTAATAGTGTTTTTTTGTCTTTCTTCTCTAAAGAATTAAATAATAAAAGACGCTGTTTATCAATTACAGGGAGGACAATTGAAAATACGGATCCATTATTGAATGATATAACAGAAAAGAAAAATTTAATAATAGGTAGGTCGTTTAAAAATAATCAAGATATAGGACTGATTGTTACAAAGAATTTTATTGACAAATTTGGTTATTCGGAAAATGCTTCTCATGCTTTACTATCTGTTGCATTTGATGCGGATAAAAGTTTGGATACTATTGTCCCAATACCAATTATTGCAGTTGTAAAAGCATTACCAGGATTAAGCAATTTTGCAGTTACACCATTCTTTTATAGCCAAAAAAAACTTTCTTATGAAGGTAATCCTTTTAATCCTATTCATACGAATGACATTAAGTTTTTTATTAATGAAGATTCTATAAAATGTTATGAATTTAGGGATGAAATAAAAAATATTTTTAACAATAAAATATACAAAAAATACAAACCGGACATTGCTATTTATTCAAATACTGAATCTTATAAAAAAGGATATAATATTAAGGTATCATTTCTTTCTATGGAGCATAAAATGATACCAAAAATTTCAAATTTTATTAACTCGAATCAGAAGTTAAAAAAATATAATTTCATACAAGTTTATGATTATGCCTTTAGTAGTAATAATGATTTTGATGAATTCGATTTTCTAACAGTAAATTTTTCTAATCTTGATAAAATTCGAAATTTTCAAGAATATTTAATTCAAGAATATAAGTTAGGAATAGATATGTCCCAAATCGAATCAAGAGAGAATTATAACTTTATTTCAAAATTAACAAGAATTCTATCATTTATTCTTATTTTTTTTAGTATATTAAGTATTTGCATGTTAATTTCAAATATATTAACAAGACATTTGGAAAAAATTCACATGAACATTGGAACATTTAAAGCTTTTGGAATTAATAATTTAGCATTACAAAAAATATATATTGTAATTATATATATTTTTGTTTTTGTTTCTTTAGCAATTTCATTATTTTTATCTTGGATTTTTGGATTAATAAACGGATTCAGAATACTATTGAAGTTTTTTGTATTAGATTTTGAAGATAATCAAACCTTTTATAATTTATTTGATTTATGGACTTTTTGGTCTATAGTAGCTATTTTGATTGTTAGCTTTATTATTTTATATAAGTCAGCTAATAGAATTTTAAAAAGAACTTCAGGAGATTTAATATATAGTAGAGAAACTAAAAATAATAGAAATTTAACATCATCAATTTTTTATAAACTATTAAAATGGAGGTCAAAATGAAAAACAAAATTACAGTATTAATTATTACAATTATTGCCGGTTTCTTAATTGTCGGTTGTGGTACAACAAGTAAGATCACAAAAATGGAATTGAAAATACAAAAAAAAGCAGTAAAAATGAATGACAAGGGTGCATTTGCAACAGTTGGCATAGGTGTTGCACCTGCCAGCAGACATGATATTGGAAGATCAAAAGCTAAAAGTGATGCATTACAGAAAATGTCAGAAGCTAAAAAAGCATATATTGAAGCAACGACTCATGATTTCAGAGAAGAAATTGGAGCTGATAAAAATGCTGAAGTAAATGATGTTTTTACAAGTATTACAGATGTTGTTTCGGCAAATATACTAAAAGGTGCAAGAATAATTGAATTTGACGCATTTCAATCAAAAGCAAACAAAGATGATGGGCAATATACATATCTTGTTTTACTTGCTATTACACCAGAGCATACTTACCAATCATTAATGGATGAATTTAAAAATAATACAAGAGGTTCTGAAATGAACTTATATCAAAGGTATGTTGATTCTGAAGCTAAAAAAAATCATGATATAAAGATAAAAAAGTTTAAAGAGGAATTTAGCGTGAAGGATTATTAATTAAATGGGGGAAAATAAAATTCTCTTTTAAACTATTAATAATTTAATTAGGATCAATAACAAAGGTGTTAAGGGTCGAACATGGTTAGGGCTATGATAATTACATAATCATAGCCCAATAACATTTAGAAGCTTATAAAATAATAATATGGGGGGGTTATTTTCAAGCCATTGATTATTTGTCAAAGCAATCATTAATTAATTGTTAAAATACTATATGAAAAAAAAAATAGTTATATGTATTTTATTGACATTATCTTTTTCAATATTTGGTCAAAAAAAATATCCAGAGTGGTTTTTATTTCCAGAAAAGTACCCTGAAATAGTTACAGGTTTTAGTTATAGAGGGAACTCTCCTTTAGTTGATGCTGTTACGATGAAATGCTTATATAAGCAATGTTTAGTAAAAGGTTATCTTGAAACGTTAGAAAAAAACAATTGTAAATATTTAAAAAATTCCGAATATTATTATATATATCCAACTGATTGCATTGAAAAGACAAAAAATAATCTTTATCATGTTGATGGATTTTGTAGTAATGTTATAACTGAAGATTTAGTTTCTGCGTATTCGATCAATTCGGATTATAATAATACATTTAATAATATTGATTTATTAAATATACCTGTACCAAATTGGAAAAATAAAACAACATGGATAGAAAATGATTATTATTATAGTGTAGGCATGTACACTTCAAAAGGTAATGATAATGATGCATGGAAAACATCAGAAGAAAGAGCAATTTTTAATATAATAACTTTTTTTACTACAAAAATATTTTCAATTAGTAGAACAGTAATTATAAATTCAAAAGATTACTCTACAAATTATACAAGGATTGATGTTGATTTTACTTTAAATAATATTGAATTGTTAAAGAGGTGGCCTGATGAGATCAATAACTATTTTTATACTTTGGTAAGAATACATAAAGATGATATTAATTCATTTGTTAAATAAACAAATCATGTATAAGAAATTTTATATTTTAATGGTTTTTATAGTTATATGTTTTAATTGTTATTCACAAAATATAAATAAAGGAATTAAAAGATTAGAACAATTGAAATATGAAAAAGCATATGAAATATTTAAAGAAATATATATAGAAAATGATAATGATATTGGTGCGAACTTTGGTTTAGGTCAAATATATTCTATTAAAAACTTTAGAAAATTTGATTTATTTAAGGCTTTTCAACATCTATCTATAGCATCTCAATTATATAAAAAAATAGATATTTCAAAAAAAAATGAGTATTCTGATTTCCTTTCCTCTGATATTTTAAAAATAAAAAAAGAAAATATTGAGAGAAAATTATCTAATTATGTAATTCAAAATAATAGTATTAAATTAGTAGAGAAATTTATTAATTGTTGTTCAAATTCAAAATATTTGAATGATGTAATAGAAGTAAGGAATAAAAATGAGTATGCTAGAGCAATAAATAAAAATACAGTTCCTGCTTTAAACACTTTTATTATTCGTTTTCCTAATGCTAAAGATGTATCAAAAGCAATTCAACTAAGAAATAATCTAGCATATAATAAAGCTTGTGAATTTAATACTACCAAAGCTATCAAGAAATATATCAGAAATTATCCCAATTTCCAAATAACCACCAAAGCTTTATTGCTGCTTGATTCTCTTTCATTTAACCGAGTCAAAGAGATTAATAAATTGGCTAATTGGTATGACTACATAACAAAATTTCCTGATTCAAGATTTCAAGACTCAGCAATAGTATTTATTGATTCAATTTCATATGAAAATGCTAAGAATAAATACTCTGTTGAAGCATATAATGAGTATATTCAAAAACACCCACATGCAAAACAAATTAAGACTGCATTTATTGAAAGAGATAACTTAGCATTTTATTATGCACATAAAATGGATTCAATAGAAACATATCAAAAATTTATTAATTATTATCCAAATTCAAATAATATACCATTAGGAATATTATTTAGAACATCATTAGAATTTGAAGCAGCTAAAGCATCTGAATCGGTAGATACTTTAAATAAATTTCTGTATCTTTTTCCATTAGCTAAGCAAAAAAATGTAGTTATAAAAATAAGAGATCAATTAGCATTTAAAAATGCTATTCGTGAAAACACACCAGAATCGTTTCAAAAGTTCATTAATGATTATTCTTCATCTGTATTTATTGAAAAAGCAGTTTATAAAAGAGATTCTTTAACTTATAATAATACAATAAAAAATAATAAAAACATTGAACAATTAAAAAGTTTTATCATAAACTTTCCCTACTCAAAATACCACAAAAATGCAGTTATTCTTGCTTCAGAAATAGAATTCAAGAATGCTGAAATGAGTGAATCTATTTCTGATTATAATAATTATATTTTTAAATATCCTTTCTCAGAAGAATTTGAACATGCTGTTATTAATAAAACAATAATCCAGTTAAACAACACATTAGAAAGCAAGTCAATTAATAAACTTCAAAAATTTATTACTGAATTTCCAATTGACTCACTATCAAACCAAGCAATTTTTTTACGTGATTCATTAACTTTTGATTCAATTGATGCAAATTATAATGTAAATGATTATAATTTTTTTATTACATATTTCCCGAAAAGTAAATATGTAGAAGAAGCTATTGAATACAGAAACAATTTAGAATATAATCTTGCGATTGAGGATAAATCCTTACTGAAATTGAATAGTTTTATTTCAAACCACCCAAATTTTTCCCAATTAGAAGATGTAATTAAGATACAACAAAAATTGATAATAGAAGAAGCTTTAAAAAAAACCGATTATAAAGATATTCAAGACCTTATTAATCATCATCCAAATATTGATAATATTAATCGCCTTATTGACCTGAGAGATAATTTAATTTATCTTGATTTAATAAAATCTGATTCTATTGAGCAAATTAATAATTTTATTAGTAAAATGTATAACTCGAAAGTTATAAAAGATATAATTGCATTACGGAATAAATTAGCTTTTGAAAAAATCAAAAATAGTAATAATATTGATAAAGTATCAGATTTTATTATGAGGTATCCAAACGCAATACAAATAGAAAAAGTAATTGAACTAAAAAAAATATTAATTAATCAAGAAAAATTAATTAATGAATAAGAAAATTAATTATATAAGTTTATAAGAAATGAAGAATAATAAAATAATAATTAAATTTATATTGCTTATATTTGTTTTTATGTTTTTTGAAACCCCAAATTTTTCTCAAACAGAAAAGGAAACTGATAAATTGAAACAACAAAATAAAGATTGTATTCTCAATAAAAAATCAGAAATAAATGCATACATAGATAATTACGATAAACAGTTTTCCTCGTATTTAAAATCTCATTGGGAAACTTATGAAATGGACAAAGGAATATCACCAAATATTAATCCAAAACCAAGAACAGTTCCTAAATATTGCCATTCTGAAAAGCAAAATAAAATATTATATTAAAAATACTAAATAAAATAAAAAAATGGAAAATTTAAAAAAATGTAAAAATGGACATTATTATGATAAGAACCTTGATCATTGTCCGTATTGCCCACCTAATAAGGATAGTAAAATGTCAACTTATAGCAAGTTAGATAAAACAGAAATTGCATTTGATGCTAGAGCAGGAAATAATAATTCAACAATAGCAGATTCTGATACAAAAAAATCTTCTTCATTACTTGAAACAGAATTTGCTGCTGAATTTAATTCTGAGCAAGATGATGGGCCAAAAGTTGATTTATCAAAAACATATATTCAAGGAGTTGAAATTGAAGAGAAAAATGGAATTAAAAGTAAATCAGAATATAGGTTGAGCCGAAAAATTGTAGGTTGGATTATTTCATATACAATTGATGAAATGGGTGCTGATTATCAGATTTTTGAAGGAAGAAATACAATTGGGACTAATCCTCAAAATAATATATCATTATCACATGATGTTACTATATCAGGGCAACATTTAACTATTTTATTTAGGAATGGAATATTTCATGCAAAAGACGAACTATCATCAAATGGGACGTTAATTAATGATAAAGAAGTTAAACCTAATGAAATAATGGAATTACATGATGGTGATAAAATTAAAATAGGTGAAACTATATTTATATTTAAAACACCTTTAGATTAAAAAAAAGATGAAAAATTTTAAAATATTGATATTTATTTTGTTTTTTATTTCATTGTTTTTAAAAGTTGAAGGAGATAATATTTTACGAATAGATTCTGTTAATACCCAGAATTTTCCTAAAATAGTTTTAACATTCAATGTAGTAAATCCTAATATAAAAGGCAAAGAAGCAATGGTATTAATGGAAGGTGGTCAAAGTGTGAACTTTAGCCTTAAAAAGACTGAAAACAAAATTGGTTATACAAAAAGAAATATATTAATTCTACTTGAAGATATGTGTGACAAAACCCATCCAGGTCAAAAAGATTTTTTTCAAAATGTTTTAATGAATAGTTTGAAAAATTTTATAAAAAACGGAGATAGAATCAACATTGCTAAATTTGATAGAAGTAGAAAGGGTGAACCAGTATTAAGGTTATTATTACCTGAATATACTGATAATACAAAAACACTTATAAAATCCGTAATTAATTTAAAATCAAATAATGATATTTTTTATAATCAGTTAAGTTCAGATCTTTATTTTGCATTATTTGATGGAATTAATGAATTAGTTGATAAATTTCCAAGTAATAATAAAATTTTGATACTATTATCTGCCGGGAAGAATAACAAGGAATCTAGTGAATCAACACCAGATAGAGCAATAAACCTTGCAAAAACCTATAGGATTCCTATTTATTCTGTACAGTATAGAATGCAAGGTTGGGAACATAATCGTCTTACACCTGTTGTAAATGCTACATTTGGAGAAGAAATAATTACAAATAATATTAAAATTGCAATTGATTCTCTGAATCAATTTGTTAATAATTCATTAAAAAGAATAAGTGGGCAAACATATCAAATTTCTTTTGAAACAAATGTTTCAAAAGATGGTCAATACCATTTCTTTTATCTTTATATAAACGGTATTCCAAATAAAATTGAATTTAAAGTAGTAAAAAAGACACTTTTGGAATATTATACTGAAAATAAAATATATTCAATTCCTATTACCATTTTTGTATTTCTATTAGTTGTTTTTTTGTTTTTATTGATAATAAAATCAAATAAAAAGCGAAGAAAATTAAAAACGAAATTACAATATTTTGAAAATTCAACTGAAAATACAAAAAAAATTGTCAAAAAACAACAAGAACAATTGGAAATATTAAATAAAAATAACCATGAGCAAAAAGAGATACAGGAATACAAAAAGAATTTAAATGAAATGCATAGAAGTGGTGGGCAACCCAGAATTATTATTACTGGCAATTCAGAAAAAATAGTTTATTCTATGAAAAAACCAATTGTAAAGGTAGGTAGAGATGCTTCAAACGACTTGGTGTTAAATGATAAAATGGTTTCGAGGAAACATGCAATAATATTTTTTAGCGGGAATGAATATTTTATTAAAGACTTAAATAGTAAAAATGGTATTTATATAAACGGTAAACAAATTAACAAAGAGAAAATAAAAAAAGGTGATTTAATTGAAATTGGAAAAAAGAAATTAATGTTTTTATAATAATTTACAATCATGATTCAATTTAGTTCAGGAACTCATATAGGTTATGTAAGAGAGAAAAATGAAGACAATTTGGGATATATTGAAACCTTAAATGGTCATTTATTCGTTGTTTGTGATGGCATGGGGGGGTATAATAAAGGAGAATTAGCTTCATCAATTGCTGTTGATAGTATAATTATGTATTTTAATAAAATGGAGTATGAAAATCCGATAATTGCTCTATATAAATCATTGGAATTAGCAAATAAAAATATTATAAGTGAAGCAAAAAAGAAAAATGAAAATATAGGAATGGGAACAACAGCTACAATTGTTTTAATTAAAAATGATAAAGTTTATTATGCCCATATTGGTGATAGTCGTATCTATTACTTTTCTAAGAATAAATTATTTAGAATTACAAAGGACCATTCCTATGTTCAGGGTCTTATTGATAAAGGTATAATTAATGAAACTGTAGCTGAAAAACATCCACAAAAAAATCAGATATCTAAAGCACTTGGAGTATCCCCTAATATAGAACCCTCAATATCTAATAAACCTATTATTCCTGATTTAGGAGATTTATTTTTAATGTGCTCAGATGGATTAACAGCTTTGGTAAATGATAAAATAATTGAACAGACTATACATAAGTCTGACTTAAATCTTGAGCAAAAAAAAGACGAACTAATCAATATTGCACTAAATGCTGGAGGAAATGATAATATTACTATTCAAATTATTCAATATGGACGAAAAATAACAAAGAAACATAAAATACTAAAAGTTAGCATGAGTATTGTTGTGGTATTAATAATTTTATTACTTACTTATTTTACAAACAAAATATTCTTTACAAGAAATAATATTA
>Ga0075115_10000917_pt1 | contig 14658 bp, 9 predicted proteins | sample AntAceMetag02UKH_FD_69785 | JGI IMG/M metagenome (GOLD analysis project Ga0075115, IMG submission 69785) | Saline lake microbial communities from Ace Lake, Antarctica - Antarctic Ace Lake Metagenome 02UKH | ecosystem: Environmental > Aquatic > Non-marine Saline and Alkaline > Saline | place... | reverse complement strand
CTTCAGCCATTGAATAATGTGCGCTTTTTATTACCCCAAGGTCTCTGTTCCCTTTTCCAATTTCAGACAATAGAAAGGAAGGCAGACCCTTTTTATATATTTCATCAGGTGAATCAAGATGAAAATAATCCATAATTTGTTGTAAAGAGATCTCTCCATCAACACGAGCCGCAAGATTTTCCATCTCTTGTATAAACTGTGCGCCCCGAAGAGTTTTAGTCGCATTTTTAATATTGTTCAGGATGTACTGCTGGGCTTGTTTTTCCAGATGAATAAAACATCCGGCTGGCATAAAGGGCATACCAGATTTTAATTGTTCATCGACACGTTTATCAGGACGCATACTCAGTGCGCGAAAACGTGATACAAAATCGAAATTTCTATGCTGTGGGGCAATAAAGTCCAGTACAGTTAGTTGAGCTTTTTCTTCATGCAGGCGCAAACCTCTTCCCAACTGCTGTAAAAATAGTGTGAGACTTTCTGTGGGACGCAAAAATAAAACAGTATCAACAAAAGGAATGTCTACTCCTTCATTATAGAGATCTACCGTGAAGATGAAGTTAATTTCACGATATTCCAGAGATTTCTGCACCTTACTGCGCAACTCTTTTGAAGATCCTCCCGTTAGTGCAACTGAAGGAATTCCTCCTTTAGTAAATTTAGCCGCCATAAACTGGGCATGAATAATACTGACACAGAACCCAAGTCCACGAACCTGCGTAATATCGGCTACATGGCCATCAGTTTGAGAAGCAACCCAATTCGCCCGACCATCATTAGTTTCTAATAAGTCCTGTAATGCTCCAATATCATACCCTCCCCGTTTCCACTCCAATGTGGAAAAATCGATTCCCTCAAAATCTGGTATTCCGTAGTAATGAAAAGGACTCAATAGTGCCCGTTCAACTGCTTCGGGTAATCGTATTTCATGAGTGAACACTCCATCAAAATCATTTCGTATATCTTTTCCATCTGTACGTTCGGGGGTAGCAGTTAATCCCAGTAGAGAATCAGGCAATATATGATTAATAAATCGCTGATAAGAATCTGCCTGAGCATGATGCGCTTCATCAAGTACCACATAAGCATAATGATCAGGAGTAAACCGGTTCAACTTCCTGCTATTCCAACTTTGTACGGTACAAAACAGATGATCATATGCACCAGGGTCATTACCTCCGGCCAATAACTCACCAAAATCTCCATCTCGGAGCACTTGCCGGAAAGCTGCCTGAGCTTGTTTTAAAATCTCTTCCCGATGTGCAACAAAGAGTAATCTAGGTTGTCCCTTCTGCTTTTTTGCATAATTAAGATAGTCAAAGGCAGCAACCATGGTTTTTCCTGTACCGGTAGCTGAAATTATTAGATGTTTCTTTTTTCCGGCAGCTCTTTCTGCAGCAATATCATCCAAAATGATTTTCTGAAATCCATACGGCTGCAGATCGAAAAAAGATATGGTTCCTTGTCCCTGTGCTCCGCTACCCCCACTTTCTCTGGCAAGCGCTTTTCTGAAATCATTGATAGTATCAGGTGTACAAGGAGTAAATTCAGTCTGGTCCTCCCAATGAGAGTCAAAGGTTGCAATTGCATGTTGCCAAAGGTGCGCTGATTCATATTGACTGATTTTTGCTGTCCATTCCAAACCCTCATTTAATGCCGCTTTTGAGACGTTTGCTGAACCTATATAGGCTGAACTAAATCCGGAAGTTCGATGAAAAAGATAGGCTTTTGCATGTAGACGGGTACGTTTTGTATCATATGAAACGCGTATTTCTGTATGAGGCAGCTTCAACAACACCTCTACTGCTTTTATATCCGTTGCACCCATATAGGTTGTTGTTGCCAGCCGCAATCTTGGACCGCCATCAGGTGCAGGTGTTTGCGTAAATTCTTTTAATGTGGGTAGTAATTGTTGAATCCCCGCAAATTTAATAAAGGAGACCAGCCAATCAGCCCGGTCACAGGTTGCCAGTTCTTTAATCAGTTGGGATTGCAGAGACGGAGTGCGTGATGAACCGGTTAATAGCGCTGATTCAGCCAGTGAGGTGTCCGGGCGTTGTGTTATTCTAGAAAGTACATTCGTTGGACGTATTTGATGTAGTAATTCCGATTTTACGGGAAAAAACTGCTCAATAATCTGAAAAAAATCCGGGGATTGCAACAACATTTCTTCCAAATTTGATAGATTGGTTTCAGTTTTGTCTTTTTTAATCACTTCCTGAATATATGCTGCCACTTCTCTTGCCAAAGGAACAGCAAGGCGATTATGAACCTCTTCTGGATCAATAGCATGCCATTCAGCTTGTGTAAGAAGATCTAAATTTTCCAGTCTTTGATGAAGCTGTTTCGTATGGAGTAGTTCATACAGCCCGGTGGGAAGGGGGGAATTATTCATTTTGAGTCCTTTATGTGTTACTCAAAGTTCGCATACCAAAAGCTCTAGAAAAACAGCTTGAAAATCGCGCTAAACACCTCTAATAAGAAGCTAGTTATTACTTGTAATAAATAAACATAAGACCGTTTGTTTTATATAATTAGGCTCTTTTCGTTAAAACAAGTGATCATCAATTTTGAACGAATAAGAGGTGTCTGAATCCATCTTATAAGTAGATTAAAACCAACTTTCTGCCAATGGCTCAACACTAATTCAGCATATATCACCACATCACTTCAATTACCGAAAACAGCCTATAATTATGTTAACAAAAAAAACACAAAGCAAGGAGCCTATGCCTAACATGTTTATGAATTTTACCACCAATACCTAGAATATATCAAGCCACGTAAAAAACTTATCCCGTCAATTCAAGAGTTGAACCATCCTCCAGTCCTGCTTGTAAATCTCTTCAGGATTTGTTTCGGGCAGTTTTGCACCCACCTAACTCAATAAAGAAGACCACAATTTGGCAGGTGCAATGATTTTAATTTATGCTTAACAAATAATGACGAGATTCTGAACCCGGAACACGCCCTTCGGGCTTTGTTCTGGGCAGTTTTGACGATAACGTTTTGTTTTATTGAAGATTTTTTAATTGGAGATAGATTCTCTTGATATCTCGTTTCTTTTCAAAACTGCTCGTGGCTTTTCACCCACCTAACTCAATAAAAAAGAAGACATTTAAGCCGATGCTAAGATTTTGATTTATTATTAGCTATTAATACGAGATTCTGAACCCGGAACACGCCCTTCGGGCTTTGTTCTGGGCAGTTTTACAGAAATCGATTCTGACCTTCATGATTATCTTTGATCTTACCGTTTTACACATTCATGTTAATAGTAAAACTGCTCGTGTTTTCTCACTCATCTCGCTCAAAAAAAGCACCAGGCGTTTTAGCCTGGTGCTTTTTTTGAGCGAGACGGGATTCGAACCCACGACTTCCACCTTCGGAGGGTGACACTCTATCCAGCTGAGCTACTCGCCCAATGTGAGAAAATAGTACTTCCATAGAGGATGGTTGTCAAGGAGATAGAAAACTGCTAATCGAAACCGAGTAAACATCAACCTTAGGCATTTGCTTTTTTTAGATATTCTTCCAACTCTTTCTGCACTAATGGATCTTTCTGGAATCCGCCGCCTAGATGCTGCCAGAAGCACTCGGCAAAAGGAACGTTAACAATTTCACCAAGATGGCTGTTGAACTTTTTCATCTCGCCGAAAAAATCATCCATCTTATGCATAAGCCGCATTAATTCAATCTGGGTTACGTGATGAGAGAGCATCTCCATCTTCATATCCATGGTTGAAGTTATATCGATGAAAAACTGAGGAGGGAATAGAGGAGATCCCAGTGGATCCGTTAATGTCATCGGAGTCGTATGGTATAATAGTGGAGTAACTGGGACGGGAGTTTCATCCATTGGGACATTCGGCAATGAGCAGATCATAGCGGCAGACTCAACAATTGAAGCTGTTGTCCGATGATCTGAATGATAATCCTGGGGATGATGGGTAAAAACAATTCCCGCTTTTACCTTTCGAATCAAACGTATTACTTCCATGCGGTTTTCAGTGGAATCAAACAGGAAGCCGTCCCTTTGATCCAGACAGAAGTACTCAGCATCGAGTAATTCTGCGGCTTTTCCAGCCTCCTCTTTTCGCAGGAGAGTAGTTTTTGCCTCTGTACTGTTCACCCCGCCCATACCGCCGGCAGTCATAGTCGCAATCGTAATCTTATATCCCTTAGCCTTCAGCAATTTCATAGTTCCTGCACACCAGGCCTCTGTATCATCAGGATGAGCCTGAACAACTAAAATTGATTTGTTAAAAGTCATTATTTTTTCCTTCAATGTAGATATCTTTAAGTGAGGCAAATTCCGGCAGATCAGAAATCAGCGGTTTCATATACTCAATAAATTCTTCGGTTACAAAATTGCCGCGTTCGTTGATATAATTTTCCGGGAGCGTTTTTGCCCGTACGGCAACCTCTTCCAATGGAGTTTTCCCAAACCGGAATGTTACCGGAGTAGAAGAAACCCGTTCAATACTCACCATATACCCAGATACACCTTGAACCGCAAGCCAAACCGCTTCCTGGCCGCACTGGTATGCCTCCTCTAAATCAGTAGATTCTGCCCTGTCTATAGCACACATCACCAGTGATTCGGTTATCTGGAACTCTCCCCGGGCATTCCCTAAAGCCTCACGCAAAATAGCGTGTACATTAATTGCAGCACTCGCCCCGCCCATAGCGCCAAACTCTGTATTATTGAATTTATCGATGCTCTGGGAGGCACTAACCGGAGTACCATCTTCATAAAGAAGACCTTCACTAACCACGACGGAGACCCACCCATATAATGCAACACAACTCTTTGCATCGTGTATGAACTCCTCGGTATTGAAGGCACGTTCCGGACAGTAGATGAGATGAGGTGCATCTGATGGATCTTTTTTTGCTAAAGCAGTTGCCGCAGCCAGCCAGCCGGCATCTCGTCCGATCGTTTGATAAATAACAAACTGATCAACCTTCTGCATATCTCTTGCAAGTATTCCTGCCTCTTTCACACTTAAAATATTGCTTCGGGCGGCGGAGGCAAAACCCGGAGTATGATCGGTACCAAAAAGATCGTTATCGACAGTTTTTGGAATACCAATACCCTGCAGCTCATACCCGACATCTTTACAATACGCCTCAATTCGCTGAATGGTATCCATTGTATCGTTTCCGCCAATTAAAAAGAGGTAGCGAATATTGTGTTTCTCCAAAACCGCTTTAATACGGGGAAAATCATCTGGAATCAGTTTATGTCTTGATGAGCCCAGTGCTGATGAAGGTGTATTTCTTAACCCGTCTAAAACAGTATCCGGTTGAGAGGAGAGATCATACAGCTTTTCCTGCATAAATCCTTCAATACCGAATTTCATTCCAAAAACTTTCTCTATACATACCGACTCTTTCGCAGCTTTTACCGCACCCACCAGGCTTGCATTTATAACACAGGTGGGTCCACCAGATTGACCGATTACCGCATTTCCCCTTAGCATATTTTCATCTCCATAACTGTTTTATCTCTATATAATTTCAATTTCAAATTTAATTGAGAACCTGCTCCCAATTCACTACTCTTTCCTTATTTCCCATCTCATAAGAGGGAATGGTAAACAGAGACTCCAATAAATGACATGCAGCTCCAAAAGCAACCTCATATTCACCCATCATCGAATACTTCCAAACTAATTCAGACCTTCCAAGAAAATCCTGATCCTCTCCATATACCGTTTTCAAAGCTTTATCAATATAATCTCTCAATAAGAGAAAATCTCCGCCAAGAATTACTGTTCCGGGATCCAATACCGAAACTATGGGCTTTAGCGCATTAAAAAGCTTATGCACATATTCATTCACCATGCTTTCGGCCTCTTGAGATACCTTCCCCGTCTTTCGTATATGATCCAGATGCTCCTTTTTCAGTGCAGTCTGAACCAACTCTCTATCAAGTTCCCCTGCAGAGTACTGTGCTCCATAGTAGATCTTCTCGTTCTGGACAATCCCAATACCAATCTCCTGATCATTAAAGACGCCCTCGTCCTCACCCTCACCCCGGAAATGAAACTCCAGCATCAAACAAAGCAAATTCCCGGTATTCCTGTTACTTTTCTGCAGTTCTCCCCAGGCAAAACAATTTGCATCATTTTCAATCAGCACGGGTAAAGAGAATTCATTTGACATCTCAGCTGCAAGAGGAAAATCATCAAATCCAAAGGCCAGAGATCGAAGAACTTTGCCTTCAAATGGATTCACCCTGCCGGGAATACCCACACTGAGAGCTTTGACCGGAGTTTTGTATGCAGTTTGACTCGTGTTGATAACATCCTTCAGCACCCGATAAAAATCTCTTGTATCTTTTCTCTTAAGGGCTCTCGTATCTTTTGCAGTAATCCCGCCCATTACATCGGTAAGTACATAGCGGACATAATCTGTCTGCCATTCTACGCCCAGGACAAGGCTGTTTTCTCTGGACAGAGTCAACCCAATTGGTGTTCTCCCACCCTGTGAAAGAGTTCCCCGAAGCGCCTTTCCTTCTAAGACAACTCCTTTATCCAATAAATCTGAAACAATATGCGTGATCGTGGATCTGTTCAAACCAAGTTCACGGGCAATTTCAATTCGACTGATTCCGGATTGATGCCTGATTTTTTTCAGGACAAGAGTTTGATTAATTTTTGCTTCTAAAATTTTTGTATCTGCCATAATTTCCGTTTGTTGTTCATATCAACAAACCTATAATAATTGATCAAATCTGATCTTGTCAACTAGCCAATTTTATAAATGAACCAAATTTTCAAATTGGTTTATTTATAAAATTGGCTTCAGAAGTTTTTTGAGGGATGTTTTCCTTGTTGTATCAGAAACAATTATAAATCATCAAAAACTTCACTCGTGAACACATTGCCAATCTAGTAAATCTGGAATATAGTCACAGCATGAAAAACACCTATGTAAAAGCATTAATACCCATAATTCTTTGGTCAACCGCATTTTTGGGAGTAAAAATAGGGCTTCAGTATGCATCACCATTCTTTTTTGCCGGCATCAGGTTCATGCTTTCAGGAATTTTATTATTGTTTTTTATACGGGATATCAGGGGCGTTATTGCCCATACAAGAACCCATTGGCTGCTTATCCTCAAAACATCTATCCTTCAAACAGCTCTGTTTTACGGCCTCTATTATAGCGGAATAAACAGAGTTCCTGCATCAATAGCGGCAATCATAATAGGGGCTATACCCCTCTTCTCTGCAATAACCTCACATCTTTTTCTAAAAAATGATGCATTAAATTTACGAAAAGTAGTTAGTTTGATAGTTGCAGTTGGTGGAATTGTACTGATAAGTCTAAGCAGGGACCCGCTTACAGAAACAGGTCTTCGTGAAATTATCGGGATAATCCTTCTTCTTACCGCAAGTCTTTCAGAAGCAGTTTTGCAAGTGGTGCTGAAGAAGAATATTGTGCCTTATGACCCGTTAAAACTTAATGCAGTACAAATCTTTATTGGTGGATTTGTTCTTTTTCTCATATCGCTAGCTGTTGAAGGCGCTCCATCCTTCCAACAGCCGGCAGCATTCTATACAAGCCTGATCTGGCTCAGTATTGTCTCGGCCGTGGCCTTCTCTGTCTGGTACGCTCTCCTACAGAGACCAGAGGTGAAAGTATCAGAACTGAATATGATGAAATTCCTAAATCCTGTCCTTGGGGCAGTAATAAGCTGGGTATTTATGAGAAACGACACCCCGAACATCTATAGTGTTGCCGGTATGCTTATAATTTCACTCTCTGTACTCTTCTTTTACCTGCGGATAAAACCGGTAAAAACAGCAGTTCAGGATGATTGCTCATAGCATTCACCTCGAACGTGCTGTTATTTGCAGCACGTTTTTTCTGTATTGTAGATTTATATGATTCCCCATTATTGGTGGCAGAAAAAGTTGTTTATTCAGATCAGAGATTGATTATATAATTACAAGAGATTTATAAGACTTTAAGAAATCAAATAATACCATATGTAATGCGCGTGAAGCTTTGGAAAGAATCGAAGCAGAAGAAAATTTAAATGCATCAAACACATATTGACAGTCTTCTATTCGAAGATACCGGAGAACTATTTCGGTATTCCAGTACCCCTGTTAACATATAGAACTTTTGATCCGGCGTATAAAATATGTCAGAGACGGCTCTATTCAGTTGGAATAAATTTTCTAAAGTTCCCAGCATAATACAGGGGAATATTTATATGTCCGGAATCGCTTATATTGAATTCCTTTGTGGTTAGCTGGATCTCATATTTGGGGTTATACCTATTACGGTAAGAAGAGAGGCTCTGAGATTTTGTACGCTTTCCTGACTTAATTTCTACCGGGATAACTTCCTGATTAACAGGAACTACATATTCAATTTCAGCATTTCGTTCATTCCAACTTATTATTTTTTCTTCTCTGGATGCTAATATCTCCTGCAGACAATAGTTTTCTACGAAAAATCCTTTGGTGATACCATAATCATTCAGCATTAGTGTTTTTGGTTCAATACCGAGCATGGCACCAAGCATGCCAATGTCAAACATATAAAGTTTAAAAAAGTTATCTTTACAGAAGTTAAGAAGAGGGATTTCCGCACGATTCGCAATATGAGTTTTTATTATTAGTCCGGCTTTTTCGAGCCAGGATATGGGACCCTGGACAGCACCAAATCCTTTTTTTCCCGGAATTATATCCTTAAATTTATAACGATTAACTGAATAATCATCAGATATTGCTAGTTGCAGCGGAATATTCTGGAAAACTGTTTGAATATGCAAGGCATTCAGTTTGCCAGCGTGTTTGGTGAAGTCATTCATATAATCCCTGATCAGGTTATTCTGGATAGTTCTGACTTTTCCGAATGCTGTTTGTATATCGTCTTTATTATCAATATAGGTTGCAACAACTTCAGGTAGTCCCCCAATTACATAGTAGATATACAATTTCTCAAGCAGCTTGTTATGAGCGGTGAGTTCGATTTTTTTTCCTTCCAAACCCATTTTGAATTGATTAACCAGAATCGACAAGTTGTCATTTGTGAGGAACTCTAAAAATGTCATGGGGTACAGAGTCAAGTATGAAACCTTACCTACCGGATATGATTCGGTGCCCAAGGAAAGTCCGAGCAGAGAACCCGCGGCGCAGATAGATGCATCATCAAAATCCTCACTGAAATACTTCAAGCTGGTTAATGCTCTGGGGCTCAGCTGGATTTCATCAAAAATGATTAAATCAGTTTTTAGATTTATTGATTGCTCACGAAGAATGGCAAGGTTTTGAATGATTTTTTTTGGATTAATAGTTTTTTCAAAAATAGGAATTAAATCTTCTCCTTCCCGTTCAAAATCAAAATGGAAAGTGTTTCGATATTCTCTTTTCCCAAATTCTTTAAGTATATAAGTCTTGCCGACCTGGCGTGCGCCTGTAAAAATTAGTGGTTTTTTATTTTTATCAGATTTCCATTTCAATAAATCATGATAAATTTGTCTTTTCATGAAAGTATTCTATTATATTATCAGATTTATTGCAACTAAAAAAATATGTAAGTAAGAATTATTGCAACCAATAAATATACGGAACGAGAAGTTATTCAATTCTGCTTCAGATTAAACTGGTACCTCTGTATCGCTGCATATCCATTTTACTTGCAGGAGCTATAGTATTCAGCAGATTGAACACGCTGACGCCAACCGGAATTGGGAAAAACAAAAAAATTCTTATGGATTTAGATTTATAATAGCTAAAACATCCCCTGCAGAAAACTGCTGCCCTCGAACTGACCAATTTTCGCCATTAAATTTACCATCTCAAGGGCGCAGCCGGCCGCTTCCCATCCTTTATTATCCTTCCCACCGGCTAAAGCTGCCGCCTGTTCCTGTGTGTCAGTAATAAGAACCCCAAAAGCAACGGGTTTCCCGGTTTTTCGGGATATTTCAGCTATCCCCTTACTCACTTCACCGGCAACATATTCAAAGTGCGGAGTTTCCCCTTTGATAATAGCACCAAGGCAGATTACCGCATCAAAGGCACTGGATTTGGCAACCCTTTCTGCTGCAACAGGTATTTCCCAGGCACCAGGAACCCTGATAACCAGAATCGTAGATTTTTCCACCCCATTCGCTTTCAGGCAACTCACAGCCCCGTCAAGCAATTTGTCAGTTACCAGTGAGTTAACTTTACTCATAACTACAGCAAATTTCTTATGCTCTCCATGCAGCTTACCTTCAACAATCTTCATACAGCCCTCCCGAAATTTATCAGTTTACATGAGTAATATTCTCGAAATAGTTTTGATAGGAATAGGAAAAAGGCATAAAAAAACCGAGCCTTTGTGACCCGGGGTTTTTTTAACAAGCTCAACGTAATTTCTCATGAAAAACCAACAATAGCAATCATTTACAAGAAATTTCGTAGTTTTCTCCTATCCGGACTCTACCGTCGGTACCGGAATTACACCAGTTCAACCCTTTGTATGAAAGGTTCGCGGACTCTTACCGCCGGTCGGGAATTGTCCCATAAAGGAACACACCCTACCCCGAAAACATATTATTACGATAGCGCAACACATAAACTATGTCAACCTTCAAAATATTAGAGTGCAAAAAACCTCAATTGATTTATCCCTGCTGCTTATGTATAATAACGGACACTCCAGAACCCAAACTCAATATTTAGCAAACTGGAGCAGGAGTTAATTATGTTAAAGAAACTTGAGGGAATAGTCGAGCGTTATCACCATGTTGAAACCATGCTTGCTAATCCTGATATTATGAAAGATATGAATAAATACCGTAAAATCATGCAGGAGCACTCCCACTTGCTGGGAGTTGTCTCTGAATATCACAATTACAAGCGCTTATCAGAAGAAATTACTGATGCGAAAGCACTTGCTGATGAAGAGACAGATTCTGAAATGCGCGAAATGGCTGAAGAAGAGATAAAACAGCTTGAAGAAGATCTGGTTAAATCTGAAATTGAATTAAAGAGACTTCTCGTACCCAAAGACCCTCTAGACGGGAAAAATATTATTATGGAGATTCGTGCCGGAACCGGTGGAGATGAAGCCGCCCTTTTTTCAGCCGATCTCTACCGGATGTACTCTCATTATGCAGAATCCAGAAAGTGGAAAATAGAGATTCTATCCATGAATGAGACCGGAATTGGCGGTCTTAAAGAGATTGTATATTCAATTTCCGGCAAGGAAGTATATGGTAACATGAGATGGGAGAGTGGTGTTCATCGTGTACAGCGTGTACCGGCTACTGAATCCAGCGGACGAATACATACCTCTGCAGTAACTGTGGCAGTTCTGCCTGAAGCAGAAGAAACAGACATCAATATAAGCCCGGAAGAGCTGAAAATTGATGTATACCGTTCATCAGGGCCTGGCGGGCAGAGTGTTAATACCACCGACTCGGCAGTTCGTATCACTCACCTTCCAACCGGGCTTGTGGTAACCTGTCAGGATGAGAAATCTCAAATAAAAAACCGGGCTAAAGCACTTCGGGTACTCCGTGCCAGGCTGTATGAACTGGAAGAGAACAAAAAGCAGAAGGAGCGAGCTGAAAACAGAAAAAGTCAGGTAGGGAGCGGTGACAGATCAGAACGGATTCGAACCTATAATTTTTCACAAAATCGTGTTACTGATCACCGCATCAATTTGACTCTCTATAAACTTGATGCAATTCTGCAGGGATCTTTGGATGAAATAATTGATGCAATGAAATTCCATGCAGGTGAGGAAGCTCTCAAAAATAGTTAATAATGAGTACAATTCCCGCAAATCAAAATTCATATCGTGAACTCATGCAGGTAGGAACAGATATTCTTACCGCAGCAGGCATGACTAATACGCCATATCTTGATGCACTGCTACTTTTGTGTCATGTCTCCGGGAAAACACGTGAGCAGATGCTGGCATCCCTTCCTGAACAGGCAAACAAAGAGACAATTACGGAGTTCCAGAAGCTCCTCATGATTCGGAAATCCGGAAAACCAATTGCCTATATTCTAAATAAAAAAGAGTTTTTTGGTCATGATTTCTATGTTGATGAAAGAGTCCTGATCCCGCGCCCGGATACCGAACTCCTCGTGGAAACTACTCTTAATCTGTATAAACAGGGATTACCGGACAACTTCATACTCGATCTCTGTACTGGATCAGGATGCGTCGGAATCTCTATACAGACTGAAATTCCCGATGCTGAAATATCTCTAAGCGATATTTCCCCTGAGGCTCTGGAAGTTAGCCGCATAAATTCTCAACTGATTCTTGGGAGAACACCTCCTCTTTATCAATCAGATTTGCTTGAATCAATTCCGGGACCTTTCTCTCTTATTGCTTCGAACCCACCCTACCTAACCCTTCATGAGTGCAGGCAGGAAGATCTTGCAGCCAGAGGGGAACCCGAGATTGCCCTTGCAGCAGGTAAAGACGGACTGGATATTATTCGCAGGCTTGCCTTTCAGGGGTTTGCTAAACTGCGTAAAAAGGGATATCTTGTTATTGAATGCGGGTTTAATCAGGCACAAAGGGTATCTGAGATTATGAAAACTGCAGGTTTTGTACAGATAGAAATTCTGAAAGATTTAGCAGGTCATGATAGAGTAGTAACGGGGAGCAAAGAGTAACAGGTATATGGAAGACCTTATTGCCAGTTTTGAAAAAAAATTAGAACTCTATGCTGAATTGGATAAAGTCCGCATTATGGATGCAGCGGTTTGGGCTGAATCCCTGCACAGAGATCAAAAACGCGCCAGCGGTGAGCCGTTCTTTGTACACCCCTTTCATGTTGCAGAGATTCTTGTTGACATGCACATGGATCCGGATTCCATTATTGCCGGATTTCTGCATGATATCATGGAAGATACCACAACTTCACACGATGATATTATAGAAAAATTCGGGGAAACTGTAGCTGTTCTTGTTGATGGTGTAACTAAAATATCAATCCTTAAAGTAAAGAATAAAAGCGTTCAGGCTGCTGAGACGATGCGGAAAATGCTTTTTGCCATGAGTAAGGATATCAGAGTAATAATTATCAAACTGGCTGACAAGCTGCATAATATGAGTACCCTTGCTTTTCTTCCGAAAGAGAAAGCCAAACGAATTGCAAACGAATGTCTGGATATCTATGCTCCGCTTGCTGCCCGCCTGGGTATATCCTGGATGAAGGCAGAACTTGAGGATCTCTCTTTCAAAGCACTCAATCCTGATATGTATCAATACATTAAAGACTTTCTTCTTGCTAAAAAGGGTGAGCGAACTGAGTTCTTAAAACGGGTGGAAAAAGCTATCTACCGGATCTCAGGAGAAGAAGGTATACGTGACTTACATGTATCAACCCGTGCTAAACATTTCTACTCCATTTACCGAAAAATGAAAAAGAGAAAGAAAGAGCTGGATGAAATTTTTGATCTGATGGGAGTCAGAATTCTCTGTAATACCACAACCGAATGTTATACGATTCTAGGTCTCATACATAAACTCTGGCTGCCGATTGAGGGACGATTCAAAGACTTTATAGCTATGCCGAAAGCAAACCAATATCAGAGCCTTCACACCTCCGTTATGAGCTATGATGGAAAAATTCTTGAAATCCAGATACGTACCAAAGCAATGCACTATACAGCTGAGTTTGGTGTTGCCGCTCACTGGACATATAAGCAGGAGTTTGGCGGTTTTAAACTGCCGGCCAGTTCACTCGGGATTATCAATAAACTGAAATCCTGGGAAGATGACTTTGATACTGAGAACTACTTCGATGATATTAAAATTGAGCTTCTAAAAGATTCAATCTATGTATTTACTCCCAAAGGGCATATAGTTGAACTTCCGTTAAATTCCACGGCAATTGATTTTGCATACCACATCCATACAGAGGTGGGAAATCATTTAGTTGGTGCAAAGGCTGACGGAGCAATTATACCACTGAGTCTGCCCCTGAAGAATACACAGATTATAGAGATTCTTACTTCCCCTAATGCCCATCCTCATATTAACTGGCTTAGAATGGCGCAGACTTCCCGGGCAAGGCAGAAAATACGTAATTGGCTCAATAAACATGATGAAAGCCTCCTTATTGATAAAAGTATAATTGCCAAGAAAAAACCGGAAAAACCCATAGAGCCTGAATCTATTGATCAACATGCCACTGAAAAAGAGCCTGAACATATTATTACTCAGGTAATGGATAAGTCAAAACTTGCCTTCCGTATCGGTAATGAGAAAAATATGATGATAAGTATTGCTCAATGCTGTGAACCATCTAGGGGGGATGATATTGTCGGTTATATTTCAAGAGGCAGGGGAATAATTGTTCATAAGCGTGACTGCCCCAATCTTGAACATATAAAAGAGATTGAAGACCGCAGTATTGAGGTTGAGTGGGAAACCTCCTCTCCCCGAAAAACCCGACAATTTAAGGTAACAAGCCGTATAACCTCTGATCTCTTCTCTGAAATTGAAGGTGCGGTAAAAAAATACCGGGGTCATTTAATAGAAGGCAAGCTGGAAGAGACTGAGAATGAGCGCCTGACCGGCAGTTTCACTATGGAAGTGGATCGGGATGATGATTTCAAAAAAGTCCTGAAAAGCATCCGTATGATACCCTCAATACTTAATCTCTACCAATTGTAA
>Ga0075115_10000910_pt1 | contig 14698 bp, 14 predicted proteins | sample AntAceMetag02UKH_FD_69785 | JGI IMG/M metagenome (GOLD analysis project Ga0075115, IMG submission 69785) | Saline lake microbial communities from Ace Lake, Antarctica - Antarctic Ace Lake Metagenome 02UKH | ecosystem: Environmental > Aquatic > Non-marine Saline and Alkaline > Saline | place... | reverse complement strand
CGGGCATCTTCCTTTTCGTACGGGAAAGCCAACTGTTGATGTGTGCAAAAAAAAGCCGGGGAAAACCCCGGCTCGGAAAATTGGTTGAGTGCGGAAGCTCTAAAATCAAAAGACAAGATATTCTCAACGAGAATACTGTTTCATTCTTGTAATACTTTCAATTCTACAACAACTTTATCTTAAAATAACACATTCCACCCAAATCGTCAATAATAACATAATCAAAAAATATGTAATAATAAAAACTTGAAAACTTTACTACAGAAATAATAATGGTTTAGGACTTATTAGTGTTTGTTTCTGACACATTATTACTTTTTGCTAGAAAAAAACTTAAGTTTCGTATACACTAAAAGATATAAGTATTGTTCAGAACAATTTCCAAGTTTTGAGATTGCCTTATTCAAGCTGAAAATTCGGGGAAGGAATGCCAAAAATAATTGATCATGATAAACGAAAGGAAGAAATACTCTATACTGCTCTGCAGGTCTTTTCCCATGAGGGTTATAAGGATTCCAATCTCTCTTTAATTGCGCATGAATGTGGTATTTCACGACCAACTATCTATCAGTATTTTCGTGATAAGGAAGAGATCTATTATTATGCCGTAAAACTATTTACGGGTAAAATGTTTATTAGATATGCGGAAATTGCCTGGGATGATTCTAAAAGTGTGGTAAATCGACTTAAACGTATATGCCGAGACATTATTCAGACTGCTGCAAAGAACAGGGATGCACTCACTTCTCTTGTCGATGTTATGATTCAGCTGAAAAAGGAAGGTAAGAATTTCTCGGATATTATCATGCGCAGGACTGCAAAACTGATAATTCTGTTTAAACGGCTGCTAAGTATTGGAGTTCATTCGGATAAGCTGATAGAACACTCTGTTAATGAGGTTAGTGCACATCTTTTACATCTTCTTGAGTCTTTTTGCTTTCAGATGGCCTTTCTTGAATCGTATGATCCTGAAGCCTCTATTAAACTTATCAATATATATATAGAGAGCCTGAAAGTTAAAAAAGGTTAAATAAATCATGAAAAGAGATCGAATACTAATCGTAGAGGATGAACCCGCAATTGCTGATGCAATATTTGATGGTCTTCAGGATGAAGGATTTGTTCCTGAAAAAGTTGGGTCTGGGGAAGGTGCATTAGACATTCTGGATAGCATGCAGATAGATTTGGTTCTGCTTGATATTCGTCTGCCCGGGATGGACGGATATGAAACATGCAGACAGATTCGGTTGAAAGGGTTACATTTACCGGTTATTTTTGTATCAGCTCGTGATGAAGTTTTAGATCGGGTTGTAGGGCTTGAGGTTGGTGCGGATGATTATCTCGTTAAACCATTTAGTTTTCGGGAACTTTTTTCCCGTATAAAGGCTCAACTTCGTCGTGCTTATGGTGAATTTTCAACAGGAAATGATCAAAATTCCCGTGAAAATAGAGAAAATATTGTTTTTGGTTCTATTGCCGTAGATGTCAAAGGAATGCGGGCAAGGAAGAATGGAACAGATCTTTTTCTCACGCCTATAGAGATGCGTCTTCTACGGCTGTTTCTGGAGTACCCTGGACAAGTCCTTTCCAGAGAACAGATTATGAATCAGGTATGGTCTGAGAATTGGAATCCTGATGACCCCAAAACCGTAAATGTCCATATACGTCACCTCAGAGAGAAAATAGAAGAAAATCCTGCTGAGCCTGTCTACCTGAAAACGGTACGGGGTTACGGCTACCGATTTGATTTGTAGCCTTTGATGCAAGATTAAGAAATCTTAACAATTACTAAATCTAAAACTAATAGACCTTTGCTATATTTCCTTATGGGAAACCTGTAAGGTTATTCCTCCGGTAAGATTTTCCGGGATTATAAACTATAATTTGGAATGCCTTCCAGACCCAATATGATGATTCCAAAGATGAATAATAACTAAAAAGTTGCAGCTATGGTGAAAAGGAACGGAGATTAAGAATATGCGGCCGATAAGAGAGAGCCTGAAAAACAAACTCATTATAAGTTATGTGGGAATCACTTTTTTAGCCCTGGTCATGGTGGGCGGCATATTTTATGGTTTTATTCAACGCTATGCGAGCCAGAAAGAGACAGAAGTAATTCAGACTTCTGCTCAGCAGGTAGCGGCTGAACTTATAAACTTTATCAGTAGAAAGCCTGCTTTAAGCGAACTTGAGATGTTTTTCGATTCAGTTGAATCCCTGCAGGGTATAGAAATTGAATTTATGACATCTGATGGAGTCTCTTTTTTTGATTTATATGCCCGTGACAAGCTGGTTTCTCTTGATGAATCCAGGCTGTTTATAAATGGGATGTTGCAGACTCTGGGTACAGGACAGGGGGCAACGTTTGGAAACACCCTGCCTGGACGCCAGGGGTCAGGTATGATGGGAAGAAATAAAATTATTGATGACCAGACCCAAATGATAGCAACGAACATATTGCCAATAGGTATTGGTGGTACGGGGCTGTTCATTGATGGGGATAAGATAGATGGTTTTTTAGTATTGGATAGTGCATCCGGTGTACGAATGAGTATTGTGAGGCCTGCCTTAATATCATTTGGATTAGCATCTGTTATAGCATTGCTGTTATCTGGTGTTCTGGGATGGTGGATGGGAAGAAAGCTGTCAAAACCTATTATCTCTTTGAGTCGGGCTGTAAATGAGATGGGAGAGGGAAATTTATCAGCACGAGCTGTTCTTACCTCTAAAGGTTATAAGGATGAGATAGACCTTCTGGCAAGTCAGTTTAACGGGATGGCGGGTCGTCTTGAAGAGACTGTAGAAGATCTTGAAATAGAACGGGATACCCTGAAGAATTTTCTTTCTGATGCTTCGCATGAACTCCGAACTCCATTAACAGCATTGATATCATATCTGGAGTTGTTGGAAGGTCGTGCAGGAGCTGATGACGGAAGACGAACAGATTATATTTTTAAGGGAAAGCATCAGGCTGAACGTATTAAATTAATAGTTTCAAAACTGCTTGAACTTTCGAGGATGGAGAACAGGGAATCATTTGACGCGGTAAGGAGAGATTTCTCAAACTATCGGATAGACGATATAATTAAAGGCTCTCTAATATCATACTCTGGTGAAGTTGCTGAAGATTTTCCCAATATAAAGGTCATTGCAGATGAGATTTCCCTTGGAGAACTTATTTACTGTGATTACGATATAGTAACCGGCATGCTGCAGAATATTATAGGGAACAGCATTAAATTTTCTCAAATGATTCAACAAAAAATTAATGATGTCCAGATATCAATTAAAGTTGATCTGCAGAATACTAATGTATTGTTTACTATTGTTGATAATGGACCCGGGATTCTCAAGGCAGATCTGCCAAGGGTTTTTGACAGGTTCTTTCGGTCATCTTCGCAATCGATTGAAGGCAGTGGTTTAGGGCTGGCTATTGTAAAAAGCGGAGCCTCTTTACATAACGGATCGGTCAGTTTGTCTAATAAAGAGAGTTCTGATGGAGAGACGGGAACCGTTTGTAAGATTGTTTTACCTCTGCAACAAGCACAACTATAGCACTAAATATACCCCCTAAGTTAATCCCTACACCACAAATATGCATAAACCATACAAATATACGGTTATTTGAATTATTTTATGGCTTAAAATGACTAAATATACTATTATAGTCATAAGGTCATTTAAAATAAATAAGAAGAAGGGATACTTATGCCTGTTGTTTTTACCGATGAGAGAAAGGAGAGAATAATTCATTCGATTGTAGAGAATGGAATTGAATTATTTGGAATATATGGAGTAAAAAAAACTACTGTGGAAGAACTTGCTGCAAAAAGTTCTATTGCAAAAGGATCATTTTATAAATTTTTTCCATCAAAAGAACATTTACTGCTGCATTGTTTTATACGGGTTCGAGAGAGGATTGCAGAAGAATTAACAGCAGCAATTCTCCAAACCTCAGGAAGTCCTGAAGTATCTATACAAAGATTGCTGCTGGCTGCTTCGAAACTTCCTGCTGATTATCCTGTAATTAAAGAGTTCTATAATAAAGAAATTCAGGGCTTGCTTCTGCAAATAGCGAAAGAACTAAATATTGATAAAAGAGAATTTACTCCTGCTCCAAATTTTGGAACGGTTATGGCACATTGGAGATTTCAGGGATTTACCATTGATGCAAATCCGCAGGATCTTGAAAAGGCTGCTGAAGTATTTTCTTCACATGCTGCTGTTTTTGGGATTGAAGACTTTAAAAAAGGTATTGATCTGCTGGTTGAATTTTCATCTATTGGTTCTACTGGTTTTATCAGAGAAGAGTTGAGAGTCTTATAAAATATCTTTACGATATATAAATTAACTAATTGACAAAATTTTTTATTTATAATTTAATTAAAACAAAAATTAAGAGCCTGACGATGACACATCGAGAGCGGGTTATTACAGCTCTGAAACACAGAGAGCCGGATCGTGTACCTATAGATATTTGGGGATCAGCCAGTCGTATATGTAATAAATTATATTTTGAAATAGCAAAGGAACAGGGTTGGAAAGAGCTGGGGCCTTGTATAAAAGTTAGCCGTTCAGGTGACTATGTGGATGATCGGGTATCTGACCTGATAGGTAGTGATTTTAGACATATCAATTGATTGGTAAGATGGCTGATGTGATTATTCAGCTATATTCTTACTACCTTCAGGACGTAGGATCTATGATAGACTGTATTGAGTTTTCCAGCGATCATGGAATGCAGGATCGACTGTTGGTGTCTCCTGATATCTATCGTAAGTTTTTTAAAGAACCGTATACCAGAGTTTTTAGGGAAATTAAGAAAATTACTCCCAAAGCTAAAATTTTTCTACACTCTTGCGGTTCAGTACGAGCTCTAATTCCTGATTTTATTGAAATGGGTGTAGATATACTAAACTCTCTTCAACCAAAAGCGGTAGGGATGGACTCTTTTGAACTGAAAAAAGAGTTTGGAGATGAAATTGTTTTTCATGGAGGACTGGATCTTCAGGGAGGCATAACCGGAACAAAAGAGGGCACAATTAGTGAGGCTAAAAAAAGAATTGATGCTTTCGGCCCAGGTGGGGGCTTTATATTTTCTCCATCAAATCACTTTATGGAGGATGTAAGCCTTGAGAATTTTTATGCACTCTTCGAAACTGCCCGGACTTACGGGCGTTATCCGCTGGAAAATCGCCTCAAGTAATAAACAACCTCTACTGGTAATTATTTTAACCTGTCGCAATTAACCCTATTGCTAAAAAATCGATATCACAAATCTCATTAATAATAATAGCAGAGAAATATTTGGAAAAACACTTTACATATATAAAAAATATTATATAATACTTTACAAAAGAAAAAATAGTAACCAAGGTAAATGTATGAGACTGAATAGAAATATTGACAGGAGGAAGCTGTGAAGCTGTCAAAAGAGAAACATAAAGAGCTCTATCTTAAGATGGTGCAGACTAGAGAGTTTGAAGAAACAGCCGCCAGACTTTTTGTTGAAGGAAAGGTACATGGCACAGCACATTTCTGTACTGGTGAAGAGGCAACAGGAATAGGAGTTTGCTCAGCTCTTGAGGTTAAAGACTACATATTGCAGACTCATAGAGGTCATAATCAGGGAATTGGAAAAAATATGGACATCAACAAAATGATGGCGGAGTTTTTGGGGAAAGAGACTGGATTTTGTAAAGGAAACGGCGGATGTATGCACATAGCTGATTTTTCTGTAGGAAGTCTTGGAGCTAACGGTATCGTGGGGGGAGGGATTCCTATTGCAACAGGTGCTGCACTGAAACAGAAATATAATAAAGAAAAGAATATTACCGTTTGTTTTTTCGGGGATGGAGCTACCAATGAGGGAGCTTTCCACGAATCACTCAATCTTGCTTCAATTTGGGATCTTCCTCTCGTTTTTGTTTGTACAAATAATCTTTACGGGATGTCCTCTCATATCAGTAAATCAATGAATATTGAAGATATTTCAATAAGAGCTTCAAGTTATGGCATTAAAGGAATCTCCCTTGATGGGAATGATGTACTTAAAATATACGAAGAGACTCTGAAAGCAAAGGAGTATGTCCTCAATAATGGTCCGATGTTGATGGTTCTTAATACCTACAGATGGATGGGGCACTCAAAAAGCGATCCTCAGGTATATAGAACCAAGGAGGAAGTTAAGGAGTGGAAGAAGAAGTGCCCGATCAAGAGGCATAAAGAATATATACTTGAAAATAAGATTATGACTGCGATGGAGCTAGAGACTCTTGAAAAGCAGGCGGTTGGGGATATTAAGAGAGCTGTTGAATTTGCAGAGAATAGCCCTGAGCCGCGAATTGAGAATATTTTCAATGATGTTTATGCTGATTAGGAGAGTGAAATGAGAGAGATAACATATGCTCAGGCAATAAAAGAGGCAATGTGTGAAGAGATGAGACGTGATAAGAATCTGATTTTCATAGGTGAAGATATAGGAATTTATGGCGGAGCCTTTGGTGTTTCAAGAGGAATGTTTGAGGAATTCGGAGAGGAGCGGATACGTGATACTCCCATTTCAGAACTTGCAATAACTGGTTGTGCCGTCGGGGCTTCAATGGCCGGGCTTAAAACAATTGTAGAGATAATGTTTAGTGATTTCATTACCTTGGCAATGGATCAACTTGTAAACCAGGCAGCCAAAAATAAATTTCAATTTGGTGGACAAGCATCTGTTCCAATGGTGTTGCGAGCACCTGGTGGGTCGGGTACCGGCGCAGCGGAACAGCACAGTCAGAGTCTTGAAGCTTGGGTTTCACATGTCCCCGGACTCAAGGTTGTTATACCTGCAACCCCGTATGATGCAAAAGGTCTATTGAAAACAGCTATCAGGGATAATAATCCGGTTGTATTTATAGAGCAGAAGCTCCTATATAGAGTAAAAGGCCCGGTTCCCGATGAAACTGAAGACTATATAATTCCTTTTGGCAAAGCCGATATTAAGCGTGTAGGTACTGATGTTACAATAGTAACCTATGGGCGAATGGTACAGAGAAGCTTGAATGTAGCAGAGAAGATGGATAAAGAGGGAGTGGATGTAGAGGTTATTGATATCAGAAGCCTTGTTCCTCTTGATAAAGAGTGTCTTATTAATTCAGCCAAGAAAACAGGAAAGGTTCTTATTGTGCATGAAGCTTGTCAGACCGGTGGTTTTGGAGGAGAGCTTGTTAGTACAATTGTTGACAGCGATGCCTTTTTTTATCTTGATGCACCCGTAAAGAGACTCGGAGGGCTTGATGTTCCTATTCCGTATAATCCCAAACTTGAAGCGCAGGTAGTTCCGACAGAAGAGAGGATAATTGCAGTGTTGAAGGAACTTTTGTAGGAGGAATCCGATGGCTGAAAGGATAATTATGCCTAAAACAGGTATGGCGATGGAGGAAGGAGTCATTATCAAGTGGCTTAAAAAAGAGGGCGATGCTGTTGAAAAAGGTGAACCAATTGCAGAAATTGAAACTGACAAGGCGGCAATGGAACTTGAATCTGATTATGGAGGAACACTTTTAAAGATTCTTTATCCGGATTTGACCACAGTTCCTGTTGTTGAAACAATTGCCTGGATAGGCGAGCAGGGAGAACAAGTTCCCCACGATTCTCTTAGAGAAGTAATAGAAGTAATAGAAGAGCCGAGTATTGACAAAAGACTTGCAGAGCATGAAATGGTTGAATCTTCCGTAACAGTAGAAGCAAACTTGGCAGTGGGGAAGGTAAAGGCAACTCCTGCAGCAAAAAGAGCTGCCGATAAGAAAAATATCAGACTTGAAAAAATTGTTCCAAGTGGAAAATTCGGTGAGGTTCGTGAGTGTGATGTACTTGCTGTTGAAGGCAGTACGATTACTCCACTTGCTGCCAGGATAGCCGCTGATAAAAATATTGATGTTACAACTCTCTCTGGTTCCGGGTTTTCAGGAAAAATCTTTAAAACCGATCTTGGTTCAGCCCCAATAGGATATCAGAAAAGTATACCTGATAATTTTGAAGATGAGCTTATCACACTTACTCGTATCCAAAAAATTACTGGCAAGAGAATGCTTCAGAGTTATACAGAAGTTCCAGCTGTTACCGAAAATACAAAGGTGGATGTTACAGAGCTTCTTAAAATAAGAAAAAATCTCAATGAATCACTCAAAGAACCTATTACTATTAATGATTTTATCCTGCTTGCAACGGCAAAGGCATTGAGAAAAAATCTCAGAATGAACTCAGTTTTTGAAGGGAATAGCATTCTATGCAAAGGTCATATTAATCTTGGCATGGCAGTTGCTGCTCCTGGTGGATTACTGGTTCCGGTAATCTGTGATGCCGATATGTACTCAATTACTGGACTTTCAGCAAAAGCGGGTGAGCTTTCAAGGAAAGGAAGGGGAGGTCACCTTCAGCTTTGCGAGATGGAGGGAGGAACTTTTACTGTTACAAATGTTGGAATGTTTGGTATTACCTCTTTTACTCCGATCATTAATCAGCCAGAGACTGGAATCCTTGGCGTTTGTACGATTGAAGATCAGCTTAAGCTGATTGACGGCGATATTGTTAACAGGAAAATTATGGGACTTAGTTTGACTTTTGATCACCGGGCTGTTGATGGAGCGGATGCGGCGATATTTATCAAATCAATCAAGGATTTACTTGAAGCCCCGGTGACAATTCTGATTTAGGAGGAGTTCTGGTGGCAAACACTGATTTTGATATCATTGTAATAGGCGGCGGTCCTGCCGGTTATATTGCTGCAATTAAGGCAGCGCAATTTGGTGCAAAGACAGCTCTTATCGAAAAAGATAAGCTTGGTGGAACCTGTCTGAATAAGGGGTGTATTCCGACCAAAAATTACCTGAAAAGCGCTGAATTTATCTATGAGATTGAAAAAGCCAAAAAACGTGGAATACTTATAAATAATCCTGGATTCGATATTAATATGCTGACCGCAGTAAAAGCCAAGAACGTTATTGTCAAGAAATTAACTGATGGTGTAGCCAGCCTTCTCAGAGGTAATAAAGTTACAGTTTACTATGGAAAAGGTGTAATAAAAGAGGCAGGAAAGGTCGAAATTGATGGGACAAAAATTATCACGGCTCCATCAATTATTCTTGCAGGCGGATCAAGAGCTTTAAGACTCCAGATTCCTGGTGTAGAAAGCTCACGGGTACTTACCAGTGATGAGATTCTCGACATCCAGGAGATTCCCAGGCGGCTTGTTGTTATTGGCGGAGGTGTTGTTGGAATCGAAATGGCGATGATTTTCAATGCTTTTGGAGCCAGTATCACGGTAGTTGAGTTTGAAAATCGAATTCTTCCACTTATGGATACTGAAATTTCAAATACAATTCTTCGATCCTGCGAGAAAAAAGGTATTGCTGTTAAAACAGGCATAAAACTTGAGAAGATTGAAGATACAAGTTCTGAACTTAGTCTTCATTTTGCTGGTGGCGAAATTTTTGCTGCAGACAAAATTCTTTTATCAACCGGTCGTCAGGCAGATCTGTCTTGTGCAGGAGATATTGGACTTACTGTTGAAAGAGGAAAGCTTATTGCAAACGACAGGATGGAGACAGTAATTCCAGGAGTCTTTTCTGTGGGAGATTTAAACGGACAGAAGATGCTTGCGCATGCGGCTTTCAGTATGGGAAAAACGGCTGCAATCAATGCTGCAGCTTTTGCCGGCTTTGAGATAGAAGAAGCTCCGGCAAGAGTGGATTTGAGATTCGTGCCTTCGATTGTATACTCGATACCTGAAGTCGGGTCAGTTGGTTTGACAGAGGTGGAAGCAAAGAAGCAGTATGATGTAGTTGTTGGTAAATTTCCTATGTCGGCAAATGGCCGTGCCCTGGCTAGTGGAGCAGCTGAAGGTTTTGTTAAGGTTGTTGCGGATAAAAAGTATGGCGAGATACTTGGTGTGCAGATTGTCGGATATGGGGCTTCAGAGATAATAAACGAAGCAGCAGCACTTATGGCCATGGAGATTACTGTGTATGAGGTGTCCGGGATTATACACGGGCATCCATCAGTATCCGAGGCTTTTATGGAAGCTGCTGCTGATTGTCTAGGGTCGTGTATGCATCTTCTACCGTCTTGAACTGAAATGCTTGTTGTTTTTTTCAAAATGGTTTAATTTGTTTTAATGGAGCTTTAGATGCAGAGAAGTTTGGATTTTCTTGTAGAAATAGCAAGGCGTTACTATGTTGATGAGTTGTCTCAACAGGAAATTGCCAAAGAGTATAATTTTTCTCGGCCGACGGTATCAAATATTCTTAAACAATGTAAAGAAGAGGGGATTGTTGAGATACGGATAAGAGACGGCTCACCCTTTTCTACCGCTCTCGGGGACCGGCTTAGAAAGAAGTTTGGACTGAAAAATGCAATTGTTATACCAACAACCGAAGATAAAAATGCAGTTTTGAGCCGTGCCGGGGCAGAAGCTGCAATCTATGCTGCCTCAGTGATTAAAGATGGAATGCGAGTCGGAATTGGCTGGGGTACATCGTTGTATCAGATGGTTCATCATATGAAGCCTCTTGAGGTTGTGGATGTAAGCGTGGTACAGCTTATGGGCGGGCTTGGTGCTAATAATCCTCAGTATGATGGGTCGGATCTCGCACGTGAGCTTTCAAAGCTGCTGAAAGCTCGGTATTATTCGTTTCAGTGTCCGGTATTGGTGAAAAGTAAAGAAGTTAAAGAGATTTTTGTCAATGAATTAGGAATAAAAGAGGCTCTTAGTCGTACTGAAAGCCTCGATATCGCTTTTGTAGGACTCAGTTCAAATGATCCGGACAAGAGTGCTCTGGTAAAATCAGGATTTCTTACGCTTGCCAAGGCTGATAGGATAATGAAAGCTGGAGCTGTTGGACATATTTGTGGGTACAGTTTTGACAGCCAGGGGAAAATGCTTGATTTGTCCATTAATCGCAGGATAATCGGGATAGAATTTAATTCACTTCTGAAAATTCCAAGCAGAGTAGGAATTGCTTGCGGCGCTGAAAAAGCGATAGCAATAAAAGCAGCATTGGAAGCGGGACTGGTAAATACACTCATTACAGATGAAGCTGCAGTACTTCGGATTTTGAGCTCATAATATACATTTAAATTATATTTTTCCGTACTACTATACTTAGATGGCATTCATGGTAGGTTAATGTTGTTGTCTTACTGCATTATTCGTCTTCTGGTATTACAAATAGCCAAGTTGCTTTGTATTAGCGAATAAATAATATATTAACGAACAAAATACAAAAAATATACAAAAGTAAAAAAATAATAAAATTAATTGACAATGGGTTTGGGGTATATTCCTTCTTGATTCTTACCATTTTATCTGTCCCCTCTTCAATGCTGTTAAAAATTCCTGCACCTGCACCGGCAATTATTGCGGCTCCCAAGACTGCTGCATCAGGTATTTCAAGAGTGCTGATTTCCATACCGTATATATCTGCCTGCATCTGGTTCCAAACTTCAGAATTAGTCGCGCCACCTAGAATTCTTACTGATGTCACTTTAATACCACTGTTTTTTATTGAGCGAATGATGTCATTCATGTCCATGGTTATGCCTTCCATAAAAGCTCTGGCCAGGCAATTCCTGTCGTGTGCAAAGGTGAGACCGGCAAGAACTCCACGGGCTTCAGGATTGAACCTGGGAGTTCCGGCACTTGCAAAATGTGGAATAAAAACTAATCCTTTTGCTCCTGCCGGGACTGATTTAACCATATCAGAAAGAATTTCATATACGTTCACGCCGGATTTTTTTGCTTCTACAGATTCGAATTTTGCAATTTCATCCCTGAACCAGCGAAATACACCTGCTGCTGTCGGTTGATATCCTTCAAAAAGCCATTTGTTGCTACAGGGATGGCATGTGGCAAACACATTTCCTTCAGGATCTCTATACTGTACATCCGTACATACCCCGCTTGCTCCAGCTGTTCCGAGTGAAACAAACATTTCTCCCGGTCTGACTGCACCAGCCCCTGTGCAGGCACAATTCTGATCTCCTCCACCAACACAAAGTAAGGTGCCCTCTTTTAATCCGGTTTTAGCAGCCGCATCAGGTGAAACCCTGCCTGCTGGAGTCCCGGATGGTTTTGGTTCAGATAGAAGTTCAATTGGTACTTTAAAAAGCGAAGAGATTTCTTTTATCCATGATTTATTGTAGGGATCCCACATGCAGAAGTATCTGACATTGGAATAGTCTACATAGAAATTATCTGCGCCCATTTTGTGCAGGATATAATCTTGAAGTTGTGCTATTTTTAAAACCGGTTTTTTGTACAAACTCTTTTTCACCAAGAGCTCTGTTTATTTCTCCAACTTCTTTTACAGGTCTATTGTCCATCCATGAAATCATAGGTCTGATCAGGTTTCCAGATGCGTCAAGGAAAATAGTGCAGCTTCTTTGTGCCGAAAATGCAACCGAATAAATTTCTGATGAATCAATACCCGATTTTACTACAGCATCTTTAATTGCAGCCATTGCAGAATCTATCACCAGGGTCAAATCCTGTTCAACCCAGAGCGGTTTGGGGTAACTGCAGGGGTATTCATAGTATCCGCTTGCAAAAAGTTTTCCTTCAAGATTGAAAATTCCTGCTTTTGAGCCAGTGGTTCCAATATCGACACCCATCAAATATTTTTTATGCATGTAGTTCTCCTATAAAAAGTCAATTTATAATTGTCGTTAGGAAAATATAAAGTAATGTTTAATAATGACTATATAGAAACAATCATTACATCAATCCCGGCTTCGATGGCTTTTTTTACATCCTCCGGCGGGGCATTTTCGTCAGTTATAATGATATCTATTTTTGAGGAATCTATCAGTCCTATTTTCGTTATGGCTTTTTCTGCTATAATCTTTTTTTGGTTCACAAAATCTGGATGGAGATCTGATAGACCCTCATTTAAAGTAAATCCTGCAGCGCCGAAAAAAGCTTTTGAGAGGTTCCATTTTGACATGAAATCCATTGAAGGAATCCCGGTTGTTGAATAAGATTCTCTTTTGAAAAGACCATTTAGGACGTAAATATCCAGAGTTCCGGTAACTGCCAACCAGTAAGTAACAGCTATACTTGGAGTAACAACAGTCACATCCTTATGATCTTTCATGTAAAGGCGCATTTCTGAAGCGGTAGTACCGCCATCTATGAAGATCACTTCGCCATTGTTTATCAATTTTGCAGCAGCTTTACCAATAGCTTGTTTGGCAGCAAAGTTTTTCTCTTCCCGGACTTCGAATGGGAGAGTAGCCAATTCATCTTGTTCCCTGACAGAAATGGCGCCGCCGTGTGTTCTGATTATAGCTCCCTTTTCTTCGAGGAGAGTCAGATCATTACGGATGGTAACAATAGACATATTAAATTTTTCACAGAGTTCTGATACGGTTACTTTTTGTTTTTCTTTAATCAATAAGGCAATCCGGGTTTATCTATCTTCAATTTTAAGTGCGTTTCTTTTTCCCATAACAATAAAATATAATGAAATTATAGATTCGTCAACATACAAATAATTTGTTGTTCAATAAAAAGTATATACAGCGAAAACCCACTATAGTTGGTATTTTAGAGATAGCTAAGTTATTTTAGTATGAGGGAAAATGGGGATATGCTGAACATAATAGTCCACTGATTCTTTAAGAACGACGCTGCGGAATAGTGTCATTATACCCAGATAGCCCTGTTTAATAAGAATTTCAGTAGAATCAGTAGGATTAAATGTTTCAACACGGCTTCGAATATGACTGGATCCGGTAATCGCTCATGACAGAGCACCCTATAAACAGTATACTGAGGCTATAATAAGAAGCAGCAGTACATTAAGATTAAGGTTTATAGGTAAGGTGAGGGGCTTTTCATGAAAGAATTAAACAATAATCAGCCAATTCAGAAACTAACTCCTGAAACAGTTAATCGGATAAATAGAAGCCCGCTTCTTAATATAGATACCTTTATTATTCCCTCTCCCTATATTAAGGACGCAGGAATTGTACCCGACTATGAACACAGCTATTATTGGGGAGAAGAGGGTGAGATTCTGGGATATATTCAGGTATATTCAGATATTGAGAAAACTAATTTTCATATCTATAAAATTGTTACCAGTCCTTTCGGCAGAGGGAGAGGGATAGGAACTACGTTTATAGAGCACCTTGCAGCGAATATACCCCCTGAATCAACCGTTTATCTCTATCTTTGGGAAAAACAACCGGATACTCTGGAGTACTTTAAAAGCAAAGGATTTGCGCTTGGCGAAACAATTGTTTATAGAAACCTAATCTATTATCATCTCTCTGCAACACCTATGGATCTTCTCAAACCCTTTGGAGTAGAACAGACGCGAACTGATGCAAAGAATGATGATATTGGTAAAGCACGGCATGATGCACGTAAAACTATCAGGTTTCTCTCCCACATGGTTGATTCCCTCTCAAATGCAAACTCCGGGAAAATTATTGAAGATATCAACAGGGAGACCACAACACTCCTGAATATTCTGAACAGATTTCGGGATACTATCGACAGGATCCACGAAGTGAATCTCAGGGATCTTATTCTTGAACGGATAATACCGTATGTAGAAGCTTCCTCAGTCGCTTGCAGACTCCATTTTAGTTTGGATTCAGATACCTCTGTAGTCCTTGGCTACTACATAAATTTCAGTAGGGCATTAGT
>Ga0075115_10000909_pt1 | contig 14735 bp, 16 predicted proteins | sample AntAceMetag02UKH_FD_69785 | JGI IMG/M metagenome (GOLD analysis project Ga0075115, IMG submission 69785) | Saline lake microbial communities from Ace Lake, Antarctica - Antarctic Ace Lake Metagenome 02UKH | ecosystem: Environmental > Aquatic > Non-marine Saline and Alkaline > Saline | place... | reverse complement strand
TGTAATGATGAACTGCACGGCGATGGTTGCCAGCAATAGTCCCATGAGCCGCATCACGACCTTTGTGCCTGTGGTACCGAGCAGTTTGAATACCACCCCGGATCTTGCAAGTATGATGTACGAAACCGCGAAGATGAGTACGATGTTAACAAAAAGAACCGCCACATCAACCGAATTCCCTGCCTGATTGAAGAGGACGATGCTCATGGTGATGGCGCCTGGACCTGCAAGGAGCGGGATTGCCATCGGCATCACAACGATGTCATCCCTGAGCGCGGCATCTCTCGTCTCCTCTTTCGTGCTCTCTGTTCTTGTTTTTTTCCCGAACAGCATCTCTATGGCGATGATGAAGAGCAGGATTCCTCCTGCAATCCGAAACGAGTATAGCTCGATGCCAAGAAACCGGAATATATGATTGCCGCCGATGGTGGAGAAGATGACCACAGACGCTGCGATCGTCACAGACCTTCTGATCATCTGCCTCCTATCATCGGTGCTGTACGTATCGAGCAGTGAATGGAAAACAGGGACATTGGTGATGGGATCCACTATCAGAAAGAGTGCAACGAATGAGTAAACAGCGTAATTGAGATCAATCATGCGTTGTTGAGCGCAACCATCATCTCCTGCACGAATGCATCAGAGCCGCCTCTTGGATAGCCGCCGAGACGGTGCATTTCTGTACCGTCCGATCTGAGAAATACGATTGCGGGAACCCCGCCGGTGGGATTGTATTTTGCAGCAAGGTCGTGGCGTTTATCCGCATTGATCTTTATGCACACGAATTCATCTGCCAGATTGATCACATCCGTGTCTGAGTAAATAACCCGGTCAAGTTCTTTGCACCATTTGCACCAGCCAGTATAGACATCGATCATCATGGGCTTGTTCTGCTCCTGCGCAATCTTCATCCCTTCATCATACGAATACCATGTAATCCCGGTTCCCTGTGTATCTGCCGATGGCTGCGATGGGGAGGTAGAGTCTATACATGCGCTTATGAGGCATGCAACAAGCGCAACAAGCGCTATCAATGCAAGCATTCCTCTCTTTTTCATACGATCACTTCTGCTAACTCTTTGCAGGTCACCTCCATTAACCTTATCCATATAGAACGCTCACGTATTTGCAAACGAAACCGGCGAGGCAGAAGATGAACACGCATGGAATGGACGAAAAAACCATCGGATCGATACTCCACGATCTGAAAAGCAAAGATACACCTTATGAACGTGTTTTGAGTTCGATGTGCACCTATCCGCACCCCGTTGCAGTGGCGGCGCACCAGCAGTTCATCGAGACAAATCTCGGCGATCCCGGGCTCTTTGCCGGAACTGCAGAGCTCGAGCACGAGGTGGTACGGATGATGGGCACGCTCTTTGGAAACCCTGATGCGCACGGATACGTCACCACGGGCGGCACCGAATCGAATATCCAGGCGATACATGCGATCAAAACTGCGCGCAAAGTCCGCGATCCAAACATCATCGTTCCGGCGTCAGCGCACTTCTGCTTCGACAAGGTTGCTGACATCCTGGGGATAGAGGTACGGAAAGCAGACCTCGACACAGAGTTCAGAGTCGATATCCAGGCGGTAGAGGATTCGATCGATGGAAACACGATCGGAATAGTTGGAATTGCAGGAACCACGGAATTCGGGCAGATAGATCCGATAAGGGAACTTTCAGATCTTGCATTATCAAAAAACCTATTTCTGCACGTCGATGCTGCATTTGGGGGGTTTGTGATCCCATTTCTTAAAGAGTTGTATGAATTCGATTTCACACTTCCCGGTGTCACATCGATCGCTGCCGACCCGCACAAGATGGGATTCGCAACGATACCCACGGGCGGACTTCTGTTCCAGGATTCCTCTTACCTGGACCGGCTATCTGTAGATACTCCGTATCTGACGGTTAATTCCCAGCAGACGCTTTCAGGCACGAGAAGCGGGGCATCGGCTGCATCTGCGTATGCGGTCTTCAAGCATCTCGGGAGAGAGGGCTATGAGAGGATCGTGGAGAGGTGTATGGAACTCACGCGTGAGCTGGTTGCGAGGGCTCGTGAATCCGGAATTGAGCCGCTCATCGATCCTGTGACGAATGTGCTGGTGCTCGATGTGCCCGATGCGGATTCTGTGCGCAGCGCTCTAAAAAAGCGCGGATGGGACACGTCGATCACGCGCGACCCGCGTGCGCTGCGTTTGGTGATCATGCCGCACCTCTCCCGCGAGAACCTGAACCTGTTTGCAGACGACCTTGCCGATGTTGTGAAATGGACGAGCACGACCTGATCGATGATCTGATCCGGTATCTTAGCGGAGAAGTTGTGGATTTTTCAGGATATGAGGTAGACCTATCCGGTCTTACCGATTTTGAGCGAAGAGTCCTCTGCGAGGCAAGAAAAATCCGGTATGGCTCGGTTGTCACGTACTCCGAACTTGCCGCAAGGATCGGAGAGGCGAACGCAGCGCGGGCAGTCGGAAACGCTCTTAAAAAGAACCCTCTGCCGATCGTGATCCCGTGCCACCGGGTGGTTTCAAAAGGCGGGATCGGTGGGTATGCATTCGGCGTCGAAGCGAAGCGGTATCTGTTGAAGCTCGAAAACCAGAACCCTGGGAATGCTGCTGCTACTCAGTCCGATCCATAAGCTGCGACCAGCTCAGACCAAAGCGCGAGAGGTACACGCTTCCAAGTATCAGCGTCACCGAGTTCTTGACTATGTGATCGAGCACGGCAGCGGCAAAACCGATAGCCGGGTCGATTCCGCCGAGACTGAATATCGCAGTCAGCGCCAGCTCATAGGTCCCTATGGCGCCCGGTGTGATCGGAACTATCTTTGTGAGATTTCCGACAGCGATTGCAAGAAATACGATCGGGACCGTTGAGAGCGATGCGGTTCCTGAAAATGCGCTTAGTACCACGAAACATGTGAGGATGTCGAAGAGCCAGACCGAGAGTGAACTTGCAAAGACGATTGCAAATGCGCGTGGGTTTGTGGACACAACCGCGATCTCCCTGATGAAACGGGCGGCAAAACCGCCAATCGTTGTACGGAGTTTCAGGAACAGAACCAGAAGCCCGAATACTGCCACTGTGGCAAGTCCTGCGATCGTGATAACATCTGTGATCCACTGGTCAAGTAGTATCTCCTGCAGCCCGAGCACGGCAAAGCCGCCGATTATCGTGATCGCAAGAATATCGAATATACGCTCAACAGCGAGCGAGGAGAATCCTGTGGTCAACGGGATGTTTTTCATCTTTTTTAAGAGGTATGCGCGGACCACATCCCCGATCCGTGCCGGCAGGATCACGTTTGCAGACTGGCTCAACGATATGCACCCGACCAGAAAATCCAGATGCCCCTGATGACCCAGCTGCGCAAGGATCTGCTGATACCGGATGCCGCGCAGGGGCCAGGAGATCAGGTAGACCGGTATAGCAAGTATTAGGAGCACAGGCGACGCTGTGCGCAGCGTATCTGCAATATCACGCACCCCAATAAGACCCGCAACCAAAAACAGGATCAGGATCGCAAGGATTGAGGTTAGAATAATCCTACTCTTTTTTATGCACATTGGATATAAATTCCATGTATTTGCTTAATAAGTTGTGGCTGTGTCTTGTATTGCTTAAAAAATATATTGTTGTTTCTATGTACATGGGCGTTCCGAAAGGGTATGCGGGCCTGGTAACAAAATCAAGGCACATAACTGGAAAGGCTCAACACATCGCGTACATTTGTGAAATTTCAAGCGTAAAAAACATAGCGCATCTGATGATGCGTTATGGTAGAATCAAACGAGACACATACAGTAGAGGAACAGGAGCGCAATCGTATGCAGTCAATCGATATCAGAGGGGCGAACGACCCCCCAAAGTCTGCAAAAGTCTTGGCAGGTCAAGGTCAAAGGTTCGCAAAAATGGTTGGAAGATACAACAACCTCAATATGATCAGGTCGGGAGAAATCCACTATCCGGGACGACTTCACACTCCCGGATCGCTCTCGTGCTCAGCAGACCTGCGCACTGCACGGGCGACCCGATGGATGCGTGTTCCTCGATGATCAAGTGTTTTCGCTCCGTTTTTTGCGGCGTACTTCACTGCCAGACAGCCGGCAGGTCCGGCGCCGACCACAACGACATCATAATCCATTTTTGCTCCGGAAATATCCACCGCTCAACTACGCCCCGCAACTCCTTAAACGCTTGTAGCCCCTTCTCCATCTCCCGGATCATTGAATGCTCCATCCCCTCTCAACACAAAACCTTATCTCATTCCATGGCAATCCGGTAAACGAGATGATCTTATGGAGAGTGAATTATACAAAAAGATCCTGATTGCGACCGACGGCTCAGAGAACACCAAAAAGGCGGTTGACTACGGCATCGAACTTGCCCGCATCGCAGAGGCGGATGTTCACGCGGTATACGTCCTCGATGCAGGCGCGTTCGCAACACTGCCGATGGACGCTGCATGGGAGAGCATGTACGAACTGATACGCGCAGAAGGTAAAGACGCTCTGAAGCACGTGGAAGATCAGGGCACGGAATCCGGCGTACCTGTCGATTGCAGCATTCTGGAAGGGCATCCTGCGAGCGAGATCGTTCGCTATGCACAGGAGAACGAGATTGACCTGATCGTGATGGGCACGCTTGGCAAGACCGGGCTTGATCGAATCCTTGTCGGAAGCGTTGCCACCAGGGTCGTTCACACGTCCACCATTCCGGTGATGGTTGTTCACAACAGCTGAGATTGGGAGTTTCTGAGGCGCTTAAGAATACCTTCAGAGAGATGTTTCTTGAGTTCCATATACCGGGCTCCTGAAATGCCGATCTGATCGAGCACAGCGTCACGCATGAAACACGGTTTTGTGAGTTTGCAGCACCATATCAGCGTCCCGAAGCAGGTATTATCTCCAAGTTCGAGCGGTGTTCCGCGTGAGAGTTCGATCTTCAAGTCTGCAAACTCCTGTGGCGTCAGCCCGTACCTGCGGAGCACCCGCTGGATCGCACACTGCTTGACAGGCAGGCAGCAGAACGCGAGTGCCCGATCGTCGCCCCCGCTGCAGATGTGCTTTGGCGCATTGTACCAGCCGGTCTGCTTCTGAAAGATGGTAACAGAGCGGACAAGGTCATCTATCACTCCTGGAATCTTGGGCACAGCTCGCGCAAGCGAGACCATGTCCGCACCGTATCCGAACATATCCTTTGCGCTTCTGAAATCCGTGACTGAATTGTTGCCTATGATGAAGAGATCGGTAGCATTTCTTACTGCCTTGATCGCATTGTAATCGGCACCGAATCCGGGTTCCATGGCATCGATGTGGATTATATCCGCGCCTGCCCCTTCGATCGCCACAGCAAGTTCGCGGTCGTCAACGATTCCGGATCTGGTCTTTATAGATAGGACAACCTCGGTTTTCTTGATCTTCGAGATGATCGATTCAAGTTTCTGCAAATCGTGAAGAAGAGGTTCGCCCACGTCGATATCGGTCATCTCCTGCTGTCGGCAATGGCAATCGATCTCAAGAATCGCGCCATACTCCTTTGCAAGAAGTGCTGCCTCCATTAGCGGCGTAATCTCAGTGCTTCTGACGTTGAGTGCAATTGTGGGGTGGTCATCCATCCCTTTCAAGCGATCGAGTTCGCCTCGCAGATGTTTGGTAGGCTCAGGTGTCACAAATTCAGCACGCCCGCGCTCGTTGATGCTCCTCGCTGCCTCGTTTGTCGCATCGTCCAGATTATATCCACCGATCACGGCAAGCCCCGCGCTCATTGCGTGATCCCTGACAAAATCAATGTTTGTGATGCCTGCCATCGGTGCAAGCGCGATCGGATTTTTGATGTCTGTGTAGCCAACGTGTATGTCAAATTCGGTCAAATAAACGCCTCTGTCTGACGACATCGGGAGATGTGCATATCAAGGTTGTGGTATCGCTGCTGCCGCGGGGGTTGACAAAACATTGTCCGTGCGAGGGGCGTCTTGACCTCTGCGTTCATCGTGGCGCCCCTCGCCCTGACCGTACCACGCTTGGACTGCAAGTATAAGGCTCCATGAGTAGGGGTTATGGGCGTGGGCAAAAACACTTTTTGAATATACAAAGTCCTACCAATCTATCAAATCGCAATCCCCTCGTTTATCGCATGACGAACAATACTTATCTCATTTCGCTTCTCTTCAAATTCTTCTGGCGTGTAGCATAGAAAATCTACTGGATAATCCATCGTCCATTCCAGGTAGAGGTCAAAAGGTCTTTTTAGCGGGCTTTTATCCTTGAACTCATTGCCAACCAGGATTAAATCAACATCACTATCATCATCCACCGTTCCGCTCACCTGAGAGCCAAATAATATCATTTCTTCTATGTCATATTTTTGGCATAGAGTCTCTTTAAACTCTTTTAACGCTTTTATAAGTTTAGATTTATCTTCACCCATTCCAGTACCTCCTTTGCACCCCTTAAAATCTCTTCCACATCTCTACGGTCATATTCGTTACAGACGTCGGGATATCGAGTGCCGGTATATGCAGGAGTAATTTTTGCACATAATCGACAATTTTAGTTGGCGCTTCAACCCTCTTTGCGATTCTCACCAGATCGTGTACCCTCCACAGTTTGTTAAACTTCGAGAGGTATAACGATTTCAATGCCTTTTCCGCTGCTTGCTGCGAATAAAAAGCAGCAGCATCCAGCATATTTCCGTCAAAATTATATTCTGCGACGTCTATGTCGTGTTCTGCTTGTTCCAACCAATTTCCGACTTCTGGTTTCATGTTCACTTCTGTTGATGCTTCGCTATTTTCATGCTCATAGGTATATGGCATTCATAAGTTGCTTGTGCGTGCGGTAGTATGTGGTTTGCGGCTCGGGCGCTCTCGCATCTTCGCCTCCCCCGCCGCCTATTCGTGCTGTGCGTGCTTCGTCGCAGGTGAGCCGGGCGGCGGGGCGGCATCCGCGTCGTCGCGTCGCTGGTGGATGCGCCGCCGGTGGGTGTGTGGAAGTGCAGAACGGAGCGGGGGCGGGCTGCCCATGTGCAGGCGGCGGGCGGCTGTGGGCGAGTCGAGTGGTGCGCCGCCCAACAAGATCGATCCGGAATGAGCACTGGCGGATGTCGGGCACCCCCATTCGAAACCCGGGCGATCCTCGATCAGTGGATGAAATATCAGATATCTGCGATCAAACCGAACCACTCATCTCTCGTAAGTTCGGCATCGTTTATTATTTTCCGAATCATCCCCTTCCCGATCTTTTCTCCGGGGTGTATCGTGATCAGGGTGGTCCGCCCATCAGGGTGCCGCATGAATAGATGGCTGCCTTTCTGTCTGATTTTCTGAAAACCAATGTTTTCCAATGCCCTGATAACTTTTCTGGAAGGCAGGGGCTTAATTGCATCAATCACACAGAAACTCCGACTCGCTGGATGCCAATGAACTCGGATGCACCCACTTTTTCAGATTCAACCTCTAAATAAAGTTGAACCACTTCTGTTATCCTTTCCCTTAATTCATCGAGGGTCTCTGCCTGTGTGTGACACCCAACAAGTTCGGGAACGGATGCTACATAGATACCGTCCTCGTCCCGTTCTATAATAACTGTAAAGTCTCTTTTCACGTTGTACACCTCTCTTGATGATTTGAGTTCATTATATAGACCGCTTGTGCATGCAGTGATATAGATTTTGCGGCTCAGGTGAATCAACCATCGTCGCCAATTCGTGCTGTGCGTGCTTCGTCGCAGGCGAGCCGGGCGGATGCGCCGCCGAGGTTGGATGCATCGCCACTGGTAGCACCGTAATCCCACACATCCTATGCCACATCAACTGTGTCACGCATTTCAATACTTGAATGGACGGGCGAAAAATCTTCAAACTCGGTTTGTGAAAGGATTTCTTTAATCTCCTCGTCCATTGCCACGTCTTCAGATAATCCTTTGGATTCCTCAATACTTTTTATCAAATTAAAAGTTCTAGCATGTGCCTGAAGTAAAACTGTGTTGTACGGACGAGGGATAACCTCCACCCTACCTTCTGTAGTAGTTTCACAATCAACTCTGCTACCAAGAACATAGCAAATAATTTTAGTATCTGGGTCAACTCGTCCAGATTTCTTTATTTCCCGAGCATAATCCTCTGCTTGCCTTCTTTCTTCCACGCCGATTGTTGAACCTCCCCGTTTCAATTCCACAATCAAGACCTTTCTTATACCACACACTTCACCATAGTCATCATGTTGATTGCTACTATATGCCCCCATTGTAGAATCGGGCAAAACAACAAAATCGGGTCTTCTCCTATGATGATCTACCACCCATCCCCCAAATAATTCATTTATAACGGTCAATAATGACTTGTTTGATGTGAAGTCTATTGCCTCATATTCTGGACCGAAAATCCAAAGCCCCGTTTCAAACAAAGGTTGCAATTCTTGTAGTTCCTTTGTTTCTGGATTGTCTACAAGAGATTCCATTTTCATAATCACTTCTAATCTCCAATGCAGTTCATCTAAGACTTTTTTAGCATCAGTTACACTCCACTTCTCAAGAATTTCGCTCAAACTATCCAGATCCGCTGGTGAAAGACGCACTATTTGCTGAAGAAGCCCATAACCAGTTATAGTTAACTCCATATTAGTAAAAATCTCGATAGAATTAGACAAATCTCTACGAGCCATAGTAGGGCATTTCATTTGAATTTGATCGACAAAAGTCCCTAGTTGTTGCTTTGACAGACTACTTAGTTGTTTTATATCCCTTCTGTGCTCTTTTAATACACCTTTCTTTGTTTCCTGACGTATATCGTGCATTAAAGTTTTTATCGATTCTAAAATATATGAATTAACTAACTGAATAATCTTATTTGCTCTTGGTGTGTCTTTGAACCCAGTCCAATCTGGTTTTACTTCATCGCTCAATAAATCTGCTTCTACAATAAATGTATATCTTTTCGCTTCAGCAGTTCTCCCATCAAGATATGCACCCTCAATCCCTTTCCAAGAATGTACTCCCACGAGTCGCTTATTAACCCACCATGCGACCCCATGTGGTTTACTTGTCCTTCCAGTTGTTTTACTGTCAAATCTTAATATCCGTACTTTTGCGCCTTCCTCTGGAATCTCGTATTCTTCTTTTTCGTAATCCTGTATTTCAAATAGATTAATCTTATTAACGTTTAAATATATTGAAAACTCCGGGTCCGTGATAAACTTTGAGCCCAATAGCTCTTGAACCTCATTTTCTTTAATGTAATTATTTAGTAAACCACACCAAATTTTTGTTCCATGATCTTTTTTTGGATACTCTTTTACGAATTTTATTTCATATGGAACGTTGCCATGACTTCTTTTTATGTGAAACAAAGAAGCTGTGCCATTTTTCCAAGTTTCAACACAATATTTATCTGAAAAGCAGAACAAACTATGCCTACCTTTTCCATTTCTCCCATAGGCAGACCTATTAATCGTGCCAGACGAATCGGGAAAAGTTACCCGTGAACCGTATCTCTGTACTCGATTGTAATTCAATTCAGGCCATATATTTTTAAACTCGTCCTTCGTCATTCCCGTACCGTCGTCAAGAATCTCAAGATCGCCTCCTTTGTCCGGCCATGTTATGTCAACTCTTCTTGCTCCCGCATCCCAAGAATTTGCAACCAATTCAACAATAGCAATATGGGGGTTGGACATCATCCTTCCTGCATGATCATCGAGAAATCCTTTACCGAAACTGGGGTGTATTAGTGTTGTTTGAGATGATGTTGTCATAATTAGTTTATCGTTCCATTCTCTCTTAAATCACACACCCCTCTCAGGATTGCACATCGCCCATACGAAAAAATAACCCCCGTGAGTGTGCTTTCACACACTCACGTACAGCACGCCTTCCCCATTGCGTGATAGGTCGCCGATATACTTCCGGTACGTAACTCCATCGACCTCTTCGGTCCCTTCGTCCTTGTACGATGGCAGCATCTCGAGCACCTTACCCTTCACAAAGATCGTACCGCTCTTCATCTCGCCGCCAGGAAGCGTGGTATCGCCTTCGATTGTGATCTTGCCGCTCCAGTTCAGGACCCCTGCAAGCAGCCTGGCGTTGCCCTTAACCAAAATCTCGCCGCCACACATGTGTTCGCCAAGATAATCGAGCACATCACCCTCGATTGTGAGCTTTCCGCCACGCATCCCGCAGGTCTCACCGCGGTATCCGCCGCCTGCATAGCACGTTGCGTTGCCCTTCACCAAAATCTCGCCGCCAGTCATCTCACGTCCGACCCATGAATCGGCATTGCCCTCAACTGTTATCGATCCACCGCTCATGAGTGCTCCGCAGCGCATATCGACATCACCCTTAACGACGATCTCGCCAGCGGTCATCGCCTCGCCGATCCTCTTGACCCGCGGCACATCGCCGTCGATCACGATCTTCGTCTCAGCGGCATCTCCGGATCCATCGACCGCGACATCAAAGATGTCTGCAAGCGTGATCTCTTCGTTTCCTTCCCATGCACCGATCGCTCTTATCTCAGCAGCGCTCTTTCCGGCAAATGCGTCCGGTGTTATCTTCTCTGCCTCAATTGAGATTGTCGGGCTTCTATTTGGTGTGAGTGTTACTGTCTGCATTCAGATCACCTCCGGTCTGATCTCAACCGGACGCGGCAGGTACGCATCCTCGACCATGTAGTTTGAGAGCTGGATGCTGTAGTATTTCTTGAACCGCTCTTCGAGGTCTGTCATCAGCCGATCCTTCTCTGCCGGAGTAATGCCGTTTTCGTAGGCGTTGACCCAGTAGACCTTGCCTTTTGGAGTTGCTGTGATCTCGCCGTCTCGAACAACGATCTCTCCGCCCTTGATCGTGTACTTCGCAAAGCTCAAGGCTTTCTTTATCTTCTCGTGCTCAACCGACGGATCAACCTTATCCGGCTGGATATTGTAGATTGCAACATCGGCATCTGCTCCGACACCGAGATGCCCCTTCTCCTCAAGTCCAAGCATCTTTGCGGACATCGCACGGGTCATCGTTGCGATCTCGCCCCAGTCCAGTTCCCGGTCAATGTTCGGAAGGCTTATGCGATCCATGGTCATGTCCGGGAATCCCGCGATTACTTCCTGCCGCTTCTTATCGCTCATCAGGAGTGCCTGTCCCTCAGGATAGTTCACGAATGCACCGCCGTTGGGGTTGTCTGTGGTGAACATCACCTTCCACGGGTCTTTCACGAGCAGTGCCAGTTCGAGTCCGATCGACCACATAGTTGCATGTGCGAAATGCTGGGATGTGTAGTTAAGTGGCACAACACCACCTGCGTCCTCGAGTTCCTGATCGTAGTTGCTCCACTTCGCATCAAACATCCGTGCGTTGCGATACTCAGTCGGACCGTCTGCTGTCATCGTCATCGCAGGACCAAACATCAACTGCCCCATGTCAAATGTGAGGTGGTCGCGCTTGTTGATATAATCAGCAACGTCCTGAGCCCCTGATGCAAAGTCCATCCATGATGTACCTGTGTACGCATTGAACTGGACATGCGTAACGTGCATGACCTGACGGTCTCGTTTGGTCTTCACTTTCTCAAGGAGCTTCATCGTGTCCAGCGTTGTCGAGATGTTTCCGGGAACGCCAAGGTTGTTGCAGTGGACATGAATCGAGTGCGGAAGATTCAATGCTTCATTTGCCTCGGCAAGCCCGATAAGTATGTCTGCGGGCGTGACATCGAAGTCTACCACCTTGTCGTCGAGCCCGGACACATTCTTGCCCCATGTCCAGCTCGACCCGCCGCCAGGGTTCACGATCTTGACGCCGTATCCGCGGGATGCGAGCAATAACCATGCCATGTATGCCTTCAGTTTCTCAGGGTCTTTGTCCTGTATGTACTGCATGACCTGCCAGTTGCTGCCCATCAGAACCAGCCCGAGCTTGTCAAGGATCGGAATCTCCTCAAACTCCTCGTGCATGTGCCGAGCCATCATCGGTGTTATCGCTGCCTCTGCAATGCTGGTGTATCCGAGTTTTGAGTACCGGTACCCGATTGCATACGTGTTCGGAGTGTTGTATCCGACCTGTGGGCGTAAGAGTTTTGTTCTTGGCTCCTCTCCTGAGAGCCCTGGTATCGGCGCATATCGCATGTCATGCGGGCTCATGATCCTTCCGGTGTTGATCTTGCCTGCGCAGTGCGTGTGTCCGTCAACGCCGCCTGCCATCACAACACAGCCCTCTGCATCGACGATCTTTGCCCCGGCACCAACATTCTCAACGATCTTGCCGTCTTTTATGCAGATCTCATTCTTCTCGCCATCGATGCCATTTTTCGGATCGTATACGACACCATTCTTTATAATCATCTCTGCCATTTCATGCACCTCCCTTCGCTCCTTCCGCGCCTTTCAGTTCACGGACCTTCGCTATGATCTCTGTTAAGATCTCCTCATCGGTCTTGAACGTGGTCTCGACCAGCTTCTTCAGCCTGATCGGCTGGCAGTCCATCCGGTATGCGGTTCCATCGCATTCGACACCAGCGATTGCCGCCGGAATGACGACGTCAGAGAACTCTGTTGTCGGGTTTGCATACCCATCGATCTGTATCACAGGGATATTGAAGAGGTGTTTTATCGATTCCTGTGGGAAGTGCGCTCCGGGGTCTGCTGCACCGGTTATGAACGCATCTACCTCCCTTCGCATGAGAACATCGTTTGTTCCGGTCTCGCCTGGGTTGTAGTACGGATACCCGCGTGAGAAGTCGATTGCCATCGGAAAACCGGTCTCCCATGCCGCAACCTGCCCGAACCCGGTCACGTTATAGTGCCCGCGCATCCCGATCATCACGAACTTGGTGATCTGGTTCAGGTCAGATATGAGTGATGCCACGTTGTCGCCGCTCTTGTACCTACCCCTCGTCTGGGTGATGCCCATCCCAAAGTAGAGTGCCCCGAACTTCGCTGCCTTGCACATCTCGGCAAATTCCAGCACTTTCGCCTTCGGAAGTCCTGCGATCTCGTCAGGCAAAACATCCTCATGCCCGTTCACAATCGCCCGCAGAGCCTCAATCAGGACGTAATCAGTACCCGGTTTGAGCTGGAGCAGGAGGTCCGCCTTCTTTGCGGTATCGGTGTTCCTGGGGTCGACAACAACCATCTTCCTATCCTTCTTTCCGTTCGGTGTGAACGCCCCCTTCGCCATCGTGGAATAGCGCGTCTGGTGCCTCGGGTGGGCGTGCACAGGGTTGCAGCCCCAGAAGATGACTAAGTCTGCGTAGTTCTTTGGCGTTCCAAGCGAGCAGGTTGGTGCACCCTTCTCCTGGGCAGCAAGCGCACTTGGTCCGTGACAGACGTTTGCTGTGCTGTCAATGAGCGATCCGGTCTCTTCCGCAAGCATAATCGCCTTTTCAATCGCTTCGCATGATGTTGAGCACCATCCGTAGGATATCGGGCGCTTTGCTGCAACAAGAATCTCGGCAGCCTTCGTTATCGCTTCGTCATACGAGCATTCCTTTAGTTCTCCGTTATCCCGGATCATCGGCTTCTCGATCCGCTCGTGTAGGAACGGTCCCATCGTCTTTGCCCGTCCAAGCTTGCACGCCTTTCCCACCTTTGTGATCTTGTTGTCCTCGACTGTCACCTCGAGGTCATCACAGAGACAGCCACAGAGCGTGCATACCACGTCTTTTATTACTGGCATATCGTTTTCCTCCTTTCCTACTCCTTGTACGTTGCCATCAGTTCCTTCATGGAAAGTACCGCTTCTGTTGTCGCCTCGACCGTTGCCGGCACGCCCTTGAATCCGGGCATTCCGCAGCCACAGGTGTCAGGATCGACGATAGCATTCGCCCATGGTCCCATCGGGATGAATACTATGTCGTCCGGTAGCCGTTTATCAATCTTCGCAGGTACCACAACCGTTCCGTGGGCGGTTGCCACCTTCACATTCTGGTCGACCGATACTCCAAGCGCTTCGAGGTTGCCTTCGTTTAACTCACAGTATGCAGCCGCATCAAAATAAGCCTGTGAAGTCTTCTCCTCGAGAGTAGCGCCCTGATCGATCGTCCTTCCCGATATCAGTATTGTTTCTATCATGCGTACACCCTCTGTACTTTTAAGGTTGTACACAACTATACGTATGCCAATAAAAGGTTTGTGTGTCACAGTGTCTACTGGTATTTATTTTGTCTGATTTCCGTGTCAGGTAAATGTAAATTGATTGACCTAACGCTCCGGAGATAGTCTGAAAAGTTTCGTTACCTGCAACATGTTCCCTTCAAGGGACTGGGCAAGGTCAAAGACCGGGCATTCAAGGAACAAGCAAAGGAGGCGGCAATAAGACTGAAGTGAAAAGAGCCCTTGAACTCGTTGGTCTTGAGGGATTTGAGAAGAGAAATCCGATGAAATTGAGCGGCGGGGAACAGCAGCGGGTTGCTCTTGCAAGAGCGCTTGCAACGGAACCTGAATGTATCCTGATGGATGAACACGCTTGTGCAATCTGGATGCGGTCGTTCGTGAGCGGTTGAGGCACGAGATTGCACAGTTGCAGCGGGATATCGGGCTAACAAGCATCTATGTGACGCACGATCAGGTTGAGGCGATGGCGCTTGGTGACCGGATAGTGGTCCTGAACAACGGGAGAATCGAGGAGGCAGGAACGCCTGAGAAGATCTTTTATAGAGTGGGGTGTAGGGGACGCAGAAAACCCCGCAATTCATTGCGGGGATGAATGCACCCCACACATCCTTTACAGAAAGACTCAAGTATAG
>Ga0075115_10000908_pt1 | contig 14739 bp, 9 predicted proteins | sample AntAceMetag02UKH_FD_69785 | JGI IMG/M metagenome (GOLD analysis project Ga0075115, IMG submission 69785) | Saline lake microbial communities from Ace Lake, Antarctica - Antarctic Ace Lake Metagenome 02UKH | ecosystem: Environmental > Aquatic > Non-marine Saline and Alkaline > Saline | place... | reverse complement strand
TTTTGTGTCAGCTCAGCTGCCTGCATGCTCGAATCAAGTATCAAATCAGCATATTTCTTCACTTGTGTGTTTTCATCCACTAGTTCTGCAAGAATTTCAGCACATCCCATTATACCTGTCAGCATATTATTAAAATCATGGGCAACACCTTCAGCCAGCTGTCCTACAGCATCCATCTTCTGAGAGTGTTTGAGTTGCTCTTCGATTTTATACTGTTCTGAGACATCACGAAACACCAGTACCACTCCAATAATCTCACCATCCTGATTTTTGATAGGAGCACTGCTGTCTGCAATTCTTCTTTCAGTACCATCACATGAGAATAATTCATTCCTTTCGTAGACAGTTGATCCTGATTCAAATCACAGATTTGAATTTGAAGTTTATTTTAGCAAAAATTTAATCATATTTTTTTCGCAAATTTTCCTCACCCAATGTTGGTTTAATTATTTCCTGCCATTCGTTTGTTTGCCATGTTTCAAGATTTTTATGGGTAAGAAAATATTTTTGCGGAATGGGATGGGTTCCGATTACAACTTTTATGTTGTATTTGTTTTCTAAAAGTTTTTTAAAATGAGAAATATAGGGACAGGGTGGATATCCTACAACAAATCCTGTTGCAAAATGAATAGCTTCTGCTCCGTTTTTAATCATTTCTTCGGGAGAATGCTCAATATTTCCACCCGGGCATCCACCACAACTTGTGTATCCAACTATTTCCAAAGGCTCATTTTTACTATAAATATCAAAAGCTCCGACTCTGCTTTGCATGGCCCTAAAACATTTTCCCCCGGCACAACCTTTATATCTATCACAAATTATTATTCCTATTTTCATCTAATTAATCTCCTGTATTTATTTATAATCAAAAACTTCATATCTATATATTCATAGATCAGGCTAATTTCTAGTAAATCGGAATAAAAAAAAGTTTTATTCTTGGATTTATGAAATTGGCTCAGTTACCTGAAATACTGTTTCTCAGCAAAAGATACTCATCACATACTACTTTTTTAAGAGAGGTCGATTCCCTGAAAATCATAACTCAGTCTGGATTGTATTCCGGGAATAACAGAGAGAGCCTTATGCAGCCTCTTTCGGTTCTGATCAGAAAGACTGGTCAGAGTGAGGTCGTCATTTACTTTTCGCAGTTCACCATGAGATAGAATTTGATTGGAAAACCGTAATTCCCAAAGAATTTCAAATGCCTCATTAATTTCTGCAAAAGAGATATCATTCAAAATTTTCTGTTCCTTAAGATTAGTAAGACGGTGCAGTGTAGAAATTTCATACAGATTCTCTTTCAACGCATATATGCGGGCAAAATTAATAAGAGGAATAAGACACTCTTTAATATTGATTACCGCCGACCCTTCCCTCTCTTCAGTTTTTACCGTACCAAGAATTCCCAGAGGGGCTTTATACTGCAGGCAATTACGGGCAAAGTAAACCAGAAATTCCGGACGATTATTGCTGTTTGTAAAAATTGTCTTCTGAAGATCCTGCACCAGCTTCTCATCCCCCCATGCACAAGATAAATCAAAAAATACATGTATATCCAACAGAGAACTATTATCTGCAGTTATCATCCAGTTTGTATACTTTTCTCTCCACTCCTCTATGGATAAGCAGTAGGAAGGGTTCACTGCCATTATGCCTCCCGGGCAGTAGGAAAACCCCGCCTGATTAAGCCGTGAACAAACTATATGTGATAGTTTTAAAAAGTACAGGCGAATGGATTCAAGCTCTTCACCCACTGCCGGACAATCGAAAACAAGAGCATTATCCTGATCAGAGAAGAGTGTCATCTCTTCTCTTCCACTGCTGCCGAGAGAAAGAAAAGCAAAAGGAACAGGCTGAGGACCTACTTCCCCGATTGACAGTTCAACAAATTTCTTGACAGAAAGTTTGTACATATTACTGATAAAAGCACGGATTTTTATTGAATCCCAACCCATCAGCAATATAGATCTCATGGTCTGGGGCAGCTGATTCAGTATACGTACCACATGCGTGCTGTTCTCACTCTTTTGGATCTCTTCAATCATATCTGATGGATTATCCTGATAAACTGAATCCATAAATACAGGAACAGTATAAGCATTGTGGGAAATTGGTCTGAATGAAATTATTTGCCCATTCTGCTCTGAAAGAAATATCCTGGACATTCTCACAATGACATCCAAAGAACTCCCGCTTCTGCAATGAAGGGAGGCTTCAAATTCATCTGCAACTGGATTATCCTTCATTAGATTATCCAAATGCTTTTTTAAACTATCATTTCTGCCGGAGGGCGGAAAAAGGGTTTGCCAGAGAGATTCTGAGAGTAGTTCATCTTCCAGGTACCCGGTCATCCGCATAAATATTGGATTGGTAAAGACAATTTCATGATCCAGAATGAGTAAATACCCTTCGTTTGAAGCCTCTACAAGAGCCCGGTAACGCTCCTTTGCCTCAACAAGTCCTGATTCGGCCTGCTTTCTGTTCCGCTCTATTAAACGGCTCTGAAAAACTATATAGACAAGCAGAAGAATCATGAGAAACGTAATTGCAATAAGGACCAGAACCAAATTATAGGTTAATCGGGAGATCTCTTCCTCAACATCCTGAATATATATGCCTGTTCCAATAATCCATCCCCAAAGTTCAACACCCTGTACATAAGAGAGTTTAGGGACTACACGGAGGCTCTCTTCATCTAACTGCCAGAGATATTCCAGAAAACCACCACCGGAATTTTGTACTAGTGAGACTGATTCCACAAAGAGCCGCTTCCCGCTCCGGTTCATGCTGTCGGTATAATCTGATAAGTCCTGACCAATCAGTTCCGGCCGCCAGGGATGCATTATCATAACCGGCTGCATATCAGTTATCCAGAAATAGTTGTCATTATTCTGTCCATATCGGAGTTTTTTAATTTCATCGATAGCGGCAGCCTGGGCTTCCTCACGCGTAAAGGTACCGCCACTCTCCAGTGAGGTGTAATAATCAAGAATACTCACCGCAAGAGAAGCGGCATTACTGATCATACCTTCTTTCTCTTTCATCAGGCTATTGTGAAACATGGGAAGAATTATCAGGAAGATAGAGGCAATAAAAAGAGCAAGGGAAACTACCGCAGGAAGTACTATACGAAAGCGGAATCCCCAGCGGGATGGCCGCTGGGTTTTTATACGATCATAGTGTAATCCCTTAAAATACTTTGTCAATTCACCCGTAGTTAAAATCGGCTCGCTGCTCTCTCCTGTCTCATGATATTTCTCCGAAAACCTGCCGTTGGTAAAATCTTCTCTATTGGGTATATAGTTATCATAGTCGTCTTTTATATGGCACTCAAACACCTGGCGAATCTGCTCTTCTGTATAGGTGTGAGAAAACTCCTGCAGTGCTTCCGGAAGAGCCTCCCGGCAGTGCCGAAACATACGGTGATCATAGGGGTTGTATCCCTGGTTTTTTCCAAACTGAAGGAATTGATCAAAACTTTCACGGTCAAAATATCCATCAATCCATTTATGTATATCTTCGGCACGAATATTAAAGAGTTTTTCTGTATGGTCGGCATGTTCGGATATTTTCATTGGGCACCTGTTCCTGTTCTATTATATCCGTTTTTCACTATTTTGAGGAGATGCATTTATTACTGTCAAAAATTTCAACATTATCCCGCATTCTTTCTGGCTTAACCGATTTTGGCAGGGTAACTACATTCAGCTGATAACCTTCATCCATTGCCCACAAACATCGCGCCCTATACCGGTTGTGCTTGTAATTACGATGATTTCATTGCTTCATAAAAGTCTTGTTTGAATTATAAACCTCTGTTATTTAAATAAACCCTGTTTTGTGAAGTGAAGACTAATTGTACAAACTCCAAAAACAGTGAAAATATTTTCATACAATGGCTATTTTTTTTCCAAACTTTACAGCTGCTTTTTCTGCATCTATATCAGGATTCCATTGATTCCTTAATCCGTCTGTGATGACTTCAAATCCCGCACTTTTCATTAAATCGTCGATAACTTTCACAGATTCACCGCTCCATCCATAACATCCAAATGATGCGGCTTTTTTGTTTTTAAAATTTAACTCTTTTATAAGATGAATAAAGCCAGCCACTGAATGCAAAATACTTTTAGCAATTGTAGGAGAACCTATAATGACAATTTTTGATTTAAAAATTTCTGTAATTAAATCGTTTTCATCACTCTTGGATAGGTTGTAGACTTTCACAACTACATCAGAATCTGCCAAACCGATTCCTTCTGAAATCTTTTCAGCCAGTTTTTTTGTGCCATTCCACATTGTATCATAAATAATGGTAATTTGGTTTTCTTGGTAGTCCTCTGCCCATTGAGCGTATTTTTCGACAATTTGCATTGGATTCTCTCTCCAAACAACTCCATGACTCGTTGCAATTATGTCTATCTGTAGATTTAAAGACATTATTTCACTCAGTTTCTTTTTTAAAATTGAGCTAAACGGTGTTAAAATATTAGCATAGTACTTAATTGATTCACTGAAAAGTTCACAATTATCAACTAAATCATTAAATAGTTTTTCTGTTGCATAGTGTTGACCAAAAGCATCATTGCTAAAAAGAATATTGTCTTTGGTTAGGTATGTTGCCATACTATCTGGCCAATGTAACATGGTCATTTCAACAAAGATAAGCTCTTTGCCATTTCCAATGTCTATCTTATCGCCTGTCTTAACCACATGAAAATTCCAATCCTGGTGGTATTGACCTTTCAACGATTTTACAGCATTTGCTGTACAATAAATCGGCTTATTGGGAATACGCTTCATTAAGGCCGGGAGTGATCCACTATGGTCAACCTCTCCGTGATTTGCCACGATATAATCGATTTTATTCAAATCAATTTCTTTTGCTAAGTTATCGACAAACTCTTCAGAGAAAGGAGCCCAAACAGTATCAATCAATACTGTTTTTTCTTCTTCAATTAAGTAAGAATTGTAAGTAGAACCTTTGTGGGTTGAATATTCACTTCCATGAAAGTTTTGGAGTTCCCAGTCAACTTTCCCTACCCAGAATGTATTGTTTTTAATGTTTTTTTTCATACAAAATCCCCCATTCAATAAACTACTATACCACAATTTGAGTTTCATGTCGCATAACGTTCCGCGTTTATATGACGATTGTCGGCCAGAAGTATTGTCGTGTTTTTGTTAAAACATAAAGCATGACAAAAAATGTGGCCGAAGAACCAAGGGTAAAGCCCGGAACGTATATACTGCTAAATCTACTACACTATCAGTTGACCTTTATATGTATACATTTTTTGCAGTAGAATCTGAATCTATAGCTTAGAATTTGGCTTTGTTTTGTTCGAATCATTTGAAGACATACACTAAGCACAATTATGATTACATCTATACCCATAACGGTTGAACTAAGCGGCGTGAGGTACGAGCGTCAGCTAGAGTGATTTGTTAGCTTTCTGACCCAAGGTATATTACAATTCGTTCTTTGCATTTTCCGATGTTTTTTCTTTTCAGTTTGAGTTTTCCTACCTCGCCAGTTCTCTTTAAATGAGTTCCTCCGCATGGAACTTTCGCAAAACCAACAACTTCCCAGAACCTTTTTTCGTTTATCTCATCACTAAAAGTGCTATTGATTTCAAGGTTCTTCTGAACGATGGATTCAACCTCCGAAGTGATTTCTGGTAAGAATGGGGCAATACTCTCGTTCCACCTGAAATCGATTCGAGCCTTATCCTTGGCAATATGGGCTCCAATCTTGTCTGAACCTTTTAGCTTTTTATACATAAGTTCGAGTATTAGTTCTGCCGCAAAATGTAAACGCATTAATTTGTAGCGACGTTCCCAATCAATTTTCATTGTAATTGATTCCCCTTCTTTGAGATTATGGTCGCCCGGCAAAGTATATTTTATTTCCTTTCCAAACTTTGCAGCTTCGATCACCGGATAGCCAGCAATGGTACCCGTATCGCTCTCTTGACCTCCAGAAAAGGCAAAAAAAATGGTTTCCTCAACTGTCACATTAGAGCCGTTAACCGAAGCGATTCGAGTCTCAATACTTTTTAGATATGGATTTTCCCAGAATATTTTTTTTGTCATCTTACATCCTTTTAATTTTTTGAAGCTAACGCCCCAACAAGTTGCCGGCTTGTCCCTAAAGTGAAGCGGAACCGCATATTCGCTGCTATGTGATGGATCCTTTTCCGAGTCCTTTTTGTTAATTGATTTAATCCGGTGTAAAACTTTTGTGTCCATACCTTCAGCTTTTAAAAATTGTGTTATAAGTTCCGTTTTACCTTCTACATAGGAATCAATATCATTTGGATATATTTTTGCTAACTCATATTTTAGCAAGCTATATTTTTCCACAGCTTCTTTATCATTACGTAAATGTTTTTGCAGTAATAAATGATTCTTTAAGTTGTCGTTGCCTTTCATACAAACATAAAGATTATGCTTCATCCATCGAATATTCGGATTCTCCTCTGAATATTCGAATGCTTCACGACCTTCAATTCCCATATTCCCAATGTGAGAATAACCAACACTTTTAAGTAGTTTGATTACAATATCTCTTTCATGATTATTTCCAATGATTATATCAATATCTAAAATTGGCTTAGCACATAATCCTTCCACCGATGTACTACCGACATGAACAATTTCTAAATCTATTCCTGTAAAAAGTCTCTCATAAAATAACTTTGCCTTTTTATATTCATTCTTCCATTCCGGATTATAATTTTCAACAATAATTTCTTTCATCTTCCTTGTAATTTTTCCTTTCCTACTGATATGGTTTAAGTTTTAATAATCTTTCACATAACAGTTCCACGACTATGCGACGTTTTCTTTTTTCAATTATACCATCAAATTTCATGATTTAAATAATGATAATCAACTCAAATAAATTTAACGCCTTAGTATTATATTTTTTTTCCACTTCTAATCATTTATAAAATGAAAATGTGCCGAAGGCTAAGACCGAAGGGTATAGGTGTCATACTTGAAACAGATGCTCTCGTTCGCGACATACGTAAATGATGTATACTTTTAGAAATAAATCCTATTTTTTTAAGTCTATATGATGGACTCCTGGAAGAAATAAATTAATAGTAATATCGCTACTGAAAACACTTCTACCCTACCAACTGCTAAACCTCAAAAACTGTAGTTTGGATACATAGAGAATAAGTGAAGAGTTTCAGCTTCTTCCAAAATAGAGGTCTTAAGTTTTACAAGAGACTTTTTGATTGTTTTTTTATACTATATGTGATATTTATAAATAAAAAAGAGATTAATTATATGTGAAAAATTACTCAAAAATGTTGTTATTAGCCGGTTTAATTCTTTTGATTACCGGATGTATCACTACCAATAGCGATCAATCCGATGTTTTTCAAAACGAAGTCTCTATCAGCGGAGATGTGCAAACTTTCCAGGAATCTACCCTTGATTTATCGGGTCCAATTCCCTATCTTACCTTGCAAGGAACTCCATACGAACAGGGCTTAGCCTATGGGGTATTATTAAGAGGATCCTTGAGGGCCTCTTCGGAATCCTTTGGGCAATATCAAGAGGCTCGAGCCGCCTCTATGCCCTTGTATAAGAGGCTTTTTGGTGGCATCTATATAAGTATTAAAATAAATGATTTTCTTAAAAGAACACCTCAGCGATATATTGATGAAATGCAGGGACTGGCAGATGGCTCTGGGGGTACTCTGAAACAGATCGCCTTACTAAGCTATTCTTTTTCTGCATCCGCTGCCTGTACATCAGTCTTATCTAATCCTTCAGAAAATGAAGGGATTCTTCATGGTAGAAATTGGGATTTTTCTCCCTACTTACTCGGGCAGTCGCCAATTCTGGTAAAATATGAATTTCAAGAAGGTCCTGCGATATGGACCGTATCCACTTTGGGTTATCTTCCCTTCTTTCATGGATGCAATGAATACGGTTTGAGCATCTCCCTGAATACTCTGGACACCAACGGTTCAGGAGAAAAAGGAACCCCGATTGTCTGGAAAATTCGGGAGATACTTGAAAATGCCTCAAGCATGGAAGAGGCGGATAGTATCCTGAAATCTATAGAAAACGATAGCAGCAACTGGCTACTTACTCTCGCCAGCGCCAATGAGAAAAAGGGGCGGGTTTATAATCTTTTAAATAACCTACAGCAATTCGAAGAGTTACAGGATGACCGGCCCATGATCGTGGTAAATCACTCTTATGAACCTCCAGATGGCCCAGTAAACAGTCAGCTCAGAGAAAACACCGATTTTACCACAATGATTTTTGAAAGCAATCAAAATCGTTTAGACGAGGCTTGTCTTTATGATTCTACAAATAATCCGGAAACAAGCTTAGATATTTGGACTATCCTAAGAAATCATGATCTTACCGAAAATCGAATTTGGAATAATCGTGGTTCCATTGCTAATTATGCTACCATGTTTTCTGTGGTTTTTGATCTAGCAAACCGACGAATGAGTTTTTCGGTATCCCCTTCCTGGGCTTCTCTACGGGATGTATGGGAATTCAATCTGGATAATAATCAGTTTTCCTTATTGTTACCGGCTGATCCCTACACTAAAACAGATAGATTCTTAGCCAATGAAGCCTCTTATTTCAGAATTGAAAATGAAATAATTAATGGCACATTCGATGTGGGTGATTTGGATTATAGAATGGGCCCCTCTAGCCTGCTAAATTATAGTTTAAAAATAATTAATTTCCATAAGGGATCACCTGAATTTCTTGAATTGCTAGAAAAGTCTTTACAAGAATATCCAGATCTTAACTTCAATAATTTTGCATTGGGTTATTATTATAAATACCTTGATCCAGAAAGATCTATCTCTTATTTCAATACGGCTATAGCCGACCCTGATGTTGCTAAAGACTACAAGTTGTATGGTCTTCAGCATATGGTGGATGCTTATGGGGAGATAAATGATAGAACTGGACGAGCTAATGCCGCTTCTCATTGGCTAGAACTATTTGAAGAATATTCAGAGGGGTTTTATGTTTCTCCCTATATGCAAAGGGTGGCTAGAAAGATGGAAAGACTAGCAAATTAAAGTCCTTCCTTAGATACTGAACCATAAGCGGGCATTTCTACTTTACGTCGATTTATGAGTAATGTTTCTTTGGGCGCTCTGGATATTGATTATTCAAGTTTATAAAAATGAATTTCCCTAATTCCGTGTTTAAAGGGTGTAGTATGCCCAGTTAAAGGTAGAAACGCCGAAAAAAGCTGTTTCAGGGAATGCAATTTGGCAGAAAAGATAAAAACTCACGAGAAATACTGAATTTTGATGAAAAAAGCAGGAACAGGCAGCAGTTCAATCTGATAAAAGATTATTTTGCGGAGAATTTGATTGACAGAGAATATAACTTTTCCTATCATTAAGGTGTGCGAAGCGGCAGGGGTGGGCGGATAATTATCGCTTGATTATTTCGTCTTGAATATTAATCATGTATAGTGCTTTGCCGCCGCATCGGGAACTATAGCGTCAAAGGATAATTCAAGGGAGGTTGCAATGAACTCAAATAATATTTTTTTAATATGTTGTAAAATCATAAAAAGTATTAAGCAATTTTCTAATATATAGAGGTTGGTATGAAAATAGCTTTTATTGTTCCAGCTGAGGATATCAGAAGAAATTTTCTATATAGAACTGGCGGTTTATTTTATGGCCATAGTAACTCAATAACAGGACCTCTGATATTGGGAAATATTCTAAAGAATGCCGGCCATGAAGTAGGGGTATATGAAGAACTCGAAAGAGATGTGAATTTTACGAAAATGAAGGATGCTGATGTGATAGGCATATATACAATGACTCCCAATGCTGTTCGGGCTTATAAGTTAGCAGATTATTTTAAGAGAGAATGGGGAAAGAGGGTTTTAATCGGAGGAATGCACGCATCAGTTATGCCTGAAGAAGCATTGGAACATGCAGATCAGGTGGTGGTCGGAGAAGCTGAGAGTGTAATAGTTGATGTTGTAGAAGGGAAGGTTAAGGGAAAAATAATTTATTCACCAGTGATTGATGATCTTGACACCATACCATTTCCTGATTATTCGCTGTTGAAAAATCCATGCCGGGCAGCGAATATCATGACATCCAGGGGATGTCCCTATTCCTGTTCTTTTTGTTCCACTTCAAGGATGTTTTCCCCGTACAGGCAGAGAAGTCCTGACAGCGTTATAGAGGAATTAACGTTATATAAGGAAATGGGTTTTAAGTATGTAAATTTTCAGGACGATAATTTTACTGCTAATAAAAAAAGAACGAAAGAAATATTGAGAAAAATGATTTCTTACAACCTCATTTTTAAAGAGAGCTTCTTCTTTGGGAGAACTGATATAGCGTATGATGAAGAGCTCTTGGATCTGCTAAGACAAGCGAATTTGAAAAGAGTGCTCATAGGTATTGAATCTTTGAATCAGGATTCACTTGATCTAATTAACAAGAAACAGAATATTGATGATATAAAAAGAGCCGGGGATTTGCTTGCCAAATATAATATTAAGCTTATTGCCAGTCTCGTACTAGGCCTGGACAATGACGGCAAAGAGGAAATTAGAAAGGCTGTAAATTTTTGTAAGAAAATAAATGCATATCAGCTTCAACCGGCCATACTAACACCTTATCCAGGCACGCCGATTTATGAGCAATTTGAGAAAGAGAGAAGGATAATCACAAGGGACTGGAAATATTTTGATATGACGAATGTAGTTTTTGAACCCAGGAATTTAACCTCATGGGAACTTCAGAAGGAATTTTTTATTGCTTTAAAGAGTTTTTATTCACTCCCTTCTGTTTTTAAGATATTTCGTAAGTTTGGTTTCGATGCCGGAATTAGAAGAACCGGATTGTGGTTGATAATGAATTTCGCTGTGTACAATTTTATGAAGAAATCGAAAGTCAAAGATGGAAATCTATATAACTGGCTGTCGGAATTAGATCTATTTCAGCGGTATTTCAAAAAAAGGTTACCGGAATTGGACATATACAGATTCAACTATTCAAAATCAACAGATTACACTGATGACTCCAGGAATGCTTCCTTAGTAGTTTGTTATTTTGATTCGAGAAAGTATAATAAAAGAAAATTGATAGAGAGCATATCTTTGCCAAAGGATATTACTGGAATATGTTTAGCTATTAAGACATACGGACAGAATGAAGAACATAATATTCATTTTTCTTTGAAAAACCAGGACAGATTCGAAGAGGTAAATTATAAAAAATTTTATAAGGAAATTGATCACAAGAATAGAGAATGCAATGGTTGTGTAGATACAATTCCTCTTGAATTATAAGGATTTTACGTGAATCAAAGGTTATAAAAAATATTTAAAATTTCTAAGGGGAAAGTAGAATATTTTTGCAATAAAACAACAGACAAATTAATTCTTTAGAGAGTTGAGGATGATAGAGTAATCTTACACCGCCTCCTGATCCGCAAAACGGTGTTTTTTTCCTGTTAAGTTCAGTGTCCTTTTCGGCTCCACACCACGAAAGAAATTCCCAGTACAGGAAAAAGCTGTTTTAGGGAATGCAATTTGGCAAAAAAGATAAAAACTCACGAGAAATACTGAATTTTGATGAAAAAAACAGGAATAGGCAACAGTTCAATCTGATAAAAGATCATTTTGCGGAGGATTTGATTGACAGAGAATATAACTTTCCCTATCATTGTGCTATGGCTAAAACTGCTCCTTTCGATAATTACCACTCAGAATACGAACAATGGTTTGATGACAACTATTTTGTCTATTTGTCAGAATTAGAAGCAATACGCAAGGCATTACGAACAAGCGGAAAAGGTGTTGAAATTGGTGTGGGCAGCGGCCTTTTTGCTTCTGCACTTGACATTACAGAAGGATGCGACCCTTCTGCAACTATGCGGGCTAAAGCTATTGAACGAGGTATTAATGCCATAGACGGCATTGCCGAAAACCTGCCCTACGAAGATAAAAGTTTTGATAATGCCCTGATGGTAACCAGTATTTGCTTTGTTGATAACCCACAACAATCAATACATGAAATTCATCGTATTTTAAAGCCGCACGGAGAGTTGATAATAGGTTTTGTTGACAAGGAAAGCCCTGTCGGATTGGAGTATTTAAAGAACAAAGAAAAAAGCCTTTTTTATAAAGATGCCAATTTTTATAGCACAGAAAATATTTATAAATTATTATGGGAGTATGATTTCACCATAAAAAAAACATATCAGACAGTTTTTGGCAAATTGCAACAGATAAAAGAAATCCAACAGTCTGAAAATGGGTATGGTAAAGGTAGTTTTATAGTAATTAAGGCACAAAAAGAAAGTAAAACATAAATAGCATGGCTATAAATTCTGATTTTTTAAAAGTTAAGGGTAGTGATTTTATTCTGGACAAAAATAAAATCATACTAAAAGGAGTAGACATAATTTCCCAATCAATATGCTTCCGTTTTTTCGTTTCAATACCTACTAACAAAAATGTGACGCTAGATTGATGTAAATATTCATCTCTAATTTTAGTCTGGATAGTCTCATCGGGAAGGTTATCATCAATATTATCAGTATCAACTGACCAATCTATGAATACTGGAGTTCTTTCATTCATTATTAATATTTCTTCTTTATATTTCTGATCCAGTTGATGATGATAAGAAATAAAAAACTTTATGCATACTATTAACTCCTTTCTTAAATCTTTCGTCTATCACATTTTAAATAAAAATATAACATAATTTCTTTGCCACTTTTGTTAGAACGGGGCAATGATTTTTTATTTAATGGTGGGGGTTTGCATATAACCCAAACCTACACTCTGTTATGTTAAATCCTTGCCGAATAATTCGTAATACAGATTAGTTTTCTTACAAGTATAATTTTTTCATTGATCTTGTTTCGGAAATTTCAGAATTTTTGAATATTTTGCTCTGTTTTTCCAGTATATATAGCAAAGGATCATCTTAAAAGAATTGTATCACGCAATGAACTATTTACAATATCTACAGATGTAAAATCCCATTACATTATTTTTTTTCTACTTGTTGTAAAGCTTTGATTTAATAATTGTATTTTTCAAATGATAATATATACATCAAGAAAAACGCTATACCAGTTGACAAGGGTACCCTCTACCTTTAAAAAGTTTCAATTTGAAGATCCATGATCTTACCAAGTGCGTTCAACTCGCGTGACACATCCCCTTCAACCAGAATGATATGATGAGAATAGGTTCTTTCCATGAATGTTTTATCATCAGACACCTCTATTACCCCGCTCTTCCAACAACCTGTCCCATGCAAGACAGGGGGTCGAATTGCAGGAACCCGATTCATTAAGACAATTAGTTCCCATACCAATAATTGAGTCAGAATCAATCCGCTAAGTATTCTTTATCAAAACTGGGAAAGAAGCATGATTCCAATGACACCCTATCCACACCCAGCTCATATGCTCTGTCAAGTTAATATTTTGAATTAGTTGTTTGGCCGTGAGCTCTCACGAATGATCAATTTTGGTTTAAGCGGTTCTGAAGGCTCTTCAACTGATGTTCCCTCGATATGAGAAAGGAGCATTTCTCCCAGCCCGAAACCAATCTCCGACAATCTGCCGTCAACAGTGGTTAATCTTGGATAGATGGCTTTTGAAAGCCCCATATTATCATATCCAATAAGACTTACATCTTCTGGAACTCTTAACCCCTGTTTACAGAGATAACGAAGAACCCCGGAAGCCATAAAATCATTCCCACAGAAAACGGCATCCACCTGTTTCTCTGTAAAAATCCTCTCAGCAGCCTCGAAACCGCACTGAATGGTCCAGTCTCCGCTATCCTCAATAATTTCAGGTTTTGACTCACTGGTTGTCTGAAAGACATCAAAAAAACCTCTTCTGCGTTCGGAGGCATCGTAATGTTCTTCCGGCCCATTTATAAATGCAATGCTTTTATAGCCGCACTTCTGCATATAGCGGGCAATCAGGTGTCCTCCCAGATAATTATCCACCCGAAAAGAGGCGATTTTCTCATCCTTTATATGAGAGTTCAGTACCACAAAAGGAAAGCCGTCGAGAACTTTCAGGAAAGGCATGGGTCTTTCATACTGCGGGATGATTATAATACCATCCACACTTTTGCCGTGTGCCTTTTGATAGAAGAAATTATTAAGATCAGGGTCTTCCCAATTCCGGACATCAAATGTGACGCTGTACCCAAGCTTTCCGGCTGATTCCAGGACACCCTCTATGTAGTTGTAAAAAAAGGTGGTATCCACAACAAGATTGGTATAGCGGGTTGAATTCAGGATGACCATGAGGATTGTATGCGTTTCCCCGGTAATCAATGTCCGGCCTATTCTATTGGGAACATAGTTCAGCTGTTTTGCACAGGAAATAACCAATCTGCGGGTCTCTTCATTCACCGTTTTTCCGTTCAAAGCCAGAGAAACTGTGGCCGTAGAGAATCCGGCAAGTGCTGCAACATCTTTTAAAGTGCTCATAATTATTCCCTATCCCGAAAGTTTTCTCAAGTTGTAATCATTAATATAATAGTATTTTAGCCTGGAAGGCTTTCTCCTGCAGATTACATCTATTCGACAACTCATTATATCATGAATACGGGTTATTTATATGCATCATCAACCTTTTTAGCTAATCTCCATGATAGTTCCGAATTCCCTCAAGAAAAATTGAACCATAATCATGCAGCTTTTTCTCACCCACCCC
>Ga0075115_10000904_pt1 | contig 14763 bp, 11 predicted proteins | sample AntAceMetag02UKH_FD_69785 | JGI IMG/M metagenome (GOLD analysis project Ga0075115, IMG submission 69785) | Saline lake microbial communities from Ace Lake, Antarctica - Antarctic Ace Lake Metagenome 02UKH | ecosystem: Environmental > Aquatic > Non-marine Saline and Alkaline > Saline | place... | reverse complement strand
CAACAGCACAGTTTCCCGAAATACTGATCTACGAAGGAGAAAAGGTCGGAATCTATAGCGAGCCGCTAGAACAGTATTTCAACAAGGATCATCCCAAACCACTTAAATGGATGCAGGCAACATGTTCCGCAATCTGGCGCGGCTACCTGGGCACCTGGGAGATCAAGAACGACAAACTCTATCTCATCAAAGTTGTGGAGGGCGGTTGTGGTAACGATTCTCCAGAAATACCGCTCTCAAAATTCTTCCCCGGCAAGAAGTCGCCTATCTTTGCTGAATGGTATACCGGCACGCTCGTCGTCCCCGAGGGCAAGGTGCTCAACTATGTCCACATGGGATATCAAACGACATACGAGAAGGAACTCCACATCAAGATCATCAAGGGCAAAGTCGTCGGCAAGAAGACAATCGACAATCGGAAAAAGCGTTAGATCGCGGGTCGACTGAGATTATCGAACTGTCCGACTATTATTACTTAATCAATTCTTTTGTGAAGTCCCAGGTTAAACCAATGCCACCAAGAATTGCAGGGTGTGCAGGATCACTAAACTGATGTTGTGCATGAACAAAAACACTAAGTGCATACTGGCGAAAATGATGCGTATACCTCAGCCCATATCTGAATGTTCCACCTTCGCCGATAGGCGCATTATCGTTTTTTCCGGATAGAAGTATGTTATAGCCAATAGCCGTTTCAAGTCCTACCGATGAGTTTCCGAACCTCCCCTCAAGAGATGCCAAGCCCAAGACGTCGAGCATATGATGACTCCTGCCAACACCATACCCCAACTCTAGGCCAGACATTACGCTGAATCTACCAGAGGACCACAGGCCCAGTTGAATGCTCGATGCTACCCTTACATCAACGTTGTCGCTTCTGCCAGACGGACGCACCCGGACCTGAGCGCCTATGCTGAGCCTAGGCTTAAGCCTCAATAGCGTTAGGAGCTTCTTAGCAGTTCGGAATTTTGGATTTAACTGTAATGCTCGACGTGCATCTCCCCTTGCCTTCTTGTAGAAGCCTAAACGCGCATGCACAGCCGCACGATTATTATGAAGTTTTGCTCTTAAAGATTTTTTTTGATTTAAACTAAGTGCCATATTTAAATCGCGAAGCGCTTTTCTATCTTTGCCAAGTGTATAGTAAACATTAGCCCGATTATAATAGGTTAGGGGCTGCTTTGGCGCTAATCCGATTGATTGGTTATAGTCGCGCAGTGCTTTGTCATATTGCCTAAGTTTGTCATATGCCAAACCACGATTATTGTAAGTTGCTCTAGCTTTAGGATTCAAGCCAAGCGCGCGTGTGTATTCTCTGATGGCATCTCGATATCTCCCTACTTTCTTCAGGACATTCCCGCGAAGCTGTAAGACGGTTGCTACAAATCTACGCTGGCTCATGTTTTCGAGATATACTTTCTGCGCTAACGCATGAGATGATATGTGTTTTTTATATGACGCGTCCGGCCGAGATAAACCAAAATCCATATTAAATCGCATTTGCTGAATGTCCTTCAATCCATTATCCCATCGTATAAACTTGTGAGATGGTCCAGATACCAAATAAATAGGCCATCCCTGCTCATGCCCCTCAGCCATGACGACAAAACTTGAACCATCACAATCGAGTTGTGGCCCGTTTATGGTTTCCAAGAATAGATCTTTGTCTTGATTCTTGAACACGATGCCACTTCGATTCATCGCAACGTACACGTTGGCAACTTTCGCAACTAATATCTTCTTTTGCTTTCCATTTACCGCTAGATAACTGTTGGTGGGGCCAAGTACTGCAGGTGTTGGTACCTTACCCTTACTTGCAAGATATGCATTCTTGAGACGCCTTGATAATGATACGATTTTCCAAACCCTACGATATGCCCCTAATACCTTTCTTCTTGAGACGAGTGCCGATTCCACGGTGGTAACTATATGAAGGGGATTTGTTAATTTGAACTTCGCAGCCCAATGGAAGATACTGCTTTGGTTATTGCCAGCCTTTGCGGTGATCACCTTGTGATTAGCGTGGTAGAATGTGAGCCAATCAGTCCAATCGCCTACGATTTTTTTGTAGGGATTTTTTTGGTTCTTTTTATAGCCGGGAATATTATTGTCATTGCAGGTGGCAATCTTTTCATTTGCTTGCAACGTAACATCACCGTTAAGATCAACGCCCTTCTTCGAATAAGCCTTTCCATATAGCCGCTTGAGTTCTGGACGTATCCAGTTATCGAGAGGCTTTCTTGGCTTATTTCCTGCTTTTTTGACCGGCTTTGTCACGTGGATCTCCCCCAGGAGAGTCCGCCCCTATACTATAGTTATCGGCAGATTTTTGGAAAAGTTGCGTGGTTTTATTTCAATGATATCGGCAGGTTATGCGATTTTTCGCCCCAACATTTCAATATCACAGCAATATTCAAGATTGAATCAAATTTTTACCGGGATTCCGAGGTGTGATATATATACCGGGATTCCCGGTATATAATCCCAATTTCTTGACAACAATGACCATTGATAACACAGCAATACTATCAACTCCGTTCCACCTCGAAGGTGGAACGGGTTGCACTACGCTGATAAATTGTTATAGTTGCAAAAAGTACTGTTTAATAGTACTATATGCTACTGTGAGAATAATTAGACATGTATAAATGACTGTTCTACGGTACTTTCTGCAATTGAGAGAATACAATGAAGCATGACCAAATCGCAGAATACGTCAACCGGCTTCAGTCCGAAGGCCGCTACAGCTTCGCTAAAAATGAAGTGATGGGGGAACTCCACCTATCCAACATCGCCGCCATCCGTGCACTCCAGAGACTCGCAAAGAAGAAACGCATAGTCCTGGTAAAACGAGGCTTCTATGTCATCGTCCCACCGGAATATCAAGCGAGCGGCATCACTCCTCCAACGTGGTTCATCAATGAACTAATGAAGTTTATGAAGCGCCCTTACTATGTCGGCCTTCTCAGCGCAGCAGCCCTGCACGGTTCTGCCCATCAACAGCCCCAGGTTTTTCAGGTAGTCACCGATAAACCTGAGCGGGACATTGACGTAGCAGGTCTGCGCATACAGTTTATTTCAAAATCCAACCTATCAAATACGTCCATTCAAAAAGTAAAGACAGCGACCGGCTTCATAAACGTATCGACACCAGCTGCAACGGCGCTTGATCTTGTACGTTACGAAACTCGCATTGGTGGCCTTGAAGCAGCAACATCGGTGCTCGAAGAACTGGTCGAATCTATTGATGAATCTGCACTCAACGCTGCGGCAGCTGGCGAGTCTAAACTCGCCTATGTACAGCGACTTGGTTTTCTGTTGGACAAGGTAGGTCAAGCAGGCATAACAAATGAAGTTGCACATACCATAGCTCTCAAAAACGCGCCCTATGTGCTGCTCGATTCTAAAGGTTCACGTCTGGGCTTCCCGCATAACAGACGTTGGCGCATTATTGAGAACATGGAGATAGAACCAGAACAATGATTCCTCGCGCAGACATCACCGCTTGGAGAAACCACGCACCCTGGAAACTTGATTCCCAGGTGGAGCAGGATCTCATCATCTGCCGAATATTGGTGGAACTATTTAGCCATGATGAGATGGGATCAAAGCTCGCCTTTCGCGGCGGTACTGCTCTGCACAAACTTTTCCTTGAACCGCCAGCACGCTACTCGGAAGATATTGATCTTGTACAGGTTACACCTTCTCCCATTGGCACCATCATTGACTCGACGCGGGGTATCCTGGACGCCACATTTGGCAAACCAAAGATCCAGCAGAAACATGACGCTCAGGTATTGATATATCGCGTAGAATCGGAAATCCCGCCCATCGTGCCGCTGCGCATCAAGATTGAAACCAACAGCCGCGAACACTTCACAGCATTCGGCATCAAGAATGTACCGTTCAAGGTCGATTCCCGCTGGTTCTCCGGTTCTTGTTCCATAGCTACGTATGAATTGGATGAGTTGCTGGGCACAAAACTCCGCGCGCTCTATCAACGACGCAAGGGACGCGATCTCTTCGATCTATGGCTGGGACTCACGAAGGGCAATGCCAATCCTGCAAAAATCGTCGAAACCTTCCACAAGTACGTCTGGGCGTCAGGGCTCACCATATCCCGCAAAGATTTCAAAAGTAATCTCGCACTCAAAATGAAGCATCCGGCTTTTTTGAGCGATATAGATGCCCTTATCAGACCGGAAATTGAGTACAATCCCCAAGAAGCATACGAGTTGGTTTCAACAAAATTGTTGGATATCGTCTGATCTTTACTTCGCAGCTGGGTATGATTTGAGGGCGTTGTTGCGATACGAGACGGAGAGGATCCGGTTGGTCGTGGGCTGATATGCCATGTCTATCGGCGAGTCGATGCTGGGCACGTAAGGAAACAGCCCGCCGTTGGCCGCGATGCGATAGATCGCATTCATGTTTGTGCTGGCCACGTAAGCGTTGCCACGCGCATCGGTTGTGAACCCCTCGAGCGATGCGACGGAAATGCTGGGAAAGCTGCGTCGCTTGCCATTGCGGTCAAACGCCAGCACCACACCCGACTTCCATCCCGCCACCAAGAATACCTGTCGTGCGGAAAACCAGATGATGCCGTGCGGTTGACCCAAACCCGCCTCGGCGATGAACGGCGTCACGCGATGTTCGCGCATGACGTCGACGCGATAAACGGTATTGGACGGGCCGTCGGTAACGTACAACATGTTGTCAGGGCCCAAGGTCAGATCATAAAAATGCTTAACAGGAAAATCGCCGAAATTAACGACGAAGAGCGGCTTGCCCTTCTTGAGATCAAAGACGCGCAGTGCATCGATGTCAGCAACGTAAAGAAAATCGCCGATGATCGCCATGCCCTTGGGCGCGTTGAGCTCCACCAAGCCCCGAATGCCGTCAATGAACTTGAGGACGTCCATCCCGCCGTCCTCAGCCAGGCGCGTGATAAAGCCGTTGTCGTCCTTGCGCTCGCCAGGACCGTTCATGTTCGACACATAGATATAGTTGGTCGCGGGATCGACGACTACGCCGTATGGATTTGAAAACCCCTTCGTCTCAAAGGCATGAGCCGATGTGGCGACGAACAGGAGAGCCACTGCACATATGATTGATCGTTTCATGGCCAATGATGGTACCGCGGTTTAACGATGCGGTCAATGAATTGGGCTTTCGTGTCTTCTGTGCTTACTCTTCACACTTCACTCTTCACGGTCCTTTAAAATGCAACCGTCACACCCAGGCGAACCGGAATTGCGAAGACTGACGTACCGTTGCGCGAGAGATTGTTGCCGAAGAAATAGGTGTAGCGCAGTGGAAGTTCGAGCGTGAGCGACGCCCGCGTATCATCGCGTTTAAAGAACCACGAGAATCCTGGTCCGATCTCCGCAGTCATGCCAGTGGCGGCAGTCTGATTGCCAATCTTTCCCTCAAAGATGTGAGTCCAGCCCAAGCCGCCCAACATGTGAAACCCTAAGCCATTGGACCACTGTGAAATGCGCACCACGCCTTCGAGGGTTGAGCCGATCTGAGACGTCCACTCCTGCCCGTTCAGCTTGAAATACTGATACTCGACGGGCATCTGCAGACCCCACATGCTGTTGGGGAAGTCGTAGCCAAGAAGGAGCCAGCCGCCGAAACCGGGGTAGAACTTGATGCGAGGGGATGTGCCACCCACGACGGTCATACGATGCTCAGTCGTAAACTGGGGCATGGTCGAAAGACCGAAGCCGATGTACAGGCCATCATGCCCGCGGGCATGGGCCTTGCCCGGCGCAGAGACCAGAGCCATCAGGGTTACCGCAAGAACCACCAGCAAAAGACGTGTTTTCATATGCCCTCCCTTGGAGCCTGGCTCCTGTCCCCTGGAGCCTTGTAGCGTTATTCGTCGTTCGAAGCAACCCTTTAGAAGCCCCTCCTTTGTAAGGAGGGGTTGGGGAGGTAGAACCAGGCTTCTACCCCTCCTAACCTCCCCTTACAAAGGGGAGGAACTATTGACATGCAGCACAAATAGCCCAAAATACGCCCCATGGCACAGAAACCCAAGGTTTGCTTCCTCCCCTGGGAGCACAAGGATCGCTTTGAGCAGCTCCTGGAGATCGCCGGAATAGGCTCTCAGCTGGGAAAGGACGATTTTACGGCAATTAAGATCCATTTCGGCGAGCGCGGCGGCGACGGCTATATCAGCCCCAAATGGGTGCGGCCCATAGCAAAGGCGATACGCAAGGCCAAGGCCCAGCCCTTCATCACGGATACAAATACGATCTATCGCGGCAGCCGCAGCGATGCGGTGAGCCATCTGATGGTAGCTCAGGAGCATGGGTTTTCGCAAACTAAGATCGGCGTGCCGGTGGTGATCGCCGACGGCCTGCGCGGGACGACGTTCGAGCCCATCGCTATCGATGGCACCCACTTCAAAGAGGTGAAGATCGCGACCGAGATCGTGCATGCGGATTCGATGGTCGTCGTCTCGCATGCGAAGGGACATCTGCTCTGCGGTTACGGCGGCGCGGTGAAAAACTTAGGAATGGGATGCGGCGCCAAGGTTGGTAAATACGAGATGCATGCGGGCACGCACCCGGAGATCCACGCATCGGCATGTGTGAAGTGCGGACAGTGCATAGCGGAGTGTCCGGCAGACGCACTCTCCTTTGTGAAGGAAGTAATCACAGTCGATACCGAGAAATGCGTCGGCTGTGGCCAGTGCGTCGCGGCATGCGACTACGGATGCCTCAATATTCCGTGGAGCCAACCATCGATGGCGGTGCAGGAGCGGTTTGCGGAATACGCACTGGGCGCCGTGAAGAACAAGCGCATCTTCTGCATCAATTTCGTGAATCACATCACGCCCAACTGCGACTGCATGGGTACGGTTGAAAAGCCACTCATGGATGACGTGGGAATTCTCGCCTCAACCGATCCGGTCGCGATCGATCAGGCGGCACTCGACCTCATCGTGAAGCTTTCGGGTGATGATCCTCTCAAAAAAGCCCACCCCGACATCGACTACAATGTGCAGCTTGCACATGCCGAAAAGGTCGGATTGGGCTCCCGCACCTACGAACTCGTGGAAATATAAGCATAATTTGGGGTTGCGAGCGGCGCCAGAGTATGGTCTATACGGCGCCTGTTACGGCCCGCCTACGCTAAAGCTACGGCGGACGAGATGGCTGTAACGACTGGCGCTTTCTGCGCCAGCGCAACACCCATCACGGAGAGATGGCCGAGCGGCTTAAGGCGCACGCTTGGAAAGCGTGTGTACGCAAGTACCGGGGGTTCGAATCCCCCTCTCTCCGCCAGAAAAGCCATCAGGAGAGGTGGCAGAGTGGTCGAATGCGGTAGACTCGAAATCTATTGTACCCTTTTTAGGGTACCGGGGGTTCGAATCCCTCCCTCTCCGCATAAAAGGTCCCATTTCGGGGCCTTTTTTATTTAAAGAATCTGACCCAGACAAACGCTATGAGAAGGGCCGCGTATACCAAGATAACGGCTGACAGCATTATCTGTGAGACACGCGAGGGACGGGAGAGGTCGGGCTACAACTCATACTTCTGCAAATATTTCGGAATCTCGATGTTCCAGCCCAGCTCATCTTCCATGCGCGCTTTTAGAGCAGCCTGGCTCTCTTTTTCACCGTGGACAAGAAAGGTTATCTTGGGGGGTTTTCTGAAACCCTGGAGCCAGCGCATGATGTCTCCGGAATCCGCATGGGCGGAAAGCGAGTCTATGAATTCAACATGCGCCGCAACGCGCACCGGAAAACCGTGGATCTTGATCGCCTTGGCACCGTCAAGGATCGCACGCCCGCGCGTGCCCTCGGCCTGATATCCCACCATTACGATGGTGGATTTGGGATCGGGCAGATAGGCCTTGAGATGATGGAGGATGCGGCCGCCGGTCAGCATGCCCGACGACGAAACAATGATCGCCGGCTCGTCCAAACGGTTGAGCTCCTTAGAGCCCTCGGCATCGTAAATCATTTCCAGACGGTTGGGACGAAACTCATGCTCGTCGGTAACCGCATCGTTGAAGAATGCATGTTCATGCGCATAGTGGAGGTAGATGGCCGTCGCGTCGATCGCCAGCGGGCTGTTCAAGTAGATGGGGATTTTGGGAAGCTTGCCCGCCTCTTCCAGCTGGCGCAAAATGAAGAGCACCTCCTGCGTGCGGCCAACGGCGAACGCGGGGATGATCACCTTGCCGCCCCGTGCAACGGTTTCATCGATGATGCACCCCATGCGCGCCACGACATCCTCTTCCTCATGCTCGCGATCACCGTAGGTGGATTCCAGCACGAGGTAATCCATCTCTTCTATGGTTGTAGGATCGACCGCGATGAGCGAATTGTAACCGCCGATATCTCCGGCGAAGAGGATGTTGAAATTATGATGACGATTTTTGCGCACCTCCAGATTCACAAAGCGCGAACCCAGGATGTGGCCAGCGGGGTACATGCGCATGCGCACGTTGTCGGCGAGCTCAACCTCTTCTTCATCAGGAAGAGGATCGAACTGTGATAGACAGCGCACGGCATCAGCATACGTGTAGAGCGCCATCGGTTTGGAGTGTTTTGAATACCCCTTGCGAGCCGCAAAACGCGCGTCTTCCTCTTGGATAAAGCCCGCATCGGGCAACAGAATCTTGCACAATTCAACCGTGGGCTCCGACGCCATCACGGGTCCCCGAAAACCGCCCTTGCACACCAGCGGTACATAGCCGGAATGATCGATATGCGCATGCGTGAGGATCACCGCGTTGAGCGCGGAAATATCAATCGGCAGCGGCGTCCAATTGCGGCGGCGCAACTCTCGCAGGCCCTGGAAGAGACCACAGTCAACGAGCCATGAATGATGGCCATCGGCGAGATGAAATTTTGAACCGGTGACCGTTTCGGTAGCACCGAGAAACTGTATCCTCATTCAGTTACTCCACAAAGCACTCGAAGACCTGATTGGAAAGTTCCACACCATCCTGCGTGAGCTTGAGGCTTCCACCCTTAACTTGAACCAAACCGCGCTCGGTCAAATCCTCCACGATGCCGGGAAAAACCTTCTTGAGTTTGACGCCGTAGCGCTGTTCAAAATCATCCAGAGCTACACCTTCATCCGTGCGCAAGCCGAGAAAGCAGAACTCCCCCATAGAAGTGCGCCGACTTATCACATCCACGTCTACCTCGGCAAGCAATCCTTTGAGGTAGCCGTCCACGTCGCGGTTCATAGTCCAGCGGCGCGCATAGCGGGCTTTAGCGCCAGGCCCCTCTTCATCGATCATGAACGACGTCGCACCGCTGCCGAGACCCAAATATTCACCGTAGCACCAGTAGTGCATATTGTGTGCACAAGCAAAGTGAGGCTTGGCAAAGTTGGAGATCTCGTAGGCATCCCAGCCGCTGCGAGAAAGCATGCGCCTGACCAGGCGCAGCTGCTCCAGCACAGTCTTCTCACGAGGCAACGAAATGCGATCCGCCTTGGTCCTCACCTGTTTCTCCAACGGCGTCCCCTCCTCAACCGTCAGCTGATAGGCGGAGATGTGATGTGGCTGAAAGGTCATGGCCGTCTTTAGATCGCTCTCAAAGTCGGCCGTCTTCTGACCGGGCAGGCCGTACATTAGGTCGACGTTGACGCTGGTCGCGCCTGACTCCAGAGCCTCGGCGATCGTGCGCTGCGCATCCTTTGCACTGTGCTGGCGCCCCAGCTTCTTGAGCTTAGCATCCTGAAAACTCTGCACGCCGATGGAAAAACGGTTGATGCCCGCCTCGACCATATCCTTAAACCAACGCACGTCCGTGGTAGCGGGGTTGACCTCACATGTGATCTCGATGTCGCTCTGCATTACAAAGGTAGTGCCGAACGCCAACATGAGCTTTTCAAAAAACTCGACGGGCAGAAGCGAAGGCGTCCCGCCTCCGATGTAGATCGAATGCAGCCCCCGATCCTCCAACCCCAGGCGCTTCACCTCGTGCTTGAACTGAAATATGAGTGCATCGCGATAGTGCTCAACATGTTTGTCGTTCACACCGTCAACGGGCAACGAAAAGAAATCGCAGTACGAGCACTTCTTCAAACAAAAAGGAATATGTACATAGATACTGATCATATAAATACCGTGGCTCGGGACTCAGGTCTCGGGACTCAGGTCTCGAAAACCTAAGACCTCTTTAAATAAATCAATCCTTCTTCCTGTTCGCCGTTCATGGCGGCAGTGGCGAACTTGCCCTTTGCCACATTGGGAATATGTATCACCCGGATCAGTTCGTCAAAGGCGCGATAATACGGTTCCGGACAAAACTCCGCGAAAGAACTCTCCTTGCTTAAGAATTTCTCGTTGAAGATCACGCCCTCGTCGTCAGGATACATAGGAACGTAGACGATCCCGTCCTCGATCAGGTCCTGAAAGAAGTGCGTGCCGTAGGAGACCTCGGGCACGTAACCGTGACGCTTGCGCGCTATCTCCACCAGCATCGAGCAATTAGAGATTTCAGAATATCTCGTCGGCACGCCCAACTGTATGTTTGTCGACCCCCACCTGCCGGGCCCCATGAGAATGAACGTCTTGCCAAGCAGCGCCCGGTTGATACGGCCGACCACGCGTGCAACCTCGTGTCGATCCGTCACGGGCCACTCATTGTAGCGCTGCGGATCGACGTATACGATGTACTCGATGTTGCGCACGCGACCCGAAGGAACGTTCTTCTTCATATAGAAGAGCTTGTTCTTCTCTGGAATGCTCTTGGGAATACGACGCGCGCGCATCGTCTCGCGCTGCGAAAGCGGCCGCGCCTGAACCAGGTAAAAATTTGCCTGCTCCTTCTCGTCGTCGACGCGCACCGCAAACTCGATATCGACCGGTGCTTTCATCTTCTCCTCCAAACGCCTCAGGACAGATAGCGCAACCGGCGCGATCGCCAGCCCACACCACGGCCTCTGGAGAATGTTGTCGAACGTGAGCACTGGCTTGTGATCCTCCACCCACAGACGCGTGGGAGGGACATAGAGATGATCTCCCTCTCGCAAGCTGAACAACCCTTCTGCACGAGGATAGCAGTCGATGCCCGAGTGAACGATCTTTCTAAAATGGAATGAATCAATGCGATTCTCTTTGAGGTTGAGCGCGTCAACCGTGGTCTGTGAAAATTTGTCGATCTCGCGCGTGTCGCTGCCCTCCGGTCGCGAGCTCGGCTTGCCAGGTGAAAACAGACGGGCATAGCCACGGCCCACCGCTCGCGTACCCAGACCGAACACCAGGCGCACCATACCGTCTTCCTTTTGGATCTCAGTATTCCAACGATAATCGTTCTGCGAAAAACCAACGCCAGCCATGAGCGGCATGAAGTATTTTCCGTACTCGCGCCCGACGGCTTCCTGCAACAGGATCGCCATCTGCTCACGCTTCTCTAAGAGCTTGTGACGACGCCTGTACTCGAGCGCACTGGGATTGAACGTCGAGGCATAGACCAGCTTCATGGCATCTATGAGCTGCTGCAGGCGCTCGGGAAGCGTGCCTCGGTTTGAGATAAAAATGGTCTCGTACTTCCCCGCAAAAGACGTGCCCGACTGGTCCTCCAGGAGACTGGATGAACGCACCGCAAGCGGGTAATTCACCTTCGACATGAGATCGCGTAACTCGCGCAGCAGGTCGATAGAAAATGCCGCATCGATAAAACGCTGCCGCATGTGCGCAAAATCCTCCTCCTCACGGCAATATTTACAGCATTCAACCACGGGCTGAAGCCGATTGTCCGTTATGAACCTGTCAAAGGTGTCGGTGCCGATAAAAAAGCTGACGGGGAATCGCAACAGCCGGACGATCTGCGGGTTGTTCTGCTTCATGTCGTCGGCAAGCAGTATACTGCGCGCCTGCAAGAACCCCTTGGACTTTCCTCCTATTTCGCCCCCTCCGAAAACTTTTCTATCTCGTGACATAATATTGATCATCACAGTAGCGCAAATAATGTGAAGTGTGAAGAGTGAAAAAACCAGTGAAGAGTGAAATGTGAAGGGTGAAGAGAAAAAACAAATACCTAAAAAGAAAAACCCCGCATAATGGCGTTCTGCGAGGTCTTTCATCTAATAGTGCTTTTAGTTCTTACACTTCACTTTTCACTCTTCACAGCTCTTATACCCACCCACGGAAGCGCATCGCTTCTGCGACCCGCTGTACCGCCACCAGATACGCCGCGACGCGATTATGAACCTTGTACGTCTCGCGCATCTTGTAGACTTGATGGAAGGCGTTGGTCATCTTCTGATCCAGGCGCTCGTGAACCATGGGGAGCTCCCAGTAGTAGTTGTAGGTGTTCTGAACCATCTCGAAGTACGACACCGTCACGCCGCCAGCATTGCACAAAAAGTCGGGAATAACGAACTGGCCGTTCTTGTGCAGTATCTCGTCGGCAGCTGGCGTGGTCGGTCCGTTCGCAAGCTCGGCTATGATCTTCGCTTTGATATTGGACGCGTTTTCCTGAGTGATGACGTTCTCGAGCGCTGACGGGAACAGGATGTCGACGTCAAGCTCAAACAGCTCTTCGTTGGTGATGGGTTGCGTGCCCGGAAAGTTGGCAACGGCACCGGTCTCCAGCTTGTGTTTGACCATCTCGTGCGCGTCGATTCCCTTGGGGTTATAAACGCCGCCGCGAGAATCTGAAACCGCGACTAAGTTTTTGCAGTCGAGAACTTCATCCATCACCGTCGCAGCAAACTGGCCGGCATTTCCAAAACCCTGCACCGCAAATGAACACTTGGAAGCATCCATACCCAGAATCTTCGCCGCCTCGCGCACGCAGTAGACGCCGCCTCGCGCCGTGGCATCGTTACGGCCCTTTGAACCGCCGAGCGGGATGGGCTTGCCTGTGATCACGCCTGGTTCATTGTAACCCTTCTGCCAGTAGAACTCGTCCATCATCCACGCCATGATCTGCGGCGTCGTGTAGACGTCGGGGGCCGGACAATCCTTTTCCGGGCCGAGCATCCTGCCAACCTGGCGGATGTACTGACGCGAGAGGCGCTCGAGCTCTGAGGGGCTCATTTCCTTCGGGTTGCAGACGACGCCGCCCTTGCCGCCGCCCAGTGGGATATCCACAACGGCCGTCTTCCAAGTCATCCATGCGGCCAGCGCACGCACGGTATCGATCGTTTCTTCAGGGTGAAAACGCAAGCCGCCCTTTGTTGGTCCGCGCGCGTCGTTGTACTGCACGCGATAACCCTTGAACACCTTTGTGCTGCCATCGTCCATCTTGATGGGGAGCGAGACATGCAGCTCGCGCATCGGTTCACGAAGCGCTGCGTGCGTGCCCGGGTCAAGACCAAGGACTCCTGCTGCTTCATCTAGTTGTTGTTGTGCGATCTTGAAGGGATTGAGTTTCGGATCAGTCATTGTTCCTCCCTGCCCGCCGATAGGCAGACCTATGGTAGGTTAGACAGCGCGCGGTTTCTAACATAATAGGGATTTAAGTCAACGACAGCAAATGACTATATAGCTACACTTTGGAGGAAATATACTTGGTGAGATATTCTTTGGCGGCGCCGACCGCTTCTACTATGCCGTCGCCCAGCGCTAGACGCGCAGCGATGGCCGAGGCAAATCGGCAACCCGTGCCTCGCGGCGACCGGCCAACTATGCGATTGGCCGTGAACTTCTTGAGGTTTTCACCGTCGTAGAGCACGTCGACGGCATCGCCAGCTAGGTGCCCGCCCTTCACCACGACGTACAGCGGCTTGTCGTGCGAACCCCTGAGCTTTGAGATCTCGGAATGAATCGTGCGCGCGGCCGTCTCCATGGTCTCCACGGAATTCACCTGCATGCCCGCAATGACCTGTGCCTCCAAGAGATTTGGCGTGATAACCGTCGCAAGCGGAAGGAGCTGCTGGCGATACTGTGCTATGGCCTTAGCCTCCAAAAGCGGCGTGCCGCTGGAGGAATGAAGCACCGGATCGATCACGATCTGACGAGCCTTGGTATGACCCAGAAACCAGATGATGGCGCGCACGTTTGCTTGAGTGGCGACCATGCCGATCTTGATGACGTTGGGCTCGAACTTCTTGCATGCGGTTGAAAGCTGCTGCGTCAGTATGTCGGTGGCCGTGGGGTGAATGGCGAGCACTTCTTCGTCATCCTGCGCGGTAATGGCAGTGATTGCGGACAGACCCTTCACGCCCATATCGGAGAAGACACGAAGATCGGCCTGCGCACCCGCGCCGCCCGATGGATCGGAACCGGCAATAGTAAGAACAGTGGCTCGGGACTCGTGGCTCGTGGCTCGTTCACTCATGATGGGGATGGATATATATGACCAAGCTGAATTGGAAAAGCGTAAAATCGTTCTTTAAGGTTTTTTCGAGACCCTAACCCCGAGTCCCGAGCCCCTATTGCTTGCTACTTAACTTATTCACAAACCAACGCGTTGCTTCAACGATAGACGGAGCCTTGCTCAAACCGGTTATCATCGCTACCGAATCGGCACCCGCCTCGATAACCTGATCGACGTTGCCGCGCACGATCCCGCCGATGGCAACCACCGGCACGTCGACCGATTCAGCAAGTTGGGTCAAAGCATTGATGCCCTGCACGGGATGCCCCGGCCCCTTGGTGGGCGTGGGGAAAATGGCGCCAAACGCCACGTAGTCAGCACCCTTTGCCACAGCCGCACGCGCCTCGGATATCGAGTGCGACGAATAGCCAACGATCACGCCTCCCGGCACGCGCTTCTTTACCTCATCCACCGGCATATCGTTCTCGCCTACGTGCACACCGTCAGCCTCGACCTCG
>Ga0075115_10000903_pt1 | contig 14766 bp, 18 predicted proteins | sample AntAceMetag02UKH_FD_69785 | JGI IMG/M metagenome (GOLD analysis project Ga0075115, IMG submission 69785) | Saline lake microbial communities from Ace Lake, Antarctica - Antarctic Ace Lake Metagenome 02UKH | ecosystem: Environmental > Aquatic > Non-marine Saline and Alkaline > Saline | place... | reverse complement strand
ACCAGCGGGCCAACCTGCAGGTTGACATTTCCGGGCTGGACGCAGATCAAGCGGCTCGTAAAGTCAAAGAGGCTGTCGAGGAATTTGACGTTAAGGCAATGCAACAGGCGAAGTCCGAACAATGGCATGGAGACTGACCGGGTATAGCAGGGACTTTTGAGGTATATCCTCTATCTGATTTAATATATAACGCTGTTATCCTCTTAACCAATTGCGGGAGGTGTCAAACTATGGAAGCCTATGAATTTAAAACAAAAATAAAAAATGGGTTGATACAAGTACCCAAAAAATATACGCAAAAAGTCGGCAATACTGTGAAAGTAATTATCCTAAGTGATCAGAAGGATAGACAGAACGATATAGTAGATGAGCTACTAAATAACCCTGTCGAAATTAACAATTTTATGCCCTTTTCAAGAGACGAAATATATGAAAGGTAAGAGCTTTGAATTTTTATGAACTAAAGCGGGCTATTTTGAATCTCACGGACAAGGACTTCGTTCAATTCGAGGAGTGGTTCTATAAATTAGATAACAAACGATTGGCCAAGGGAATTCAACTCAATGAAGTAAGGCAGGCTGTTTTGAGTCTATCAAACAAGGATTTTGATCATTTTGAAGACTGGTTTGAGGATTTATGCGATGAACGATGGGCCGAGGAAGTTAAAAACGACCCAATGGCCCAAGAAGCTATAAAAATTGGAAATCTGATCATGAGCAAACCTGATCCCGGAAAATACTTGGCTGACTTACTGAGCGGCAATGAAGCTAAAGACGATGAATAAGATAACAAAATAGAAAAAGGGGAATACCCGTCATGAAGCCAGGTTCATGGGATATTAAAGTCAATATTCTTATTACAGGCGAAGAGCTTGAGGAATTACAGAAATATACTTAGTCAATGGTGGATGCCTTTGGCCTTGACCGTCGTATTGAACAGTATAAAGGGAAGAGGCCCATCGGTTTGTATAGATGGGATATGGACTGCTTGATTGATGTTCTCAGTATGGCACTGGACGATTCAAAGGAATATCCAGACCACAATAGCTCAGGTTACCTTGCACTGAAAAATCTATCCGAGATCCTGAAGTCAGAATATGATAGGAATTTCGAAGTATGAGTTCTATTTTGGACATTGACCTGGACTATTTCAACCTGATCGAGAACCCCGAACAGCGACTTCAAAAATTATTAGATTGGGGAGATTGCCCCGTAGCTTTCATTGTTGAAAAGCATCACAAAGCCTATTCTCGTTGGAAAGATCGCGTTAAAAGAGGAACTCTGACACAACCGTCTCATATTTTACACGTTGACGAACATCACGATATGATGGATCAAAAAAGGAATGCGAACATCGCTAATTTCATGTATCACGCAATGCAAACGTGGAAAAACTGCCGAGTACACTGGATGGTAGACACGCCGATTGATTCCCCTGCAATGTGGCTTGATAATGATGTGTGGAAGTCATTATCCTATAGATTTAGCCTTGGTTCCAAACGCCCTCATGGTTGGCCTAAGCCTGATATAGTTTCGATATGCACAAGTCCAAATTTCATCAGTAATGACTTGCTTCAGAGGCTATTGAGATCGATCCAAAAATTTATGACAGGATGTACAGGTGAAGCGTACACAGGGAATTCTGTAAGCCGTAGGGGTGATCGCACACCCTTTTCCATAAGGCTCCAGGAAGTCCAAGCCCGAAAGCAGCCGGGAGAACCTTTTGCAGATGCAGTAAATTGCCACAATTTATAGAAAACACTTAACCAATAAAGGCTGAGTGGCCTCTATCATTGGTGTCTCAAGAAAGACCCTGTCAAAAATTTTAAATGGGAGCGCTTCAGTCACTCCTGATAGGGCATTGCGTTTATCACGGGCTTTTGATACTACACCTGATTTATGGTTGAATTGAATTTGCAAAAAAATTATGACTTATGGCAGGCAGAGCATACATCAAAGGATTGGGAAAAAGTAAAAGCCATTTCTCACAAGTTATTTCATGCTACATGATAGGAACAGCGAATCGGGTAAGGGGAGTTTTTCTCCTCGTTTTCTTGCTGGGACAATTGAGAAGAGTGAGGGAATCACGGAATGGAGGTCAGGTAGCAGGGCCCGCAGGGTGTCGAAGGCACGCAGGTTATTTTGTCAGTTGGCGGTTGGGAAGATGGGTTAGCCTGGAGTGGAAGTTGCGCGTTCTCCTGGAGTTACTACTTCTGCAGTGGTACGGGCCGCCAAGACCGAAAAACTCGAAGGGGTTCAAAAGTACCTATAAGTTCATTCAGAAATGGCGTCCCCTAATATAGCCCAATAGCAAATAAAATCAAAGCGGACCAGGCGAACGATTTGCCTTGCTGCGCCCCAGAGTATAACATAGGAAATTACTGCAATTGGCTGAAAACTGAACTGCCCGATTACTGGCAGGTACGGGAAAAGATCATACATGTCCTTGATTTTCTGGCTGCCTTGCGCCGGGTATCTGGTATGACCTTCTGGGAGAAAGACGCCGAAGCTGCACGGCTTTTGGCAGGTGCCATTCGAAATGATCATATATAATTTGTTTCAGTGGCAAGGGAGGCTTTTCACATGATATCCACAAACGATCGAAAAATACTGAACGAGTTCAGTGCTTGCGTTCGTGAGCGTTTTCCGGACGCGGACATCTGGGCCTTCGGTTCCCGTGCCCGCGGAAATGCATCGTGGGATTCTGACTTTGATATCTGTATTGTTCTAAGTCAAGTTGATCCAAATGTAGATCGCTGGATTCGCGACATTGCCTGGGAAATCGGCTTCGAAAATGATCGAATCATTACCACTGTTCTGATCAGCAAAGAGCAGTTCGAGCATGGTCCTATGTCTGAAAGCACGCTTGTGGAAAACATACTCCGTGAGGGAATCAGCGCATGATCACGGAAAACATAAGAACATTGGTCACGTATCGGCTTGAACAGGCCGATGAGTCTGTGGAGGCAGTGAGGGCTTTATTGGAAAAAAGGCTTATCAAGCCATCCGTCAACAGAGCCTATTATGCCATGTTTTATGCTGTGCTTGCCCTTCTTACGCAGGGAAAGAAAGAAACCTCGAAGCATAGTGGCGCCATTGCACTTTTTGATAGGGACTTTGTGAAACAGGGAATTTTCACTAAGGAATTTTCACGTTGGCTTCACGACGCCTTTGATCTACGGCAGCGTTGTGATTATGCTGCCTTGTATCGTGTCTCGATGGATGAGGCCGAAAGAACCTTGGAAAATGCCGGATCGTTTGTCAAAGAAGTGAAAAGAACCCTCTCAGAGAAAATGAAACTCATTGGATCTTGAATTTTTTCAACTCCGGTAGAACGGCCAGGAAAATGCGTGGACCCAAAATGTACCTTAATTTTCGGAATGAAAATTCATGACATGGCTCATTGTCTTGACACTGCCTTTGAGATAGGGGCGTAAGCAATTTCAACCGGCAAAGCCGGACGACCTTTTTCCTGGCAGTCGTATCCCGGCCATGGGAAAAATCTGTTCTATGTTTCTCTGTAGTAAAAAAGATCTGGCCGTGGTAAAAAAGGAATTTGTCGGCGATTAAGGCAATTGCCTTCAGGTCGGCATGAAAATCGGGGACAATGAAAGATTGATTCGACTAAAATGACTCCATTGGTTGTTTTTTGAACCATTCCAAGGTCCTGTTAGCCGGACTTTCCTCAAAATTTTTTACTACTGCTTCTTCTTTCGCCACTATTCGAAGAACTTTGGCAATAATTGGATCATATTCAATGGCTCGAAGGAAAAAGTTTCCTTGTTCGATGTCCGTTGCATCAAATAACAAATCTAATACAGGACTGTCTTGATTATGGGCTGTGGCCCGCCAGATGAAACGAGGCATGTTTTCCGTCAAGACATCTTTTCGATATGAGCCATTAAAAGTTTTGCTATTCAATAAGTCCTTTTTTAATTCATTAATGGTTGTAAAATAGATCTCCCACTCAAGACGCTGTGCCAATGACGGGAGGAAACCCTTCTCCCTGAGCTGTTCGAAGAAAAGATCGAAAAATAGAACGCTATCATGAATCGTTTCGAAAGTTATTCTGAGTTTATGGTAAATAGGAATAAGTACGCATTCTGCTACAGCTCTCGCGCTTCCTACAGCACCCCTTCCATTGTCTCCCCTCCAAGACGTGGATATAGATGCCTCTTTTCCTTGATCAAGAGCCACTTTTTTGCCGTCAAATTTCATGCGTGCAAATGGCCCAACCTGATCGTCGTGGACATAGATCTTATCTATCCGAGATGCCCTTAACAGGAATCCTGTGTTAGGAATAGGAAATGGCTCGGCTTCGGAGAGACCCAAGCTGTAGCCGGTAATCGCTACGGCGTGTTTGCCCATGAAGCGAACCTTTTTGCCCGTGACATCATACAGATTTATTCCCATAATCAAAGGAATTGAGCCTTTCAGATAGGCATACAGAGTGCTTTTCAAAATGTAATGTTTACTGACATCAACAATTATAGCTTCTAAGCCAACACTTCGGATCACATTGGCCATTTGGGCATAATTAAGTCCATGACTAGGGATTGCCCTATCCTCGATGGGGAAATCATCAGTTGCTGCTTTGGTGATTTTTACTGGAGAAGGGATAGGATGCTGAAATAACATGCCGGTTCCATGAAAGACCGACCATAAGGCACTGGTTGCACAGGCAGCAACTACCATGTCTTGTTCTTGAAAGGCCAGGGAATTTATTTTGAGGGAAAGACCGAAAAGATTAGCTTTATACGGTCGCCGGATCGGAAAATTTCTACGACCACTATCGCCCGGGTATGCCGTTAAACATGTACGTCCGATAACTGTCTGAGGTAGCGGTTTTATAACTATGAAGCCAAGGTAGGCTTCCTGAAATTTTGATTCTAAAAGATCATCAGGACCCGATGATAGAAGGGCATCCAGATCCTCAGATAAAAACGAAGTTCTAAAAAAGTGGAGACGAGTACATTTACGCCGGTAACGTTTGAAACACTTTACATAGTATTCAGCATAGTCGTCCAGAAAATCTCTATCTATATAACCATTTTCAACGATTATTGTTCGGGCGCCAATTCCATCAAAATAATTTTCAAAATAACAACGATGTAGTTTTTTGTTTACAGCCTTAAGTGAGGCACTTGACTTCTCAGCAAGTATTTCCGATAGTTTATCAATGTGATACTCAAAAACTTCAAATGGCTGAGACACGAAATTGCCTGCTAAAGGGTCATAGGTTCAAATATGCTTTTAGGATCAATCTGTCTGTCTTTTTCCAACCTTTCTTTAGCAGAAGCTGCCTTTTTTAGAACTTCCTTCATTGCACGTTTGCCACGATAGGACGCTACCCACTTTTTTGCTTTTTCCGCGATCTCATTTGGATCATGATCGTATGATCTTGTCTTCATTATTAAATTTCCCCCTTTGCCATTAAAATGAAGATAGAACCAACCATTTTAACATTTCTTGAGGTTATCCTGTTTATCGACATTTTATTTATTTATCTAAAAATAGGATGATTTTTAAAGAATGTAAAGATGCGTGCTGACGTGAAAAAAGCCAGCATATAAAATGAGGCCCCATTCATTTCATTCCTCATCCATTTTATATTCGATATCTTTCTTTATAGTCAAGAATTATTTTTGCAAGACTTGTGGGCGCAGTGAGGGTCCGCAGGCGGTGGATCGAGAAGGGTCTGGTATGGTTTGCCTGAGTCTATGGCCTGCTGCATGCGGTCGTAGATTTCGAGGATAGTATCTTTTGTGCGGTATAAGTCGCACCTCTGGATATCCCGAGTCTGTGTTCAGCGAGCAGGTGGCGAATTTTCATGCTTGGAGTGGCGCTATATCCTGTCATGACAGTTTGAATTTGCGAAAAGAAGTAGCATTGCCGATTAATTATGAAGGCACATTGTCCTCATGCAGTGACAAACCGGGCTCCATCGCTTCGGCCAGTGAGGCATTATCTCCACTTGTTGGATATCGACTAGGGACTTCGGGTAGAGTAGGACTTTAACTCACATGATAGGTAAAGTACTGAGACGAGGATGCTGACCAAACCAAAGCGGCCGACTTCAGGCTCAAGGATCTTTTCGTCGAGATATGTATGGTGCGCGAAATAGTTTCGCATCAAACCAAATGTGAGCAGATGCTTGGCAAATTGCCTAATAGCTGGCTTATTGCAGGCCTTGGCCATATCTTCTTGGATAATCTTGAATGGATCAGCAGGAGTATTCCTGAGGTCTGTTAGTTGCCAATTACTCCTGGCTAAATTGATTCCTTTGCAAAATACGCCATTTGCCGTAGCGATCGACATATACTCTTTGAGTATTTCTTTCAAAGACTTTGAGTGATAGTCACCATATCCTCCAAGAACTTCAAAAAGGACAACTTCAGCTCTAATAGCCAGCACCAAAAAGTAATCGATTAAAGCAAAGTTTCGAAAATCAATTTCCTCCCCACTTTGTATTGTTAGATACCTGTGTAACTGGTGGAAGGCTCGGCAAAAACTACGGAAGCATTCGTGCTCTTTCCACAATATTCCAACAAGGCTCTTCAGTTCCGCTCCTTTGAGATGAAGATCTTCGGGCAGATAAACCGCAAAATCTGACAAGTACTTAGGGACTAAACGAAGAAAATGGTCCTTGGTTTCAATGTATTCATAAGGTAATGCGTCTTCCAGTTGAGCCCAGCTTCTCTGAGAACGATCCGGATATCGCCACTTTTCAAAATAGGTATCAAATGTCTCACCATTTAGTTTACATAACCACTTCACAGCATAGTAAATATCTTTTCGCAGTTGACTTATTGCTTTTTGATGCCGGTAACTGCCTCTTTCAATTGCCCATTGCCAATCCTGGAAAACAACAAGGAGATGATCCTTAATCCCTGATTCCAGATCTTCTGGTTGAATCTTTAAGAGGCCAGCTAGGTTGCGCGCTCCCTCATCCAGCATGGCAGGCAAAGTATCATTACCTCTAAAGGTGAGACCAGCGGCTGTTCCATACATGGTTCTGTAAAAAGAAAGCCACGTAAATACTTCCTTATGGAGCTCCCACTTTTTTGATACCGATTGGATTGCTCTATCAGCCCATTTTTTGAACTCAGGATACCGAGCCCTCAGTGTTTCTATTCTTTCGGGAGCGTCTGGCAGATTTGGAATTGACTGCTCGCAACGCTTCATACAATCAATCAGATCGATGACCTGGTAGCCTTGCCAGTGAGAGAAATACAGATAGCACAGCGAATATGGCCGTCCGTTAGGATGCTTCCTTTCATAGGGGAGTTTGGTTCCTGCCGACACTCCACGCTTACTGAATTTCCGGCCTTCTCCTCCCGTCCTATCATACGGATGCAAGAACCAGTCAGTTTCTTGCTCCCCAAAAGGATATCCCCATTCAATTTCGCAAAACTTGCTCCACTGATCCTCTTCTGACAGCTCGAAATCGTGTGCCGGACATTCAGGGTAATTGTCCCAGTTCAGAAAGTAGGACTCAGGTAGATCAACGCGAAGAGCAGGCTCGATCAAACCTTGCGCCACCAAGTCATAAGGAGTCAATTCATAGGGTAGTTTGTCCAAACCGAGTTTTTTAAGCCACAGGTAGAATTGATCCTGCTCATTCCGGTTATAGGCCAGGTATCGAGCGTGCTTTTCGTCTTCAGTTATCCGTATCATTTCCTCTCAGAAAAGCATCGCCCGAAGATCCAGAGCGTTGGGACACCCAAGTCTTGCGAGCTCATTGCATATTTCTTTCAAGACGTCATTGACGTCCTTATCTGCCTTGATCTCGATATAGAAACGTATTTTCAAGACTGGGAGCGGGGCTGCTAATGATCTTTTCAACAACTTCGGGGAAAACCGAATGGGAGAACACCGCCCATTCAACCATTTTGTCCATCTCTTTTGAACTCAGTGCTGCCAGTATGCCGCTAATTCTCCACTCCCAGTAATCTTTTAACCAGCGCTGCCTTCGTCGTCCCAAACCCATCCGTGCTGAAAATCCGGCAATTGTGGGTCTTGCTAGATTTGATGCCTTTAATAAAGTCCTGAAGTGACTCTTTTGTGCTGTCAAAAGTGGTGCCGTAGTTCATGGAAATCTCAGTCGTTTCTATAATGAAAAGCGGACTTGGCATTCATTCTCATATTGTTTCTTAACGGAAACATGGTTTTCTTCTAAAACTACCTCATGATTTCCGGCGCATGCTTTCATTCCCTTTGGAAGAGAATCGCCAATATTTCGAATTCCTGCAGAGGCACGAAAAATCTCTTCCTTTTCACTGGGAAAACCACAAGAAAGCATCTCCTCGTCTCCAAATTCACAAAGAACTGCCCGATTCGTACATACTATTTCTGTATTAGAACATCGCTTAGCCAATATATTAAGAGTATTAGCATGCGGATGATACCTGTCTCCAGACGGGCAACTTATCGAAGCCACCACTTTGTGTTGCTTATTTGATAGGAGTTCCGGCAAAACTGTAGAATAGATTTCTTGCCATGCGCCGTGATGAGCCATTTTGATGAAACCAATTTTATTGCTTTTGCCTATGGTTAAACGACTTATATTATTGTTTACAAATCTCCAGACCCTTGGTTCTTCAATGTCTCCAGGGAAAAAACCTAAAGGGCCTCTGGTTGATTCCCGCACCAAAAGACAATGGCTCAAAGAATTTACCTTGGAACTTTGAGGGTCAATTTGATGAACTAAGAATTTTTTCTCGACCTCTTCCAGCATACTTGCATTGGGACTCAGTGCTGAAAAAGAAAGCCCTTTATGATATTGCGGTTTCCATGCAATTTCAGGTGGATCTTTCTCATAGATAAAATATGAACGTTCTACTTGTTTACCCTTGCTGTTTTTCAATCCGGCTAAACTGTCCAGCGCTTTAATGGAAGCATCTAAAAGGCTGGTCTGAATAGAGGTATTAGAAGCCTCTATCAAGGCCTTTACTATCCTTTTATGTTTTAACATAGGGGGAAATACGAGGAATTCTAAGGTAATATGTGCAGATTCTAAATAATCTGCAAGATCAGGCAAACCCGAAATGTGGTCTAAATGGAAATGTGAGATAAAAATGGACTGGATATTACGTATATTTCGTTCTTTGAGGAATTCAACAGCGGGAGTAGTGGGACCATATTTCTTGCAGTCAATCAACGACCAGAATTTTTCTCCATTTTTTTCACTTTCCAAAATCGCTGAATCGCCTAATCCCACATTGAGGACATGTATTCGCATTGTCATCTATCAGGGAAATTTTTACTAAACATCTAAAAGCTTATCTAAAATTTCTTCTGTTTCTTTGCCCAGAGGCACTATATTGTCACGATAATAACGGAAAAATTGGCTACCATCGCTTCGTTTAACTGCCTCAAGCCTCAAAACATCCCCTTTTTTTACTAAAAAGCCTATCGTTTGAATACTTCGTTCAATCGTATATTCTTTACCTTCAACATCCACTATTAGAGTTACTGTCTGGCTATGCAAGTCGTACTCGACAACTCTGGCACCGTATTCAGCAAGTGAGACTTCAAAGCGACTGACAGCCTTATTAAGCTTAGAACATAACTCTGTAGGTTGCCTTAAAATTATAACCTGTGAACTGGATCTGTCTTCCGAAGAGAGAAAGACTGGTTGAGTGCTAGGACTCAAAGAGGGAACCTGAAGATTGGCCAGGCTCATCGCAAGAATGCCGGGAAGCACCTTTTTAGCAAATGCTCCATTAACTCCGCCGGTTTCTTGGGGGCTGCTGCAGGTCATTGAGTCTAAATTCTCTATTATAGGCCGGCCAGAAGATGTAATCTCAGTAAAGGAATTCAGGTTAGTTGCCATGTTTCTGCGCTCACTTTATTGTTTTCAGTTCAAGAAGATGTTCCTTGTCAATTATCTCTTCTAGTTCTGACATAAGATCCTTAAAAAGAGTTTTGGGGCCATTAAGTTCCTCAATTGTTTGCCCTTCTTGAAACCATTTCTGGTAGTCCAACATTGCGTAAGATAAAGGAACCGGTTTCTGTTCACCTGTTGGTGTTCTGATGACCTTGAATATTAAGGATTTTTTCCTTTGATCTTGACTATTCAAAAAATCATAACGATTGATTGCTATCTTCTCTGCTCTTTCAGCACCGTCAATTTCTAAGCCCTTATCAAAACGATCAAGTACATTCCAAGAGAGATTTTGAAGCGGGAATAAATAGCTCTCCAGATAACCAACAAATTTGATGGGCACAAGGGCCCCCACGACTTTTATTAATGCATCGACAATTCCTGCTGCATCTATTTGGAAAGTTCGCTTTTCATTTTTGTCAAATGACTGCTCAACGAAACTTGTTTTTAATTTGGCCTTTGTATAAGTATTTGCCAAATCAGATGGGATAAGTATTTCTCCATCTGGAGATTTTAGGATTTCCTTCAGGCTTTGGTTCAGGCGTAGCCCACTTCTGATAATTATTCTGGAAAGGTCAATATCTATTTCTAACGGACCAAAAGCACATTGAAGATTTTCACCATCAACATTCCAAGCAGTTAATTCTTCAGTTTCCTGAAAGGCATCCAATAGTAAATAATACTTACTAACGAGTGAAAAGTGGGGTTTGGTAAAATGGATACCGTACAGACCTCCGACACGATAATTACCAAGATCTACAATATCTTTTGAAGCTTGAGGTGACATCTTTCCCTTAATCCTTGAAATATGAAGCTCTATTCAGTGTTGCTCGTGTCTTTTTATATTCGGTATATTTCTTTATAGTCAAGAGAATTATTTTTGCAAGACTTGTGGGCGTAGCGAGATATCCGCAGGCGGTGGATCGAGAAGGGTCTGGTATGGTTTGCCTGAGTCTATGGCCTGCTGCATGCGGTCGTGGATTTCGAGGATGGTTTCCTTGGTTCGGCATGCGCCGTGTTTTTGGATATCCCGAGTCTGTGTTCGTCGGTGTGTGTCGAGCGAGCACTGCGAGCAGGTGACGAATTTTCATGACAGACTGCCAAGACTGAAAAACTCGAAAAGGTTCAAAAAAAGTACCTGTAAAGTTCATTCAGAATGGCGTCCTAGTTCACAAGGTTTTCTCTCGATACGGGTATTGATAAGGGATTTTGGGGTATCAAAAGTGAGGACAATGCCCCAAAAGAGCCCAATTTAATCGAGGAGTTTTATGTGATCTTGCTCACGCACATTTTGTTTTGAACGGGCAAAGTCGCGAAAATCCTTTTCTGTTTTTTGCTCAAGAGAATTACGGACCTCCCTGACAGCTTCCCTGGAAGGGAAAAAGTCTTTAACCTTTTTCATTTTCAGGTTCTTGATGGATAACATATCACTTACTCCATTCATAAAAAATTTTCAGACCATTACAATGGCTGTGGGGCAAAATTCCTTCATGCTGGAGTCTTCCGACCACGATTCCTGGCGCGACCCCTATTTCTCTTGAAAACCTTGTAATGGCTGCCTTGCTGATCCTCGATTTTTTAACAGAGCATAAGAACTTTCGAATTTCTTGCGGAGGGATCAAAAAATTAGCGGCAAATTTGTTGGCTTCATCTTCCTTGGAGCCTTTATTCTCCTCGTTATCGACGAACACTTCTCTTTTGCCGTGTAACAGAATATGTCCCGCCTTATGGAAAAAAGTGAACCAAAGCTGGTCGTTACTTTTATATCTGAGACTCAACTGAATGAAAGCCTTATTAGGTGTAAGCCATTTGGTTGCACCACTGACCCTGGTTTTTTTCAGTTCGGGAACGAAAATAGCGGCGACTCCTGCTTTAGCACAAAGTTGTTTCGTCTTCGGGACAAATACTTCAGGCGGTTGGGCTGTAAGCAGCCGGATCTCCGCCAGAGCCTTCTTAAATCCGGACTTATCATAGGAGCGGCAATCGATTCCCTTGGCGGCCAATTCTCCGTATCGGAGCCAGGCGGCCATCGACCAGGGACTACTTCTGAAAGCCGGCGACTTTCGGAAGGAAACTGTGCCGACCTCCCAGACTTCGTGCCATTGCTTAGGTGAAGCAACGCCAAAAAAATTCAAAAGTTCTTTTAACTGCTCCACCTCGTCTTCAAAAGAACTGCTCCATTCCTTTTGATTCAATTCTTTGATGGGGAAGTTGTCCAACCAGCGAATCTCTTTTGTCAAACGGTGGTGTTCTTCAATACGGGCAAGGTCTGCACGGTAATTTTGTTCGAGATTGTTCCAGAAGCCGGCTGGAATGCCCAAGACCCTTTCCAGATGCACGGCGGTCTCCGATGTTATAGGGGCCTTCCCCTTAATTATCTCGTTAACGGTTTTTTTCCGTCTCCCTGTTCTTTCTGCAAGTTCGGCCTGAGACATCCCCCTCTCTTGGAGAGTCTCTAAAAGAATCTCGTCTGGAGGAACAACGTGATCGGGCACATACTGATTCTGAATAGCGCTATCCATGCGTATCCTCCACACCCAGGATGGTAACAGCGGAAACCTTTGTCCAATCTATGCCACCGTCCGGTCTGATTGGCGGTGGATTATCAGTTGGTTTAAAAATGAGTCTGTAGGGATGATCCAAATCCAGAGATAATTGTCCGGCCCGATTTCCTCTCAGTTCATGACACCGCCCAGGCAAATTCCGTAAGTCATCCAAAGCGGCAGCCGCACGAAGTTGAGAAAGACGTCGATCTATTATTTTTGCCCTTCTTTGTCCATGGCGTTTCACCAGGAGCTTTTTGGTGTTGAATTCTTTTTTAAGCCGGTTTATTTTAAACAATTAAATTCATTACGGATAATTTAGTCAAATATTTTATTTACGTATTTGGTTAACAAAACTTGAATATTTTTATCGATTTTTCTGTCTGTATCTATCTTCCACAATGTCGATTTCGTCAGGGGTTAGATTGTAGAGGTCATAGACTAGGGCGTCTATTTCCTTTTCGAGGCGGGGGACATCGGGGCTGTCGGGATCGGATAGGATTTTTCCAGGGAGTTCGATGATGGGGATTTTTTGAGTGGAAGAAGCGAAGGCAACCGGAATATTTCCAACATACATCGGTTTGAATTCCAAGAAACCACCAGAGCGGACCGCGGCCTGCAAACTAATTACCCATTTACAGATTTGGGAATTCAATATTGCCAGGAGGTAGAGGTCGTTGAGTGGAATAATATTCGCTGGCGCGCACACATAACTAGACGAGTAATCCAACACAAATTTTGTTTCAGTTGCCAAGTTTCCCCATATTATTTTTGGGGTTTCAAATTCTTTGTAATAGGCGCAAGATCGCAGTTCCCACCAAAATTTTCCTTGATCATTCCGTTTCCTCAGCTTCTCTTCCAGCTTTGACAAATGCCTGTGAATAGCTGGATAAGCCTTATTGAACAAATCTCTAGCCTCAGACTCTGTTTCTGCATGGGACCAAGGCCACGCCCGATTAACGCTGCTGGGGATATTGATAACATACAACCCTGCCCACTCGGTCTTCCACCGCTTAATATCACGCCCCCGAAGCCATGGCTTTATCACCTTCTCACTGTTCGGGTCTTCCTCAATCAGCCGTTCTCGGATGGTCTCGTCAATCACAAAGGCCTTGTTGAGCCCAGTCTTGATCCCATAATAAAAGTTCCCCTTTACATATTTCCCAAGCGGCATCCCTGCGGCACGGAGCTTATCCATGAGGGCTAGCACCTCGGGCGGCTCCAGGTTCCAGCCCTGCTTGCTCAAAGCGGAGACCTTCACTGGAAAGCCGATGTCCGCCAAGGTGTTTTCTACTTGTTCAACCTGTTCCTTTTCGGTAAAGGTGGCAGCCATGGCCTTTTCTTCCGATTGAGGCGCATTTTTCTCAAGGAGAAGGATTGCCGGGTAAGTCGTGGCGTCAAAAATCGGAAGATCACCAAAATCAATAACCACCTTTGGCACAGCCTTTGTGGTCAGAAGCTCCCTGGTATTCTTGCCATAGGCAGCTCGCATGAATTTGTTCGGTGCGATGAAGCAGAGATGGCCGCCATATTTCAGCACCTCCAGGCCACGTTTGTAAAAATAGGTGTATAGATCGGCTATGCCGCAGAAGAATTTCCCGAACTCGGCCTTGAGTTTCGGCTTCAAGGGCTTGATGGTCTCCTGCCGCACATAGGGAGGATTGGCGATTGTTATATCAAACCCGCCGTTTTTCCTGAAAACATCCGCAAAATAGAGCTTCCACGGAAAGAAATTCCTGGCCATGTTGCCGTGGGTCATCTCCCGAAGTTCCCGCTCAAGAGACTTGGGATTAAAACCATATTTTTCATCAAGCTTGGCTTTTTCGGCTTCAATCCATCGCCTTCGGTCACCTTCGTTGGGTATGCTGGAAGCCGTTTCTTGCACCTGGTCAATTTCCCTGTAGTAGTCCTTCTTCTGCCTCTCAAGCTCATAATGAAAAATATCCACGATAGATTCTTCCACTTCCCGCTTCAGCCGCTTCTTGTCCCCTACATGAATGGCGCTGAACAGGTCATTCTGTTTCCGGTGCAGGTCCTCAATCATGCGGTCAAGCTCAGAATCCCCTCGGAAGATATCACCAGTGCCGCTCTTTTTCCTGGTCGTATCCAGGGAAATCCCGTGGAATTTTTCTACGAGGCTGTCTCCCTGCATAATCTTATAATCCAGGTTGGGAAGGGGTTTAATGGAGTGATAATCGTCCTCGTCCACTACCAGGGACTTCAACGCTCATCATAACTGACCCATTTGTGCTCATTTAAATTAACCCATTCCATGCACAGCTGTTTCTATGCACTGGTGTAAACTGGTGTAATATGAGGGAGGCTTTCCAGTGGCAGA
>Ga0075115_10000900_pt1 | contig 14783 bp, 5 predicted proteins | sample AntAceMetag02UKH_FD_69785 | JGI IMG/M metagenome (GOLD analysis project Ga0075115, IMG submission 69785) | Saline lake microbial communities from Ace Lake, Antarctica - Antarctic Ace Lake Metagenome 02UKH | ecosystem: Environmental > Aquatic > Non-marine Saline and Alkaline > Saline | place... | reverse complement strand
TGGACTCTTTTTTCCTGACGATGATGTTGTCCCAGCTTTGACCGGCCAGATGTTTTTTTTCAGTCTCGATCTCCTCGGCGGTGAAACCCATTGTCTCGGCCGCGCTCTGTTCGTCGAAGTACTGATTCAGATATAGATAAACTTTGCCTTGATCACTCCGGCCTACAGAACATAACCACTCGGTGGTAATTTTCAATTCGTCATTGACATATACTTTGATGATCTCCCCGCCCTGCTCTCCGGTTTCGCCGAAGCTTTCCACTTTGATGTGTAAATCCTCCCCTCCCTTGAATCCCAGTTCCGTCCCGGCAATTGGCGCGCCTCCCCATCCATCCTGCAGGTTGATAAATCCGTTCGGAAGGTATATATCGTCCCCGGGAACGATAGAGAGGACCAAACCCCCATCGCCAAAATTATCCTGCCCTCGGATAATCATCCCGCCGTTGTATGCGTTCATAAAATCCGCTTCCAGGATATGATATTTCCAGTCCTGTTCTCCGAAGCTGGAGTGACGGACACCCGAGATTGAATCTGCGTCAATCGGAGAGGTAATGATGGGAGCGGAGGGAGTGTATCTTCCGTCCACCACCTCCCAATTCCCAGCCTCATTACCGAAGCCCTCCGCTGTTCCATCGTTGAAATCCTCCTCAAATAAAGCGCCCGGCGGGTATGATTTCCCCCCGGGGGCAGGTAGGCGATAGATTTTGATATTATCTATCCCAATACGAGCTTTCCAGGAATTAAATTTCAGTTTCCACGTTCCTGGATATCTTGATGTTACTGTCCTTTCAAATATTGTGTGACCGTCAACGAATGCTTTAAGATCATCTCCCTGTCGGATTACTTTATAATGGTGCCAACGTCCAGGTTCCCATACTTTGCTCCTCACCAGAACCCTATTTTCGCCAAGTTTTCCAACTTCTGATCCTGATTTTGTGTTGTGCCACCCACCCAGAACCACCACATAACCCTCATCATTTTCATTATGTAGATATACATTTATCCCGTTACTATCTACTTGCCCATCAAACTCGATTATCACATTCTCCATTGGAATATTCTGCTGCAAGATGGCAGATAGATGATGTCCTGTATCCCAATATAACTTCCCGTCATTGATAGATGCATTTTTGTCTTCTAACTGCCAGTTGACTGCTCCAGAAGTAAAATCCTCCTCGACCAGGATTTCCCCAGCTTTTGTACTGACGGGGAGGGAAGGAGCGTACTTCCCGTTCACCACCTTCCAGTTGCCGGCTTCGTTCCCGAAACCTTTTGCTGTCCCATCGTCAAAATCTTCCTCAAACAAGGTTCCCTCTACGTTTTTCGTCGGATCATCGTCAGAGTGCAGTAATAGTTGACCTGCCGTGTCATTCTTTACCAGGTCGACCGCAATGTTGTTCGTGTCAGTCTCAGCAACATTGACGTCGTCGGCTGTGTCTGTCCCGACTTTGTCGGGCACAGTCACGTCTCCGGTCTCATCTGACCCCGCTGGATCGGGTTCAGTGGGGACAACTGTCGGTTTGGGTGACTCAATTTGTTTTTTAACGAGCGATACTCTGGCAAGGTTTCCGACAAATTCCAAATTGGTCCTGGCCGCGTCTTCGAGGAATATCGCTGCCGCGTCGGAATCCGATTCGGCGAGCGCAAATATCACGTCTGCTTTGAGCAACTCGTTCTCCCCACTCATCATGCCGTTAAGCAGGCTTAGGCTTTCTTCGGAACCGATGGTAGCCAGGCCGGCTGCAGCACTTGCCAGGACCTCTTCCTTCTCGGTCTTCGTGGCATCGGCAAGAGTCTTGACCACCCGCGCATCGTCGGTGGCCGCGAGAGCGGACAGGGCGACTGAACGGACGAGGTCGTCAGGATCGCCTGCGGTCTTCGTCAGCGCGGGTATTGCCGACGGATCTCCGATTTGCCCGAGAGCAGTACCGGCCGCACGACGAATCCTGGCGTCGGGATGCCGCAGTTGGCGGGAAAGCTCGGCAACGGAGTCCGGACTCCCGATTTTACCGAGTGCTTCGAATGCCGCGAGCCGGACGTAGGAATCTTTGTCAGAGAGCAGAGGAAGCAGGTCTTCCGCAGTGCCCTGATCGCCAATATCGCCGAGCACGACAACAGCCCAACTCCTGGTCTCGGCCTCCGTTCCGGGATTCTTCAACAGGGCGAGAAGTTCCGGCACCGCACCGCTGCCCATTCCAGGTAAAGAATTGATCGCAGTCCCCTTGACCTCCGGATCAGATGATCCGAGGATAGCGACCATGGCCTTGATCCCCCGAGGATCACCCGATCTTCCCAGAACGCCGGCTGCAAGACAGCAAAGGTCAGGGTCCGAGTCATCTAGTGCTTTCACGAACGCCGGCATGGCATCTGGATCCGAGATATCGCGCAACGCTGCTTGAAGCCCATCCTTGAAAGTCAAGTGCTTTGATGATTCGCACTTGCGGAACTCCTCCAGAAGTACCGCAGTTGCCCGGTTCCCGCCGATTTGAGCGAGTGATGTCGCCACATCAACACGAGGCCAGTCGTTGTCCGTCCAGATAGCCTTGATCAATGGTTCTACGGCTTTTTGGTCACGGAGCATGCCCAGCGCCTCGATCGCTCCGTCTCGCGTCTGGGTCTGTATCGACTGTGATGCCAGCGCTTCAAGAAGCTGGTCCACTGCCCGCCTGTCTCCGATCTGTCCCAGTACGAGAGCCGCCTCTTTCCCCAACCCGTCTGTTTCATAATCGGTTGGTCCCCGGGCGACCATCCCCATGAGAGTTGGCACAGCCTCGCGTGCGCCCATGGTGCCAAGCGCTTTTATTGCCTCTAGCTTGACATTCCAGTCATCACAGTCCAGGGCTTCTATGAGTGCGCCGATTGCGGACCGATTCTTGTCATTTCCCAGGATAGTCGCGGCTTCGGCTTCGCCACCCTTCAGATAGGCTATCAGGTCCTGGAGCACGGGCTGACCAAGTCCGTGCAGTCCGACAACTGCAGCAAATCGCGTTCTCTCACTGCGGTCCTTTTCCGCGAGGGCCTGCAATGGTTCAACTGCGCGGGGATCACCGATTTTGCCGAGTGCCCTGGCGCATTCTGCGCGAAGATCAGAGTCATTATCCTGGAGTGTTTCGATGAGCGGCTCAACGGCCCGCGGATCCTTCATCTCTCCCAGTTGTTTTGCCGAGTTATAGCGCGCATATTTTCCCCCGTACATATCGAGGCCTACCGGCTTCTTCTTCAGCTCGACAAGCAAAGACTCGAATGTCGCTGGCTCTTCTTCCTGTGCCGGACAGGACAGCGCGACAAGCAGACCGAGAACGAGCGACCAAGCTGTCTTCTGTATGCGTATGGCTTTCATGATTCTATTCCACCAACATGACCTCACGGTAAAGGTGGTGACTCATCTTCATAAACTTCTTGACCGGTATGCTGATCGTGCCGGTTGATCCCATCAGTGACATCATACCGCTCATGCCGCTGATGCTGGTCTGTATGACATATTTGCCCTGACGCCATTGGAGCGACCGGCTGACCGAGTTCTGGTATTGCGCAAGCTCACCGACAGTATGGGAAGAGGACCGAAGAGCCCGCCCGCCGTGGAACCTGATAAAGTCCTGCGAGACCTGCGTGCTTTTGGCAATGTAGTTGAAGATTTCGACAAGACCGTCGGACGTCTCGGGATCGGACTCGATCGTTCCACGCCGGCTCATGATGCTAATGGAGAACCTGGCCCACTTCCGGTGCGTCTTCCTGGCCGCCGCCTCGTCCTTGTATTCATTGACCGACATGCCGCACATGAGCACCTGTGTCCCGCTGCGAATGATGCCACCAAGCGTGTACGAGTGCTCCGGCACAGTATTCCGGAGCCCTTCCAATTCCCCCCCAGATACTTCAGCACCCGAGAATAATGACCCCATCGCTATGCCCAGCAGCCACATTGATTCGCGCTCCTCTCTGGTCATGTTCGCGTAGCCGTCCTGCGGAGTCCAGCCGGCGTGTCCCGGCATCCCGCGGAGTCCCGCGGCTATGGCAGTACGCTTCATTGCAGTTCCGATGTCCGAAGGCAGGTCAAGGGGTACGAATGGGTCGGCAACTACTTCGGCAACATTGTCGATCTGGACTGTCACGCGGTACACCTGGTGCGGCGTCGTGGGCGCGAGTTCTACTGTCCGGGTCACCAGCTTGCAGCCGTCAGAGGAGATGATCAGCTTGTAGGTCCCCGTTGTCAATCCCCTTGTCACGGCAAGCGGGCCGGAGTCCGAGAAAGTGCCGGCAGGCCCGGAAATCCTGGTCCTGGCGGTATCCGCTCCGGAACCGGTTATGGTCACGATAAGTGTCGCCGACGCACTTGTTTGCTCCATCCACACTTCGAGCGTTGCGTGAATGCCGGCGTCGGCTTCCTTAAACGTTACGGATGACGAACTGCCGGGAGAATAGCAGGGCGCGATCGCACGTGACGAATAGATGCCGGGTTCCAGATCGGCGAACAGGTAGGCCGGCCCGGGCCCGGTACCAACATCCTGGCCGTCCAGGAGCAGCGTCAGTCGGCTCCCGGTGATGAGAGCGTGCGGTGGAGTCTTCTCTCTTGCTTCCACCACGATAGTGCGTGCCGGTTTCAGTGCTATGACGACCTTGCCCGTTGTATTCTTTTCGGGCTCGGCGAGATATACGGCTTCGGCCTCGGCATAGCCCCTGGCTTTTGCCCGGAATTTATGTTCGCCCTTCTTTACAGGACGGAACTCCTTTATGCCTGTCGCCGCGACCTGGAACGGGCCTCCGTCGATGGATGCATGCGCGTCCGGGAGCAGAGCGCCCTTCTCATCCTTTACGAGTACGTCCACGATCATGCCCCGCGTCAACCGGACGGTCACTGTCTTTGACATTGCCGACAGTTCCGGTCCAAGCCGTACTTCCTTATCCGGGGAGGCCAGGAAACCATCCGCGCTGGCCTGCACATAGATGAAGGATGGCGGTAGGTTGGCAAAATCGGCCATGCCTTTGTCATTAACCGTTTTGTCAGCTATTGTCGCGTCATAGTTCAGGCTGACCTTGGCTCCTTTGACCGGCAGCCGTTTCTGACTTTCGTCGTCGAGTACTGTTACGGTGAGCCGCCCGTCGCCTCTGAGGATGATCGACCTCGTGACAAACGTATCCGGCTGATCGGGCTGCAGCACCAGCTCAATGCCGCCGCGCGGATAGCCGGTCTTGGCCGCGATTACAGGATGCGGCCGGTCAGTGGAGGGGCGCACATTGTCGAAAACCGCGACTCCGTGTGCGTCCGTCTGTTTCCGTTTCCCGTCCAGTTCGACAGTTGCCCCGTCGACCGGGACAGAAAGGTTGTTGGCCACGGAAATAGCCACGGTCGCGAGATTCGGCTTCATTATAACGAGCACCGGCTGCTTCACGTTGGAGGCGGCCTGTCCGGGAAACAGTTCGAACATGGGCATGGGGTCAGGTGCGGTGAAGCCCGGAGCAGATACGGTCACCTGGTATGAACCGGGATATAGATCAGGGAACGCGCATTTACCGCTGCTGTCCACCCCCACCGATGCCGCCTGGGATTCAGGAACATCCGTTGAGAGCCCCACCTGTGCATGGGGAACCGGCTGGTCGCGATCGTCCGCAACGCGTACGCTAACCGTCGCGGCGACCGGCAGCAGGTACACCGTCTTGCGTATCACCAGTGGCGGCTCATCGTTGGTACGAGCCCGAACGACCAGGCCTAGTGTTATAGAAACCGCACCCTTATCGGATACGAAACCGGGCGCGCCCACTTCAACGCCGTAGGCGCCGGGTGCAATCATCTCAAACGTAAACACCCCCGCCCGTGCCCGGTTACAACGCAGGGATGTTCCCCATCTGTTTAGCAGCTTGACGGCCGCGCCTGGGACGGGAGTGACCGTTCGGCGACTCCCGATCTGTTGCAGAACGACAATCTCAATCCGTGCTACATTCTGGTTGGCGTAGTAGGCTTCGAAATCAGCGATGAGCTGTTCGGCCTTCGCTCGGTGTTCCTTGCGGAACGCAGTACATTCCGAGCCGGTTGGGATCTTCTTTCCCGGAGTTTGCGCAGGCGCGCGCTGTAGGTTCTTGAACGCATGCGACCAGGCTTCCTCCCAGACCCGATGCCGAACCACGTCTTTCAGCGTGGGGATGTCGATGAGTTTATTATCGAGCGCCGCATGTGCAACGTACTTCTTCTTGATGGCGATCAACTCCGTGGCGGTTTTTAGTCGAATGGTCTCAGGAAGCTTCTGCCATGCACTGACAACGGCCAGGTCTTTCTTTGGCTCGCCGTCGAGGAAGCTGACGCCGGTCAGCAAACGGAGGACTTTTTGGTCTTTTGTGCCGTCAAGAAATGCTGCCTCCTCGATTGCCTGCCGCGCCTGGTGGACAGTACGGTAGCATTCCAGGTAGCGGATCACGATCTGAGCGGCCTTTTCGACGTAGGTCTCAGCCGACGCCTGGCTGAATATGCTGCGGGAAACATCACGGAGCCACGCGAGGAGGACCTGGTAGTTCTTGTCCTTCCATTCGTTATCCATGGCCTTGTAGACCTGGTCTTCGATCTCCAGATCCCGGGTGATCCGCTGCAGCTCGGCAAACATCGTGGGGAGCTGTCCCCGCAACAGGGCGTCTTCAGCTGCCTTCCTCTCCTCCAGACGGCGAATGAGCTCATCGACCCACCAGATCTTGAGTGATTCCCAGCGCCGCATGTACTTGGCGCGGAACCCTTCCTTGTGAGCGGATGCCTTGGCGATCGGGTGCTTCATCAGGTGCCGCCAACCGCCCAGGACGGGATCGCACTTCTCGATTTCGCGCTCAAGCAGCATCTCCACCTCCAGCGAGTCGAGCGGCAGTTTCATGACTCCACCGAGCAGCTCATCCCGCTTGAATGTCCGCGTCACGCCATTCCGCGTGTCTTGCACGCTGACCAGCCGCCAGGTGCCCAGCTTGGCGTTCTCGAGAGAGGTCACGTCCTCGAGCTTCCATTCAGCCGACTCGTACAGTTGGTCTTCCAACAGGTTGAGCTCAGTGGTCCAGAAGTAGTCCATGCTCGACTCAAGCATACCCAGCTCCATGCGCACCAATGCAGTTGCCAGCCCGAGCTTCGGGCATACCGTGCAGATTATGTCCCACGTCGCCATGTAATACTCTTCCTTGTAGACGAACTCCACAGTGCTCATGAACATGACACGTCGGCGCGCGACCTCGGTGGCCAACTCGGTGAGGCGGCCGCGCTGAAAGGCATTGTAGTAGGCGCGTGCCTCGTCGATCTTGCCGTATACGCCCATTGCCTTCTCGAACTTCTGACCAAAGGCCGAGGCGCTCATTTGCTTGTCCATATACGTGTTGAACCGGTTCTTGAACTGGTAGTTCATCATGCTGTCAATGCGTTTAATGCGAGCCTTGCACGTGCCGGCGAACAGCTTGATCGTCTCCAGCCGAGAAGCCGGAGCTGCCTTAATCTTCGTGGCTGCAGCCATGAGGTCACCGCGGAATTTACGGAAATCATCGTCCGTAAGCAGGAGCTGTCGTTCCTTGTCCGACAGGGATTCGAGCAGCTTCACTGCCGCATCCGGATCCTTTGCGGCCATGTCATTCAGCAACTGGGTGACAACCCTGCGACCGTTGGGCGTTGTAGCCATATGCCGTACGAAGTCGACCATCTTGGCCGGGGCGCTGAACTCATCGACGGTGATCTTACGTTCCGGCAGTAAGTCGCCGTAGCGATTGTGGTTGGCTTCGACATTCGCCTTGAGCTTGATTTGCGTGTCGATGAGCTGACGCTGGAGGTCCAGCACGGTACCGGCATCACCGTTGGTCTGCGCCTTGGTGATCCGGTCTTTTAGGGATGTGATCTCTTTGGTCGCCTGGTGCCAGCTTTTGGCCTCGGCTGCCACGAGCGTTGCGAGGACGGCCTTCTGGAACTGTTTGGCCTTCTCGGGGGTGTCCACTCCCGCTTTCTCGGGATCCAGGTAGTCCTTGTGCTTGATTCCCTCGAGCCTCGCCTTGAAATTTCGCGGGTCCAGCCCTGTGCCTGCCAGTGCCTGTCTCAGATCGGCGTCGGAGAGATTGGCCGCAGTGATCGACTTCAGAGTGCCCTTGGCCGTTGTCTGCAGGGCCTCTCGATATTTGCGACTGCCTAGCTGGGCTGGTGTCAGCTTGAGGCCCTTCGCAGCCTTCTTTAGGTGGTCATGTACCTCGACTGCCATTCTCCCGGCCTGCTTGTTGTGCATGGACGGGCACAGGTAGGTCTCGGGTAGACGAGCATCGCCCTGGACACGGATTTCGTATTCCGGCGTGCCGACCTGGCCGCGGCTACCATCCTTGTGGATCGTGATGTCCAGGGAATCGATCGTGATGTAGGCTACCTGCTTCTTGATCGTCACCTTGTTACCGACGATCTTCATGATCTTCTTGAATTTCTTGCGGACGAGGCCCACCGCTACTTCCGGGCCGCCGAGGTCGATATCGCCGAGCGCGCCGCGGTAGCCGGGATCGCCCGGCTTGCTGCCTGCGGTCTCCCGTATGTGTTTATCCGCGGGGAGCTGCCCGTTGACTTTGGCAATGATGTACTTGACCGCCGGATCGCGGTACAAGGTGGCGATCGCCCGGCTCTTGGCCATGGTGTCTGCGATGACCTTGGACTTGGCCTTGACTCGGGCGTCGGTGTCGAGGTCGGTACGATTGTTAAGGGCGTCCAACCTGCCGTCGAGATCGACCACGAGCTGGAGTTTCTGCTTCTCGAACTCGACGAGGGACTCGCCGCACTCGGCATCGGTCATCGCCATGACGACCGGTGCTGTGAAGAGGATGAGTAAGGCCAGAATAGCGATGGCTGAGCAACGGATCTTCAATCTCAATGTAAAGCTCCTGTCGTTACCTGTATATGCCGGTTTGGCAACCTATTTTCTTCAGATCATTTCCACCATGTTCAATATAGCAGGTGGAATTACTTTTTTGATTGTTTGCATAGTCTATCATATTCAGCCTTAGCGTTGAAAAAATCCTCTTGGGCACGTCTGATATTTTCCGGTCCCGTGAACTTGATCTTGATCGACTGACTCGTCAGCCGATTATAAATCGCTATGGATTCTTGATAGGCGTTCCTGTCCTGGGTTCTGTTATACTCATCTCGAGCTTCGCGGTACGTCTCCGAGAGTTTCTTCATCTCCGGGGGACCGGTTATGGGGGTCTCGACGACCAATTTAGTCAGGTGTTTATAGGCGGCAATATACTTTTCATAGGCCTCATTCAGAGAAGAAGGCTTCTCTTCGGTTGGGCCCGCGGCCTCTTTTATCAGTTTTTCATACTTCTCTTTTTTTGCCTTATACTCCTTGAAAGCCACGTCTGCTTCCACCGTGCCTTTCTTCCCCTGAGAGATGAGAGAGGTGAAGTGGTTATACGCCTTTATGTAGTCTTCATACGCTTGTTTCTTCCGGGCGTCATCGAGCTCGGCCTTGGCTATCGGGAGCTTCGCCTGAAAGGCGTTCCCCGGGCCAGCGGCCTTGGGTGAGAGGATGCGCACGACGTGCATCTTCCGAGTGAATTGCTGGCGGCCGAATTGGATCGGGCCGGGGATCTCGGAGATGAACGCGAGGTACTTCCCGTCCGGAGACCAGGCCGGCGGGGAGTAGGCGGACGCCCCAGCATCCGCGACGGCCGAGATTACCTTGTCGGGTGTCGCCAACGCGATGATCACGATCTTGGGTGCCTCCCTCTGTTGCCCTTGGACGGCTACGATGTGCGTGCCGTCCGGGCTAAAGCCGAACGATTGCAGGCCCCGCGACTTCGGGAACTTCAGGAGTGGCTTGCCGGCGGGTACGGACCAGAGGGTCGTCGGGTAAGGTCGGGCGCCGCCCGTGTTGTCGGCCGCGATCGCTTTCGTCCAATCCGACGAGAGGGCCATCGGCATCCCGAACTCGCGTGGTATGACGAAGTACGTTTTGGCGCCGGCGGCGTTGGGGGGAAGCCCGGGGGTGAAGTCCCACGTGGATTTCCTGGTGTTGATGATCAGAGCGCCGGGCGGCGTCTTTCGGACAGCCATCAGGCTAAGCAGTGAATCGTACGGCGTGATGAGGAAGGGTTTGGGTTTCCCGCCCATCAGGGGAACGGTCATGTAGATATCGGCCGTCCCTTTGCCTACCACGGAGTGCGTGCCGGCCCGGTAGATCACCTCTCGGTTCACCACCTTCGTATGGTAGACCGAATTGCGCAGGTCGAATGTCAAGCCCAAGACGGGGTCGGGCACCGCGGAGATGACCTTCTTCGGCTTGCCGGTGGCCAGGTCATACCGCCAGATCCCCGGGCACGGGAAGCAGACGTGTTGACTGTCGTGGCTCCAGACAGGACTCTGCGAGTAGTCCAGATTGGGGTCCGATCCCGAGTAGACCTCGGCGAATGCCCAGGTACTGTCGACCGTTGTGCCGTTGCCGGCCCCCAATCCGATGCCGACCCATCCCACGCCCGTCGTAGTCCCACCGGTTGTCCCCGTGCTGGTCGTCCCGCCGGTCGTCCCGCTGCCAGTCGTTCCCGTGTTAGTCGTCCCGCCGGTCGTCCCGCCCGGACCGCTGCCAATTATTAGAGATGGTCTTTTATCAGCCTCTTCAAACTCTCTGGATCGAAAAGCATAGTGCGATTCAAATTTTCCTAAATAATTTGCTGCCGTTTTAATTGCCATGCCATGATTCGGTATGCCGGTTAGCCATGCTTTAACCAGGGAGGTGACATCTACCTCAACCCATTTGCCTATTCCTGGTCCCGGATTGAAACAAACCACCGGATACTGATCAATTTTAGGTTGGTTAACCCAGCTAATTTCACCATCTGAAGCAGTCTTTTCGGTCTGCCCTGAATGGTACGTGCCACTTCCTTCCTGCCATGGGTTCATAATACGATAAACACCAATATCAATGGCATTACCTACTCCAGTATGGTAATGATAAAGTTTCAAAGTTGCTTTATCTACACTGTTGGGATCGATGCCTGCCAGATCAAACTTAAGGAAAGTTCTTTTTTCTCCACCCGTGGGATTCCAACCTGCATTGAGGTTTTCGTATTTTCCCCAGTTGGCTTTATTCCAGTTTCGGTAAGAGTAAGCGTAAACGTGGGAGTCGGCGACCGGTTCCAGACGAACGAGGACTTCGTCTCCCTCGTCATCTATTTTCCCGGGTTCATCCCCGGCAGCGGGATCGAAGACCTCAAGTTTCCCGAAGCAGTTCTTATCGACAGTTATCCGCTGCCCGGCGGCCAGGATAATGGCCGGTTCTGAACACAGGTTCGGGGTCACCTCGACCTTGCCGGAGTAAACGGAAACTGTGGATTTCATGGGTGACTCTGTATGGGACAAGGTGAATTCTGTGCCCCTCACACTGTTGGTGCATGTTCCGCACTTTACGGTAAAATCGATCGCTTTATATTTTCGATCCACCTTTACGTTAACCTCCCCGACTTTCATGTTTGTATGTGCCGTAATTCCCTCATCCGTGATTAAAAACTCGCCAACGGAGTAATTCGAAAGCTCCTTGACGGTCACCAGTCCTCTTCTCGCCATGTCTATTGTAGCCTCTGAACCAAACCCGGTTATGACTCGTCCATTTGGACCTATCGTTATTGGGAGCATGTCTTGAGTAACCTCCTCCCATTCACCAGTCCCGTTGGCATCGACTTCAACTTCCTCCCCTTTGAATCGAAAAAGTTGAATCTTAGGTGTATAATAAGGTCGATGTTCACTTGGTGTTGCAGCTACTTTAACAATCTCGCCTCCTTTACCACCAAGAATCGCCAGGGTTTGCACGTCATTCTTGTAGACAATAGCCATCCAGGTGCCTGACCAACTATGCGTCAACGTCGCTACGACGCGATAGGCAGCGGCCCCTTGCGGAACCTTCAACACCTTATCAAACTTGATGGCCTTGCCCTCGTTCTCGGCGGATAGCCCGGTGCGGAAGAGACTGATGCCCTTGGCCTTGATACCGGATTTCTCCTCTGGGGTCAGGTACTTCTTGCCCTTGCGCTGACCATATCGAACGTTCATCGAGGTCGGTAATGTGCGGAATTTCCCGCCGGGTTCTATGTATTCCAGCGTCACGGTGACGTCGTTCGATACATTAAGATGCCCTTTAGGGTAAAGAGTTGATCCGGTAATGGTTCCCGAGAATTGAAACGACTCTTTGGCCGCTGCATCGGGTACTGCCTTAACCGTGACCGACATTTTAATCTCCTGCCCAAGGGCGGGGATGCACGGGAGGAGAAAAACGGATACGAGGAGAGAAAGAATTCCTGACTTTGTCATTGTAGCATCTCCTATAATTGGGGTTCCTTCGTCGATGGTTGTCCAATCAATCCATGTAGATTCTATCTGCCATTGCTGCCGGCAGGAAGCTCAAAATACGGAGAAGCTTCGGGATGGGCGATCTGTTCCCAGCTGTCTTTCTCAACCTTCCAGGATCCGCCTTCCTTAACAAAGCGGACCGTACCGCTCTGATCAATCTGCCGGCCGAAATCATTCCGCTTTCCCGTTAAAGTTAAAGTAGCGTTATCTCCCTGGATATCTTCCGTGACGACGATATACTCCGTCGGAGCTATCATCTTCATTAACTCGGAGAGCTGGGTCTTCTCTTCCTCGGACATCGTACCGAGCAGCTTCACTTTTTCTTCGTCCATATACGCACACATACCTTTTATGTTTCCATCCTGCTGGGCAGCAACATAAACGGCATAAACCTCACGGGGCGAATTCCCTTCTTCAGCCATGAGAGGCAGCGTGACTGCCGTGAAAAATACTACAACCCACGCTACCGATAAGATAGTAGGTCTTTTCATTTCATTCACTTCTCCATTATAATTTTTTCGTTCCCATCACGCGCTGAGAAATTGATAAGAATTTCCTTTCTGCGGTTTCCCCTCGACCATGAACGGTTCTCTCTCTAGTCTCCCTGACACCTGAAACCTGATTCCTGTTCCCCCTCCTGAAAGCCATCATTCCTGCGCAATATCCCATTTAGGTCGTGAACAGCTTTCCTTGAATGCCTCTGCATTCCGCTCAACAGCCGTCCGACTCTCCTCGCTCCCATCCAGGAACAACACCAGGTCCATCTGCTGACTAGGTGTGCCGTACTCATCCACAAACTTCCGCGATATGTTGTGCGGCGGAATCAACAACTGCCCGTTCATCACCACGGGCTCCAGTCCGAAAGCATCCGCACCATGATACGCTTTCCAGACCAGTTCTGAGAACACAATCCTGGCGTCAGAGCCGTAAAAAGCGATGGCACAGAGTTTTCTACTCTCTGTTATCCGTTTAGCCATTAGTCGGAAAAGGAAGGATTTTATTCCTACTTTTCGTCATGGCTTGTCATCTCTTCCCGGCCCGGATGGTGGAGTGGGTATGCCGGGGGAGACTGTGCCGTCCGTGGTATATGCGAGACAGACCAAGGCCGACATGAGGCCCATGGCCCCACCGCCGTTGCAAGAGAGGACGTAGGTGCCGGGCTCCAAGGTCAGGCTGCCCCAACTCTTGCCGTCGATGACCTGGTAGATTGCCTTGCCATATTCTTCCTTGATGGAGAAATTTCGGGCGGGTTGGGTGATCCTGACCTTCTGCGGTTGCGAGCCGCCGATGGTGAAGGTGCCTTTATTGAAGACGCTCCCCTCGGTAATGCTGGGCTTGGCCGATGCGCAGACCGTCTCTGTGGTTGGTTGTGCTGAAGGCGGTGGCGGGGCCGCCCCGACGCGCTTAGCTGTCCACGGCCCATCCCACGCGGTGCCCTGGCCGGTGCCATAGCCATGGCGCCAGTTTCCGGTGAAGGAGTTGCAGTCCTGAGAGATGGTGAACTCGATATCGCCGGCGTCGTTGGGAGGGCCATAGGTTGGCGGCTGAATCCACGTGCCGACCAGCTTGTCGTCCATCGCGATGGACACGATGTTGACATCCTGAAACGAGAGACTGCCGGTCATGCCCTGCGCCGACGTAGAGACGATCGACACGGTGCCGGTTACATCGGCGCCGGTCCGGGTGAAGCCTTTCTGGACCAGCTTCATCATGCCGCGGCTTGTCTTCCACGTGCCGGTCCAGTCGCAGGCCTCGGCGGGTGCGGCGGCGGCAGGGATTTTATTCCTACTAATCTCGCGAATCTTCGCGAAAGTATGATTTATAAAAAATGATAAAAAAATAATTGAAATACAAAAAAGAAATATCTTATGATTTAGTTTTTTTTGTTTCAATCTCTTCTCCAATTAAGAAAAAGGCTGTTTTAAAAACAATTCAAGACACTTTCTCAAATGATGGATTTTCAAATTGTAATAAAGTGTATAGTATCCGTATTCAAGGGAAAATTGTGCAGGCATCATTCCTTTTATACGTCCGAAATCCCAGTGATGAAACAAGGAAAAAGGCCGAGCGGAATGTTAAGATGCCACATGAATTGGAATATCTCATAAGTAGATGTTGCGCCTAAGTCTCCTGGGTAAAGGCCTTTCTGGAGCATTTTACCACAATTAGCCCAACACGTTCCTCCTTGGCACTGTTCAAAAAACGGCATTTGAATCGGGCCGGACTTACCTGTCACAGTGGGATAGGGGCTCCTTTTTATCACTAAGTGGGTATTGTCTTTCTCTTGCTTCTTCGCACGTTCCCAATTGTCAAGTGCACCTGCTGGGACCGTGCTCAGTACCAGGGCCAGGAATACGCACGCGCAAGCCAGTCTCCTGCTCGTTAGATGTTCCAATAGAATCCTGGCCATCATGTTCTGCAACGGTTTAACGGTCTTTCCTGCAAGGATATGCTTCATAGAAAT
>Ga0075115_10000896_pt1 | contig 14823 bp, 14 predicted proteins | sample AntAceMetag02UKH_FD_69785 | JGI IMG/M metagenome (GOLD analysis project Ga0075115, IMG submission 69785) | Saline lake microbial communities from Ace Lake, Antarctica - Antarctic Ace Lake Metagenome 02UKH | ecosystem: Environmental > Aquatic > Non-marine Saline and Alkaline > Saline | place... | reverse complement strand
TTCAGGACTCCCTGCCTCCCGCTGTATCATCGAGGCCACAATAACTGCATCCGCTACTGTACGCCCCTGCAGTGCAAGCTGCTCAAGCATTGGGCCGGTAATCATATTCAGCCGATCATACATCTGCCCTGCAAGAACTCCGGCAGCATTATCAAGCTGATATAGAATATACTCATCAGGATAATAAAACCCTTCCGTAAAGGGAAGATCATTATCACGTGCTATCTGCTCTGCTGCAAGAATAAATTCACCCTTATCTGCCAGTCCGTTTGCTGTCAGAAATGCATCAATCTGCTCTAGGGTATATCCAGGATAAATATAGATAATAGGATGATCCCAATAACCTCTTGCCAGTGCCGTAGCTGCATCAGGAACAGACATCCCTGTGGGCAAAAAGATTGCGCCGGAGCGAATCTTTGTATCCAGATTATTCGAAACAAGATAGCTCTGCAGCTTGGAAGAACTTGAAATAATCCCTGCAGTATCAAGCAATTTACAGATATCGCCTGCCCTCATCCCACTTTCAATGAATATACGCACTTCGTTATCAAATGGGGTATCTGCATCTATGAGATAAACCGGCCCCAATGGGGTATCTGCAACCTCATCCTTAAAAGAGTCTCCCTGATGTAACACCAGTAACGTAATTATTACTGCAACTACTATCAAAGCTAAAGAAATGATACCAAATTTGATCCTCTCCCTGCGCTGCTTCATCTTTTTTGCGGAGAGTTTCACCTTTTTCTTTGCCTTTGGGCTCTTCACCGCAGGCCTCTTCATCGGAGGGCTCTTCACCGGAGGGCTCTTTTTTGGCTGCGGCTTTTTGACTTTCACAGATACCGGAGTTGATTTCCCCAGGGGGTTTCCTGATTTTACCGTTTTGGGTCGGTCAGTAAATACCATGGCTTCTTCAGCAGCTTTTCTTGCAAGAAGTTTAGTAGCCCGGGATGATGGTTCCAGCGGAGTTCCCCGATCATCCTGATCAGCACTCATTTTCGATGATACATTATCATCTGCATATTTTTTTGCAGCGTACTCTTTTTTATCAAACAGCTCATTCTGTGCAGGTGTTTTCTTTACAGCTCTTTTTTTTGCCGGGCTTGTGGATTTTTTCTTTTGATTGGTCTTCTTGTTATCAGATGAAGTACTCATAGATTTCTATGGTATTAGGTATATACCTTTTACTCAGTTTCCTTCCCGGCAATCTTCTTAAGATTCACTATCTGTTTTCTGTTCTGAGAAACAGTTTCCTTAATTTCCTGAATCTGTTTTGTCAGTATGATAATCTGTCCATTAAGGTGTTCAACCCGATCCTGATCATTTTTGATTATAGTTTCCAACTCTGTAATACGGATTTTAGCTTCCAATTGAGTTATTTTATTTTCAAGTTCTTTCTGCTTTCTTTCAAGTTTATGAATATGCTGAAGATTATTTGCTGCTTCCGATACTTCTTCAACTTTCGCAAGCTCTTCCGGATGATCCAGCATAAAATGCGCTAAATCAATATACAGAACCTGGAGGTTGGTGTAATAGAGTTCCCGGTTCTTAGTCAGTTCCCCAACTCTTTTTTCAATACTGCCAGTAACACCTGCCCGAAGAAGAAACTCTTCATTTTTCTGTCCTTCACTCTTTCGATTCTCCATTTGTTCATAGAGACGGGCACTTTCAATACTGATCCTTTTATAATCCTCTGAAATAATTATTGCATTACGGCTTTTAACTTGTTTAATGTAATCTGAAGAACTTATCTGCTTTCCCGCTTTCCTAAAAAGATCCTCACGGGCAGAATCAAGCTTCTGTATCTCGTTCTTTAATTTATTACGTTTAATACGCAAAGACATTTTTTCAAAAAAAGGTGCAGCCACAAAGCGGAGCTCATTCTCTTTAAGAGCCTTTTGAAACTTGGTCAGTTCGGTATTCTGGTGTGTTACGGAGGTGAAAAGTAAAGAAAATTCTTCTCCCAGAGAACCAGCAGAGTATTCCTCGTATGCAATTACCCCTATTCTGCTGAACAGCGAGTTTTTTTCCATGTCTATAGAGGAGAGCCGTTGCTCTATGGCAGCAATTTCTTCTCTTGCAGCCTGACTTTTATCCTTTGCCTGCTGAATCCCGGAAATTTTCATATCGAGAGTATCAACATCTACTTCGATTGCCTTAATGCGGGTCTGCATCTCTTTTGCTTCAATAAATTTGGGGGATGAAAACCTTGTCAGAACTTTCCCAAGCTGCTCAAACTGCACCTCTAATTCAGAGAGAATTCCAGAAATCTCTTTTCTATACTCTCCAATTTGTGCACTATTTTGTTCCATTTGCCCCCCATACTGATGCAACTATCGTTTAGCAACCCGGACATCTCCCGGAGTCCGGGGCAGACCTTCAATTATTAGCATATTAGCATAGATCACGTTCCTTGACAAAGCTAAAGAGTGATTATATCCTAATAAAAAACTAACGTGGTAAAAGCGAGTGTCCAAAAAAATTAAACAGCTTTCGGAAATATTTTACACCCTTTGTAAAGATTTTGGGTTCTCCTCCCCCACTGTTCTTCAACAACAAATTCCAGAGTTTGTTGCTGGAAAAAAATTTGGTGTTGGAAAAAAATATTGTAACAGCATTATTGAATCCTCAGAAAAAGATGGTACTGTAGTTGCCGGGCTGCAACTTCTTCTGCTTCGTGAACAGAACAGAAAGCAGGAAAAACTCAGAATATCTTCATACTCAGGTCCGGAAATGCTGCTGCTGGCAGACCAGAAATCTCTTGAGCTAATTGAAAACAGCAATATTTCTAATTCCGCAGTAAGAAGGAAATATCCCTCAATCAGCGTTATTGGAACGCAGGAGATTGCAGGAGTTGATTTACAGGAACTCCGCACAGAGCCCCTCCTTCTGGCAGCGACACCTGGCAGACTTATTGATCATCTACGCCGGGATAACATCAACCTGAGAAAAGTTGTTGATTTGGTAATCATCAGACCTGATAACACCGTCTATCCTGATATGCAGGAAGAAGAGTTCTCTGGAGAACTCTTGAGTTTCAATCGGGATCTGCAATACATCTTCTCAAAGTTTAAGAAAAAACCGAAAACCTGTATCTTTTCCCCCAAACCGGAGCAGGACGTTTCTTTAATGGAGCTTATGAATCGACCACAAATTTTCAACCGAACTGATTGGTCTCATAATCTGCAGATCCTTCATACCGGAACTTACCCTAAACTCTATCCGGAGCTTATCTCTAAAATAGTTTTCAGCCGGCAATTACGCGGGCATATTTTAATTTTTTGTGATACTCTCTCTATTAAAAGTGCTATACAACGGGAATTAGAGAAAAACTCTCACTATTTTACCGGTTCAGCTCTTTTGTTAACAGAAATATTTACGGATGTACCAGAATCAGGTACGGTTTTGTTTTATGGATTAAGTGATAGTAAAGGAATTCTGCAGATAATTCCATTCATTGCAAATAATCCTCAAGTACACAACTATATGTGTCTGACAATTTCACACGAAGCAACAATCTGCCAAATGCTGGAGGAGCACTTTACCATGAAAAACACTCTCGATGAAAAACCCGGATCTGAACTAATTACAGCCGGAAAAATAAAGATGCTGCTGGAAAAAATTCGCGGCGACAAAAAGCCTGAGGAATTGCAGGAATTTCGAAAGCTAATCAAAAAAACAGTCCCATTCTCAATGCGAAGATACCTTGCGGCATACCTTCTTAGGGATGCGATTGGCAGCCTTCCGAGATCAGGCAGCAAGACTACCAGAGCAGTTAAAAGATCTGGAAACCCCGCGGTTAATGCTGATGGAACCTCACTTTTTATCAGTATTGGTAAAAGCAGACGGGTCTACCCAAAAGATCTCTCCAGACTGCTGCAGGAGAGTGCCGGATTGGAGAGTTCAGACATTCTCTCCATCAAGATATTGGATAACTATTCATTTATCACTGTCTCCGAAAAAAGCGCTGACCAGGCAATAGCAAAACTCAATGGGACAAAGTTCCGGGGCAGAACCATAACTTGTGATTACGCAAGAAAAAAAGGGTAAAAAATGATCCCGCAAGTAATGAAAATTCCTGTTGGTATAATTGGTACCAATTGTTACATCTATCGTGAAAAGAATGATTCTTCCTGCTGGATAATTGATCCAGGTGGAGAAAGTAGTAAAATCATACAATCACTGAATGATGAAAAACTTGTACCAAAAGGCATCCTTCTCACACACACCCATTTTGATCATATTTTGGGACTTACCGGGTTGATTGCAGAGTATGGGAAGAGCCTGACTATATATGTCCACTCCGATGGGAAATTATCTCTTGGTAAAACAGGTGGAGAAAGGCAAAAAAAAGTTCTTTCGATGATGTCGCCTGGATTGGCTGCCGAGAATTCTGATATTTTAGCAAATCTTCCTGAGGCTACATACATTTTTTATACAGAATCTGCTGCGGGTCATCGGGAACAAGTTCCAGGGTCTTCTCTTACAGTTATTCAAACACCCGGACATGCACCCGAGTCAATTTGCTATTATTCAGCTGAATTTGGGGTTTTGTTTAGTGGTGATACCTTATTCAGGCAATCTGTTGGGCGATCCGACTTCCAGGGAGGAAGCAGCGAGGATCTGCTGCACTCAATAGGCACCAAACTCTATACCCTTCCCGAAGATACCATTGTGTATCCTGGTCATGGGGAATCTACAACTATAGGATATGAAAAAGTACATAATCCATTCATTACAGGAGGAGCGTAGAACCTTGTGCAATGGTTATGCTCTCTTTTTCCTGTTGGTCTCATCACCAGCCTTGCACTCTATGCATCGTACTGCATAAGGTATTGCACGTAGTCTATCCTGAGGAATTTTTTTCCCGCAACTGAGGCAAATTCCATAGCGGCCATTCTTTAACCGGGCAAGAGCCGACTCAATACGACGCAGTCTATTGGTTTCATGTTGATTAAGGGCTTCGAGCTTTCTGCACATTACGTCATCTGCTGCGATGTCCCCTAAATCCTTAATATCCATTCCGCTAACGAGTTTTTTGAAATCTTCGTTCTCTGAAATAAACATTTTGAGAATTTCTTCCTGCAAAGCAGTTAACTGCTCTGCCATTTCTTTAATAAAGGCTGCTTCCAAGGGTTTACCCCCCCCCATTTGCTCAATTATAGGATGAATTGTTTTAGTCTATATCTAATTTTTTGTCAACCGGATTCATTAAAAATAAAATGACTTAAAGCGCAAGAGGTTACAAAATAAATATTAGCTTGACAAAAACTCTGACATCCCATAAACTTTTTTCAGTTTGCAGATAAAGCAACTGCAGCATATTTAGGAGGAATTTTGGCTAAAGAAGAAGCTATTGAAGTTGAAGGTGTAGTAAAAGAATCACTTCCCAATACTATGTTCAGGGTTGAACTGCAAAATGGACACTTAATTCTCGCACATCTTTCAGGAAAGATGCGTAAACATTATATCCGGATAGTTCCCGGTGATAAGGTTCGGGTGGCTCTCTCACCCTATGATTTAACTCGGGGAAGAATAATTTACCGGGAGCGTTAAAGAGAAAAAACATCGATTAATTTCGATGTCTTTTTTTCTTTAAAGCAACCCAGACTGCCCCGCTTCCTCCATCAGCACGCTGAGGAGTTCCTGTCAGCCCGGCATAGGGAGAAGCATCTATGCAATCCCTCACAACCTTTTTTAAAACAGATTCGCGATTTTCTGAGTGATTTCCTTTTCCATGAATTATCTGCACTTTATGCAGACCTTTTTCCGCTGAACTTTCAAGGAACTCCATTACCAGTTTTTTTGCCTCAATTGAGGTTAATCCATGTAAATCAATCTCATCTTGCGGTCTCATCCGTTTTAAATCAGATAAGAGAGGTATTTTTGCTCTACTCCCCTGCTCTCCATCAACATCACGGGACTGCGTCTGGCGCTCGAGTTGTTCAGATATTTTTTTACCATTCTCTGAGCTTTCCCATTGATCAAGCAAATCTTTAAAGTCCACGTGTTGATCTATACCTCTCTGATATCAATAATCTCTATACTACAGGGTTTCAGGGCTTCTACCAGAACGTCTTTTGCAAGACCTTGCACTTTTATTGTGCAGACAGCATTTGAAGCATCAGTTCCTAAAAATGTGCCAAGAGAAATTATATCTCCGCCTTTTTCTGTAATCGCCTGACCAAGAGCTGATATCTCTCCTGGTTTATCCGGAATTAATATCGTTACCCGCAAACCACTATGCCTGGCACCAAAAAGTTCCATAAAGACCTTGAATAAATCAGATTCAGTAATGATTCCAACCAGAGATCCGGAATCCACTACCGGCAGTCCGCCAATATCACTATCAACCATTATCCTGGCAGCTTCCTCCAAAACTGTATCAGAAGTTATGGTAAGTACTTGTGTACTCATCACCTTTTTTACCGTAAGCTGTGATAGCAGATAGGTTATTTCATGAATATCAAGGGTTGTAGCCGGAGAGGGCGAAGCATACAGCAGGTCTTTCTCGGTAACTATACCAACCAGTTCCTTTTTTTTATTTAAAACCGGCAATCTGTGTATTTTTTCTCTTCGTATAATCCGCTGCGCTTCAGCCACTGGGGTATCCGGAGAGATAGTAATAGGGTTTCTCGTCATCCTGTTCTTTACAATCATTATAAAGTCTCCTTAATGTATGGTTATACGCCGAGATATGCTTCTCTGATCTTATCATTTGCCAGGAGCGCCTTGGTGGTATCAGCCTGAGTTATACGTCCTGTTTCCATAACATATCCCCTGTGAGCAGTACGCAGAGCAATGTTGGCATTTTGTTCTACCAGAAAAATAGTAGTTTTTTGCTCTTGGTTAATTTTTTTGATAATTACAAATATTTGCTGCACGATAATCGGAGCAAGTCCAAGTGATGGTTCATCAAGCAGCAGAAGTTTTGGCTTTGCCATCAAGGCTCTGGATATTGCCAGCATCTGCTGCTCTCCGCCGCTGAGGGTTCCACCGATCTGTGTTCGGCGTTCAGCCAGAATGGGAAAAAGATCAAATATGTACTCAACATCCTGCTTAATCTTCTCTTTATCTTTCCTGAGGAATGCCCCCATATCCAGATTCTCACGTACGGTGAGACCCGGAAATATCCTACGTCCTTCCGGTACCTGTATAATACCGCGCGATACGATCTCCTCTGTTGCAGTTTTTGTGATATCATTTCCTTCAAATATAACCTTACCGCTTCTGGGAGGAACAACTCCGCAGATCGACATCAACGTAGTAGATTTTCCGGCCCCATTAGCTCCGATCAGAGTAATGATTTCACCCTCATTTATTTCAATATCCACATCACGAAGAGCATGAATATTACCATAATAGGTATTGAGTTTTTCAAGTTTAAGCATCAATGTCCTCCCCTAGGTAGGCTTTGATAACAATTGGGTCTTTTTTGACATCTTTCGGAACTCCGGAAGCTATTCCCTTACCGTAGTCCATAACGTAGATTTTTTCCGACAAAGACATTACAAGACTCATATCGTGCTCAATAAGCAGAACTGAGATACTCTCTTCTTCCCTGAGCTTCAGTATCAGTTCAACCAGGTCTTGCGTCTCCTGGGGGTTCATACCGGCAGCCGGCTCATCAAGCAGCAGCAGAAAAGGTTCTGTAGCCAGAGCTCTGGCTATTTCCAGTCTTCGCTGCTCTCCATAGGGCAGATTTTTCGCCTGTTCATTGACCCATTTCTCAAGTCCGATTTTTTTCAGGATTTCATAACAGTCATGGAGAAGTTTTTGCTCTTCAGCACGGGTCTTTTTACCCCTGAAAACTGCTCCTGCAATTCCTGCTTTCATACGTGTATGGCGCCCGATCATAACATTTTCCAGAACAGTCATACTCTGGAAAAGCTTAATATTCTGAAAAGTCCTTGCCAACCCTTTTTGGGTTATTATATGCGGGGGTTGTCTCTGTATCTCTTCTGCCTCCCGGCCGGGAGGGTTAATAGTTACTGTACCCTGCATAGTGTTATATACACCAGTTACACAATTAAAGAAAGTTGTTTTTCCTGCTCCATTCGGGCCGATAAGAGCTACAATCTCACCCTCAGTTACTTCAAGACTAACGTGGTCTACAGCCCGCAGCCCACCAAAATCCATAGTCAGATCTTTTACTTCAAGTACACCCATACTACACATCCTCTTCTTCAAAATCAGCAGCATCTTTATTGGTAAAATTATAGTGCTTCCGCTTCTCAGGGATGAGTCCACCCGGTTTAAATACCATCATAATAACAAGAACAGCTCCAAATACGAGCATCCGGTACTCCGAAAAAGCACGGAGATATTCAGGCATCAGCTTAAGTACCAGTGCTGCAAATATAACTCCTGGAATGGATCCCATTCCGCCGAGAACTACAATACAAAGTACCAGTACAGATTCCCAAAGGGTAAAACTGGCAGGATTAATAAAAGTGGTATTCGCTGCAAAAACAACTCCAGCCACACCGGCAAATACTGCTCCTAAAGCAAAAGCGATTACCTTGACTTTCGTAATATTAATACCCATGGACTGGCAGGCAATTTCATCTTCTCTCATCGCTATCAGCGCCCGGCCGATACGGGAATCTTTCAGGCGGAGTGTTATCAGTATGGTAAAAGCCGCCAGCACTATCATTATGAAATAGACCAGTTTGGCAGTATCAATTAAATTAAGATCAACTCCCGGAATTGCTGGTCTGGGGATAGAACGAATCCCGCTCGGTCCACCAGTAAGAGAACTCCAGTTTTCAACAACAATTCGCATTATCTCACCAAAAGCCAGAGTAACAATTGCCAGATAGTCTCCTCTAAGACGCAGCACAGGAACAGCAACAATGATTCCAAAGATCAAAGCTACTAATCCGCCAATCGGCAGTGCTATCCAGAAATTTAAACCTATAGCCTGATTTAACAGTGCATAACTATATGATCCAACCATAAAGAAAGCTATATATCCCAAGTTCAGGATACCGCCCAATCCAATAGTTATATTTAAACCTAATCCCAGCATGACATACATCAATGCCGTATTCATGATACTCATCTGATAAAAAGATGTGAGAAACGGAAAAAGAAATACTGCTGCTAATACCGCGGCTAATCCGCTAATTTTCATCGGACGACTTTGAGAAACTGTCGCTTTTATCTCTTTTATTTTTATACTGAGTTTATTTGTTTTAACCTTTTTACCACGCTCCTGACGTTCAAGAGCATAATTCCAGATGAGAGAGAATACATATGATCCAATCAGGATCAGCAGTAAATTCCCCCAACGCCAGGTTACGGTATCTTCAATGGTATTAACCCTGATAACCATAACCGGGAAGGTAAGTACCGTTAACCACAATGAAACATATAATGACTTAAGCAATCTATCTTTAATCATTCTGCTACCCTCACGCTTTCTGCTTCGTTGATTTGCCGAGAATTCCATCAGGCCTGAACGTCAGTATCAGGATCAGAATGACAAATGCAAAAACATCTTCATAATCGCTGGAAATGTATCCCGCACCAAAACTTTCAGTAAATCCTAGAACAAAACTTCCCAGCACCGCTCCGGGAATACTTCCTATTCCACCCAGTACTGCGGCAACAAAGGCTTTAATTCCGACAAGAAACCCAATATAGAAGTGTGTTCGGCCGGTATGTGAGCAAATAAGAACTCCGCCAAGTGCTGCTATTGAAGAACCAATAACAAAGGTTACTGATATTACCCGGTTAACATTAACACCTGTCAGCATCGCCATAACACGATCCTGACTTGTGGCCCGCATGGCTTTACCAATTTTTGTAAATTTGATAAGCAGTGTCAGAAGTATCATTACTATAGCTGTTACCACTAATATTATAAGCTGCGTAGTACGCAGAGTCTGTTTAATCGGCTCTAAAAATGCAAAATCCGGTATCATATCCGGATAGGGTAAGAAATTTGAGGTTTGTGCCAGCAGAACATAATTCTGTAGAAAAATTGACATCCCAATTGCACTGATGAGCGCTGAGAGCCTTGGAGCATTCCTCAAGGGTTTGTATGCTATCTTTTCCAGGGTAAACCCATAACCGGCTGAAAATATCATTGCTATAACCACTGCTATCATAAGCACTGCAAACATCGGCAGATTTAATACCGATAATATACCTGCTACAATAAGCGCAGTGAATGCACCAATCATATATACTTCACCATGTGCGAAGTTAATCAGCCCGATGATTCCATACACCATCGTATATCCTATAGCTATCAGGGCATAGATACTTCCTTTTGTCAGCCCCCCGATAAACAGTTTGAAAAAGTAGTCAAAACCCATATATCCACCTTATCACGAAAAATGCGGGCAGACCCTGGATAGAGCCTGCCCGCTAATAACCATTTAGAAACTGAGACAATTTTGAAAGAGCCTCAACTAATCGAGCTGTGAAAATTTGCCATTTTTTACTTGGTAAACTGCAAATCCAACACCTATTGCATCGCCTCTTTCATCAAAGCTGATATTTCCAATTGGTGTTTCAACATACTCTGATTTAAGAGCAGCCATGATCGCATCATAATCTGTGCTGTTTGCAACATCGATAGCATTTACAATTGCAAGAGCTGCTGCATATGCATTCAGAAAGAACGCACCATACTCTTCACCATATTCAGCCAAGTGCTCCTTACCTGCTTTTACAGCAATTAGGTTGCTGGTTGTATCAACAGGAGCGGTAGCGTAAACACCTTCAGCATCATCACCGGCTACAGCAATAAATGTAGCATCCTTAACACCGTCACAACCGATAAAGGGAATATCAAGACCCTGAGCGCGCATGCCGCCGATAAGCTGAGCTGCTTCAGGATGGTATCCACCATAAATTACCGCATCAGCTCCCACCTGAGCAATTTTGTTTATTACTGCTGAGTAATCAACTGCTCCGGGTGTTACACCTTCGAACAGTACAACTTCAGCTGAAGATTCTTCAATTCCAGCCTTAGCAAATTCTGCCAGACCTTTTCCGTAGTCGCCTTTGTCATGAAGAACAGCAATTTTCTTTGACTCAAGAACGTTAAGTGCAAAGTCCACCTGAAGAACAGCCTGAGCATCGTCTGAAGCAATAGTTCTCAGAAAGTTAGGGTAGTCACCACTCTTTGTCAGTGGAGGGCTGGTTGCTGAAGGGGAAATTACAACGATTTTTGATTCATTGTAAATATCCAGAGCAGCTTTTGTAGCTCCTGAACAGATGTGTCCAATTACTGCAACTACATCTTCACCAACGAGTTTCGCTGCTGTGTTTGTTGCAATTTCCGGTTTACACTGATCGTCCTCTATTACAAGTTTGATCATTTTTCCGTCAATTCCACCTGCTGCATTTACATTAGCCACAACAAGTTCTACTGCGTTTACTGAAGGAAGGCCGTAAGACGCAAGATCCCCAGTGTGTGCTCCCGCTACACCAATTTTTATTGTTTCAACTACTTTAGCCTCTTCAACTACTTTAGCTTCCTCAACTACTTTAGCTTCCTCAGCAACGTCTGCTTCTTTTTTTCCACATGATGTAAAAACTAATGTTATACCAATTAGTAATACAAGCATTATTAATACAGTTTTTTTCATCCGATTCTCCTTTTATATGTTTTGAAATTATTGTCTATTATACTATTAAAGTATGATTTTTCAATCGTAACTCACAAAAAAAATCATATTTATACAGCTTTTATGCACTAAATATTCATTATGATGAACTAAACACTACAATATTTCACTATATCAAATGTAAACACTGGTTTGTCCACTGACTTTCATCGGAACCAGATTCCCGCATCAGCATTATCAGGATTGACATGTGGCGTGAATTTTATTAGTCTCTTATGGCGCATGCGGATAATCTTTTATCTCTGCTGCCCGAATATTTATGTGCTCCGGTAGCTCAGCAGGATAGAGCAGCTGCCTCCTAAGCAGCAGGTCGGACGTTCGAATCGTCTCCGGGGTATAAATGGGATAGAATATCTTTAGGTATTCTATCCCATTTATTATTTGTGGGATGTGTGAAAAGTTCGGCAGTTTGATAAATTAACTTAATATCCGATTAAATTTCCATCAATCAAAGAACTACCACAACACCACCATCTTTCTTTCAAACTGCGATGGTTAATCCCGTAGGGATTTACCTCACGTTCAGAATCGTCTCCGGGGTATAGCGACCCATAAAGGTTGAGTTGAAAACCTTCATGGTATATTCCCCAATAATCCTGGCTTTCTTATTATCATCATCATCCTGAGCACGTTTTACGAAAAATTGACGCCCCGAAAGCGGATGTAAGGAGCATAAAGAGGGATCTATTAAATAGTGTTGCCCTTCTGGACATTGGGGATCGATCTTGATGGGAATCTCCTGGCCCTTGGTGGTATACAAGAGAGTCGGAAGCGGACGACCAGCGAAGGTGACTTTTGCATCTACCTGAATGTAGGCAGAGTCAAGCTGTCGGAAATTATCTGCTTCATTCGGATTAATCCAGATCTCTGGGTTCACCAATCCTGCCTGATACAGATCATAGGCAAATGCAGATATATTAGCATGGCTGAATGCTCCTGTTGTTTTTTGCCCGAACTGTCCAAGAAACCAATTTAAGCCTCCCAGTAATGGTTCTGAGTTGTTATCATCAGGAGAGACTCTCGGATTTCTCCAGATAGCCCGTCCCATGAGTAAGTACATCCGTTGCAGTTTCTTTTTCACTGCATTTTCCAGGTTCAAGTTCATCACGCCATTTCCATACTGATCAACTGCTTCCTGGGTTCCGGTAATTACCACAGAATCATCGAAGATCTGGGTACGGTTGTATCGCTCGATTGGAGTGTTGATATCGGAATCTTGTCTCGTTGAACCTTGTTCACGTGCATTACCGATAAAGATAATCTCTTCACCGATCCCGTGGTTTGCATCTTCTGAAAGAACCACCACAGATACCACATGGGTATCAGGATTGATAGCAGTAGCCTTGAATATCGTATCCTGGGCTGAGAATACTGAGCCCACTCGGATACCTTCCACGCTGGTAAGCTCAATAGATCCCACAGCAGCGGTATATGCAGCGGTGACCGTTGTTCCAATGGCAAGTCTACGATCATCAAACCATTTTGGATCAACAGAACGTACAGAATCGCCAAGTACTATGCTGTTTAAAAATCGAGCTCCAGGAATCTGGATCTCATAAAATAGGTTTGAGACATCCACCGCATTCTGCGGTACATCAAATGTCACAACTCCTTCATTCGGTATAATCATTGAGTAATTTCTCCTTTAGCTTTTAAATAAATCATTGAGTTTTTTTACGGTTCTCTCCGTGGGAGGCGTAAACCCTCCTTGTGGAGTCCCACCATTCATAGTTTCTTTTTTTGCAACTTCAAATCCTGCAGTGTACTTTACTTCCAGTAAATCTTTGATGCGTTTGCCATTTTCTCGAATCTCTTCAGGGGTATTCCCTGGGATGATCTCTGCATCCTGTTCATCTAAGCCTGCAAGTTCTGCTGCTATAGTTCGTACTTCAGTCAAGAATTGGTTCCGCTCTTGGGCTGCCTTTTCCTGACGTTCTGTTTCTTCGTGTACCTTTCGCTCTTCAGCACTCATTTGCGCTTTTTTTAGCTCATCAAGCTCTTTTTGCAACCGGGTGACTGATTTATCTTTTCCGGAGCTTTCTTTTTTAGCTGCTTCGAGTTCTGTTTGAAGGTTTTTTAGCTGATCATTTGTTTCTCGTCCACCCTGATTGGTATCAGTGTCCCCAGAATCCTGATCTGTTGGTGAATCGCTTCCTCCTGCTCCTCCGTCATCGGGTGCAAGTATGGCAAAATTGAAAAGGTGTAAGAAATTGTACATATATTATCTCCTGATTAAGTCCGCCCCTGTTGGTGTGACCTTGTTTGGTATCTGGGTAGTTTGTTCTGTAATAGATGAAGGATTCAAAGAAAAGAATTCACCCCAGATCTCTATGGGTAATGCGCATCCATCCGCGTTACCCATATATACTCAGTCCAAGCGTGCCAAGGTCTCCGACCCCGGGAAATCCCTTTCGACTTACCATTATGACTTCCAGGATGTTGCATTCTGCTCTGGTAAAAAAACATCTTCATTCCCATGTTCGGTATTTCGGGGCCTCCTGTACTCAGGAGAGAGGGATAAATGAAAATAGTAATAAATTGATTTGGCGGTTTGTTCCTAAAGGTGCAAATATACAAAAAAACTTTTTAGCTTTTGTGGTACAGATTGAGAAATGGATGAATTCCTATCCAAGAAAGATTTTAGAATTCTATACTCTAAAGGAGTTATTTGATCAAGAATTGCTGACCGTATGAGGTGTTTTATGTGATTTGCGGCATTTTTCTTTACAATCTACCCTACAGACTGTACAACGCCAGGTTAAGTAAATGATTCTCAGGGCTAAAGCTTCCGTTCAGGATTCTCTACAGGTATCCACCTTGCTTGACCCAAGTTCACCAAAATTATCTTGAAAATAAATAAAATCGGCTCAAAGTCACCTTTTTTGGGGCTTCTGAAGCCTCTAATCGTGGGGATAGACACAGTTCTACCTACGTAGTGACCCACACTGAGTTTTTCTTATTGCTTCTTATCCAATTCTATGATAACATTATGACCATGTATATTAAAAAAGTAACCAAGAGCCATGGGCCGGGTAGAAAAAAATATGAATATCTCCACCTTGTAGAGAGTGTAAGAGGTGATAATGGACCAAGACAGAAGTTTGTCTTGAATCTTGGAAAACTTGATATTGATCCTACTCTGTACAAATCCCTTGCCAGAAGGATTGAAGATATCCTGACA
>Ga0075115_10000891_pt1 | contig 14843 bp, 15 predicted proteins | sample AntAceMetag02UKH_FD_69785 | JGI IMG/M metagenome (GOLD analysis project Ga0075115, IMG submission 69785) | Saline lake microbial communities from Ace Lake, Antarctica - Antarctic Ace Lake Metagenome 02UKH | ecosystem: Environmental > Aquatic > Non-marine Saline and Alkaline > Saline | place... | reverse complement strand
ACACGCCTATCAGTCTCGAAACTCCTGTCAGATAGCAAATCAAATAATCTCCCGAGTGAATTCCTCCTGCTGCTGTTCTTCTTCGCTCTCTAAAACCACTCACATTGGCACCACTTTTCAAAAACTCTTCCCAAGTCGTGCCAGTGAACAAATCTAACCAGTATTGCCTGCTCATTGCATGTCTACCTCATTATTACATGTCTACCTCATTTAGTAACCCATTTCTGATCTTCGAAGCATCAGAATGTGGCAAGTTTCCCTTCTGCAACCAGCCTGGTGATGTCTGTGATGTTTGCAAGCGACGCATCGATGATGGTCTCGATCTCCTGCTGCAGCGCAAACAGGTTAGCCCCCTCTGCGGGAACGATTTGTGCATCAGCAACAAGCGGCTGGTCGATCGGCTTACCGATCTCGGATAACATGCGGATGTAGATCTCTTCGACCCCGTCCACGGTCTCGACCACCTCGGATGCGACCTTGTTGGTGAGCAGGTTGTAGATCTTCCCGACATGGTTGACCGGGTTCTTGCCGCTCGTCGCCTCCATGCTCATCGGTCTGTACGGCGTTATCAAGCCGTTGCACCGGTTGCCGCGCCCGACAGACCCGTCATCGCCCATCTCTGCCGAGGTTCCGGTCACGGTCATGAAGAGTGATTCGTTTTTGAGGTCGTCTGCGGTATTGATCAGGACATTGATCTCACGATCCGTGCAGTCGCACGCCATGTTTTCGATGTGATCGCGCAAACTCTCTGTCACGCTGATATAATGCTCCAGATCGTCGAGATGTCGCCCGACCATTGCACAGGCAACAACGAGCGTGATCTTGTCCTTGTCGCGAAGTCCCATGACCTTGGTGTCCTCCCCAATCGCTGGAATCTTCTTCCGAAGATTCATCAGTTCGTGTTCTGCCTTGTATACGATCTGCTCGGTCTCTGACAGCGGCGCAAACCCGACGCCGAAGGACGTGTCATTCGCACCTGGAATCGTTCGGTGGAAGACATCTCTCAGGTCGGACGAGCCCTCCCCGAGTTTGCAGTCAAGGATGATATCGCGCTCCACATTTAGATTCAGGATGTTCTCTTTGAGATAATCCCGGGCTGCCTGTAGTGCAGTGGTATCGGTCGGGATGTGAACGCCATCAAACTCCTTCGTGGCTCTGCCGACCAGTAATATGTAAATCGGCGAAATTACCTCTCCACCACCGAACGCGGGATATGATCTGCCAGCAACGATCTGCGTCTCATCGGTGTTGTGGTGCAGCACTGCCCCACAGCGATCCATGTACTCGGCGCAGAGTGCCTGACTGACCGCTTCGGCAAGTCCGTCTGCGATGCTGTCCGGATGTCCGATGCCCTTGCGCTCGACAAGTTCGATCTCCTGCTTCTCAATCGGAGTCTGCCTGAGCGGTTCCACCTTGATATTTCGTGTCATTTGGAAGTACCTCTGTGTTGAAGTGTATCTGTGCCGATGATATAAGATATTCTGGTCGGCTATATGACCACCGGAAGAGTTGGTATATCCCACACGATAACATACAATACACGGTGGTCGAATGTCATGAAAGTGCGTGATGTTATCAAGATGATCGAATCAGATAGCTGGTATCCGGTTACGATGAAAGGGGAGCCATTCGGCAGTACAAGCACCCGACCAAAACGGGCAGGGCGACCTTTCGCCGGGTCATCCCAGCCACGATTTGGCTCCCGGAACATTAGTCAGCATATTAAAACAGGCGAAACTAACTGAAAGGAGGTAATTATGTACCGATTTTTAGCTGTTATCGAAAAAACAGACGGGAACTACTCATCATATTCACCAGACCTGCCCGATTGTGTGGCAACTGGCAGCACACACGAAGAAGTTGAGCAAAATATGTATGACGCAATCGTACTGTATATGAAAGGATTGATCGAAGATGATGCACCAGTTCCGGCATCACAAGCTTCTTCAGAATACCTCGTGATCGGGGAGCAGGTCACCGCCTGACCGGTATTCCGGATTGCAAGCTCCATCCGCCCGCCCGACCTGCGCTGGGATGTTAGCGGCGATGGCAGCGTCACATCGCTCGATGCACTCACGATCCTGCAGGCGGCGGATGTGGGTATGGAAATCGGTTAAATTTAAGTATTACGGCTTATACAGACTACAATGCATGAAACAATGTAATTCATACGGCAGGCTTATGGTATCGCTGTTGACCAACTGTGGTGAACTTGCCAGAGTACATGGTAAAATAAGCGGCATGAGATCGCTATGCGCAGGTTCTGGACTCAAGCCCGGGGTTTGATAACTTTGGAATAAAAGGATCAACGTGGAATAAATGATTGAACTTCTCGATTCATGGTTATGGGCTGCATTTGTGGTTGTTGGTCTCCTGATGATTCTTTTAGAGTTGTTTGTAGGGGTGGAAACGGGTTTTGATCTTGTGATACTTGGATCTGCCCTGATACTGGGCAGTCTCTTAACAAGTTTTGCCAACTCGTGGCTTGCAACCGTCATCTGTGTAAGTGCCTTCTGCATGTTGTATGTGGGCATTGGAAGAAAATACATTAAGGCAAAGATGAAACTGGACGATACAAAGACGAACGTCGATGCAATAATCGGTAGGGGCGGAGTCGCCAAAAGCAGTATTGGCAAAAATACAAGCGGTCTGGTAAGGATCGGAAACGAGAACTGGCGTGCGAGATCCGAAGGAGACACTTATATAGAAGAAGGTGATATGGTTATGGTGATTGATGTGGATGGAGTCACGTTGATCGTAAAGAGGGAGGAATAAAATGACATTCGAATTTGTAACAACAGTAGGTATAATTGTTCTTATTATTGCACTGGTTACATTGTTAAAATCAGTGACTACGGTAAGACAGTATGAAAAGGGTATTGTGGAGAGATTTGGTAAGTATAAGGAAATGTTAGACCCGGGATTAAGATTCATCGTACCTTTTGTCGATAACATTGCACAACGGGTCGATATGCGTGAAACGGTAATCGATATCGAACCGCAGGAGGTTATTACAAGAGATAATGTAGCAGTAACCGTCGACGCGGTCATCTACTATGCGGTGACCGATCCAAAAAGTGTTCGATATGAGGTCGCAAACTTCAGGTTTGCGATAAGCAAACTGGCACAGACAAACTTAAGAAACCTCATAGGAGATATGTCGCTCGATGAGACGCTTACCGCAAGGGACACGATCAATGTCGCGCTGCGAACGACATTAGACGAGGCAACCGATAAATGGGGTGTAAAGGTGGTTCGGGTAGAGGTTCAGAAGATCGACCCACCAAGAGACATCGCAGACGCAATGAGCAAGCAGATGAAGGCAGAAAGGGAGAAGAGAGCCACCATTTTGAGTGCAGAGGCATACAGAGAGAAGCAGATACTTGAGGCGGAAGGTGATAAGCAAAATGCGATACTGATGGCAGAAGGCGCCCGGGAGGCCGCAATACTGCGATCAGAAGGTGAAGCAAAGGCTATTGAAAAAGTCTCGAGAGCAGCAGAGGAGTTCTTCATAGGAAATGCTCAAATTTTAAAACAGCTCGAAGTAACACAGGCGTCTTTGCAGGACAACACGAAAATCGTTGTGTCTGATCAGTCAAAACTGGTTAACATACTCGATATGCTGAATGAGAATGATAAGAAGAGGGTTGTTCCAATCAAGGTTTAGAAGGCGTTTCAGAATTATTTATTTGAGATATTGCATACAATGGCTTCGCGGATGCCCCCGAATTCATTAGAGGGATATCGAGTTTCCATGCCATCGATTTCCATGATACTGCCCGCGTTCTTGATGGTACTCCCCCGCAGACAGCAACACTTAAACCCCAGATGACCACCAACATAGAATTGATGAAGGATCGAAGCAGCCACGACACCAGCAGCGACAAGAGCCGCGAGAAGGAAGCGTCTGCCCTGTCAGCGGTAACGCTCATTTCCGACAGGATGATCGTCGGCATCGGCACGGGTTCGACCGCGGCGTATGCGATAGCAGAACTCGGGAGACAGGTTGCCGGCGGGCTTGACATCCTGTGCGTGCCGACCTCGTACCAGTCAGAGATGCTTGCAGCGCAGCAGAAGATACCGATCACGACGCTTTCGGAGCACCCCAAGCTCGACATCGTGCTCGATGGTGCGGATCAGATCGACCGGAATCTCGTGGCGATCAAGGGAGGGGGCGCTGCACACACACGAGAGAAGGTGATCGCGCACGCTGCATCGAGAGTGGTGCTGATGGCCGATCACGAAAAAGTCGCCCCCGGACTCGATCACGAGGTTCCGATCGAGGTTCTGCCGTACGCAAGAACGCTTGTGGAACGCGGGGTGTATGCACTTGGTGGGATACCTGAGCTTCGGATGGCAGCCCGGAAGGATGGTCCTGTGGTCACAGACAACGGAAACTTCGTAATCGACGCCGACTTTGGCACGATCGATGATCCTGCGCGATTGAGTGATGAGTTAAACGCACTTGTTGGTGCAATCGAGCACGGGATATTCTTAAATGTGGACGAGGTGCATATCGGCACCGCGGATGGGGTCAGTGTGCTGAAACGGTAGGGTTACACAAGCAATCTTGCGGGAATCTTCTGTTTCGCAATCAGGTCGCCGTAGTGTTCCTGCTCGCGTATCACATCCACAGAGCCGTCAGAGACCATAATCTCTGTACACCGGCACCGCCCGTTGTACTGGGAACTCATGCTGAATCCGTACGCTCCGACATCGAAGACTGCTATCACGTCGCCGGGTTCTATCCGGGGCAGTTTGCGGTCCCTCGCAATGATATCGCCTGATTCGCAGATCGGTCCCACGATATCGTACGTCTCCGCCCCTGCAGAGTCTGCCTTGTTCGCAACAGCCACCTCGTGGTACGCATCGTACATCGCAGGGCGGATCAGCAGGTTAAGACCGGCATCAACGCCAACAAAGTTCCGTGCAGACCGCTTTACCGTGGTGACCCCGGCAAGGAGGATGCTTGTGTCGCCAACGATGTATCGCCCGGGTTCGAGCACGAGTCTCGGAGAGATCCCGATGTCCTCTGACCGGCGGCGGAAGATCGGAAGGATCGTGTCTGCAAGATCATGCGGTGTGGGCGTCGCCACATCCTTCTGGTACGGGATGCCAAGCCCGCCGCCCATATCCACAAACTCAAGTGTGATTCCAAGCCGCGTGATCTGTTCCGCGATATCCATCATCCGCTCCACCGCCTCCCCAAAAGGCGAGACATCAGTGATCTGTGACCCGATATGGCAGTGGATGCCTACCGGATTCACACCTGCAAGTTCCTTTGCCTCTTCGTACGCTTTCAAGACGTCCTTGTACCCGATCCCGAACTTCGAGGATGCAAGACCTGTCGCAATCTTCGGGTGTGTGTCTGGCGAGACATCAGGATTGACACGGAATGCGATATCAACCACCTTTCCGGCTTTGATTGCCAGATCCGAGAGCGTGTGCAGTTCGTCCATCGAATCCACTGAAACGCGCACCCCCGAGTCGATCGCCATCTGAAGCTCGTACACTGTCTTTGAGTTGCCGTTAAAGAGAATCTTCTCCTGCGGGATTCCTGCAAGGAGCGCGGCATAGAGTTCGCCATCAGAGAAGACGTCAGCGCCTGCACCCTCCGACGCAAGGATTCGCAGGACGGAAAGGTTCCAGTTCGCCTTTGCAGCAAAATAGATGTCAGCGTCAGGAAACGCGCTTTTGAATGTGCGGAAGTTCTTGCGTATGCGCTTCTCGTCGATCACATAGAGCGGTGTGCCGTATTCGTGTGCAAGCGAGACTGTGTCAACTCCGCCGATGGTGAGGTGATGGTTCTGGATGCCGATGTGATTTGCCTTTGACATGGAAACACTTCCACACCATTCATGGCTGCATCTTTAATAAAATGTATCTGTCCGGGGGCTACCTACTTGACTGGGGTTACGCCAGACCACCGGCATCCCTTACATCCCAAAAGACTAAATAGGGTATGGTTCAAAGCGTTCATCTGCAAACAATGGAAATACTCTCACTTTATGGGCTGAAAAGCTTCTGAAAAGAGATATTCCGGTTTGCCGATGGAAATCAGGAGAAAAGGATGCCAGAAGAATTCATTGTTGCCGATGATCTTGATCTTGCATGGAGTAATTTTGACCCGTTTTATCCGCTGCCGGCTGGCTGTCCGTTTTATATGGAGCCAGAAGGCAAACCCTTGAATCGACTGATCAATGCTCTTCTGCGCACGCACCGACAGCCGCCCAAATACTTTTTTTCCGGTCACAGGGGGTGCGGCAAGTCAACCGAACTTAACAGGCTTGCTGCCAACGATGATATCAAACAAAAATTCTTTGTTGTGAAGTACTCGGTGAGGGACGTCTGCGATGTGAACAATCTCAACTATGTTGATGTGCTCTTCTCGATAGGTGCGCAGTTGTATCTCCAGTACGAGGATTCCGGACGGAAATTGAGACCGGAACTTTTGAAGGATCTCGAAGCATGGAGAAATAACATAGTCGAGCGGGTGAGTGAAGAAGAAAGTTCCTTTGAGACCTCGGTTGGAGGCGGGATACGGGGGTTGTTCATCTCCGTGATGGCAAAGATCAGGGCAGAGGATACCACCAGAAAAACTATCAGAGAGGTGATCGAGCCCAGACTGTCTGAGTTGATCGACAAAATAAATTCGATCATTGCTGATATCGAAGGCAGGGAGGGGAAAAATGTTCTGGTTATAATCGATGATCTGGATAAACCCAATTTGGAGCAGGCAACGGAGATTTTTTACAATAACCAGACGGCTATCACCCAACCTGTATGCCATATAGTTTATACGGTCCCAATTTCGATGTTTTTTACTCCGGAATTCACAGCAATACGGGAAACCAGGTTTCTCCTACCCAATATCAAATTACATGCCAAAAACGATAGAGCAAGCAGATATGAACCCGGATATGATCTTTTGAAGACATTCATCTTCAAAAGAATGAAAGAAGACCTTATCGAACCTGATGCAGTCGATTTGGCTACTAACATGGGTGCAGGAGTTTTCAGAGAGAGTGCACGCATCATGCAGATAGCAGCCGACAGCGCGATAGAACACGGCAGGGATCGTATAATAAAAGAAGACGTGGAAAAGGCGGGACAGGAGATACGAAGCGATTTTAAGCGGATTCTAAAGACCGATGACTACGTGATCCTCAAAGAACTCTACGAGAATAATGAGATACGGGGAATCGAAAAGATCGGTCATTTATTGCATAATCTGAGCGTGCTGGAATATGAGAATGGCGAAAACTGGTGTGACATACACCCCACACTTAAGAAAATTTTAGATGTATGATTGAAGCGAACGATGCTGACACTGCCGGGACAAAGGTTCTGCGGCTCAGTAATTATTTAAATCGTGCCCACCGGCATTATAAACCTTCTATTCTCTTTGCGCTCTATCTGAGCGAATTTCTGCGTAGTGATGTGGAACGATCTCTCATTACACACCTGAAGGAGCAGGGACTCCGGGTTGTCGGTGTCGATGCAGGAGAACAAAAGGATCTACCATCATTCTTTTCGTCAATTGATTCTGACAATGCTGTTTTTTTCGTACATAACATCGAGAAGGGTTTTCCTGAAGTTCTCCAATTCCTAAATTTTAAGCGGGAGGAGCTTGTTGAAGACCGCGTCAAGGTCATATTCTGGGTAACGGAAGAGGAAATTTCACGCATCAGTCGCGAGGCTCCGGATTTCTTCGCGTTCAGAAACCGGGTGGTTGAGTTCATGGAACTGCCCCACGTGGACGAGGCCGGACCCACCCCCATAGAATTCTCATTAGATACAGAATACAAGTCACTGGATGAAATCAAACGCAGCATAGAGCTTAAAGAGAAACTGCTGGCTGAACTGTCCACTGAACTGTCCACTGAACTGTCCATGAGGGCTGAAATAAGTGGGTATCTATTCGGTTCGCTCGGGAATCTATACGTTCAGATTGGTCTTTACGAGAAATCAATTGACTGCAGCGAAAAAGCACTGGCGATTGCAAGGGAGGTTTGGAATCGGAAAAACGAAGGAAATGCCCTCGGAAATCTCGGGAATGCGTACAGCAGTCTTGGACAGGTAGAAAAAGCGATTGAATACTACGAAGAAGCGTTGGAGATTGCGATAGAGATTGGGAATACGAGTGTTGCAGGAAATACCCTCGGAAATCTCGGGAATGCGTACAGCAGTCTTGGACAGGTCGAGAAAGCGATAGGGTATTATAAAGATGTGCTGGCGATTGCAGAGGTGATGGGGGCTGCGAGTGTTGCAGGAAATACCCTCGGAAATCTCGGGAATGCGTACAGCAGTCTTGGACAGGTCGAGAAAGCGATTGCATACTACGAAGAAGCGCTGGAGATTGCGAAGGATATTGGGACTATGAGTGGTGAAGGAAATGCCCTCGGAAATCTCGGGAATGCGTACAGCAGTCTTGGACAGGTAGAGAAAGCGATTGAATACTACGAAGAAGCGCTATATATCGGCAGAGAGCTTAAAGACCCAATACTAATTAATTTCTGCGAGCAAAAACTCAAATCACTGAAAAATTCAGGAGATTGAGAGTTATCACCCCTTGAAAGACTCCACAAACCTCCTACCCCCCTCGCGTCCGAAGCCCCCGCGATCTTACGATAAGAACTCATTTAAGCGATCCTGCCCACGCTTATCTTATGGGAAACCCAGAGCGTCAGAGACAGAGCCCGATTCCGGAACTGGTCGTTGGAGTGCGGAATCTCGCAGCAGTCTCGGTGTGCAAAGACCATGCCGACGCAGTCTATTTCTCGCTGGACAGGTTCAGTCTCAGGGCAAGGGCGCAGGATATCAAAATAGATGACCTCTGCGCTTTTGTAGAGACTGTGAGGGGTTACGGGCTGCAATCATACATGGCTGTCAATACCGTGATCTACCCGGAGGATCTACCAGCGATCGGGGATGTTCTCGATGCGGCAAGCAGCGCGGGTGTGGACGCTGTCATCGCGTGGGATCCTGCCGTGATCTGTGCGGCTCTGGACCGCGGTCTTGGCTTGCACATATCCACGCAGGCAAATGTATCCAACGGAAGAGCAGCCGAGTTCTACGAAACGCTTGGTGCAAGCCGCGTGATACTGTCACGGGAGCTTAGCATTGACCAGATCAGGGAGATTGCGCAGCAGACCGGGATGGAACTTGAAATCTTTGTGCACGGAGCAATGTGCCAGGCAGTATCCGGTCGCTGCTACCTCTCAGCGTACCTGCTCGGAAGGTCTGCAAACTGCGGCGACTGCGCCCAGCCGTGCCGGTGGCAGTGGACACTGCACGATGATCGCGGGGCGGAGGTGGAACTGGGCGGCAAATACCTGCTCAGCGCAAAAGACCTCTGCATGATCGAACACCTGCCGGAACTGATAGATACAGGCGTTTGTGCCTTCAAAGTGGAAGGCAGGTTGCGAAATGTCGGCTACACGGCTGCTGTATCCGGATGCTACCGTGAAGCGCTGGATGCCTGCCAGGATGGCTCGTACACTACCGAGCAGGCACAGGAATTGAAGGGACGGCTGGAACTGGAATACAACCGCGGATTTTCCACTGGCTTCTATTTCGGGGTGCCCGGTCCGGACGGGCTTGGCTACGAGTCTGATATGAACGCTTCACCGGTACAGAGGCAGGCGGTTGGTGTCGTTTTGAACTATTACCCAAAGCAAGGCGCTGCGGCTGTGCGGCTACTCGAACAGGGTCTGACTGTCGGGGACCGGATCATCATCGAGGGCAGCACCACCTACCTTGAGCAGGATGTTGAATCGCTGGTCAAGGATGGGGAATTTGTTTCAGCGGTAGAGTCGGGGCAGGAGGTAGGCATGGGCGTGCGGGACCGGGTCAGGGAGAATGACCGGGTCTTTAAGGTGGGGCGGCTGCCCCCGCCTTAATCGTCCCGTACCTTCCGGTAGCGAATCGCGATGTTCTCTTGCGAGTTTCGAAAAATTTGTACATATCTGGTGAGTTGCGGTATATCGTGATCGTGTTCGGCACAATCAGAAAATCCAGTAAAATCGCCATGCCCTTAGATTCCACCGCAGAGTGCGCAGAGCCACGCGGAGGGTTGAAAACGGTCTCGAAACTCTGCGTCCTCAGCGTTCTCCGCGGTGATAAATCACTTGATTTTCAGACAGTGCTATCGTGTTCAAAAATATTCAATCTGACCCGTTTATTCTGTGACTGCCCTTTAACACACAGGTTCCCTGTCCTCCAGAGCCGCCTCTTTCGCTTTTTCCTCCCCGTACCGGATATTTGTCCTGTAGACCGCGAGAAGAAAGCCGTACAGGGCAGGTCCGATGACGATGCCCACCGCACCGATCACAAAGAGCGGCGCAGCAAACGATAGAAGGGTGATTACGGGGTGTATCGATGCGCTCTTCATGGCAAGGCGGGGGCGGATGATGTTCTCAGGGATCACGGTTAAACAGATTATTCCGAAGACCAGTATAGCCACACCCATCATGTACTCCTGAATCACCAGATAGTAGAGTGCCATTGGTGCATAGACCATGCCCGCCCCAACAAGCGGGAGCAGCGCAACGACCGCTATGATGATACCCCAGAGGAGCGGATAGGACACCCCGAGCAGGAAAAATCCGATGGCTGCAATGACTCCGATCAGCAGGCAGGTGATGAGATATACGTTGAAGAGACTATGGTAGATGGGTTTTAACTCATCAAGAAACTTCAAGACGAGTTTCCTTTGCGGTAAGAGGTAAGTGAATTTATCCAGTGTTCTCTCGCCATCGATCAAGAGATAATAGACGAGCAGCACAGCAACAAAGAACTGCGCAAGATATATAATCGTTTTGCTGGCAATTCCTGTTAACACGCCTGACGCGAGTGAGAACAGTTTCGGTACGGCATCTTTGGCAAAATCTTCGAACTGCCTGCTCGCCTCTTCCGCATACTGGGATGCGTCCGGGACATATCTTTCTGCAAAACCGCTTACGGATATCAAAAAGTTGTTTACCGTATCTTGAGGGGCATACTGAGATCCAAGTAGGCTTAGCACCTCGGTTGTCAATGCGTCGAGTACCACGAGAGCACAGATCAGGAATATGGCAAAGACCAGTGAGAGGGTCAGCAATGCCGAAACTTGCTTATTTTTGGTGATGCGAAGGAGATATGTGTAGAGCGGGTACAGGAGATAGGCAACTAAGAGACTCCACAGTATAGTTATTATGAACGCCTTTGTGATGTATATTACCGCAAGAGCCACGCAGATGATCGTCGCACTCGCAATCCACTTAAATTTCCTACGTGAGTCCATCTCTCGTGTTATTCTGCTCCTGCAGTTATATAGTCTTATCTAACCTAACGCCTGCGGATATATCTCACAATCTCGGCACGGACCGGTCTCTCGCATCCGAAGATAATGACCGGCAGGACCAGTCGCCCAATCGTGATGCCGATCGAACCTCTGGCACGGTATCCGAACGTCTGATCCCGGAACACCGGATCGAGACGGATCGAGACGGCAGGAGAACGGGCAATCGGGGCTGAGACGGCATACAAGAACCCGGCAAGCATTCCTGTGTCTGCGGGATCGGAAAGCCCGAAACTTGCATTGCAGGAGAGTTCCCTGATCCTGATGCTGCGCACCACCCGCCTTGCAAGTGTGATTGCGGGGCGGTGCAGCGTGCGAACCAGTTCGAATGCACGGCTGACATCCATCTCCTTTTTCGCCATCTCTTCTTTTTGTTTCTTCACTTTTTTTCGCTTCTCTACTTCTTTTTGCACCCCCACTTCTTCGCGTGGCTTTCGTTTCTGGACGGCAGCAGTATCGATGGTGCGGGATATGAACAGCCACGTAAGTTTGATCTTCTTCACAGTCTCTTCACCATCACCGCCTGCCAGTTCAAACCGGCAGATGAATGGAACCCACAGTAGAAGCGCCAGCAGTACTATGAACGCCAGCAAAAAAATAAGAAGGATGGGGTGCAGGGTACCGCCTCCTCTGAAGTGTCAATCCTCGTCCGTAGACTCCTCTGGCTTATTCTTCTTCTTTGCCCCTTTCAGGGATTTTACCTTCTCAAGTAGTTCGGGCACGGTCTCTATGATCTTTTCGATATCCAGACCTTTTCCTTTCATGCCAACCAGTTTGACCTCTTCCTCTGATATCACGAGGAATGCGACCGGTTCGATCTTTGCACCACCACCGCCGCCTCCACCGAAACCGCCTTCCTCACCACGCTTGCCCTCGCCGCCAGCGCTGCCGAATCCGAAGGATACCTTGCTGATCGGTATCACGGTTTTACCTGCTGCGGTAATCGGATCGCCGACTATGGTCCTGGTGGTGATCATCTTCTCAAGTTGCGTCACAACTTCCTTCATCAAGTCTTCAACAGCCATTGTACTACCTCGATTTATCCGACCCATCTGACCCACCGATGGATCAGGTTATACTTTCTGCCGTTGTATTATAATCTTTCCGATAACAAATCAGAAAAATCTGTGATAACCAAATTCAAGTCATCGTCCGAACGTGTGCATTCGCGATCTCTTAAAACTCATACCGTCACTGAGCCCCAACCGCAGCCCCACCTGAAAATGCATCTTCAACGAACCGGGAATGCGTAAGTTCGATGATCGTTTCAAGATTCACTATATCTTCCCGGTTGTACTCCAGCAACAGTTCGAGCGCATCCGCACTGCCACGTTCGTACTCGTGCCAGAGCCGGACGGCATCAAATCCAGTGATCCCTGTCGTATCCTCGCTCCGTGCGATCCCGAGCATCCGCTCGATCGCCTTGAGACCGCCCGTGTAACCGATGCGCCGCAGTGGATACATCAGATCCGTATGCAGCTGGTCAAATTCGATCTCAGGATACTCGTGCTTGATAAACGGCAGGTCAAAACGTGCGCCGTTATACGTTACCAGAAAATCGTATTTTGCAAACTCATCGACGATGTCGTCAAGGTCGATCCCGCGCACGTACGTCTTCGCCTTCTTGCCGTCATATATCCCGACAACGGTCATGCAGGCATAGTTCGGAGAGAGACCGGTGGTTTCGATGTCCACAAAGGCAATTCTGTCCTTAAAATCGCTGTATGCGCGCCAGTGCTCGGATCTCGGGAGCGATTCTGCAAAGAATCGAACGTCACGTACACTGAGGCGCTGCATAGACTCATCGATCCCTGCAAGGATGGTTGTCTTCTTTGCATCGGATATGGGTATCTCGTCCCGGTTTTCTGCGAACTCGGACCACGTCCTGATGCCGCATGACCATATCCTGTGTTCGATCGTACTCCCGATGCGGGGTATGTGGATGTATGTGCTTGTGAGCATGGTTATGACCCTTTTTCAGAATATAATGGCAATCATGTAACTAAAATCTTATTGCGTTATGGTGGTTGTGCAAAGGGCTCTTTGCGAACGCTCGCGGTAAACTGCCACGGCTGTAGGTACTATCCTAACATACGATATTTTCGTCAACCATTTGTCTGGATCCGCAATCAAAAGGTCCGGCAGGAGCATATATATACATGTGCATGACAAGGATACCAGTGAGATCAAAAGTCCTTTGATTTAATCACTGATTTGGGCAGTAAGGATGTGAGATATACGAACTCGGGTTTGGGTATGGCGAAGTCATCTGTAATCGGCGTAAGAGCATATCAAGGGATATAAATTATGATGGATTTAAAAGATTACCCGGATTTACTAAAGCAGTATTCAGAACTTCAAAGAAGATTAGCTAATCATAGAATGCAACGGTTTAACGATTTGATAAATAATTATCAAGAATGGTATGAAGAATATTACAACAGGAATAGATCAATAGCACCAACCTTCAATCCCCTACGTCTCTTGAATAGGGAGTTTGATGAATTAACTCATAGTAATATATTAGGATGGTTACTTGATTCCCACGATACTCATAATCAAGGAGACTTATTTTTTAAACATTTTCTAACTTATTTTGGTTTTAATGTTGAATATAATCATTGGAATTATAAGGTAAAAAGAGAACATTCGGGGAACGAATCTATCATTGATATCTTAATATACAGCAGAAATTTTATTTTTTATATCGAAAACAAAACCTTATCTCCAGAAGGCAATGACCAAACCAACAGAGAATATCGTGATTTACTTAGGCTCTCAAAGGCTTTGGACATTAAAAATAACATTTTCCCAATTTTTTTAACACCACATGGTGTAAAACCCGAAAACGAAAATTGGATACCCATCAGCTATTATCAACTATCTCAAGCATTCGAAAAATCCATAGATGAAATACAATCAGATTATATTATATTTTTTGTTAAATCATGGTTATCCACATTAAAATCTGTGGGGGCGTAGATTATGAATTTTTCAGAGGAGAGTATTTTCTTTATTCAAAATTGGGGAATAATTGAAAAACTATTATCTTCGGAAAAGGACTTTAGAATGGAGTTTAGTGGATTTCTTTATTCAATTGAAAAGATATTAGCGAAGAAAGATTGGTGGACTAAAGAACTCGTGTTCGAAAAACGAGGTCAATCGCAGTTATATATTTCCAAGGAAAATTGGCGTTTAAATGGTAAAGATCATTTCATTTGGATTGGCGTTGAACGTTTTACTCCTGAACGATTACTTGGAGTTGAAGAACCTGCTGATTGTTATTTATGGGTAACAGGGGACGAAAAAGACAAGATCATAGCGGATTTATCGCAGATGTTAAAAAACGAAGATTATTTTAACGATTATTTGTCCGGTAGTGGTGGATATGTTTTAAAGAAGTATCTAAAAAAGTATACAGAAGAGGAATATAAAGACTTTGTTTCGGGAGATTCTTTGAATGAAATCGTGGAATTTTTTGAAAACGTGTACTTATTTATCA
>Ga0075115_10000890_pt1 | contig 14843 bp, 11 predicted proteins | sample AntAceMetag02UKH_FD_69785 | JGI IMG/M metagenome (GOLD analysis project Ga0075115, IMG submission 69785) | Saline lake microbial communities from Ace Lake, Antarctica - Antarctic Ace Lake Metagenome 02UKH | ecosystem: Environmental > Aquatic > Non-marine Saline and Alkaline > Saline | place... | reverse complement strand
CCTGGCGCTCTCCCCGGGCTGGAAGGAGATGATGTCGGGGGGACGGGGCTGGGTGGCAATTGCGATCGTAATCTTCGGGAACTGGAAAGCGGTCCAGGCTTCGCTGGGGGCGCTCCTCTTTGGGACCCTCTACGCCCTGGACTCCATCCTCCAGGCTCACGGGACAATGATTCCCACACACTTTCTCCAGATGCTCCCCTACCTGGCCACCATCGGATTCCTGATCATTGCCCGGACCAAGGCTTTCAAGAAGTCTATGGGAGCGCCGGAAGCCCTGACCAACCCCTATCATCGGGAATCGAGGGAATAATCAGGCAATATGACTCCTTGCCCCGAATATATTTCCAAATAAAAATTTTAATATCTATTCAGAAATCAAAAAATTTAATACCCACTCCGTCAGCGAGGAGAATCTTTTAACTTTAGGCACTTATTCATCCGCCATAGTGCTTGCATTCCGAACTTGATTCGGGGCTTTAGCGACGGAGGAAGCGCACTTTAGGCACTTTAAAACATTGCGCCGAAGGCGCCATGTTCTTGGAGCTTACTCTTATCTTCTCACCAGTCCGGCATACCCTTCTATCCCCAACTCCTTAAGTTTTTCCGGGGTGGGCACCCCATCTTTGGTCCAGCCCCGGGCTTCATAATACTCATCAAGCATGGTCTCAAACTGCTCCGGCTTCATGACCGCTCCTTCTGAACTCTCCCCTTTGATCGGCTCATAGCACCGGCCCGGCAGGCGGTCATCCGCCCGCGTGAACCCGGCCCCCAGATTGAAGAGTTTCTCCAGATTCCAGATCCTCTCTCCCAGCCGAAGGAATTCCTTCAGATTAATGGTTTGGCCAGTCGCCGCGGCCAGATAACGGGGATATATCTCCGGATCGGCATCAAACTCGTGAAATCGGCAGGTGATCAGGGTAAAGACGGCGTTAACCTTATCCTGAATCTCTTTGACCAGAACCGCTTTCCCCTCGATCGTGTCCATATCAATCTGCCCCATGATCTCCGCCCCGATAGGCGCCCGTTTATGGCAGGCGCCCCGATTACTGGTGGCGAAGGCCAGGGCCACTCCTTTCATTCTCCGGGGCATCCAGGCGGCGAAACCGGAGTTTTTAATCTGCATGGCTGAACCGGATCCTCCTGTATCAATCTCCTGCTCGGCGACACCGGGACCGCGGGCCAGCAAATCCCCGATTCCCTCCCGTTCACCGATCTGACGGATTAAACCCAGGATAGAATCCCGATTGCCGAATTTCAGCTCTAATCCGGGTTCCCGCAAAATACCCCGTTCCGCCATCTCAAAGGCCCAGGCCAGAGTAATCCCTGTAGTTAGAGTATCCATCCCGTACTCCTCACAGAGCAGGTGGGCCTCCGCCAGAAGGATTGGATCGTCGTTTAAGAGATCAGATCCAAGAGAAAACATGGTCTCGTACTCCGGCCCTCTCAGCCAGGAATCGCTCTGATCGTATTTTCTAAACTTATGCAGCATCCCGCAGTGGACCGGACAGCCGTAACAGGATATCGCCCGGGTATAAAATTTTTCCGAATAGGCAAAACCATCAATCTTTTCATATCCATCGAAGCTGCCGAATTTATGGTTCCTGGTCGCCAGGGCACCCCGGCTGTTGATCAACCCCATCCCCGAACCGGTTCCGACCCGGGAAAACGAACCTACCAGGTTATACTCTTCCGCGCAGAAAGATTGAATATGCCGCATATCTTCTTCCACCAGTCTCTGGAATTCCTCCGGGCGGGCGGTCTCCACCCCACGGGTCCCCCGAAAAGCTATCCCCTTAACCCGCTTCGAACCCAGGACAGCACCGGCTCCGCCCCGTCCGAAGGTACGGGTCTCGGAGAAGACCCCGGCCATGGCGACCTCCTTCTCCCCGGCCGGACCGATGGAAATAACCCGCACATCTCCCCCGAAGAGATTCTTCATATACCTCTCCGTCTCACCGGTTCCTTTTCCCCTCACCAGTTCGGCGTTGTGGAAGCTGACCTTTCCGTCCTCAATCAGAATAATCACCCAATCCGGCGATCGCCCCTCCAGGACAATACCGTCTATTCCGGAAAACTTAATCTCGGCTCCCAGAAAACCTCCGGAATAGCAGTTCAGGATAGTGCCGGTAAGCGGTGACTTGGTCACGATACAGCTATGGGGATGCATCGGAGCCATAGTCCCGGTCAGGGGACCGACGGTGAGAATGAATTTATTATCCGAAGAAAGAGGGTCGATGGAGGGTGAGACCTCATCAACCAGGATTTTTGTCCCGTACCCCATACCGCCGATATATTCCCGCAGTTCCTCTGGCACGTCCCAGCTTTCCGCGCTTTGCCGACCGCAATCAATCCTTAATATCTTATCATACATACTTCCAGGCATCTTCAACCTCCTTTCAGACTGAGCGCCCCTGTCACACACTCTTTAACGCAAGCCGGATCCCCCCCGCAGAAATCGCATTTATAAGCATTATTTTCACCATCCATCCAGATAGCCTGCTCAGGGCACACCTGCACACAGAGTCCGCAGCCGATACAAGCCTCCCGGTTGATCCGCACAATTCCATCCTGCTTAGAGATAGCTGCCACCGGACAAGCGGTGATGCAGGGCTGTCCCTCACAGTCATCGAAGCGGCAGACTCTGATAACCGGAATTTCCGGCCAGTTCCGTTCCACGGATATCGAGGCTTGCCGGATCAGAACCTTTTGAAACTTCAGCAATGAACAGACCGCCATACATCGTTCACATTCGGTACATTTTTGAGGATCGATTTCAAATCCAATCGCCATCTGCTTTCCTCCCTATCGCGCCCGGACCGGAATAAATTCGCGCCGGGGCACGCTTAACTTTCCTGAGTATTATCCCAGCGGGATCCCCATCTGGATAAACTCATCCTTTAACTCATCGTAAAGAGCCTGGTGTTCCGGGGTCGGAGTCAGGGTCTTAAGATTGTAGAGCTCCTCAAAGGGCTGCCCAACCGGAGCATTATCCAGCGACAGCTTATTCTTATATGTCTCATACAATTTTTCCACGATCGGCGCCACCTCGGCCCGGGTCATCCCGGCCGCGGCGTGAGCTACTTCAGCCAACAGGCGGGCCATCAGGGGGCTAACATTGTTAAACCCCAGAGGCTCAGCCGGGCGAGGGCCGGTAATATTACTTCCGCCGGTCACGACGGTCAGAGCCAGAGCGGAGAATTCCCGGGCATACTGGGCGGAACCGGGCCGGCCGGAGGTGGTGTGACTGGTGGTAACAATAATTTTACTGTTCCGGGCTACCGCCTGATCGGCCAGACCGCCGAGAAAGAGCGAATGTTCGTTGGTTTGCTGTTTATACTTGATATGCTGGGGACCTATGTGAACGATCTCTCCGCCCAGAACAACCGAGGCGATGAACGAGGCCACCGCGACAATCGCCGTTCGGGCCGGACCGCCGCCATAACCGCCAATCAGAGGAGTAAAGGCCATATAGATGGGACAACCTACCGCCTGATAGTACGCCAACCGGGTCATCGTAACATCATCAACCTGCAATTCCGAGATTAGCACCATAGCCCGGGGATCAGTCGAGCGCAGACCCCACTCTTCATTACTACAGGCGATCTCTCCGGAAGCCATCACGGCATGCCCGGTAATCGGCATCCCCGGCCGACCGGCCCGCTGGATCGCCTCCCGGGCGAACTGACCGTATAATACCGCCGCCCGGGTAGCCAGACCGGATTGCGGCCGAATGATCTGACCATCCAGCTCCTTGAGGTAGCCGGGGAATAACAAGGAATCGATGATCTTCTCCTGAGCAAAGGCTTCATTGAGCTTTACGAACATATTCTCATGGGTATCGGCATTAAACGGGCCGGCGAAGATAAAAGGCTTCCGCGGATCTTCAACCGTTCTATGATAGACCGCCTTTCTCTCCTTCCCCTGACCCATAAAAACTCTATCCGGGGTAAAACGCAGTGCGAAGTCGATCTCTTCCGCTGTGAACTCTATCACCCGGTTGGAGTTCATGCTGAAGATCCCGGTCGAGATCAGCAGCTCCCGGCCGGCCGTCCAGACCCGATCGGCCAGATCATCATCCTGATTAACCAGGGTTCCCTTCTCCCATTTGATCTCATATTGTTTCTGCAACTTAAGCGCGCTGGCCGCCACCCGCTTCATTAAAAAATCATTGGAGTCCATCAGGCGACCGGTTTCGCCCCGTTTGGCAATCTCTTTGAAATTCATCTTTTCCATGCCTCCCTGTGACTATCCAGCAATTTAACCGCTCCAAAGGCGTCCCGGGCGGATCCGTCCGCCCCAATCTCCCCAGACCAGGCCGGGGTTACCGGTGCCCCTCCGACAATTATGAAGTAATTATCTCTCTCGCCTTTATTCGACAGCAATTCAATAACATTTCTTTGGTGAAGCATCGTGGTAGAGAGGAGCGCCGACATAGCAATAATATCGGCGTTGTGACTTCTCGCCGCTTCGATGAACTGAGTATCCGGAACCTCAACCCCCAGATCATGCACATCATAACCATTGGCTTGAAGCATAGCGCCGACTACCGTCTTGCCAATATCGTGAATATCCCCCGCCACGGTTCCCAGCACCACCACACCTTTATTCTTTACCTCACCGCCGGCGGCCAGAACCGCCCTGTCAAGCACCTCCATACCCTTGGCCATCGCGTCAGCCGCCAGCATCAGCTCCGGCAAGAATATATCCATCCGGTCAAAGGCTTCTCCCAGTTCTCTGATCGGCACGGCAAATCCCTTCTCTACCGTTTCCATGAGATCCAACCCGGCTTCAACCGCCTGGCGGGCTGAGGCTTCCGCGGCGACTTCGTCGTAATCCCTGATACTTGCCTGCATCGCGGCAATAATTTGCTCTTTATCTTGCATCTTTCTCCCCTTTATTTATTATCGCCTTTGGCGTTAATTAATAGTGGACCCAACTTCAGCGGGCCTGTTGATTAAATTGATATTCACCAATTTCAAACACTCCTTCCAAACAACCCCAGTTTGGTGCCAATGCCCTTTTCCAGAGCCAGGCGATAAACTTTAGCCGAGAAACATAGATCTTCGATCGCCATTCCGATTGGCGAGAAAAATATTCGTTCCTCGTCGGTGGCGCGGCCCGGGATCTCGCCTGAGATAATCCGGCCCAGCTCAATAATTTCCTCCGCTTTTATCAAACCCTGTTGAATCATCAGGGCAATCACCGGAGTCTTCCGGTGAAGAACATGCTCAAGCTTATCAACCACCACCCGGTCCGAGTTGATCACCACCGCAAATTCTTCTTCCTGATATGAACCGACGGCGGAGAAGAAACTGCCTGCTTTCATCCAGGCATCCTTGACGATGGGTTCATCGGCCACGGTAACAGTTACTACCAGATCAGCTCCCCGGGCTGCCTCTTCCGGGGTGCCCACCGCTGTAAACTCCATGGAATATATCTCTCCCATCTCCTGGGCGAACTTCCTTGCCGCTTCCGGACGTAGATCATAAACCCGAACCTCTTTCAAGCCTGGAACGGCAAGCTTCAATGCCTCCAACTGGGTCCGGGACTGCACCCCCGCGCCAATGATGGCCAAGCTTTCAGAATTGGGCCGAGCCATGTATTTTGCCCCGACTCCCGTTACCGCTCCTGTCCGCATAGCGTTGAGAAGGGTACAGTCCATAATGGCCAGAGGAATCCCCTTATTGGAATCGTTAAGGATAAAAAATCCGGTGGCCCGCGGCAGACCATGCCGAAGAGGATTATTCGGAAAACTCGCTATCCATTTAATGCCGAATATATCATAGTCGCCACCCACATAGGCAGGCATGGCATTACACCTTCCTCGTTCCCGTTCTCCCATATCAAGTACCGTCTTATGGGGCAAGTTGGTGAGACTTTGATAATCCAATCGAAAGGAATCTTCCACCGCGTCCATCGCCATTTTCATGGATACCCCGGTGGCTCTGATATTCTCCTGATTTAAATATAAGAACTCAATATCACTCATTTAAATGTATCTCCCTTTAATAAATTAGCGCCTTCGGCGCTACTTTATCTGGACCCGACTTTGTCGGGTCTTTTGCTTAAACTAAATTTATTTCACCAATGCAATACCTGAAAAAGGATTTCCTAACTTTATCCAACATTTCACCCTCATTGCATGAGTTATCTATTGGCCAAAAGTTGAATAAATATTCATTTTGGGCAGCAAAATAATCAAACCAATCTATTTATAAGATGTTTTTATGGCTGTTTCGGAATTTATTGAAATTCCTAAACATGAACTTCCCCTCTTACTTGGCGCCCTCCTCCCTTTCCTCCACTTCCCGCAGGATTTCTTCCAGTTCCGCCTCCATCCCGGACGGTAACGGATCAACCTGGTGTTCACGGAGAATCCGCTCCATTTCCTCATGAGCCTTCTCGACCATACCCTTGCTACCGGCTTCTTCCCATCTATCCCGGGCACGGCGATCGGCCAGCAGGGGAAGGAAATGTTCCTGTTTTAAAAATCGCATGGTATGGCGTTGTTTCAGATAGTGTCCTCCGGGCCCAACCCGATCAGTTACCCCAACCGCCAGAGTTTCCTCGTTCACATTTACCCCTTTCAGAACCCGGTAAAGTCCTTCGGCAATCTCATTATCAATAACCAGACTCTCTTTGCTGATCGTCATCGCTCCTTCCATGGTCCCTGGATAGAAGATCATATTAACTCCGCCCAGGGCGGCCATGGTCAAGGTTAAAGTCTTTTCATAGCCAGCCTGAAATTCCAATATTTTGGAATCCGTGGCGGAAGCGGTTCCCCGGCAGGGGATATCGTAATAATGGGCTATCTGGGCGCTGGCTACATTTATCATCCCCATTTCAACCGCGCCGATGGCAATTCGGCCAACCCTCATATCCATGATAGATCCGCATGTGCCATACCAGACCGGGTTTCCCGGATTGGCCAGTTGAATGATGGTAATCGCGCTGATCACATCGGCGGTCTGGGTAGCCAGCAGACCGGCCAAAGTTACCGGCGCGGTGGCCCCGGCCTGCGGTTCGCTGGTCACATCAATCGGCTGACCGTAACCGGCAAAAACCAACGCCCCTTCCATCTGTTCCCGATCATGATGAAGCGGAGCAACTGGATTATCCGTGGTAAATGTATACGGCCGGCGCCGGAGTTCCTCCTCGCTGCCGGCAATCACCGCTACCATCCGCATGCAGTCCTCCGCCATAATCTTCTCGCGCGAGGTGGATTTTATCGGCTTACTGGTATTGCGCACCGACTCCAGATAACCATAGACATGGGTACAGCGAATCGGCACCTTGGCAATCTGGGGCATTATCGCCCCGGAATGCAGCAGATGGTAACTGGGCAGATAATCCGCCAACTTCATTAGATCACCTACATCCTGAAGCGTGGTAGGATGAGGCTGGCGGGTTACGCTGTCGTAACAGTTGATCCGCCCGATCATCGGCTGGTAATGGAGCGATCCGGTGGAGACAGGAACATTATTATCCGGATTACGGGCATATATCGTGAACGATGATGGCGCCCGCCGAAGAGCTTCTTCCACAATATAGCCCGGAATCCGGCAGATCATTGTCTCCTCATCCACTGCTGCTCCTGCCTGGCGAAGCAGATCCCGGGCAACCGGCGCCTTTACCATAACACCGGTATTCCAGAGCATTTCCAACGCCGCCTGGTGAATCTTGTAGATCTGATCGTCAGACAAAACTTTTAGCTGGGGTTGATAATTCATAATAATTCTCCTTATAAGTTAGCGCCTTTGGCGCTAACTTATAAATTCAGTTATACTTTTACCCGGTGGGTTTTCCAGATCGAATAACCCACCATAGCCAGTACGGTGATAATATAGGGAAAGGCCAGGAAAAAATCCGCCGGAATATTAATAGCTCCCTGGGCGAAATTGGCTACACTATCGGCCAGACCGAAGACAAAAGAAGCCGCCAATATTCCCAGGGGAGTTTTATTGCCCAGATAAATAACCACCAGGGCGATCCAGCCCCGGCCCGCGGTAATATTGGGCACAAATGCCGCCAGATTCAGGGTCAGAACGGCGCCAGCCAGGCCGCAGGTTAAGCCTGAGATCAGGATCGCCTTGAGTTGATACCCGGTAGGGTTAAGCCCCAGGGCGGTAATGGTGGGAGACCCGAGCCCGGTCCCACGGATTCTCTGCCCGAAGGGTGTATGATAGATAACCACCGCCGCTATAATCAGAATAAGCCAACTGATATAAACCATAATATTATGCCCGCTCAGCAGGGCACCCAGCACAGGAAGATCCTGAATGAAAGGAAGGTTCAGTACCGGCAGCGCCGGAATGTTATCAAAACGGATCACCCCCTTATTCCCGTATAACTGAAAAGCCAGCACCATCGTCAGTCCGGAAGCAAGCAGATTGGTGGCCAGTCCGCAGATGAAGATGTCGGCCTTCAGATAAAGGCTGATACTGCCAAAGAGTAGAGATACCAGGACCGCGGCCAGAACCCCCAGCAAAATTCCCAGAAAGATACTCCCGGTGGTGGCGGCAAAAACCACGCTGAAAAATGCTCCGATCAACATCAGCCCTTCCAACGCTATATTAAGCATCCCGGCCAGTTCGGTAAAGAGCCCCCCGGTGGCCGCGAGAAGAAATGGGGTCATAATCCCGATCGCGTTATGAATTAGAGCCATAAAGCTATTCTCATTCATGCCGGATCCTTCTCCTTCCTGCGGCGACTGACGAAACTGTAGATGGCCTGGGCGGTAACCAGATAAAATATAATCGATTGAATAATCGAGGAAATTTCATAAGTAACATCTGAGTGAATCATGGCGGCTTTTGCCCCGGCATCAAGATAAGCGAATAGAATAGCCGCCGGAATCGCACCCAGCGGTTGGTTCCGGGCCACCAGAGCAACCGCGATGCCTTTCCATCCAATTCCGATGGTGAACTCTTTTATGACCATATGATGAGTCCCCAGAACCACCACCCCACCGGCCAGGCCCTGCAGAGCTCCACTTAAAATCATGGGAAGAACCATATAGACGGAAATATTAATTCCTCCGTAACGAGCAAACTCTCGATTTTCCCCGCACATCCTAATCTCATAACCCCACCGGGTATAATACATAAGAAAATAAACCAACCCCGTCATCAGGATTGCCAGGACAGCTCCGATATTCAAATTAGACGGACGGAATATGCGCATCAGACAGTACTGATCCCCCACCCGGCAGGTAGCCAATAAATTATTGATCGGATCATCCATGGGCCCGGTAATGAAATAATTAACGATTAAAACCGCCGCGCCGGAGATCATAAATGATGAGATCAGTTCATTGGTTCCCCACTTCATCTTGAGAAATCCGGAGAGACCCGCCAGGATTCCTCCGGCGGCCATCCCGGCGGCCAGACCGAGAAATACCCCGAGATAGCCGTTCATTCCCGGCAGAGCGAGGCAGACAGCGGTTACCACCAGAGCGCCGGAGTAAATCTGGCCTTCGCCTCCCAGGTTAAACATGGATGATTTAAAGGCGATAATAATACCCAAGCCGGCCAGGGCCACGGGAACCGACGCGTTAAGCATATTCCCGAAATAATACATATTGGTAAACGGTCCCAGAAAGAAATAGTAGATTGTACGTCCAGGATCCTTGCTCAGAAAAAATATTAGAATAATCGCCAGAAGATAAGCTACGCCCAGGGTTACCGCCAGTCCGAAGGTAGTGGCCAGAAAATTACTTAGTTTTCCTCTTCTTTCCATTTTAAGAATCCGGATTAAACCTAAATTGAGCGATTTTATGCGGCTAACTGCACCAATCTTATGGTCTGCAGTCGGTTGCAAAAATACTCGTTCGCATTTATTAATGCATCTGCGTTTTTTGCAACCGATGCAGTCTTATAATCTTAGCACATTTCACAAGTCCGCCAGAGTGCTTGTGCTCGCATCCCGATTATTTCGGGGCATCCCGAACTTGATTCGGACCTTTAGCAACGGCTGATCCGCAATAATCACTCAACTTAGGTTAAAATCATCTCTTAAACCAAGCATATATTCTCCAATCAGCTCTTTGCCCAACTCACTGCTATTCGGGAAAATCCCTACGATCCGTCCTCGATACATAACCGCCAGGGTGTCGGCCAGCCCCATAATTTCATCCAGATTGGAAGATATCAGCAGCACGGCCGCTTTATTCCGGCGAAGCTCCAGGATCCGGGAATAGACAAACTCACTGGAAGCCACATCCAGCCCCCAGGTCGGCTCGGAGAAGATCGTAAAATCTGAACGAAATGATAACTCCCGGGCCAGAATAACCTTCTGAATATTACCCCCCGAAAGAGCTCCGATAGGAACCCGCGGATAGGCATCGATGGAATAACCCCTGATTAGATCTAAGGCAAAATCATTCATCTTCCGGCGCTGGAAAACAAATGATTTTAAGAATCGGTTCTGGCTGGCAATGATCAAATTCTCCAGAACGGAAGCCTTCTGATTAGATCCGCGCCGGAGGCGATCGGCCGGGACATAAGCCAATCCCCCTTTCCTCAATTCAAGTGTATTCAGGGCGGTAATATCTTTTCCATTATGGAGAATCCGACCTCCGCTGACCCGACGTAGCCCTGACACTACATCTTCCAGTTCCGAGAGGCCGTTCCCGCTTACCCCGGCAATACCGACTATCTCACCGGCATGAACCTTAAGGTTTACCTGGTCGAGCAGGGGATGATCCCGCCTCTTTTCCCGGAGCATAACTTCCTCCAATTCCAGAACTATCTGCTCGGGGGGAATATGTTCCCGCTTGAATTGAAAAAAGACACTCTTACCGACCATCAGACGCGAAAGTTCCCGCTCATCCACCGCTTCGGTATCTCTCACCGCGACTACACCCCCCTGACGCATCACCGTAACCCGTCCGGATATTTCTTTTACCTCGCCCAGTTTATGGGTAATAATAATTATTGTTTTTCCCCGGGAACGGAGTCTTTCTATCGTATCAAATAGTTTCCGGATCTGCTGGTAGGTCAGAACCGAGGTAGGTTCATCCAGGATGATAAGCTCCACCCTCCGGTAGAGCACCTTGATAATCTCCACCATCTGCATCTGCCCAACACTCAGTTCTGAAACCAGATGCCGGGGGTCAATATCAAATCCATACTCCTCAATTACCTCACTGACCAGGCGTACCGCTTTCGATCGATCTATAAATACCAAATGTTTTCTCGGCTCAATCCCCAGAACTACATTCTCAGCGATGGTGAACTCCGGAATAAGACGGAAATGCTGGTGGACCATCCCGATCCCCAGGCGATTGGAGTCCAGGGGGCTGCGGATCTCCACCTGTTCTCCTCGGAAAAATATCTCCCCCTGATCCGGATGCTCCAGGCCATAGAGAATCTTCATCAGGGTGGTCTTTCCGGCACCGTTCTCTCCTATAACGGCATGAATCTCACTTCGGCGCAGATCAAAATCAACCTTGTCGTTGGCCAGAACTCCACTCTCAGGATAAAACTTGGTTATTCCCCGCATCTGGAGATAGGGATTAAGATTAGTCATCGTAATCGCCGCCGGATATAGGTTGTAACCGCCCTCTGTTACCAGTACCTTCCCTATCCTCGATCAATGGGATTGATCGGTTTGCCGGGGAACTGTTCTTAAACAACGGAGTGCGGGTAAACCCCGCACTCCATTACTTTATCATTTGCGTAGAAGACGGCCGGTTATTGTTTGGGAAGTTCGAAGGAAATCTCCCCACTTCTCATCTTCTTCAGCATCTTATCCATATCTTTCCGGATCGGATCGGATACGGTCTTGATATAAATGGGGTCGGTGTCGATAAAATCCACATACCCATCAGCCGCGTCGACTACCACCGCTTTTCCATACGACAATTGGTTATTAAGGGCCTTCTTCAGATTCTCATAGACCGATTGGACCTGTTTGAGAGATGTGCAGCCTACGATGGTTCCGGGGGCGGTCTTATACTCATTGCTTTCAAAGATCACCACATACTTCCCCCGCTTTTCCGCGGCTTTGATAACGCCCTGGTTGGCCCCACCGGCATAGACCAGAATAATATCCACCCCGGCGTCAAACATGCTGTTAGCCAGTTCCGCGGCCTTGTTGGCATCATACCAATTGCCGATCACCCGGTAATCAAGGGTAATCTTGGGATCAACCGCATTGAAGCCTTTGATGAAACCGGGTTTCATCATCTCGGTCAGGGCGGGATATTCCTGGGCTACTACCATGCCTACTTTCAGGTCTTTGTTAGCTCCCGGCATACTGCTCTTGGTGATTAAACCGGCCAGGTAACCCAGCAGATATCCATTCTCCACCTGATTGTAGAAAAGAGTAAAAAACTGGGGATTACCGTCCAGATAGGCATCCACAATGAGCCACTTCTGTTCCGGAAAATTTTTAGCCGATTCCATACTGACAAACGGCATAGCCGGATTAGAAGAGAGAATAACTTCATATTCTCCGGTCGCGGCCAGAGAGTTCATCTTCTCTCCCCATTCTCCCTGGTTAAATCCGGCTTCAATAACTTTGACGGTCACGTTGTCTTCCTCTGCCACCAGCTTCTTCGCTCCCTCGACCATCTGTTCATACATAGCGCTGCCGGCTACCACACCGGGAACAAAAACAGCGATGTCAAACGACTCTTTCTTCACTTCCTTGGAACTGACCCAACCGATCGGACCCAGCAAATAAAGAATCACCGCGGCAATCAAAATCAGGATTCCATTCTTCTTCATAAGACTTCTCTCCTTTAATAAAGAGATCTTTTAATATCCCTTCATTATAAAACACCCGTTCTATCGATAACCGGAAGCTCGAGCATCCGGCGGAACTATATATAAAAGCATTAACAAAACCATTCTTCTTCCCTCTTTGAGATGGGGAAAATATTACAATCACCCAAATGGTTTTATTAAGCTGAACTCTTATCTCCCTACGCAAGTAATCTTTATACCCCTCATATTATCGTAATCCTGCTTTACCCCTATACGGAATAAGTAATACGTAATACTTATTTTTATGTTAGAGGTCAAATTATCATCAATAGTAATTACTGTCAATAACGATTTTTATTTTATTTTTATTTTTTTTATTGAATTATTTTATTCTTCCAGCTAATATTTATAAAATAAATCGCGTTGCTATCTCGCTCTGGGGATGGCATAGTATTTTAATCATCAGACTGACTAAGTTCCTTTTTCAGTTGCTTCACCCCGATGTAGTCGGTGTTGCATTGGTGAAATAAATTTGGTTTACGCAACAAACCTCGATTGAATTAATCGAGGTCCAGATAAATTAGCGCCGCAGGCGCTAATTTATAAATCCCTAACCGAAGTCGTGGAGTAAATATATAATGTCATACCGGGTTCCCGACCGAAGATCGATGAAAGTGGTAGTCTGCACCCACTGTATCCTCAATCAGAACGCCAAGCTGGAAGGTATCGCCGGATGGCCGGGAGTAATCGAAGAAGTTATGGCGGTGATCAGCCGTTCCGGCGCCGGGATACTTCAGATGGGCTGTCCGGAAATGATCTATGAAGGAATCGGCCGTTTCGACAAGAGCGTCGAGCAGTACCGGTGCCATGCCTTCAAAAGTTTGAGTAAGACAATTGCCGCCGGAGTGGTCGATCAGATAGAAGATTATCTGAGATGGGGATACCAGATCCCCGCGATTCTCGCGTTAGACGGGAGCCCGACCTGCGGCTTCAACCTGACCCAGTCCGCCCCGGAGTGGCGGGGAAAAGTGGCGGAGATGAAATGGAAGAAAGTCCGTTACATCCCGGGACCGGGCGTCTTTATGGAGATCCTCCAGGATCAGCTAAAAGAGAGGAACCTGGATATCCCGATCATCGGAATCCCCGAACTCCCGGAACTGGGGTCAATGGAGGAGGCGCTGGGGAAGATGGAAATGGCGTTGAAGTAGGCAGTAGGGAATGGTCCGACCTGTCTGACCGGTCTGACTTGTCCGACTCCTCGGATCCGACCGATCCGTCTGATGGAAAAAGAGGCTTGGTCAGGGGGAGCATTTACAATTACATCACTTTTTTGCAACCAGAAAAAGAAGATTTATTCTAAACCAGCGGTAGTAAATAAGGATCACTCCAAAATGGAGCATACCCCCACTGCCGCACAACAAAGGAGGAAGCGATGAGCAATATGAGAAAAAGTTCATCTGTGGTATTGGCCCTGACCATTTTGATTGGTCTGGGCTTGATGGTGGCGGTAATCTGGCCGGGCGGGGCACAGGCCGCGAAGGCCAAGAAGTTAAAATTGGCCGCCTGCTACTCGACCCCGATCGAGGAACCCTGGCCTAACTGCATCAACCAGGCCTGCCTGAAGATTGCCAAGGAGACCGGCCTCAAGTATGACATGACCGAGCATATCGGATACACCGACTTCGAAAAAGTCCTTCGGGAATACAGTGAGCGCGGTTATGACATCATCACCGGAGACGCCTTCGGGAATGAAGAAGTCGTGCGCCGGGTGGCCAAGGACTACCCCAAGATCGCCTTCTGCTTCGGTTCGGGACTGGGCCCGGCGGAACCTAACTTTGCCGTCTTCGATAACTGGATCCAGCAGCCGGCTTATCTCTGCGGGATCATCGGCGCCAGTGTAACCAAGACCGGTATTATCGGCGCGCTGCCCCAGATGGACATCCCCGAGATCAACCGGATTCTCAACGCCTATATCGCCGGGGCCAAGGCCACCAATCCCAAAGTCAAGGTCATCGGGACTTATATCGGCAGCTTTTTTGATCCTCCCAAGAACAAGGAAGCCGGCCTGGCCCTGCTTGAAGGCGGAGCGGATGTTATCTTCGCCATGGGATACGGTGGAATCGAAGCCGCCAA